>ERZ1292637.83-Hain-H14-01um-R3-83-length-56836-cov-9_pt1 | contig 56836 bp, 95 predicted proteins | sample MGYA00564405_ERZ1292637 | MGnify/ENA primary metagenome ERZ1292637 (study PRJEB36523, sample SAMEA6512645) | groundwater metagenome | collected 2019-01-09 | study: AquaDiva: Metagenomics assemblies of 32 groundwater samples | reverse complement strand
ATCATAGGATTAGCATGGAAAGAATATAAGAGAAAAATAAAGGAGATTGAAGAATAAAATGGGTATTAGAACAATTAGATTTTATAGATGAGGAGATTGAAAATGAAACACACAGCACAACTTAAAAAAATTGGAAATTCATTATTTGTATTAATAAATGAAAGAATCAAAAAAAATCTAAATCTAAATGAAGGCGATATAGTTTCCTTTGAGATTCTTCCTTCAGAAGAACAAATCAGTATTCATTGTGATAAATGCGGAACAATTTTCGATTCAAATCGTGAGGATGTATATGATTGTATTGTTTGTGATAATGAAATACTTCCATTCGAGGGGGAGGTTGTAGAATAATGTTTTGTAATTTACATATATTTCAACATATCTTAATAAATTTATCATCTGAGTATAGTCAGAGTGAATGCTACAACATATTAAGTAGGAGGATGATGTGGTAAGATCAAAATTAATTCATAATGTGTGTTTTAATAATGTCAGAATGACAGGAGGATCAAAGAATCAACCATTTGTTGAATGCCAAAAATGCGGATTAATAAATTATGAAGAACTAAATACATTATATCAATGCAGTATTTGTGGTCAATATTTTTCTGATGATACAGGTAAATTTGATGTTATTATTGATAAAAATACAAATTATGGTGAACAAGTTTTTCATTGTGTTAATTGTATGTCTGCTTTTGAAAAGAAATGTATTTTATGCAACAAAATATTTAATGGCTATGGAAATAATCCAGAACCATTATCAAATAAAGGTATGTGTTGTGATATATGTAATGATACAAAAGTTATTCCTGCAAGATTGAATTTAGTTAAAAGGAGTTTAAAATGATACAAATAATACGATTAGCAGGATTAAATACAAATGTATTTGTTATTGTAACTGAAATTGTATTATTTTTTATTAATATTGATATATTATTATATTTAATTTCATTAATTGAAAGGAGGTATAAAAATGACAGAGATAAAATATGATTTGAAAGTTGAGGATTCGAAACCATTGCAATTGAAGATTGAAGATCTTAAGATATTTGAGCCTTCAAAACCGATAGATGTTAGTAAACATGAAGGAAAAAGAATTAAAATTGAAAAATTGAAGGTTATTGATTCTTTTTCAAGTTATGAAGAAGGTAAATATGTTGATAACAAATATATTCCCGGGCAATTTATTCAAGGATTAAAGAGGCCTGTAAAAAAATTATTAGTATCAAGTGAAGTTCTTGAAATTATTGAAATTGTAGATAGAGAGCCAATTGAATTGCGAGCATCTATGTTATTTCCATTGAAAAGGAAATTTGTTAATGGCGATGAAATGTGGGGAGCAAGCTCTCATCCATCTGCAAAATTGACACAATTTTTGAAAAAACAAAAGGTAAACAGTTTTCTTGACTTAGCAGGAACGTTTGTAATCGTAACAACACATCATTCAAATGATCCTGATGATGAACGAGAATATCTTGGTTTTGCAATTTAATATCAAATGAGTATTTTTTTATTTTTTTTCATTTTTTTAATTAATAATAATATTTATAAATATGTAAATATGTAAATTACAAAGATATAATGGCAAAATACAAAAAATATATTGTGCAGTGGACAAATCCCCCAACGGAAGATAGTGGATATTATGCAGTTATAGCAGCAAATAAAAAAGAAGCCCTGAAATTAGCAAAAAGATATAAAGAAAGAGCAAGTTTAGGATCAACTTACACAAAAAGATTTAAATTTTATGTTGAATCACGTTCTACTTATCGTTCAAATTCAAAATATGAACCAAGAAGTGTTAATGAATTAATAAATTAAGACTTATTTTTGTGTATATATTCTAATATAATAATGTTTAAATACCTAGACTATTCTATACTAATATGAAAATAAAAGAGGAGATGACTAAAATTCCAACAAAACTTATATGCGATATATGCAATAAAGTTATTTGGGGTCAACATTTGTCTCACGCGGAATATTTGCTTTCTCAACATAAATTATCAAAATTGTGCAAAGAAATTGGTGATAATATTATTGGGAGAAAACGAAAATGAAAATATTTAATTTACGAAAAGGACAAGCAGCTATGGAATTTTTATCCACGTATGGGTGGCCGATTTTAGCAGCAATTATTGCCATCGGAGTTTTAGCATATTTCGGAGTATTTAATGTTAAGACTCTAACAAATTCTCAACTATCTGAAGTAGAAGTTTTATGCGCAAAATATAATCTTGTATATATCAATCAATATGAATGTTATGAAGTTGATAGAGATTTTATAACAAATATTTATGAAATAAAAAAATATAACGGGAGTTATTATTTGTTAAAAAAATGAATCAAATATTAAATACAAAATTTGCAAGATGTATGAGATGTCATCAGAAATGGGAAATAAAAGATGATGTTGATAAAATTGGGAAATGTAAATTTTGTAATGAGCAGATGTTTATTACGATTTATACACAATCAAATGAAAGGAGGGGAAGGTAAATAATAATGAAAAATAATATAAAAGAGCAATTTGCAGATGATGTAATTTCATTTTTGAAAGAAAAGAATATCGAAGATAAAGATTTGAATAAAATTTTGAGCTGCGCTTATAACAAAGCAAAGACGAAAAATAAAAAATAAATGAAATAAAGAGACAAACAAGATAATGAAGAAATTAGTTGTAAATGAGAATAATGTTGATAAAGATTATTTAGCTGCGCTTAAAAAGATAACAGATGTCAGAAAAAAACGCAAAGATGTTTATGGCAATTCTTGGAAAACAACATTTATCGAAAATTTTTATCAAATCAAAAACAAATTTGAAAGATTGAAGATGATGATAGATAATAACGCAATAAAAAATTCTTATGAAACTGCAGAAGATACATTAATTGATTTGTGCAATTATTCATTATTTGCTTTGCATTTGTTAGATAACGAGGTTAATTTAAAATGAAAATAGCAGTTTTTACAACGATGCCTAAAAGTAATATTTACACAGGTAATTTAGGCATCACATATTTTATGATTTCGTTGTTAAATAAATTGATTGAGGAAAATCACGAAGTTAAATTTTGCGGGAAATTAGTTGAGAATTATAATAATAATATTTTTTGCGATATAATGAATTTAAAACCTTATAATTTAGAATTTGATAATAAAATTCAAATCACAACAGACGTTAATGATTGCGACATCTTATTTATTTATAACAGGCCTGACACAATCACATCAGAATTTAGTTTGCAAAACAATTTTGCAAAACAATTTATCGATATGAATAAAGAAGTTTATTTCTGGAATGGTGATTTGTGGCATGAGAGGATTCCTGAAAATATAAGAAAAAAAATAAACTTATTGAGGCCTTATTTAAGTGTTGAGCATGATAAATTATTTAAAAATGCTTATGAATTTCATTATTTTAAACATGGATTGAAAAATCATAACGAAGATAGAGTTATTGATTATATTTACATTGGAAATTTTTATAATAGATTTGATGAATTACAAAATTATTTTAAAAATAAGAGTGGAAACATCGTGATTGGCGGTAATCATTTAAAAAATTCTGAAAAATGGAATCAATCATTAACATTAGAAAATGTTTTGTATATTAGAGATGTGCCTCATAATTTTGCAATTCCATTATTAGGCATAAGCAAAAGAACGCCTTATATTATTCCTAAAAAATATCATGATGTAGGAATGATAACAAGCAGGATTTATGAGGCAACTATTGCAGGTTGTGATATAGATTTGAATAATCACAATTATATAGATTTGAATAAATTAAATACTTTAGATGCTGCTTACAAACATTTTATGGAGATTATAAAAGATGATTAATACATTATTTGAAAAAACAGCGATTAGAGATTTATATAATGAGATGCGGAAATCTCGAATAGGATTAAATTTCATGGGAGAAGTATTAAATTATCCTCAGCCTGGTTTTTTTGGGAGTTATCCATGCAAATATTTATTCATCGGGCAGAATCCTGCTGTTCCGAAATTAGATAAAAATCCTTCAGACAAAGTATTGATGGATTTTAATTCATCTAATGAAGAGCATCATAATGCTTGTGAAGAATCACAAAAAAATTGGCATTTTTATAAATATTATATTAAAAAAATAATTGGAGATTCAAATGATTTTAGTATTATCAATATTGTATTTTATCCTACATTAGAAAATAAAGCGCCATCACATGATTTAATATTTGAATGCGGTAAATATTTGAAATTATTGATAGATGCGATAAAACCTAAAAATATTATTTGTGTTGGAAATATTGCATCACAAGAAGTTGAGAATTTAAAATTAAATAATATAAATGTTATAAAATCAAAACATTATTCTTGGCTTATGAGACAATTTAAGCAAGTGTTTGAGAAAGAAATAAATATGATAATCAATAAATTAGAATGACAGATATATTTCAAGAAACTGAACAGCAATTAGATAAATTAGAGAAAGAAGTAGAAGATAAAAAAAAATTATTTCGAACAAAATTCGAGTTATTAGAAAAACAAAAAATAGATGTTGATGAAGAATTATTGAAAGATTTTCTTGAAGAATATTGGTTTATTCATAATAAAGGTGAAAATGAATATGAAATTATTGTTCCGAGATGGCTTAATTTTTCAGTAGGTTGGCTTGATAGAACAACAAAAGGATATAATGTTTTTGTAATTAACAAATATACGCAATGGCTTGGGCAAATACCAGATTTTTTGAGAAAAGAATTGCAGATTGTTGAGCCTGAAAAAATAAAATTTGATGGTGAAAATGTTATATTTGAAGAAGGCAAAGAAAAAATGATAAAAGACAAATTTAACGAATTTATTTCAGGAGTTTCAAATGGAAGTGCAAGAGTAAAAAAAGGCAAAGAATTTGATTTGATTGCTGCAATTATTGATAGTGGTAGTTTGCCATTCATACCGAAATCTGTTGATAAAATAGATTTAAGAGAAACTCAAACAAATTTTAATTTTGATAACAAATATAAATTTCAACAAGATTGTTATGAAACATTTTTAAAATATGGTGCAATTGGTGTATATTGGATGACTGGTGCCGGTAAATCATTTTTATCTATGCATATTTTGGATTCTCTTATAGGCAACAAATTATTAGTTGTGCCAACAATAACATTAAAAGAGCAATGGAAAGAATATTTCAAAAATTTTGCTCCAAGATTGTTAAATGAGGTTGATATTGAAACGTATCAAGCTTATGAAAAATTAAAAAATAAAGAGTATATTATTATAGTATTTGATGAATGTCTTCACGGAAATAGTAAAATTATGTTAAAAGACAAAACTGAAAAAAATATACGTGAAATAGTAGAAAAGCAAAATGTTAAAGAAGTTTTATCTTTCAATGAAGAAAAACAACTATTTGAATCTAAAAAAATATTAAGATACATAAAACAGCCTATTTCTGAGTCGTGGTTAAAATTACAGATTAAAGATTCTGAAAATCATATATATCATTTGATTTTGACTGCGAATCATAAAGTTTGGACAGACCACGGATATAAACGTGTAGATGAATTAAATAAGAAAGATATCTTAAAGGTCTATTTAGAACCTGTCGTGTATAATCATAATGCTAAAATAATTTCGATTAAAAACTTGCAGAAGCATAGCAGAGGTTATAAGTATAATTTAGAAATAGCTGATAATCATAATTATGTTGCTAACAAAATACTTGTTTCAAATTGTCATGTTCTTCCTGCAAATACATTTAGTAAATTAGCAACACTCAAAACAAAATATCGTCTGGGATTGTCTGCGACGCCATTTCGAGAAGATGAGCGCACAAATTATATATTTGCTCTTACAGGTTATCCTGTTGGATTGGAATGGAATAGTTTAATGAAGATTTTAGGAAAAAAATATCATGATGTAAATGTATATATTGTTAATAATGATGAAAATAAAATAAAATTATTATCAAATCTATTAAATCTCCAGAAAAAAACTATCATATTTGTAAATGAATTAGAAATTGGCCATCAAATAGCAAATAAATTAGGTATTCCATTTATTCATGGCGCAACTAAAGACAGGATGTCTATAGCAAAAAACTCTAAAGTTTTTGTTGCATCTCGCGTAATGGAATTAGGTGTTTCTTTAAAAGATTTAAATCATATAATTGAAGTAGATTTCTTATTCGGAAGTAAAAGAGAAGAAGTTCAAAGAACAGGCAGATTATTTCATTCCGAACGCGCAGAAAGACATGATATTATTTTTACAAAAGATGAATTTGAAAAATACAGTAAACGTCTTCATGGAATGATTGAAAAAGGATTTAAAATTAATTTAAGACCAATGATTTCAGGCGAATTTAAATTAGTTAAACGCAAGATTGAAAAGAATGAGTCGCAAACTACTTCAGATAAAGTTACTGAAATAATTAACAATATGTTTGATGATGGATATTTTGTAAGTGAAAGAACATTCAGAGATGTAATAAATGATATCGGGAAAAAAGGTATTCCAATATCCGCAAAACAACATATATCAATAATATCTTCAAACATGCTAAGATTAGTTAAAGAGAAGAAAATATATAAAATTAAAAGAGGGGGCACTAATTTTCATGTTCAAAGATGAATGATAATAATTTAATAAATATTGATTTTTTGCATGAAGATAGAAATAAAACAAAACCTATATTTTATAAAATTTTTAGAGTAAATGATGTTAAAATAATAAATAGAGTTGCGGAGAGATTTAAGCCTTATTTTTATATTGATAATGATGAAATAATACCTCAAGAAATGTATAACACTATATTTGAAGTTCAGAGTGGATATAAATCAATATTTGGAGTAGATGTAAAAAAAATAGTTTGCAATGAATTAAGTCAAGACTCTTTCTTGAGATTACGCGATTATTTCAAAAAGACTTACGAGGATGATATCCTGTTTAGATTGAGATATATTATTGATAATGATACAAAATTTGATAAAAATCAAAGAATAATATATTTTGATATTGAAACAAATTTATCTACTGATGTCATTAATACTCCTGAACCTATTATAAGCATTGCTTTATACGATAATTTCTTGAAAAAATATTTTGTTTTTGTTTGGCATAAAGATTTAAATTTTAATTATATTGAAACAGAAAACAAAAATATATTTTATTTCAACGACGAAAAACTAATGTTATCAAAGTTTTTTAATACAATGAAAGAATTGAACCCAGATATTTTAAGTGGCTGGTTTATTAATGGGTTTGATTTACCATATTTGATTAATCGCAGCAAATTATTGAATTTGCGTAATGAAATTAATTTTTTATCGCCGTATCATATTATTAATAATCACACTAATTCATTAGTGTATTCAATCATTAAAAAAGATAACAAAATATTAGACAAAGATATGATATATACTCGGATATATGGTGTTGAGATATTAGATTTAATAAAAATTTATAAAAAATTAACTTACGATAATAAACCAGATAATTATAGGTTAAACACTGTTGCAAAACATTTATTAGGACAAGAAAAAATAAAAGCAGATAATATTAGTAAAATATGGAATGAAAATATTAATTTATTAACAGAATATAATTTAAATGATGTCAGATTGTGCGTCGATATTGATAGAGTTGCAAGACTTACAGAATATATGTTAAGTGTGCAACAATTAGTTCCGATGCCTTTAGAAAGTGTTTTTTATAATAGCAGAGTTGTTGATTGTTTGATATTGAAAAAATATCACAACAAAGTTATATTTCCAAGCAAACGAAAACACCAAAAAGAGTTCGCGATGGGGGCTTTTGCTGGCCATTTAGAGATAATAAATGAAAAACAAAGAATAAATGAAATATTAACTTTAAATGAGCCATTTTTGAAATTAAATGATGAATTTTGGTATGCGAACGCGCCTGCGCCTGGACTGTATAAAAATATTTGTGTTTTTGATTTTAAAGCATTATACTCAAATATTTACAGAACATTTAATTTATCCCCAGAAACTATAGATGAAAATGGTGATTTGCAAGTGAATAATGTAAAAATAAATACTAAAGTGAAAGGTGTGATTCCTCAACTGTTTGAAGATTTATTGAATGAAAGAAAGAAAATAGAAGAAATGAGAGATAAATTAACAGATAGAAATAGTGTTGAATATTATGCTTTGCAAAATTTACAAGGCGGTGTTAAAACAATAGCTAACAGCATCACCGGAGTAGCAAATTATCCAAGTTTCAGATTGTATAACCCTCAAATTTCAAGATTGGTGATGTGGGTCGCGAGATATCTATTAGTGATTATAAATAAATATTTAAACACTTTGAATTATAATACTCTTATGTCAGATACCGATAGTTTTTTTGTTCAATTAAATACTGATAACGCAAAAGATGAAGCAGAAAAATTAAAAGAAAATATAAACAAATATTTGAAAGATTCTGGTTACAAATATTTAGAAGTTGATTGCGAGAAAATATTTAATAAAGTAATTTTATTTGATGTTAAAAAAAGATATGTAGGAAAATTAATATATGAAAAAGGAAACAAGGTAGATAAAATATTTAGAAGAGGAGGCGAGTTAGTCAGAAAGGACACCCCTCAAATTTTTAAAAACATTATGTTAGAAATAGTTAATATGTTATTAGAAGAAAATATTGCAGTGAATAAAATCAATTTATTTATAAAATCAAAAATTGCTGAAGTTATGAATTTGAATAATTGGGATTTAGGCATAACAAAACAAATCAACAAATCTCTCGAAGAATATACAGTATTATCTCAGCATATCAGAGCTGCAAAATATTCTAATAAAATTTTAGGCACCGCATTTGGTAGATCAGATAGTGCGAAGATGTTGTTCATTAAAGGTGCAGAAGAGGATGTTATTCTTGTAGATGAAGACACTAAATTGCCTTCAAATATAAAGATAGATTATGAGAGATTTTTTGATTTTTTTATATATAATAAATTAAGAGATTTTTGTGTTATAAATGAATTTAGGAGTCTACAATATATTAATAATAAGAATGAAATATTAGATAGGTGGATATAAGATGACAGAATGTGTTTTAAAACAAAGAGTTTCGTGGAACAAAGGACAAATTAATTTAAATAGTGCTGGACGGATTCATTTAAATTGCGATATTCATCAAATTATAAAATGTTTTTCTAAAGAAAAAACGATACAAGATTATTATAAAATAAGGAGGCATATTTTGAATAACAGCAAATACCGCAGTTATCCATTAATTGTTATATCATGAAACAATCTGAAACAGGCGAATTGATATTCGACTCATTTGATGAATCTTCGTTGTATTTTGCTAAGTTATTAATGAATAGTAGACATGTGCATAGCACTAACAGTTTAAATGCGAATACTTACAAATCTGACATCGTTGAGTTAAGAAATGTGTCATATTCTATCCCAGCTGGAAAAGTGTTGAGCGATAATCCTTACCATCAGCCTACTCCATTTTGGGCTATTAGCGAAAGTTTAAGTGAAATTCTAAATTTGACTAGACCTATTATGGAAAGATATTCTCCTGATATTATGGACTCAAGTTATTATATATTTGCTGATAGACAACCAATATATAGTTATGGCGAAAGATTGCATATGTTTAATCAAATCATGAATGTTTTTAATAAACTGAATGATAATCTTCAATCAAAGAGAGCATATTTGTCAGTTTATCAGGGGTTCGACACAGATATATCTCGCAAAGATGTTCCATGCACGATAGGCTGGAATTTAAGTGCTAGAAATGATCGACTGAGTATTTCAACTCACTTGAGAAGCTGGGATTTTTTCGCTGGCAACATATATGACACATTTTTAGCTAATATATTATTACAATCATTTACATCTTGGTTAAGCAAATCTAGACAAACATCGATAACATCAGGAAGATTACATTTTTATGCTGATTCACTGCATTATTATCCAGGCACTTCTCAACAAAAGCTAGAACAGATGATTAAGTTCGGTGAGACAAATTTTTATGATAATTTGCAATCATTTACTTTTAATGTTGATGTAATACAATATTACAAAGATATGTATCATCTTAGTGATGCAGAGCAGGCTTCTTATAATGGAAATTTTGATTATTCTTTAAATAAATTACGTAAAATAACAGATTGTGTTATTCAGGATTTTGCTCGAATGTATATTATTAAAAATGCTAGAAAAAATAAAGACAACTCTTTAGTATCTCGAATGGAACACGAAATAGAAGCTCCAGATTTGCGTAAATGGTTTGTTCAGAGAAATAAAATAAAAGAATTATAGAATGTCAAAAAATGGTTATGAAAACTCGAAGTGTGTGTTGTTCTGCAAGAGTATTAGAAAAATGGATTGATGAGAAACATTATTATTTTGTGTGTAGTAATTGTAACAAGAAATGCAAAGTTAAAATAGCAAGAAATGAAAGGAGGCATAGTTCAAAATGAATATCAAAGAAAAAATTGAAAAAATAGAAGAACAGATACAAGAACTTGAAGACAAAATTCAAGAATTAAAAGAATTGAGACCAATATCTGGAAAAACAAGAGGAGACCCTAAAGTTACTTTGTATTGATGAAAACATATCAAAAATTAAATCCAAGCGCCGCGCGAATTTGTATCAATTATGATGATACTAAAAATTTTGTTACTTTTAATTATCCTTCAAAAAAATCAGCTTTTAAAGTTTGCAAAGATGTGTTTATTAACTTTTTTTCATCGATATATATAACAACAATATTAATAATTATCTTAGTAATTAATGTGATTTTAATACAAAAATATTTTGTTTTTGCATATATTTTGGTTGCAATAATAGGGATTTATTTAGCAGCACCTATTTTGTGTGCATTAATTTTTTCTAAAACTAAACTTTTGAAATATATGCCTGATTTTAGTTATTTTATTGCGACACATTTCATGGAATATGGTTATAATTATATCGAAATTAGAAAATTAAATAACAAAAGGTTTGAAATCCCATTATTTGAAAATATTTTTTTAGATTATGAAATGATTGGAGATTTTAAAAAGTATATCAAAAAAATTAATATTATTGAATATAATTTTAATTATAAATCTAAAAAATTCTTTTTTAAGACAGTAAAGATTAAGCAAGATCATTATTGGAAATGTATATTTGATTTTAATAAAATTCCTAAAAAAGGGTATTTAAAAATTAAATTTTTATAAATATAATAATATTTATAAATAACAATATGCATAATAAGTAATGGAAGATGATGATAACGAAGATGTGACAGATGATGATAATGAAGATAGCGATATAGATAGAATACTTGATAAAAATTATTAATATTAATAAAGTATTTAAACTCTACAATTTACTTATATATATCACCTCTTTTACTCGTTTGGGGTCTTTAACAGAATTATTTTGTTAAACACCCCAAATAGAGTTTAATTTAATAATAATAAAATTTATAAACTATAACATTTTATATTTAAAATGAAAAGCATTAAAATGTTTTTAATTTTATTTGTTATTGCAAGTGTTACTATAATTTTTTCGCAATATATTATAATTAATAATGTATTTCAGACTTCTTCACCTGTGATTGTTGAATCTGCGAAATATAAAGGAGTTGTTTGTTTGACTGTTACAAGAGCTGATGGAACAGTTGAAGATTTAGGATGCAAACATAATGTAATTTATAATGATGGTTTGGAAATGTTTGAAGAGAGTATAGCTCATGGTTTAAATTTAAGTTCAAGAAATATTATGCTTTGTAATGAAACAGCTAGTGGTTCTTCAGAATGTGCCCCTGTTGTTGCTGCACAAACTGAGGCATTCACTCCTTTTATTGGTTGTGGATTAGATAGAAATAGTGGAAATGGGTCATACGCAAATAATCCAGGCACAAGCGGAAACTGGAGTATTTATGCTACTTTCACTAATAGTTGTGCAGGCACTTCACAGATAGTTAATGCTTCAAAATTAGGACATCCTACAACAGCAAGGAACTTTAGTGGAGCTACATTTTCATCTGTTGTTACATTGGCACAGAATGATCAATTAACAGTTAATTGGAGTGTTATGGGAAGTAATTAAAAATGAATAATTTTAAAAAAAAAATAAATATATAATCTTATTCGTATTTGTAATTTTATTATTTGTTCTTTCATCATTCGTAATTAGTCAAATAAAAGAAGCATTAAAATCAGACGAGGAAAAGTTCTTTGATGATACAAAATTAAATTCTTCTGAAGGCAAACTTAACTTTCAACAATCAAAGAATGAAATTAATATCTCAACATATATTATTTCTAATGGAATTAAAAGAGAGGCAAGTGATTTATCTTTAATTAATGGAGATTATAAATGGTGGATTATTAATAATAGAAATAATTGGAAGTTTGGAGCAAATATAACTATCCCTTCGATAGATATTTTGAATGTTAAAAAGATTGACGAGATTGTTTTTAATGTTACTTCTAATAAACCATTAGTGAGAACAAGTAATGGTGTGGGATATTATGTTGATAATAGACAAAGAGTAACTTTTGATTTCAGTGATATTCGGGAAACTTTTAAAATTGAAAGAAATATAGATGGCGATATAGAGTTCGAGAGTCTTCCAATGAGAATAGAGTTAAAAGAAAATACAGCTTTATTAAGATTTAATTTTAGCGAGATTAATTTTAGTGCAGGTCAAACAATAATCTTAGACCCAACAATATCTGTAACTAATAGCACTTCTGTAGATGTAGGGCTTGCTTATCTTGATAATAGAACATTTGTTGTTGCATGGATTGATTCTCTTAATATAGATGCTGCGTTTAGTGTTTATGATACAAATGGAACTGTTTTAGTTAACAGGACTGTTGTAGATAACGCTGCGGGAGGGAACTCCAGAATAAGTGTTGCTGCCATTAACTCAACAAATTTCATAGTTTCATGGTTTGACGAAGCTAATCAAGATTTTGAATATTCAGTTTGGACAAGGGCAAATGTAAGTGTTGTTGCAACTACAGCTATAGACCAGACCATTGGGGCAGTTAGTGATACTTCAGTTATAACTGAAAAAGATAGGGCAAGACTTTGTTATATTGAGGATTCAGCATCAGATGCTTCTTTTTCTACGGTTGTTTATGGAATATGGGGGGCTGGAACTGTTACAGATATTGATATAAGTATGTCGCCAGAAGATAACTTACAACAATTAATAGATTGCACATCTATAAATGAAACAAGATTTGCGTATGCCTATTTTGATGATTCTGGCAATGATATTACTTTAGATATTATGGATGGGACTACTCCGATTGTTAATAATCTTTTTATAGCCGAAAATGTTGGGGAACGAGGTCAAGTTGATATTACTTCTATCAACAAAACAAAGGTTGCTATAGCTTGGCATGGTTCAATTCCAAATAGTATTAATCTGTCTATATGGAATGTAGCAACAAATTCTTCTTTGATGAATAATATTTTAGTGGATAGTAATGCAAGTAATAATTCAATAGTTTCAACAGCAACTATACAGAATAGTTCAGAGCCAGAGGAATGGTTTATAGTTGCATGGAATGATAGAGATGCAGGGAATATTAATTCAAGTATGTATAATGCTTCTGGAACTTTGATAAGAAATTTTGTTTTAGCAGATGATGAGAGTAATACTAATTTATTATTTGATATTTGGGGAAATGGTAATTTAGATAATTCAACAAACGGTCCAACTATCAGAGGATGCGATAATACATTTCTTTTTGCATATTTCGATTCAAATGAAGATGTTATTGTAAAAACAATGTTAATAAATGGAAGTGTATGGAACGGAGTTTGTCCTGTTGTTTTTGAGGCAGGTGCGGGAGGACAGCAAAACTTCACGACATCAATTGTTCAACCTATAAATATGAATCAAATTTCATTAAGAGCTGGCAGTATAATTAGGACAAATTCAGGTATTAATATTCTTAATTCAATTTTGTCAACAGTGAAAAATGTTTTTAGAATAAGTATAATAAATAATATTATAAATTCAGTGTCTGCGCGCGCAGGTAAATTAAATAGAGAAAATACAGTTAATAATCGTATAAATTCGATTTTAATTCAAACAGGCAAATTCATTAGAATTAATATTGCAAATAACATCATACAAGGCATATTACCAAAAATCAGTAATTTGTTTAGTATAGATTTAATTGCAAATAATAAAATTACTGCAATTTTAAGTAACGCAATTAATGTTTTCAGAAATTTTGCAGTAAATAATAAAATAATATCAATAATAGATACAACATTATTTGCAAAAAGAAATTTAATTCAAAACTCATTTCTTTTTGCAAATACAGATCAAAAATTAATAAGAATACGGAGCGCTGAAGGGTTTTTAAACATAAATAACATTTTTAACACTAATATTATGAGAAATAGAAATTTAATAGGTTCACTTAGTATTAACTCTGTAATTAATGTTAATAGTATATTTTTTAGAGTTAATTCTGCATTGTTTCGTATTTTTAGTAGATCGCCAACAGAAACTATAATAGCTGCAGGCCCTGCAGCACAAGTTACTGGAGCAGGAGCAGGTGGCGGCAGTAATATATATTTATATAAAGCTGATTTATTTTATGATAAAGAAATACATATTAACAAAAATTATATTATAGAAGTAAGAACTTATGATATTAATAATAAAAGTATAGATGTTGATACTATTGATATCAATACAAACACTTCGAATATTTCTATAAGTATTCAGAATATAATAAAATTAAGTGATGGCAGATATCAACGAACATTTAAATTATTAGAAAGTAATTATTCAAATATTACATTTAATATTCGAGCAAAACAAAATATCAAATTTATAGATAGAAATATCACAGTTGAAGTTATATATCCAAGTGCGTTTGCACTGCAATTTAGTGTTGAAAATATACAAAATACAATAGAAAATGTAGGATTTAATATTAGTGAATTTTTGATAAAACACGCTATTATGATAATAGTTGCATCAATAGTAATTATTTCTATTGTTATGTTGTATTTTATTTATTATTTTATAAAAAGAATAAAATAATAAAGTTTAAATAATTAATAATTTTAATATAATTAATAATTTTGAATATGAATAAGGGCAAATTACATTTGAGAGCAAATCGAAATATCGCAAGAATAAGTATTAGTGTTGATGAAGAGTTAGCAGATAAATTTAAAGCAGAATGTGATAATAATTTTATAGAACCTAAAATATTCACCGTCAAATTAGGTCAAATCCAAATCAAAGGTTCTGGAACATATTCGCATGGTGCAAAATATAGTGAAGTTATCAAAAAATTAATATTAGAATTTTTAAAAACACGCGATCCGTTTTTTGTTGAAAATTACATTAAAAAATTAAATACTGCGAATGAAAAGAAATAATATAATATTTGTTATGATTGTAATTATTTTTATTAATTTTGTAGATGCAGCACTATTAATTACTCCAAATTCAATAACTATAAATAAGACATTCAATCAAGATAATGTTGTGAATTTAAATATTTCTAATTCTGAAGCATTCGATTTTAATTTAATTACTATTGAAACAAATAACGATATATTATTCGCAAATATTAATAATTTGAAAAGTGGCGAATCACGAACTACAAATATAACAATAAAAACAAATCAGAATATTAACAAAACTTTTAGAATAAAAGGATTTTATTCTACAAATATTGGACAAAGTAATAATACATTCGAAAGAATTATAAATATTAATAGCATAGAAAATTGCAATTTAGATTCTTTAATTGAAGGTGATAGCATAAAATTTATAAATACTGAAAATAATTTTGATATTTCATTAGTAAGAGTAAATGAGAATGAACCATTTTTAGTAGTGCCTAAAGCGTCAAGTGTTATATTGCCTTTTCCAATAGTTGGTGATTTTTCTTTTAAATTTTACTTAGCAAATGCGTTCTTAATTAATACATGTAATTATCAAATAAAATCAGGTGTTGGATTAGTAAATGATAAGAATTTAGATGGTATAATTAATATAGCAACAAATATAATTTTTCAACCCACTATAATTGATATTTTGGTTTTTAAAACAAATTATTCTTTGCAATTTTTTGAAGAAAAGAGTGACATTATAAAAATTACTAATATTGGAAATAATTTAGCAAGTAATATTAAATTAGAAAGCGCATATTTAACATTCAATAAAAACAATTTTAATTTAAATTCTGGAGAAGACACGAATGTAGAATATAGTATTAAACCAATAAATTTTGTAAGCACTACAAATCAAACAAATAGAACATACAACGATGTTATTAAAATCAGCGGTAATTTTGATACTAAAATTATTAATTATACGATATTTATTCAGTTCGCAGAAATTAATAATTTTGCGAATGATACAAACACAACATCGGGATTACTTGCTTTTATAGAACAATATTGCATTTTACATCCTGAAATTTGTTCAACTCAGCCAAAAGTAATATTTAAATTCGTTGAGAACAATTCAAATGACGAAGTGAGTTTGAATGTTTCTTCGAGAACTTTAAATGAAATATTTAAGTTTTTATTTCAATTTGCAGATGAATCTAAAACAAGTAATAATATACAAAAATCACTTATTGATGGTGCATATTTGAGATTAGATAATGTTGATAATAATGTTTCTGGAATATATGTTGAATTAGTAAATTTAGAGAATCAACGAAAGAGCCAAAATTCGTTTGTAGTTATAATTGCTGTATCTTTTTTATCATTAGTAATATTTAGTATGTTAGGGTTTATAATTTATCATTACAAAAATGCAGATAAATATGAAAATTTACGAAAATGGGGAGGTTCATAAATATGAGTAACGAAGAAAAGTCACCAGGAGAAATTATTCAAAATCAAATAATAGTTGAGAAGAAAAATAGATTTGAAAGATTACTTAAAATATTGAGTATTATAATTGGAATTGGTTTAATAATATTTTTTATTATTTTAGGTATAAATTTGCCTGATTTTCCTGTATTTTGGACAATATTATTAGTAGTTGGAGTAATTATAATATTTTCACTTACATATTTTGGGTTTAACATTATTCGGTTTTTTGAAAGAAGCTCAAAACAAAAATTAGAAAAAGACACACTTAAACAAATTACTATAGAACAAGCAAGAGAAATAAGAGATAGTAATTTAACGCATCCACAATTTGCAGATTATACAAATGGAAATATTTCTGAAAGAATTATTATTGCAGGAAAATTAAATAAGGCTCCGGTCTATGTTAGCGCAGATAAATGCATGTATGAAAATAAAATTGTTTATACTTGTATAAACATGATAAATCCTGGATTACGAGCATGTGACTTCGATTTATCACCTCAACAAATTACAAATTATGTTAATTCATTAGTTGAGCCGGTTGATGAACCTTCTATTGAAGAAATAGAAGAAAAATCGCCTTTATTGGGCATTGAAAGAATTACAAGAAAAATATCTCCGCAGAATAAAGATGAAACTCAGCAAAAATCAATAAAGGAGGATTTGAAATAATGGGTGTTCTTATTTATTTATATATTGGTGTATTGTTTTTAATAATTGTAAGTTTATTTATATGGTTGATTATTGTGATATACAAAAAACAATATATTTTAGAAAATGATCCGATTGTATTAAATTTTTTATCACATAAATCGAATGGATTTGCTGTCGGTTTAGAAAAGGAAGTAGTGCATGGCAAGAATGATAGATTAGTTTGTAGAATACAATCTAAAGACTTTGATGTAAAAAATGAAATACCTAAAGATGAAAAAGTAATTGTAGAGAAAAACAAAGTTATTCAATTTGCAAAAGGGAGTTTATCAAAATTCAGAGATATTAAAATATATTTGCCTAAAAATCCAGAAGATTTGCCAGAGAGTTTTAAAGAAACTTCTTTTGGCAAATTTTTTATGCGATATATTGAATTAAAAAATGTTATAAGCGAAGAAACACGCGTAGTAAGGGAGGGCAGTAACAGAAAAACAGCTATATTAGAAAAATTGGGTGATGGTGAAATATCAGAAGAATTAATAAAAACATGGGAAGGCGCTATGAAAGATATTGTGAAATCTTTAGCAAAGGAGGAGTTGCGAGCTGTTAAGAGAAGTCATTTTATGACAGATTTGCATACACCAACATGAAAGGACTTATAATTTTAGTAATTTTATTTGGGTTATTTTTGTCGGGTATCTTATTATATTATTTCAAATATCAAAAACCGGCTGAACAACAATTATTTTATTCAACTTACAATATAAGTATTTTGACTTATGAAATAATTAATAATAAAAAAGTTCCTATATCGACTAAAATAAATATTGTATTAGATGAATCAAATGTTTTGTATGAATCTATCACTACATCTGTTGATGGATATACATTAATTAAAATACCGTCTAATCACACATTTGCATTATTTAATGAAAACATTGAAAATCAGACATACTATACATTAAGAAAAAGATTTATATTATATGATACAAATGATTTGCAAAGAGTAGATTTTGAAGTAGAGAGATACGGCGATTTGATTATAACTCAGCCGAATGCGTTGCAAAATAATAATTCTGTATTTTTGAATATTAAATCAATTGGCACGCATAGATTTTTTAACTTTTGTTACAGATGGAGTTCCAATTTATTAAATGTTGTGACAAACACAAATTTTATTGCAACAACGCCTCCAAAAAGATTAATTGGGAAAGTTGATAAATGTTATCTAACATATACATCATTATTCAACACAAACATTACTGTTCCATTTTATTATAATACATTTTCAAATGATGATTTAGAAATTAAAGTGTGGATTTTAGATGGTGATATTAGATATTATAGTATTAATACTGAATATAATGGGTTAGGTTCATATTTGATAGAAGATGATAAAGGCGATAATATAGGAAAAGGAGACATTATATATGTTATTAAATAATATCAATAATAATAATATTTATTAACAATAAAATTTAAAATTATAAAATGGCAGAACAACAAAGCATGAAGAAGAAGATATTACGAGAATTTATGTTGTTAATGTTTGTGTGTTTTATTGCATTTCTGTTATCACAAACTATAGGGTTAGCTTTTTCTGGTTTTGAATCTGCACATGTTTTGCAGCAATTTTCTTTTTATGTTGTAGGTATTGTTGGAGCATTTATAATAGCAATTGGTGTTGTTTTACAAATAATTATAACTAAAAGAGATAATATATATGGGAGTTCAACCCTCTTTAATTCGCCTGGAGAAACACCATCAATTCCAATACCATTTTTTAAGAGAACGTTTTTATTATTTTTGTTTTTCTTAATTTTCTTTTTAATATTGGGAGTATTTTTTCTTAGAACACAACAAACAGCATTTACAGGTTTTATAATTCCATTAGAGCAGCAATTCACGCCAACTCAAAGTATTTTATTTACTGCAACATTAATACCTGGTTCTGAGAATTTAATGTTTGCAGCATTATTATTAATTGCTTTTCTTGTAATAAGTTTTTATGCTCGCAAATATAATTGGGATAAAGGAGTATTTATAATTATTACATGGTTTTCTTTAACAATTTTGGGAACAATTTATGGAATTGCAAATCATTTATTAAGATATAGTGGAAGTGATATTGATATTTTTAGAGTTGCAGGATTTTGGTTTTTGGGAAGTATACTCACATTATCAACAGGAAGTTTTATTCCATTTTGGGTTGCACACATTGTAAACAATCTTATTTTTGACTTGAAAGAATATTTAAGTTCTGATATTATTACAATATGGGTAATTGGAATAATAATTTTATTAAGTGTTTTGTTTTTATATTTAGTATTTAAGAAACCTAAAGAAGTCGAATTGATAACCTAATATGAAAAAAAAATATGTTTTTTTGAGTATTTTATTTGTTTTAATATTTATAAGAGTTGTGTATAGTCAAGTCTCGGTAGATCCGAATGTTAAAAGTGATGAAATAAAAAGAGAATTTGATTCAACTACAGATACTGTTACAATTCGCGATAAAGACACAAATGTTAAAATAATTGATTTGCAATTAACAACACCAAATATATTTAATGTGATTGATAAAGGAGAAGGTATTTTGCAGCAAGTTGCAGAAATTAAATTTGATAATTATAATAAATTACTTATTGATTTAAATGCATTGAAAATTGATGATTTTGATAATTTTAATATAAGTTTTGAAGATTTAAATTCGAATACGAATATTGATAGAGATTTTGTTTTTAAATATAAAAAGATTACAGACACAATTACAAAACCCATATTTAAAAATATTTGTATTCCAACATTACAAATTAATGGGAGTGTAATTAGAGAATGTTCTGATGTTAAGATTGGTGATAGAGTTGAAGATATTTTTGAATGGGTTGATTTTACATCTTTTAGTGAATTGCCAAATAGTGAAGTTGATATTGGAATTTTTACAGATGTTAAAAAAGGAGACAAAGTTGAATGGGTTCCTGAAAATTGGTTTGGTGTTAACATTCCTGAATGGGCTGTGTGGATATCAAGTTTTAATGATGGATTAGTTGCATATTACAAATTAAATGAATCATCAGGAAGTCTTGCTGTCGAATCAGTAAACGGAATTTATAATTTTACAAATAGCGGTAACTGGACAGAAGGATTAATTAATGGCAGCTATTGGGCTAATGGCAGCGAGAGTTCAGATATGAATCTTAATCTCACAACATTAGGTCATAATTTTACCATTAATTTTTGGATTAACAGAACAGGAAATATGACTGAAATTCTTCCTTCTGATGGCAGTGTTCTTGCCCCTATATTATATCAAAGTAAACAAGGGGCAACATCAACAGGAGGGGGGTCAACTCAAGATTTAGCAATTATGTTAACGAGAACTAACAGATTTGAAATTATTATTAATAATTCAAATTTTGCTGATATTACAACAGCTGAAAGTAAATGGATAATGGTAACTATTACATCAAATATCACACATTCAACTGTATATTTGAATGGAACAAGATATTCAACTCATGACAATCCATTTGCAGCAACAAATCCATTTAATTCTTCTGTTGAATTATGTTTATTTACAATTACAAATTTCACAGGCAGATGTCTTCTTGGCAAAACAATACAAGCTCTTCAGGCTAGTGGTCCTCCTGGCAACACATCCGGAGTGAAAATAGATGAATTAGGATTTTGGAATAGAACACTTGAGGCAAATGAAATTTCAGATTTATATAATGAAGGCGCAGGTCTAACTTATGATACGAGTTTTAATCCAACTACTGTAACAATTAATTTTCCTCAGAAGATTAGCGGGTTTAAAAATTACAGCAGAAATGATTTGCCTTTTAATTTTAATGTCAGTATAGTTGTAGGTAGTTCAAGTGGCAGTGTAGCGTATTCATTAGATAATGGTATTAATAATATTTCTATGAGAAATACGACAAATCAAAATAATTTAATTGGTGTTGCATTTAATCATTCGAATAATTCACTTTCTGATGGAACATATACATTTAGAGCATTCGCGAATTCAACAGGTGGCGGAACAAATTTCACAGAAAATGTTACATTTAGATTTGATGGGACATTTGCATTAATTAATATCACTGAGATTAGAGCAACAAATGGTTCTCAAACTATTTTATTTAATCATTCATTTATAGAAGTAAACCCACAAAATTGCTTATACGCAGTATATACTTCGTCAGGTAGTATTGATGTTATAAACACATCAGTTGGTTGTGGCACAAATAATACACAATTTGTAGTTAGTGCATTTTCAACTTTCAATTTAATTTTAGGCGTAAATGATACGGCAGGTAATTATAATCAAACTAACAAAACATTTACAATTATTTCAAATGCAAGTGGTGAAGGAAGTCCAGGAGGCGGAGGTGGTGATTCAGGGAGTTCTGTTTCGAGTGGCGGAAGTCCCGGCAAACCAATTATAATTAATGTTGGAAGTATTAATTGGAGTTTAGAAACAGATGTTGGAAGTAATTCATATCAATTAGAAATGACAAAAGGCGGAAAAAGGATTAAAGAATTAAGATTTAAAAACTTTGGATTAATTGATTTAAATATTACATTATCTTGCAGAAATATTGAAAATCACTTATGTCAATACATTAGTTTTAAAGATTCTAAAATAGATGTGCCTGTTCAAAAACAATTTTTTGTAACTACTATATTTACGATAGAATTACCAGAAACTATTGATGAGACACAAATGTATATTGCGAATATAATTGCAACTGATCAAGAAGGCAATTTTGCAATTCTAACAACTAAAGTTCATGTAGGTAAATTGGGATTTTTGTTAGAAAAATTATCAAAAATTATTAAAGTTGTAAAAATAGGAAATATTCCTATTCCAATTTTGTTAATATCTATTTTTGTAGGAGCAATTATATTTGGATTATTATTAATTACTAAGATTCCAAAAATATTTAATTTCATGATAGCATTTGTGATAGCTGCAATAGCACTTATTTTTATACCTGTAAGTTGAAGAGTAAAGAATAAAAAATTAATAATAATATTTATAAAATCAAGAAATTATTAATTATATGGCAAAAAATAAGAAATTACTTAAAAATATTATATTGTTTGGTTTTATTATCTTAATAATTTTTGGAATTGTATTATTTTTTGGATTTGTATTGCAAACACAATTTAATTCAAGTTTATATAAATCTACTTCTTTGCCTATTAAAGTCTCTGAAAGTGATAAAAATATAATTTTTAATGCTCATTGGACAGCTCAAACTGGTAGTATTGTATATTTATCAGTAAATGAAACTACAATTGTATTTGAAGAGTTACAAACGAATGCTCCGAGAATTTATGATGAGCCAGATATTCCTGTAAAATATGATAATTTGCAAAAAAATATATTATTTCCGGTCATTAGCAGCAGTATTTCAGATTCAAATTGTATTAAAAATTATGGCGCAAGAAATGCATTTTCTGCACCAATGATAATTAAGAATTTATATAATAGTAAATGCGAATTATTTAATAATGGAAATTCTGACCATTTACGATGCACAATATATGCAACTTATGAATGCAAAGGAATAATTGTAGATTTAGGAGAAGGAAGTGGAGTTCCTAATACTGTTATTATTCCGCCATCAGATATAACTATTCAAACTGAAATTTTGAAAATAGGTGTTGTTGATGAAGCACAAATGGTTATGAATCAAATTGAAAATAACACACAAGTTGATACGCAAACAAATGATGTTACTTCCGCAGTAATTACTAACGTTCCGCAATCTTTAATTGTTGATGAACAAAATAACATTTCAACAGTTTCAACTCAAACATTGCCGACACAGTCATCAAAAATATTAGATATAAAGAAAATAAATTTTGTAGATGTTATTACAATAACTATTATTATATTATTAATACTTTTAGCTGTTATATTACTTATAATTAGATTAAAGAAAAAACAAAAATAATAATACTTAAATACTTTAAATCTTATTTATATTAATGAAAAAAGATGCAGATGCAAAGGATGCGCTTTTAATTAAATATTTAGTTCAATTAACAGTTATATTCTTTATAGTTAGTATTGTGTTTGATTTGGCTATTTCCATTACTATATTTAAATATGATGCAGAGTTTTTTTATAATCATGAATTTAATAGAAATTTAGTGGATGATTTGAATAATAAGAATTATGTTTTTAGTGTTTTCGTGTGGGGAAATGCAGTAATTCTTTTAATTTTATTATTATTTTATAAATTATATTTGAAATCTCATCATATTGTAAGTGCAATAATATTAGATTTTATTATAATAGGTGTGAATATAATTAGTGCATTACATATATTTGGTGGTTTTAGTTGGTGGACTGTAATATTAAATTAATAATAATATTTATAAAATAAGAAAATCTAATATTATATGATGAATTATAATAAAAAAGGATTAATTTCTATGTATTTTATATTATTTACTATAATAACTGCAGTTATTTTATCAGCATTCTTTTTGTTTTCTGTAAAATTTAGATATGTAATAATTGGGGGTGGGTTAGCTGCATCAGCAATATATGTTTTTGTTTCAGGAATAAGAAGTAAGGAAGGTATTAATACCCAAGTTTCAATTGTTGGTTTGATATTATTAATTTCAGGAATTGGGTTATTTGTGTTTGGAACTCAACAAGCTGCTTTTGTTTTAAGTGATACAAATGTGTTAGGTGATGGTGATAAAGTTAGTATAACTGCAAGTGCAGGTAATGGGGTTGATAATATAATATTAGATATTCCTGCATCTCAAATTAATAGTGAAATTCAAGGTGAAGGCTGGGTTGTAAAAAGTGGAATTAGAATGACATTAGATTTAGTAGATTACAAACAGCAATATGCTCTTGAACTTCGACCTCAAGAAAATTTTAGAAAAATAGAATCTGTGAATGTTGGTAACGCCGGATTTGATGTTTCTGAATCATCACTCATAAGTAAATGTGTATCAAAAGGTTATTCTACAACAATAGATGCTGTTGCTGTAGGAAGATTTGCAGGTTTTCAAGACTTATACTGCTTTTATACAAAAGTTTTTGGAACAAATGGTAATATAAATAGTGTAAGCAATAAATTATTTATTGTTAATTTAAATGCTGGAGGAACTTCAGATACTTTAACAGAAACAAAACAAACTGCTTCATTAGCAAATGGAAATATATTTGTAAGTTTTAAAGCTCTATTACAAGGCAAATCAAGCTTAGAAAGACCAAATTATAATGTGTTTTTCCAAAATAATATACCTAAATTTCTTATCTCTGTTGGTTCAGTAACATATACAGACATAAATCATCCAAAGACTACTATGAATATATGTTCAAACTCATTTGGCTCATCTATTAGTGATATAGATAGGTTAAGCAACACATATATTAGTTGTATGAATAATTATAATCAAAATATGCTAAATTCTATTGTTGATGTTAGTGGTAGTTTATCAGATGTTGTTAACACAATCTCTTATTCAGGAAGTCAAATGATATTAGATATAAAAGAAAATACTGTAGAACAATTCCCTCTATTACAAATAATAGTTAATGGCAAATATTTAGGAATTGAAAGATTAAGTGGTATTCCAGAAATACAAGAAATTAATAGTAAATGTTTCGAAGATGCAATAGGAAAGAATGGTGAAGTAATAGATAAAATATTAAGTGTTAAGAATGTTGGTTCTTCTAATAGTAGATTTCTTATTGGAGTAACATGTGATAATAATAAAATAACTTCAGTTACAAATAATATCAATTCAATTGCACCAAATTCAATATCATCTACTAATGTCAGAATAACAGGTTCTTCAACTAATATAAATACTAAAGAATCATCTGTTTGCACTCTCATAGTAACAGATGAAGGTTCACAAAAACAAGACTCATGTTCTTATAATGTTGAATATGAATTTGCAAATGTAATATGCCAACCAAGAACTATACAATGTAATCCTGATAAAACTCAAACTGTAATTTGTAGTGATGATGGAACTAAATTGAATATATTAGCAACTTGTTCAGCAACACAATCTTGTGGATTAGATGGAAATAATATAAAATGTATTGACAAAGGTTTATCCATAACATTACCGACATTACCAATATTTGATGGAACATCTACAGAAGCAGCTTCAAATGCTGCATTATTGCAACAACAAGAATGTAAATTAAAGGCAGAAGATAACAAATTATTTGGCTATCAATATATTGAAACAGAAAGGACAACACTATTCGTATTTAAATCAAAAGTGGGTGAATGTAAAGCTACAAATCTTCCTTATATATTTGCAGGAATTTTGATATTGATATTAATAATATTAAGTATATTTCTTATCATTAGCACTAAGAAAAACAAAAGAATTAGATAATAATAATATTTATAAACAAGTAAAATAATAAATATATAATGAAATCAAATAAAAATATTCGATTAAACAAACAGAAAAAACAATTTCTTATTGCTACAAAATTATTTAATGAATTGATTCATATGGACGGAGGAGGTAGTTTTAATGATATTTTTGGGGATAAAGAAACATTATCGTCTTATATAACTAAAAATGGAAAGAATCAGTTTTTAAATGGATTAGAAACTGCGTATGAAAGATCTGAAGAGAGTTTTCGAGAAGAACTTGCTGATGAGGCGTGGAATACTAATTATATAAAAAGTTTGGGTAAATCTAAAGAAAAATTAGAAAAGAAGCTAACTAAATTAGAAAATGTGATACGGAAATTAAAATAAAATGGCATTAAAAGATTGGAGATTAACTATTAGAAAAAGAGATGAAATAGAATTTAAGAGAAAAGATACTAAAGAAGAAATCGCAATAATACTGGGAGTAAATGATATTTGGCATTTACACATTCCATACAAAAAAGTTAAACATTATAACTCTAAAGAACAAGCTCTCAAATTCGCTAAATCATACATGAAGAAACATTAAAATGTAAAAAGTATATAAACAACATAATTTACATAATATTATGTTAGAAAATATAAATATTAGCAGCCAAGAATTTATAACTGTAGCTCACAAAACAACTGCTATTCCGAATCTTATTATATTATATATCATGATGGGATTAATTTTTCTTATTGTTGGATTATTTTCTGTCAAAGAGTCTCGAGGAAGACTAATGTTGATAGTTATTTTATCAATGATTTTTTCTGCAGTAATATTAATAGCTCTTATTTTACTTCCGAATTTAGGAATTTTAATAAAAAATTTCATTTTTAGAAAATAAAATTAATAATAATATTTATAAACAACAAAATACTTTATTATATATGAAAATTAATTTTAAAAAGATGAAAGGAGGTATAATATAAAGTTAACATGGGCAATCAAATTGTAAAATTTAAAGTCGGGAAGATGGGAATAAGATGGTTACTTGTATTAGTATCATTTATATTGCTTGTAAATATTTTATCTCAATTTCAAATAACATTTTTGGATAATTATTCTGATAGTTTGATATTGTTATTTATATCATTATTCATTCTTGCAGAAGTAGGATTTTCAAATCCATTGAAATTTAAAACACCAAAAGGACTAAAAATATTTGGTGTTGTATTTGGAGTGTATGGAGCAATTGCAGCAATATTAAGTTTAATAGGTTTTAGCACAGCATTTCCAGTCGCATTATCTTGGTTACAAGGTATAGCAGCTGGTGGACTTTTAATATATGCTTTTGCTGAAATATTCTTCATAAATTAAATTGTTTTCTTATTTTTTTTTATTTTTTTCAAATTAATAATAATATTTATAAATAAGTAAAATATTAATATATATGGCATTAAAAGATTGGAAAAAAACTAATGAGGGTTTTGTTAATAAAAAAACTAAACATCTAATCCTCTTTGGTAGAACAAGAGAATTTGGAGGAATACAATATGTAGTAAACCCTCAAACATTCTCTATAGGAGAGCACTTCTTTAAAACTGAATTACAAGCTGTAAGATTTGCTAAATCATATATGAGAAAACATTAAATAATAATAATAATATTTATAAATAAGCAAAATATAAGTAAACATGGCATTAAAAGATTGGAAAAAACGAATAAACCCAAATTACTATTTTGTTTTTGATAATAAAAATTCTGACCAATCAATAACATTAGATAATACTCAGCATGGCATGTTTAAAGCTATTAATAAATATTATCTCGAGATTTTTAATACCAGACCATATAAAAAAGTATTAAGTAAATTATTTAAAACTAAATCTCAAGCTCTTAGATTTGCAAGAGCTTATATGAGGAAACATTAAAATGGTAAAATTTAATAATTATATTGTTACAGGAGAAGTTAAGGGGAGAAGAGAGCGAATATCTACTGTAATGACCAGAGGCAGAGCTTATCAATTCATTAAAAAATTAAATAAACAAATGGCAATATCTCCATTAAAATATAAATTTGTAAAAAATTTAAGAGTAGAATTTATTATTAATACTTAATAAGTAAATTAATAATAATGAGAGTGTTAAGTTTTAGGGTGTTATTTTAATGGGTAGACCTATTGTTCAATTAAATAAAAAAGATATGGAGTATATACATGAAGCCATTAATTAAGTGGGCAGGAGGAAAAAGTAGTGAAATAAAATATATAGAAAAAATTATACCTGAGTTTGATAGATATATAGAGCCATTTTTTGGCGGTGGGGCTTTGTTCTTTGATTTAGAGCCAAAGACAGCAATTATTAATGATATATCAGATGAGCTTATGACTTTTTATAAATTATTAAAAAATGGAAAGTCGGGAGAAGAATTTAAAAAAGAACTTTATAAGTATGTAGAAGCATGGGAAAGAATTAATGTCTATATGAGCAAATTCGGAAACAGCTTTATTGAAGTCTATAATAATTATAAAATAAGTAAGATAAATGAAGATACCTTTAATGATGAGATAGATTCTCTCTTTCAGCAAAAGATTATTCCTTTTAATGGTTTATTTAAAAAAGAGTTTTGTATAGACCAAGAAAGTTTATTAAATGCTATAAAGAAAAACTTACTTTCTAAATTAAAGAGAACAAAGGAAAAAATAGATGTTAGTAATAAGTTTTCTGATTTTGAAATAAAGAAGAATATTGAATCTGCTGTTAGAAGTGGATTTTATACACACTTCAGAGATTTAATGAATAAAGCAAAGACGGGGAAATTTGATATTTCAAGAGAAAAGAAAATAGCTAATTGGTATTTTATAAGAGAGTTCTGTTATGGTGGAATGTTTAGGTTTAATCAAAGTGGAGAATTTAACGTTCCCTATGGTGGAATTGGTTATAATACTAAAGATTTCAGAGCAAAGGCAGATTATATTTTTTCTGATAGTGTAAGAGCATTATTAAGCCATACAACAACAGAAAATAAAGACTTTGAAGAATTATTTAACTCTCTTAAACTGAATGAAAAAGATTTTGTCTTTTTAGACCCCCCATATGATACGGAGTTTAGCGAATATGAAGAGAACTCTTTCACTAAACAAGACCAAGAAAGACTGGCTAAAACCTTAATTAATCTAAAAGCTAAATGGATTTTAATAATAAAGGAAACAGAATTTATCAGAGAATTATACGAAGCAAAGAAAGATATTAAGATTTCTACTTTTGATAAAGAATATTTGTTTAATATTAAAGATAGAATGGAAACAAAAGTAAAACATCTTATTATTCATAACTTAGGAATACCAACACAAAAACAGATTAAGTTAGCGAATGTTATTATTGCTTAACTTCTGTTATAAGAGCATTAATCTTTTCATTAACATTTAATTCTTCTGCAACATCTTTATATAACTCTGCTAAGATTTCAAAAGAAATTCTATCAGGCAAAACCACATTCCAAAAGTCTTTGCCTATAAGCAACATTTCATTAGATAGATATTTTGTAACTTGACCATTCCATACCTTGCCTTCTCCATTAAAATTATATAATGTAGCAAAATAAAGTTTAACATTATCTTTTCCTAACAAAGCATATTCAGTAAGCATTTTAATAACGTTTGCTGGGGCATTACTACTATCCAAACCACCACCTGCTTTTATTTCCATCATATAATAATTCTTTTCTTTAGGATTATAAATCATTAAATCTATTGGTTTAGAAGTAATTTTTTCAGTCATTCTAAATTCTTCTTTATTTATCTCTTTTAGCATATCATGATTCAGAGTTGGTTTAACTCTTTCTTTTCTTCTTCCCACTGCTCTATTCTTTTGTTGAAAACCTGCTATAAATCTTTGACAATCGCTTTGGTCTACTTTTGTAATAACTACTTGGTCTTTAGGATTATTACTTTTCTTCCATTCTTCAAATTCTAAATCACTAACTCCTCTGCCTTGCATTATCAAAGGCACATTTTCTTTTCCATATTTAATATTAGCTATTTCTCGTGCTATCTTTTGAAACATATTACCTGATTTAGATTCATAACTACTAACAAAAACCATATGAGCAATAATAGGCTTATCAAATCCTTGTAATGTCCAATTTCTAGCTTTCTTTCCATAATTTGTTTTAAAATCATTAGAAATTCTACTGATTAAGACTGATAATTCGGCTCTTATAATTGCCTTAATATCTTCTTTAAGGTCTATCTTTCCCTCTTTTTTAGGCATAATTACATTAAAGAAAAGACCTATAAAAATACTTCTACCACTCGGCACTTAACAGCTAATCAACCACTCGGAAACTTAACACTCTCAATAATAATAATATTTATAAACAAACACTTTATATATTTATATGGTAAAAAGAAAATCATATAATCCTTTTAAGATGTGGGGAAGTTATTTAGGGGCTATAATTGGATTTTTCATTCCTTGGCCATTTCCTTTAGGAGGATTTGTATCGGGTTTTACGATATTAACTCTTAATATTGATGAACTTTACAATCCTTATATATGGTTTTTTGTATTTGCTGGAGCTTTAGTAAGTTTCGTAATAGGTTGGGGTATTCACAGTTTATTTAGATTTATATGGAGTAGGAGCAGAAGATGACAAAGAAAACTCTGCTAAAAACAAATATTAAAAGAGAAAACGGAAAGTTGTATTATTGTGGAACTGATAATAATGGATATATTACAGTTTGTGAAGCAAAAATGGCGCGCAAAGGACGAAGCAAGAAAAATACAAAATGACAAAATTACAAGCTATATTAAAAAAAATAGAATCTACACCAGAATATAGATTACGAAAAATAATGGGAAGAGATTATATTGATACTCCTGGTTTCTGCCACACAAAACAAGAATTAAAAAATTATGGAAATATACAAGAATGTGTGAAATTAAATATGGAAGAATCAGAATATAAAAAATTATTAAATTGGATAAAAAATAATCCTAAAAAAATAAAATTAATATGACAACTCAAGGCACAAAACAACTTAAGTTTGTAAGAACTAATTTTAGCAAACTAACAAAAGGCAAGAAAATAAGTAATAACGAAAGAGGAGTAGTATTAAGAAATTTGTGGAATAAAGCTAAGAAATTATATCCTAACGAATGATTGCATACAAAGAGATAGCATTAACAATATTAGATATAATATTTTTGACATTTAGTGTTTTAGTTATTAGTGCAGGAATTTTTATATTTATAAGAAATTTAGGAATAATTTAATATGATAATTAATAATAATAATGTTTATAAATACGCGTTTTATATATTTATATGGTCAAAAAGCTAACAGCCTGGAATATTCATTTAATGAAAATTTATAAAGAGTTAAAGAAAAAAAATCCAGAAACTAAATTATCTGATGCTATGAAAATAGCTAAGAAAACTTATAAAAAATAAAATGGCATTAAAAGATTGGAAGAAAGATAAAGGCTGGATTCTTGGAAATAAGCATGGTATTGGTTATATAAAAAAAGGTTATTATCTCGCGATAGTTCCAGATAGAATTGCTGATAATTGGAAAGTATACATAAATGATAAATTAAAGTTTTATGAGGGAAATAAATCACAAGCTTTAAAATTTGCTAAAGTATATATGAGGAAACATTAAAATGGCAAACAAAAAGTTTGTAGTGTATTTTGATTTAGATACTGATGGTCAGACTGATAGTCAATGGCGGGATTTTTCTAATATGGTAGGTGAATTTGCAGCAGATATAGATTATGATCCTTTCGAAACTTCCTAAAGTTGGGCAGTTAAAGCAAAAGATGCAGCAACCTTTAAGAAATTAATTAATAAATTAAAAAGATATAAAAAAAGAGTATCTATACAAAAGTAGTTAAATTAATAATAATATTTATAAATAGTTAGTATTTATATGTTGTATGTCACATATAACAAATTTTTATAATGATTTAAGAAATGATATTAGAAGAGCCAACTCTGCAAGAGCATTAAAAACTTTAAATAAAAAAGGTAGGAAATATTTAAAAAATTTATCAACTAATACTACAAAATCTGAAGTAATTAGGGAAGCAAAATTTGAATATAATAAAAGTGTAAAAGAAATAAAAAATAGATTAGATGTTATAAGAAACGCATATCGAAAATAATAATAATATTTATAAACAATAAAATACATAAAACTATAAATAAAATGTTAAAAAAAATAAAAGACCCAAAATATTTAATACCAATTATTATTTTAATGAGTATAGTTGGTGTAATATTATTACAATCAGCAAGTGCAGCTGTTTTTATGGTGTCTCCTTCAAATGCAACAAATTGGACAGCAACTATCAATATTAATTGCACGCGATTAGTTAGTGATACGCCTCTTAATCCAACAACAGCAAGAGTTTATTATCGTTCTACAGCTGGTGGAACAAATACATCTTTAACAACTATATCAAATACAACTGCAAATGACACAATGTTTGATTCTGATGCTGTTAGTATATCTGCGTTATCTGATACTGCAACATATCAATTCTTTTGCGGTTTTACAAATTCATCTGCAACAGGTGGACAAACTAACACTTCTGCTGTAGGCAATATAGGAATTACAATAGACAATACAAATCCTGTATGCACTTCCACAATTCAAAGAACAATTTCAACTAAATCTAAGCCACAACAAACTACATGTTCTTGCACAGATGGAATAGATAGTGGTCTTACAACAACAAGAAGTTTAACAAAACCTACAAATTCAGTAGTTACAATCTCTGCAACACCATATACATTATCTGGAACTGATATTAATGAACTTGGATCTTATACATTTGGATGCTATACAAGTGATTATACAGGCAATTATCATTCCGATAATAGAAGTATTAGATTAAGTAGTGATTCAACAGCTCCATTGCCTCAAGAAGTTCAACAATCACCTACAAAAGCATTCAATTTACCATTGATAGGGATAATATTAGGCGGATTTATATTATTGATAATGATTTTCGTAATTGTATTCTTTGCAATGAAATAATAATTAATAATCATGGCAAAAACAAATATAATACAAAAAATAAAACTTGGACTGCCAGATAAAATAGAAACATTTTTTTTATTACTTACTATTTTTGGTTGGGCCGTATTCAATGATATGTTCAATTTAATTTCTGATGATCCATTATTATTTAACACAATAGGTGTTTTTATAAATAATGTAAATATTCCTGTTCTTCCTGTATTATGGATAAGTTTGTTATTATTCCATATTGGGTTAGTAATTTTAGGCGGTAGAAGTATATGGAAAAAAAACACGCATCATATATTTGATCTCTTCTTCATTATTTGGGGTATAATAGGCATATTTTTGTTTATAATTGCTCTTACTCTATTATTAGAAGGCAATCCCTCAACATACATACCTGAATGGAATCCACTTGACGTAAATCGAAATGGGATATATCATATAGGATTAATAATATTTTATATACCTACACTTTTGTGGTTTGCATTTACAAAATGAATAATCACTCATTATATCATTTTTAATTATAAAATTAATCACATAGAAGCACTCAGATTAAAAGTTTGATTGATATTAATAGTCTTATTAAGGTTGATATTTGTATCTGTTATTCTATCTGCTATTGGTGACAAAAAGACAGGAAAAGTCTTAAAGAAAGTATAGAATGCTCTAAATGGTATGAAAACATTTGATAAATTATTATCACTTAATTCTAAATTAAAATAATTTGGAATGACATTTGCAATTAATAATAATACAAACATTATTTGAAGCAGCATATAACCTGATATAGCAATAAGAATACTAACGGCTTTAGGCAATAATGCTGTAGAATCAATTATCCAAGTAAAAAATTTAATATAATAATAAATGATTATAATTACACCCAAAATATCACTAATTTGAAGTAATGTTGCCCATAATCCTTTAAATAGACCATTATTAAAATCAAAAATACCGCCTCTATCAATTATTTGTTGTGAACTTCGTTCTAATTCAACAGAATTATATAATAGTTTCCCACCCAAATCTTCAATAAATGGAATATAACTTTTTGCTTCTATAGAATCAACAATTGCATTTACTAACACAATAAATATGATAGTGCTTATGCTAAATATAAAAAGTAATTTTCGTAATTTAAAAACTAAACTTGTTCCGCTTGCTACTTTTTGTATTATTTGATTAGCCATTATTTATCCCCATGAACAAATATGATATTTTTTAAAATATTCAAACCATTTTTCACATTCTGATTGCTCATCAATATAATCACGTAATTTCTTATTATTAATCTCTATTATTTTACAATTGCCTATTACATTTGTTTTTATGTTAATAACACCCAATTTTGAAATGTTTTCTAATAATTTAAAAAACATATCATTATTTAAACAACCACTTAATTGACTTAACTTTTTCTTTGTTAATAACTCATCTTGTTGTATTTTAAGCAATGAAATATTTCGAAGCATTCTTAACTCTGCGTGTGTTAAATTACGATTACTTTCTATATTATTATTTTGTAAATCCATATATTTTTAATATATATTATGTTTATATTGATATATTATATTTGTATATGTTATAAACTATTTAAATATTATCAATATTTAAAAATAATGTGATAAAAATAATAATTCAATTGAAAGGAGGTTTTAAAAAACATGAGCAAACGCATGAATAAATACGGTAAAACAGGAATATTAATAACATTGATGACATTGAGTTTGATAGCATTTTTAGCTGTTGCAGTTGTTGTTGTTTGGGGAATTACAAAACAAACACAAATCAGTCAAGATACTCAAATTCAACCTGGAGAAGCAACTGTTAGTTTAGTAGGCAAAGCTGCAACATTATCTGTCAATGCAAGAGATAAAGCAGCCGATGATGTTACTACAAGAGCAACAGTGCCTGTCTATATTAAAGACCCACAAGGGGTTTGGATAGAAACAGGCGGAACATCAACTTCTACAACTACATCACAAGCTTTCACTGCTGGTATAAGTGTAAGTAATACACCTTATCAAGTATTAGCATTTAACGCATCATTCCAAAGTTCTGATGGACCAAAAGACTTTGCAATTAGTGATGAAGCAAAAGTTGCAGATGTTAGTGTATACAGAGTAGCAAATCAATTAGAATTAATCCTATTTGACAAAGATAATATTGCAACATTAGCTGGTAATTCAAACTTATCACTTGGAGCAGGAGAAACATCTAACTTCAATAAGTTAAGAATAAGAGTTAATCAAACAAATGTTGGCTATAATTTATATGGATTCTTTTGGGATATGAATGCTAATACAAACATATCTTCTATATCAATGAAGAATGGAGAAATTAGTATTGAACCTGTAAATTCATTGCCATTAGCAAGAACACAGCTTGATGACTTATCATTCAAATTAACTACACCATTATTAATGTATGAATTTGATGATGTAGAAACAGGTAATATTGTTGTTCAAGCAGATGGAGATAATCCACCAGGCGTAGATGCAGCCGAATCATTTAGGTTATATGCTGTTGATGCAGCTTATTACTATTCTGCAAAAGGCGAAGGTGTTAAATTTGGACCTGAAAGCGATGCAACATCACCGGCCGACGTTGGAAGTCTTGATGCACCATTATCTGGAAACTGGATTTAATTATCTAAATTAATTTTTTCTTTTTCTTTTCTTTTTTTTTTTAATATCAATAATAATAATATTTATTAATATACAAAATATCATATATTATGAATGATAAGTATGGAAAACTTAATGTATTTTTAATTATAATTGTGATTGTAGTTATTGCAATTATTCTTTTTGGAATTGCAAGTTATATAAAAGGTCAAGGATATAATGAAATTATAAATTTTAGAGAGCAAAGAGCTTGCACAGACTTGAAAGAATTATTAAAAAATGAAATAGATACTTGTGTAAGTAATTGCACAAATAATATAAATAATATTATAAAGTATTATAAAACACCATATTTAAATATACACTTTTGTTATAAAGATTATACTTATGCTGCAACTATTGAAGATGCAAATAAATGTAAAAATGATAATATTATATTAAAATTTGTAAAAGATGCAGAGGTATTCGAATGCTAAAAATAAAAAACAGATTGTTGAAAATATTAGTAGTGTCCTTTTTAATTTCTTTAATATTCACATTGATAGATATGTTACTGCATTACTCAATATCGTATTTGAATATAATACAATACACATACCCTCAATCTCTGTTAAATATTATAAATAATGATTTATTTTGGTATTCGTTATTTAAATTCCTAACAACCTTTAGCATGATATTTATTACATTGTTATTTATAAAGAGAATTAATTTTGTAAAACTTATCATACCATTATTAATAACAATTGTTTTCTTGCAAATTAGATATTTATATTATTCTAATTATACTATATATTGGCATATACTAAATTCAACTCTACATCTCATAATATTAATGTTGATAGCATACATAATACTAAAAATATTTTATAAACAAAGATGAAAAAACAAACTAAAAAGATATTAAAAATAATCATAACTTTTGTAATATTAATTGCATTAATGTTTGCATTATTTTTTATAAGCAAATATTTGTCTATTAAGTATGGTTTTTAGATACTTTAGATATTTTAGAACACTTTTTGCATAATGTTGGCCCTCTTTTGATATTTTGAAATACTTCAGATTGCTTTCTGTTATTAAATTTCAAAAGTATAATTCTTCTGCAATTCTTGCAAACTATCATATAATTTGTATTTAAATATTCTTGCATTTTAAATTCAAAATAATATATTACAGTAGTTTATAAATATAATTATAAAAAAGTATACAATAATTATTTTATGTCTTCTTTCTGTAAATTTGTCATAATACATTCATATAACCCTGAATAATATTTTTTAATAAAATTAACAAACCAAAATGGGTTTTGATGTGCAGAATATTTTCCTTTATGATGAAAAGTGCATAAAGTTATTAAATTCTTTTCATCAAATCTAAATTCTTCAAATGTTTCAGGAATCAAATGATGCGTTGATAGTCCTCGTGGTTTATGTATTTTATTCTTATTTATTATTTTACAAATTATGCAATCTTTATCACGTTCTAATATTTTTTTTCTAACTTCACTCCATCTTTTTCGTTCACTTTTTCTCATCTCGATTCTTCTCTTGTTTTAATTTCTCTATTAGTTCTTTGCATAGATTGTCCTTCATGTAATTTAGCTCTTTGTCTTTTTAGCTTATTTATTCCAAATCTCTTATAATTCTGTTTCCAAGTTTTTCTATTCATTTTTATTTACCATACTCTAAATCCTTTTCGTTTTCCACATTTAATACATTCACAAACATCCTTAACTGTATAAAAAGCTGATTCTGTTCTAATAAATCTCCATTCATGATTGCAAAAACCTAAATCTTTGAGAAAATGAGTATTTTCTATATTTTTAAATTTATATTTCATAATTTTAGTCATATAATTTAATCCTCCTAATACTTTGCCCTTCTCCTTCCTTTTCCCCTAATAAAATTATATCAGTTATATTATCTACTCTGGCAAATGCTTTCATTAAGCTCAATATCTCTTCCCAATCATAGTCTATCATATTTATCCTTTACTTTTTTTTCATTTTTTATATTTTTTAAAATGTTGTTCCTTGATATTGTTCAATATCAAATTCTTTAGTAATTTTTCCAAATTTATACACAAAATTTATAAATTCATCAATTTCATTTCTGTATTTTATATAAAAATTATTGATTTTTTTTATTATTTTATATCTATTAAAATCACTAATATTCTCGTATACTATTAAATATTTCGACAATTCAATATCAATATTACGTAATGCATTCAAGTATTCAATTAATTTTTGATATAATTGTTCTTTATTATTTTTCTGTAGAAAATTAATAGCTGTTATAAATATCTTATAACACTTTATAAAGTTATTAATAACCTCAATTGAATTTTGAGGATACAATATTTTTTCAAAATTTGGGAATCTATTTGTTCTTATAATCATACCTATATCTTCATTTTCAACTGCATCTATTATTGGCTGTATTATATTTGTGTTATGCATATATTTCTCCGTCTTTATATTTCTCTAATAATCTTTGCATTTTTTCATCTTCTAATTCGTTTATTTTTATTTTATCTTCGTCAGAAATAATTATTTCTGAAGTAATATTATTAAGTTTTTTCTTTATTTTTTGTTTTTTAACTACTTCTACATCTTTTTCAATCGCATCATTATTTTCATCATTCGAAATTTCTTCAATCTTCTTTTTTTCTTGCAGTAATTTCATGTGTTCTGTTTTTATTTCTATATCTCTCTTCTTATATTCATCTTCAATTATCATCACATAATTTTCAGTATTTATCCAACTATCATATAATTTTGCCCATGTATTTATAAAATTTGTATCACCATCTTTCCAACATTTTGTTCGTGGTGGAGCTAATTTTCTTACTAATTTTGCTCTTTCGCCTCTTCCAACTACAATAACTTGTTCTTTTGGTATTCTTGCAATATATCTTATATATGCATCGGTTATAAATTTGTCAAATTTTAATTGTTTAGTTAATATTTCTCTATCACTTGGGGAAGGCATTTCTTTGATAAACATCGCATCAGCTTGTCCTTCAATTAAACCTCTTACTTCTCGTGGAGATTGCGTATCTGCAGCAATAAATATTCCGCTTCTGCAATATCTTGCAATATCTGAAATAGTATTTCTAAATATTTGTGTTATCTCTTGTTCTTCAGGATTTTTATCTTCAACTTTCATAAATAATGAAGCTTCTCTAAATACTGCAATGTTTTTTTTACCGATTTTATCATTATTAGCTAAATCAAAAACATTTCTTAATAACCATTTCATTATAAAATATCTAAAATTAATAGGTATATATTCATGACATAGATTAGTAATTACATTCTTATTCTTCATTTCTGATTCTAAATCTAAATTTAAATCACAAATGTCTGATGATATTAAATGTTCATCTAATGCTGGTTTTATAAATGATTTATAAATAACTGTTTCACGATATTTATTTAAATTTGTATTCATTATATATTCAATATCAGTTCCTGTTGATTTTTTATTTGTATTTTTTAAAATAAAATTCCAAACATATTTGCCTTCATTTGATAATGGCCCTATTACAACACTAATATCTTCGATAGTAATTGAATGTATCGGAATAGTGAATATTTTACTTTTGATTCTTGGCAAAAGTTGTGGTATTCTTTTAGGCAATAGTGAAGAGAAACACGGATATAATAAGTTAACTTCGTATTCTTTAGGACCAACACTTTTGAAATTTCCTACTTCATAATTAAATCTCTGCCACAATAATCTCTCATCACTTGGAAAACACCAAAAAGAATTTTCATTTCGTTTCCCACCAAACATATCTAATATTTTGTATCCTTTACTATGATAACCTTGCATTACTGTCATCATACACCAAGTTTTTCCAGAATTATGTGATAATACTCCGTTTGACAAGAAAAAATTATGGTTATCTTTCACATGTAAATCAAATGTTTTTCTTTTTCCAATATATTTTATAGATTTAATTTTTAATAAATTCATTTTCAGTTCTCCTTCCGAATTCTTTGAGCCCAATTTCTTTAATTCTAATATCAGTATACTTGTTTAAACCCATCCTCCAACCAATATAATTGCAATTCTTATCAAATAATAAACAATCATTCTCTTTAATATCTTTTAATTGAATTTCTCCATAAGCATTAAAAAATTTATGGTCTTCAGAAGCAGAAATTTTAACTCCATTTTCAAATTCTATTTCATAACATTCTTTTTCTCCAGAATCTATTTTTATTGCAGGTTTAATTTCCTTTTTTGATGTATTAAAATTATATGAAATAACATCAAAAGAGTCTGGTAAATCTTTTAATAATATTTTCTTAATCTTTCTATCTTCATTATATATAGATATTTGAGTATTTTCATCTAAACACCCAACTCGCCCCCAGAAATATAAATTTCCTGATAATGGATATGGCACTTTCCAAAATTTTATTTTATTTTCTTTATTTTTATTAATTACTGTATTTTGATTAATTATCATATTTCCTCAATTAATTCTTCTTCTGATTGCATATTTGGCAACGGAATTTCATCTTCTAATTTTTCAAACTGTTCGCCATCTAAATTTTCTACTTCAGGGTCATTCCAAAACATAAATGTTCCCCTTCTACTTGATGTTTTAATAAAGGGTTGAAATCCATAACGCGATGGTTTTTCAATTTCCTTTAGCATCAATTCCGTTTCAATATTATCATACAACACACTTTTTTCTTCTTCATTTTCTGTATCTTTTAATTCTTTTTTTAATTTATTTAACTCTCGATTTTGTGGATATTCTTTTTTATAAAACATAAATCCTTCACTATTTATTTCACCTCTCCAAAATGTGAACAAACCTAATTTACCTTTTAAATGTGCTGTCACTAAAAATATACCTACACCAAAATTATCTAAAATAAATTTACACAACTGTTTTTCTGTTCTAATAAAAGATATATCAGGATATCCATCATCACTCCCATTTAAATCTAATACAGGAGCTTTTGGCTTTATTTTTGCCAATGCTTGTGAATTATCAAAAAAAGGCGAATAATACATAAATCTACCATTATTTTTGTTTCGCAAAAACATTTTTCTTATACTTATTTTGGGAAATCGTTTAATCATATTTTATTTAAATTATTTAAGATTAAATACTTTTTCATATGTCTTATTAATTTTTTAGGATATTCTTCTGCATTATTCATTTTCTTTATTATATTGCAAACTTCACTTGCCACGCTTAAATTTGTATATATTACTGATTTTGCGCCACAAGGCAATTCAGTTGGAATTATGTCGAAACTTTTCTTCCAATTATCTAAATCAACAGTATTAAAAGTGTTAATAACTTGAATATTATATTCTTCGCCGCCTGCTCTAACATCTAACACATCGCATTTTATATCTTTTAATAAATTGAAAACTAATTTACGCATTTCTAATGTATCAAATGTCAAAACAAATATAGTATTTAATGCCATATCAAATTGTGATTCAGCAGTTATCTTTTCATTATAAGCTATAATTTCAATATTCGAAAATGATTTTACTATCTCTTTTAATGCATCAACTTTATATTTCCCAATATCATCTACTCTATAAAATTGATTCGGAATATTCTGTTTCTCTACTATATCATAATCATATACACTTATATTATCAAATCCTAATTTTGCTAAATTTAAGGTGATAAATGATCCTAAACTGCCAGCTCCTAACACAATTATCCTAAAACGCTGGTTAATAGGATCGAATAAATCTTTTTGTCTTGAATAATCTGTTTTGTTATCTATCATAATTTTCATGCTCATTTTTAACAGTATCTTCAGTAGAATCATTAGAATCATTAGAATCATTAGAATCATTAGAATCATTTGCTTTAGTATTAAATTTTGATAATAATTTTTTAATTCTATTTCGCAATAATTCAATGTTTTGAGTAGTCAAATATAATTCAACATTTTCAAATTCTAAATTTAACGGATTTCTCATACATACTCTTGCTAAATGTTCTTTATTAGATGATACTATAAACACAAAAACATCTTTATATTCCATAATATTATTCATATTAGCAATATCAGTGCCGCTCCAAAAACATCCCATTGAATGATGTGAATGCCAATGCCCAATAATTTTTTTGCATTTATCGCCATAAGTTTTCAATAAATTTATTTGATTTTCAGAATTGATTGCAATATGAACAGATGAAATCATTTGGTCAGGAATTAAAATATCTTCTAAATATATTTTGCCATTTATTATTTTGCCTATTATATAGCCGCCTATTTCAGTATTGTATTCACTGCTTAATACATTTAATTTCGCATATAAATTTGCTGTAATATTTAATCGCAATTTTATTGGTTTGATTTCCATGCTGCTATTTGTAATAATGGTGATTTATGATTATATGTCTTTAAAAATTGCAATATTAAAAATGCTAATCGCTTAAAATCTAATTTGCCAAGTAAATTTGCAAAATCAACTGAAAAACTTCCTTCACATGCGTGACCATCTTTATGAATGTGCGGATGCAGATGTGAATCTACTCTTCCGTTTAAATTTTGAAATCTAATTGTTGTTGGCGAAATTATTGCTTGCATGTGACCAATAAAATATGTTGTCTTATTATATAATATATTAATATCTCCATAATCAAAAATAATTCCAGTTTTATCAATAATGACATCTTTTATAAATTCTAAATTCTTAATTTCTGATATATTTTTAGTAAATTCTGTTTGAAAATTGTTCATCATATTTTGTATCATGTATATAGATTCTTTTTTAATTCGTATTGTTTGATGACTTGTAATTATCTTTCTGCCTAAAGATTCAATATCATATTCAGTGTTTTCAATTTCTAATAATAATTTTTTATATTCTTTTTGCAAATTAATAATAAATAATTTTGAATTTTTAATTAGATTTGCATGAATCAAAATTGCAGAATTATCAATTTTATTAAAAATTGGTTTTTGTATTTTAATTAAATTAAAATTCTTTTGAATTTCTCTTACTTTCGGCTGTATATTTGTAGTAAATGGATTAAAATATAAAATAATTAAATTCCTATTAGGATAATAAGTAGCTATTATAATGTTTTCATACAGTATATTTTCATATATAACATCAAATATTTCATACTCAGGATACACAATCAATTTGTGTTTGTCGATTGTTAATGTAATAGCACTCATATTTTTAGCTATCGCATTCTTATCTTTAGTCATAACATCTTGCATTAGTGGTAAAATATATATTGTAGGATTTGCATATATTAATTCTGCTTTAGATACAGGTTCTCTATCATTTATTATATTTGTTACTCCCCACTTATTAAGATATTTAGTTATACTGCGGACAACATGAGTGTATCTATCCGATTGTAATAACCTTCCGTAATTTTGCGGAGCTCCTTGATACATCTTGCTAACACTCATATTATTGTGTAATGTGAATATAATAACTTATTGACCGCTAACTTGATTTCCAGTTAATAAATATGTTTCACCATCAGTAATTGCATCATCAGCATCTGCAGGCATCGCATTGCTATAAGATACAATTTGTTGAGTAGGCGCAAGTTTCATACCTGCAATTTTAAGTGCATCATTCAGAGTTGCAGAATCTTCAATTTGGATAGAAACTTGTTCTCCGTCCCATGCACCAACTTTAATAGTTTTCATTGTTCTTGACCTCCTTTTTGATTATCATTTTGAATTGCATTTTGTAAAGTATGATTATCAATATTTTGAGGTTTAAATATTTTTTTAATATGTTGTGAAACATAATAAGAGATTGCATACCTCACTTTTAAACTAATCATTTTTTTAAATTTGCCGTATGTTAGCCTTTTATCAGTTATTTTAGTAGCTAATACTTTTTTAAATGCTTCATCATTATCAACTAATAATAAATATTTTTCAAATATATCATTAAACTTTTGTGGAATAATAATACAAACAATTTTGTGATTTGACATTTTTTATTTTAAATTGATATATTGTATAGTATTTAAATATTATTATATATTATAATATATTACACTTTTATACAAGATATATTATAATATATCTTTAAAAATATGTTATAACATATTTAACCATTTCTACACTTTTTCATACTATATAATATATCAAAAACAATAAATACTCACTTAAAGATAATATTTTTAACTAAAAACACTCACATTTATATATAAACATATTTCAAAATATTACTTTTTATATCAAAGATAATATTTAAATATTGTGTTAGATATGTTTAACATAATATAGCATGAGAACTAATTATCATTCAAAAAAAGATAAAAAGAAATTTTTGTATCCAAATGAATTTCAAAAAATTTTAGATGTTGCAAATGAAAAACAAAAATATAATTTGTTGTGCTTAATTAATACGGGTGCAAGAATAAATGAAATGCGAAACGTAATCGCGCAAGACCTAGATAATGTTCGAAATAATATTTTACTAAGAGTCACGAAAGTGCGAAGCAAATTAGGCGAAAAAATTCCAGACCCAAGAACAATTGCAGTCTCAACAAAATTTTTTAATTATTTAAAAAAAAATATTAATAATTATAAAATTTACAGCACAAATAATTATAAATTAATGCTAAAAGAATTATCAAACAAAATTGGAATAAAAGATTACGAAGATTTTTCATCACATAATATGAGAAAAACTTTTGGAACTTGGATGTTAGCATTGGGAATTGATGGATTTAAATTAGCACAACATCTTGGACATGACCCTGAAACATTGCGAAGAAGTTATGCATCACCTGATATTTTTAATGCCAATGATAAAGATATTATGAGAGAAATATTAAATGATTTGCCAGCAAGATTAAGAAATTAAATAATTTCCCATATTAAGTTCTGAATTGATTAAGTACATTAGCCATATTAAGTCTTTATGAAAATAAATTGAAATAGAAAGATATATATATCAGTTAAGATTGATAGTTATAACTATATGTTTTACTTTCGCTATTCGCAAATTTTACCACTACTATTCGCAAATTATTTAGAATATTCAATACATTCAACTATTTAAACATTAATATTAATAATATTTAAAAAGTAGATGAATTTAATATCTGTATGAAAAAAGGATATGTTATAACATTACTTTTGATAGTTGCAAGCTTTATTATTATTATTATAATATATAATGTATATCAAATATCAACAAATATTAATACATCAAATCCACAAAATTGTAACATATTTAAAGAAAATGAAAGTGGAAGAATAAATATAGTATATTTAACAGATAATAAAGCATTAGTTGAATCATATACAAATACATTCTTGAATACACAACCATATAAAAATAATAGCCAATATTTTAATTTTTATTATCGCGAAGATACTAATATAAATTGTGATATATATCAAAAAATTGCATTATTATGTTATAATAGTGAGAGAGTAAAATTAGCTAAAGAATGCAATGCTGATTTTATAGTTTCTTTTGCTGATACAAGTAAAAATATACGAAGCTCAACATACAAAAATTTTATAAGTATTAATATCAATCACCCAAATAGTGTTCTAATACACGAATTTGGACACGCAATAGGCGAATTAGTAGAAGAATATATCACATCTTATTTGCCACACAATCATTTGAATTGCGTTGAGAGTTGTGATGATTTTAATTATAAAGGATTTAATAATAATAATATTGATGGATGTTTTAAAGGATGTTCTTTAAGTGATTTATACCGAAGTATTGATGAAGGTGTTATGCGAACATTATCTTCAAGTGAATATGGAAAATATAATGAATATTTAATTGAAAATAAAATACAAGAATTATTAAAAAATAAATTCATTACAAAACAAGAAATATTTAGAAGAGATTTAATTTATACCGATGGAATAGAAGATAACAAACTTATTGGTGAAAGTTTTATTTATGAAAAATCATAAAATGTTATAACTTTTTAATGATAATTTTAAAATATATAAAATAGAAAGATATATATATAAGATAAGATTAATAACTATACTTTTTGTTGATTCTATCTCAATTTATTTTTTTACTATCTCAATTTATTCAATATATTTGATACATTCGAATATTTATATATTATTATTATTATTATATAATAATATAGTATATGATTTAAACAATTAAACAATTTAATATGATAATGTTGTGATATTATTATATACTTAAATATATATAGTGTGATATAATAATGTTTAAATACACTTATTTTATATAATGTTGTATTAAAACACAAAAAATGGAAGAAAAATACATTTTGGAATATGGTTATAGAAGATTAATAGCTTGCAAGAAGTTAGGTTGGACTAAAATACCGGCATACATTAATCAAAAAGAAACTAAAGAAGTAAATATAAATGATATTGAAATAGTTGATAATACGCGATTAAATATAAAAGATGATATGGAATCAGGGCAATTAATGTTAGATATTAAACAAAAGGGGTTATTACAACCAATAGGTGTTATGACTATTGATAAATTTGATAAAGAAACTTTTTATATTAAAAATATAAGCGAAAATGTTCACAGAAAAGATATAACTCCGATGGAATTAGCTTTAGCTTGTGACAAATTAAAGTTAAAAGGTTATAATTTTAAAGAAATTGCTGCTCTTTTAAATTTACCTTTTGAAAGAATTAAAAACCTACATAGATTTTCAACTCACATACCAACAAAATATAAAAATAAAATTGCGTTTCAAAATATCGCGGGTTCTCAAGACACAAAAGGGATTCCCTATCATTCTGCAAACATTATTTTAAGTAAATATAGAAGGTTGTCTAAACAACAAACAGAAGATTTATTCGAGTTTGTTCACAAAAATGACTTATCAAGTAATCAAATTCAACTTCTTGTTAAGTTCGTTAGTGTAAGCAAGATTAGTGTAAAAGAAGCTTATGAAAAATTAACGAAATATGCTTCTAAATCTATTGACATTTTTGTTAATAATAAAATATTTGAAGAAACATTAAAAGATAATAATATAAAGGGGACGAATCTTCTTATTAAAATATTAAAAGGTGAAATACCACCAATTAAAGGATTAATATTATAAAATAATAATATTATATATTTAAAATGAAAAAAGAAGAGTATAATAATAAATTTAAAATTAGAAGAAGAATGTTAATAGACAAACTCATAAAATTATTAGATGAAGATAGAGATGGTTTATCTATTCAAAATTTGATAGATAATCTTAAAATATCACGAATATCCATAATGCCGATTTTAAGTTTATTAGAAGGTGAAAAAAGAGTTAAAATTCGAGAAATTGGGAGTGTTAAATTGTATTATCTAACATGAATAAAAAAGAATACATAGCAAAACTTATGCAGAATAATATTATAGTTGCACAAGTTAATGCTTCTACAATGGAAGAAGCTGAAAGAGAAATACAACATTATGCACTAATATATTCACAAGATGGCAATGTTGAAATTATAAGAAAATATAAAACAAAAGAATTAAAATGAATGAAAGAAAATTAAAATTAGATAAGATAACAAAATGACAGGAAAAATTGAAATAATCAGACATAAAAGAGTTCAATATGAGAATGAATTTATAAAATTTATCAGATTAAAAAAGGGGTATGTATTTGATGATTATAATTTACTGAAAAGAATATCATTTATGAGATGGAAAAACATTGGATGTATTGCATTTAACGAAGATGGGATAGATATAGATGTTGATTGCGAAAAATATCTTGAAGATATAAAAAAATTAATGCAAGAGTTCATAGAAGACAGAAACATAATTGTTCGTATAATAATAATGGGGGAAGAAGATTATTATTGAAAATGAAAACTAAAGGAGAAAGAAAAGAATTCAATTGTGGGAATAGCTTAGAGGGGGAAAGCGGAGTTTTGCTAAAACTTGTCGGAAACTATTGCAAAGTTTCTCATTTGAGGTTCAAGTCCTCATTCCTACACTTATTTGAATTTAAAGGAGATTGAAAATGAATGAAGAAGAAATAGCTAATAAGGTAGTGGATGTAATTGAATTTCATTTACAAAATAAAACTTTAATGACTAATAGAGATGCTTTATTTATAGCAATTAACTTGGCTCGTGAAGGTTATGTCAAACTTGATGATGTTTTAAATATTCTTGATAATTTTGAAACTTTAAGCCAATGTAATATTTGTAAGAGAGAAATGTTTGGAATTGAAGAATTTAAACAAGAAATATCAAAACTTAATGCTCCACAGACAAAACCTGACAGAGTGAAATCGGACAATAGTCGTAGGAATGTTTCTGACGAGAAAAGGGAGAATACGATTAGGAAGGACAAAACTGTGGAGACCCTTCGGGGTGAGGAGATGTTATGAAATGCAAATGTTGTAACAAAGAGATTACTCGTGAACAATGGCAATATTGTAGACTTTGTGGTTTATGCGATACTGGAGTATGTAGAAGACCAAGCGAATATCATAAATTAGAAAAAGAGATTGAAGGATTATTAAAACTTAATGCTCCACAGACCGAGCAAGAAATAAACATAGAAGAACAAGAAAGAGTAAACGTTAGTAGTCATATAAGGAGACGTCCAACATCAAGTAGGCGTATTAGGAGATAATAATAAGGAGAAAAAATGAAAACTGAAGAATTTAATTTGAGCGATGAAATATACAAGGTAGATTATTGTGATGTAGTCAACGATAGCGAATGGATAAATATTGAAGATGTAAAAGAATTTATTAAAAGAAGAATTGACAGAACAAAATTAATTATAAAATTATATCCTCATAAACATGGAGAAGAATTAGCTGGACAGCTTAACGAAGATTTAATTAAAGATGCAGGAGAGAAATTAAAATGAATGAAGAAGAAATACAACAGATTATAAACGGTGAAAAGATTAGCGAGGAAGAATATGAAACAAATAATAGTTTAATTCTGTCTTCTGTTGAATTAGCTCGTAAAGGATATGTAAAGATTGATGATTTAATAGCTGCACTTGAAAAATGTAAAATTTGTTCTAACTGTAAAAGATATGATTGTGGACATGAAGATTGGATGATGATTTCTTTAAATAATATTAAAAAAGAAATATCAAAACTTAATTCTAAGGAGAAAAAATGAAAGTTGCAGTAGATTTTAATGAAGGTATCTTATTTTATGCATTTAGATATGCTATAGGCAGAAGAACTTATGCAGTAAAAGATGTTGTAAATTATTTATTTGATAATTGGTATTTTATAAGTGGAAATACCAAAAAACTTATTATTAAAGAAATCAATCAAGCGATAGAAAAAGATGAAGCTGGGATGGATTGTGATATTGAAGAGTGGAATAAAATATTAGATTTAGATAAGGAGAAGAAATGAAAAAACAAAATAAAAAGAATGAAAGACTTTCAAAAAAGAAATGCCCAGTCTGCAAAAAAGAATTTTTAAGTTATAAAAAGAAAAGAAGCGGACAGCGATTTAGAATTTTAAGACCATTTAATTCAAAGACTTGCAGTAAAGAATGTGCAAGAGAATATAGTAGAAAAATCCCCAAAAAATATCAAAGAATTTATCAGAAGAAATACAGGAAAAGAATAAAGAGGATAGAAAAGAAAAAATAAAATGGTTCACAAATTGCCAACACAAAATTATGAAATTAAAGAAAAATATAATCCAAATAAAAGATTATATTACCCAAAATATGTTAAATTTTGGATTATATCAACTATCATCTTAGGTATTTTTTTTATAATTATTATTTCTATATTTTTATTATTAATAGCGAATGATAAGTTTAGAAGTGTTGTAACTCAAACAGTTAATCCGTTATTTAATGCAAGTGTTATAGTTTTGAATGAATATAAATTTACACCCAATACAATAAATGAAATTACTAATATGTATAATAATAATTTTTCTGTATATGTTAATTTAAATAAATTAAAATGTATAGAAATAAATGATATTTAATAATATAAAATTATGTTGTTGTGGATGTAGTAAAAAAATAGAGAAGTGTATTAATTATATAATAATAACAAATAGAAAGATTTAAATACAAGTGATGTTATTGAAATATATGGTTAAAACAATACAATCAACACGAGAATTAAATTTAAACGATAAAACTACGTTAAAAACATTAAACGATTTCAACGCTCCTTATTTAGAAGAAAAATTATTAAAAGATAATAAATTTAAGAGCAGAGAAGAATTTGAAGAAGCATTTTTTGAATTTAAAAAATATGTAGCTCTTGGTGTTTTATATGGTCCCGGGCAAAGCATGATGAGTAGAAAAATAGACGAAGTATGGCATCAATTTATTTTATTTACACCACAATATCATGAATTTTGTAATAAAGTAGTAGGTAGATATTTGCACCATGTTCCAAATACATCTTATACAAAAATTTCAAATAAAGCTACCAACAATTTTGTAGAGAGATATAAAGAAACATTTGGAGAAATTCCTGAAATTTGGGGATTAAAAGATGATTGCAGAAGTTGTCATTGCGAAATTAATAATTGCGACGATTATGAAACACAACCAATAACTTTAAAAACTTGTCATGATGATCCTCCCTGCAAAAGTGATTGTCACGATGGAGATGATGGAAATGATTAATTATATTTTCTAATATGACAATTAATACAACAATTCACAAATTAATAACACAAAAAACAAATTCTGTTATAAACACAATTTTAGAACATTTTAAATTCGGGAAAATTTTAGATATTGGCTGTGGATATGGTTCAAATGCATTATTTTTAGCTCAAAAAGGATTTGATGTTACTATGATTGATGAAAATTTAGTTCCTATTCAAATCTTAATGGAAAGCACTAAACATTTCGAAAACAAACCAAAATTAATTTGTGATAACATAATGAATTATAATTTCATATCGAAATTTGATGTTATTTTAGCAACTAATATTCTTCAGTTTTTAAATGAAAAAGATGCAAATAACATTATTTTGAAAATGAAAGAAAATACTAATATTAATGGTTTAAATATTATCACAACATTCACTGAAGACAATCCATCACAAAACTTTCCTTATTTATTTAAGAAATTCGAATTAAGTAAATTATATAAAGATTGGAAAATCCTTTTATATGATGAATACATAACTCCTTTAGAACAACATGATAAATACAAACCACATAAACATGCAATTGCTGCAATAATCGCACAAAAATGAAAACTGAATATTATCAATTACAAGCATTAGAAAATATTTATGAAACTGAAATAGATGGAAAATTTTTAATTAAAAAAAATGAAATATTTGAAGGAGATTTAGAATGCAAGAAACTCTTAGTAGATAAAGAACACAAATGCAAAATTGTCAGTAAATTAGAGGAGAAGATTAAAAATGAAATATTTTGATTATATAGGAACAATAGATAATTGGATGGATTTTAGAGATAAATTAATAGAACTTTTTAAAGAATGCGATAATGAATATAAATTTAATAAATTATTGAATGGATTAATTCTCTCAATTTCTTCTTCTACAAAAACAATTAACGAAACACGAAAAAGTATTGGTTTAAAAGAATTATCTAAAGCTGAATTGAAAAAAATTAAATCTAATTTGGAGGAAAAATGAAAAAAACATTGATTGCATTATTAGCAAGCGTTAATTTTAGTTTACTCAATATTGTTAGTTGTTCTTCGCTTTCAGAAGATGAAGAATTTAAAAAAGAGTATATTAAAATATTAAAAGAATATGATTTTGAACATTGTTATCATAAATATGAAACAAATAAAGATAATCAAATTAATAAGAAGTAACTAAATTTTCTTTTAATTGCATTTATTATAATTGCATCCTAAAGGACAATTTATATCTTGAGAGTCTGCCAAATTTCCTCTGCAAATTCTTTCTCTAAGAATATTTTTATCTACACAAAAATCATGAAAAGAAACTGAAATTGCACAAAAATCGTGAGATTTATTAAATTTATTAATATCATACCAATACTTACATGAATCATCTTTATTTAGAGATAAAACAACACCATATATTTTGCTTTGAATATCTATACTATTATTAGTATCAGTATCTATACAAAAATCATTTTGTAAATTTTCAAATAAAGGTGACTTTAATGCTTTGTTAGAATTTATTACTTTAGGAAATAAGAAATAAACTATAAGAATCAATAAAAGTATGACTATTATAAAGTTTGCTATTTTGTATTTTTTATCCATCTTTCTTTACGCATTCCTTTCTATACAATATTTGTGTATATAATTCTTCTTTAACAGGATCATCAGAACTCGGAGGTGTTATGCATGTTACAGTAATAGTATAATCTATAGCTATTCCAACTTGTCTTCCAAATAATCCTGTAATTGGATATGCACCTGTAATAGTCACAGTAACTACCATAGCTGAACCTGGAGGACATGCACAATCTGCAATTGCTTGTTTTATTTTATCAGATAATTGTTTCATTGCTTTTTCCATTAAACTATCCAAATTTGGAGCAAAAAATTCATAAACTTTAATTCTGCCGTTTTTCGTGCACTCCTTAACAACTGTGTCTGTAGAAGGATTGTAACCTTCTGTGACAGCTACAGATTGTGGGAACATTGACAAAATAACTTCACATGGAGGTTGAGGGCAAGTAAACCCAGTAGGATAAGTGCACTGTTCAAATCCTTTAAGATTTGGATTTTCTGTCTCTAATCCGTCCATAGTTTCTCCACTAATTTCACCCTGACCGACTACTTTATACAAATCTACAATTATTTCAGCACTCCCAGAACAAGAAGTTTGATTAGTTGCATTTGTGGGAGAAGGACTTGGTGTCGGAGTAGGTGAAGGTAATTGTTGCGCAAATACAGAAAACAGTAAAACAAAAATTGTAATTATGAATAATGTGAATTTAAACATATTAATCAACAACAACATGATTTATAAATATTATTATTATTTAAATTCATACAAACAAATATTATAATTTTTCGATTCAAATTTAGTAGGCTTTGAATGTAAATTTAAGCACTGTTGATAAGTTACACAACTTATTTCAAATTCATTATTCGGTTTTGCAACACAAAGAGCTTCTAAATTAGCAGCTTCACAAAGATTTATAAACTCTATACTGCTCGAATATGAAACATATTTTTGTGTCAGAGAAGGATTTGCGGGAAAAGCACCTTTGCAAATATTTTCATTTCTATCTTTTATTAAACAATAACCTGAATCAAAAAATGTCCCATTAAGTTTTGAACAAAAAGACAATATATATTTTGGAGAAAAACCTAACAAAGTATTTTTGTTAATAAATAAAAATATTCCTGCAGCAAAAATTATAAATATTAAAATTATGAAGATAATATGTTTTGTTTTCATAATTCTCAAAATTCAATCAACTATTAAAACTTTATTATTAATTCATTATTAAAATCATATATAACATATATTATAAAGTATAATTAAATATATAAATTACAAATATATTCTAATTTTTCAAAAACGAGGAAAAATATGGAAGAATGGACACAAATTATTGGAAAAAAAATAAAAGTCATATATGATGATAATAATAGATATCCAACAAAAAAAGTTGGAATATTATTAAATGTTACACCTCAAATCTTATTTCTAAACATAAATGGGAATACTGAAGGATTATCCATTTCAAGAATAATTAGATTTGAGGTGTTAGAAAATGAATGAAGAAGGAATAATAACTGAAAAAGAAAGAAAATTAAGAATACATATAAGAGAAGAATTTGTAGATACGGGATTTATTGAAGTTCATCAATGGAGAAACTTTGTAGATTATTTAGATATTTTAATTAAAAATGAAATCGAAAAAAGCAGAAAAGGTTATATTAAACTTAATGATGTTTTTAAAATTCTGTATTCAATTAGAGCTGAAAGTATCCATACTTTTCATTTAAATGATATTGATAAAGAGAAATATTTATTAGACAAAATAGATTTAGAAATTAAAGAAATATCAAAACTTAATGTTAAGGAGAAAAAATGAAAATGAAAGCATCTTGTATATATAGTATAATACAAGCTTTACAAGCAAGAAAAGAATGGATTATTGATGATTCTGACAATTTGGAAGAATTACCTTTTATAATAGAAGCATTAGAATTATTTCATGAGTTAGAAGTTGAAATCGAAATTAGTGAGAATAAAGAGGAAAAAAATGGAAAAATCTGATATTACTTGGTCATATGTGATAAAAGATTTAGAGTGGAAATGTCCTATTTGTGATACTAAATTAAAAGATTTAATTCATAAAAGAAAAAATGGAATAACTTATAATGGTATCCAGAGACATCATTATGGAAAAAGTCCTAAAGAGAATTATTCATCATATTTAGATTCAAAAACAATCCTAATTTGTTATAAATGCAATATGAAAGAAAAGAACTGGAGGAAATTAGTTAATAAAGAAGAAGCATTGAATTTAGAACAGATGAAAACATTTTTCAGAAAGGAGAATAAGAGAGATGATACCACAAAAACTTAAAATACCTGAAATAAATTTTGTCCTGCTTGAAAAGAATGGCAAGAAACCCTTTCAAGAAGCATGGCAAATGAAGAAGATAAAGTTTGACGACTTTGAACTTATTAGTCATATTAATAATGGGGGGAACTATGGAATTTTAGGTGGGGGGGGAAAAAATCTTCTTATAGTTGATTTTGATAATGTTGAAATTCAGAATCAATTAAGTGATAAATTACCAGAAACATTTACTGTGAAAACTGGAAGAGGCTTACTTCACAAATATTTTTTTTCAAATGAAAAAAAAGGCTTTAAAATATTTGACGAAAATAAGAAAACTCTTATTGATGTTCAAGGAGAAGGAAAACAAGTTGTTGGCCCAAATTCTATACATCCAAATGGAAATAAATATGAAGTTATTAACGATAAAAACATTGCATTCATAAATTACGAAGAATTGCAAACATTAATTATTCCTTATGATAAAAGCACTAAAAGAGAAACAAAAATAGAAAGACCAACAGAATTTAATCATAATGATTTTTTAGATTTAATTCAAAATAAAATAAAGATATGTGATGTATTGAAATCATTTGGAATTAATACTAATAAAAATCCAACTACATGTTTTTTGCATGATTCAAAAGGTGGAAAATGCTTGAGTTTTGATGAGAAAGTTGCGCATTGTTTTCATTGTCAAATTGATAATGAAGGCTGGAATATTTTTAGCATTGTGAAAAATTTTAAAAAATGTGACTTCAAAACTGCACTTGAATATTTAGTTGATTTAGGAAATTTAAGGACGGAATATAATGAAAATAAAATAAAATATATTGAAAGCCAAAATTCAAAATTCAAAAATTTTGATGCATTCATTTCGAAATTTGTTAATAAATTAGATTTAGCACATCAATTTCATAATATTCAACCAATTCATTATGATAAATATAAAATTTGGTGGCTTTGGAATTTTAAAAAATACAAATGGGAAAGAATAGACGAGACAGATATTTTAAACAGAATTTCATCCCACTCATACGCAGATACAATTAAATCTCAAGACAAAAATGAAATCATTGAAGCGTTAAAACAAATAGGGCGATTAAAAACTCCAGAACCCGGAAAAGACACATGGATACAATTTAAGAATAAAATTATTGATATTGAAAATAATGAAGAAATTGAAGCATCATCTCAATATTTTATTATGAATCCTATCCCATGGAATTTAGGCAATTCTGAAGAAACACCAATATTAGATAAAATATTTCATGAATGGGTTGTAGGAAAAAATCAAAATGAAAGTTGGATAAATACTTTATATGAAATATTAGCATATTGTTTATTGCCAAGTGTTCCAATACACAGAATATTTTGTTTAAATGGCGTAGGTTCAAATGGAAAAGGAACATTCTTGAGATTAATTGAAAAGTTTGTTGGTGAAGAAAATTCATGCTCTTCTGATTTAGATACATTAACATTCAAGAATTTTGAAACATCAAAATTATATAAAAAATTAGTTTGTATAATTGGAGAAATTGATAAAAGTATTTTTGAAAGAACTGCAATTTTAAAAAGAATATCTGGCAATGATTTAACAAGAGTTGAATTTAAAGGCAAAGATTCTTTTGATACACATTTATATACAAAATTAATTGCAGCATGCAACACGCTGCCAGAAACGAATGATAAATCAGCAGGATTTTTTCGACGATGGACAATCATCGACTTTCCAAATCAATTCAGTGAAAAAAAAGATATTTTAAAAAATATTCCAGATATTGAATTTAATAATCTTGCAAAAAAAAGTATTCGAATATTAAAACAAATTTTAGAAAATGGAGAATTTACAAATGATGGAACAATTGAAGAAAGAGGAAAAAGATATGAAGAAAGAAGCAATCCTATACGAAAATTTATAAATGAATTTTGTGAAGAAGATATAAAAGAATTAAGTTCTTTTATCGTCTTTTCTGATTTTTGTGATAAATTCAGAGAATACTTGCAAACTAATAAATTCAGAGTTCAAAGTCAAGTCGAAATAGGAAAAACATTGGCAATGATGAAATATGAAAGAAAAATAAAAACATGGACAGATAACTTTGGAATGCATAATGCAGGCGTTATTTTATGGTTGAAATGGAAAGAAGATCATATTTCTAATGAAGAAATATAAATAATTAGTATAATTAGTATAATTAATGAATCTACTAATAGGCCCTATATAAGGACTTAATAGTAAATATGATAATAGCATTAATTATACTAATTATTAAAGTTTCTAATGAAGAAATTTATGAAATTTGTGTTTCTTCATTCTATTTCTTCATTCTATTTCTTCATTCTGTCTAAATTATACTCAAAAACATGTTATTACTATTTGATAATTATACATAATAGAAAGGTTTAAATAGTTCACTGTATAATTGATTCTATGGATTACACAATAAAAACTAAAAGAAAAAGAAAGTCAGAAGCATGGAATGAATACGAGAAAATCATAGGATTAGCATGGAAAGAATATAAGAGAAAAATAAAGGAGATTGAAGAATGAAATGGGTATTAGAACAATTAGATTTTATAGATGAGGAGACAGAAAATGAAAACTAAAGAAGAAAGAAAGTCAGAAGCTTGGACAGAATATAAAAAGAGTATATTTTTAACTCATAAAAAATATGAAAAGATTATAGACTCAGCTTGGAAAAAATGGGAGAAAATTAAAAACCCAACTCGCGAAAAATTTGAAAATATTATAAAGTTAGTTCGAGAAGAATATGGTATGATTATAGAACCCATGTTTAAAAAATATATGAAAAAGATAAAGGAGATTGAAAATGAAA
>ERZ1292637.82-Hain-H14-01um-R3-82-length-57132-cov-39_pt1 | contig 57132 bp, 67 predicted proteins | sample MGYA00564405_ERZ1292637 | MGnify/ENA primary metagenome ERZ1292637 (study PRJEB36523, sample SAMEA6512645) | groundwater metagenome | collected 2019-01-09 | study: AquaDiva: Metagenomics assemblies of 32 groundwater samples | reverse complement strand
CGCGGTAGGATGGTCTTCGAAAAGACCATGTTCCGTGTTCGCCCCACGGGATGCGGTTGGGTCGGCTGAGGGTTGAAGCTCAGCCGACCGCACTTTATAACCCCTCCGAAGCACTGAAGTCAAGAGCCCTTTTCACACCACTATTATCCCTAGCGCCCATGCAGGCGGCGCCAGTAGGTGTTCGGCGACACGCCTAACTGTTTCGCGGCCGTGCGCACAGACAATCCAGCCACGCTCGACAGAGTTTCTGCTGAGAGGTGGATGGTGGGCCGACCAAGACGCACCCCTGAAGCTTTTGCCCTTGCGAGTCCTTCCCGGCACGCCTTCTGGTGACGACGGCGATGCTGAATTAACTCCAGCACGAGGAGGCGCACGGCTTTCCCATGCTCAGTGCGCGACTCCGCAAGCAAGGCTTTGAGTAACTCGAGCGCTTCACCTCGACGCTCGCCCTTCATGGAAGGGTTAGCGCTCGAATAGCCTCTTGCTTATTCGGGCTTTTGTCGATAACAGAGGCCCGAATGGCCTCAAGCGCCTCAAGTGTTAGCTGATTGCGAATCGTCACGGTCGGCTTGTCACACGCGTCTGCCACCTTAATCACGAAGCGCCCACGCAGGATCGACGTCTTGCCCCCTTCGACGTTGATCTCTCCATAGTGGCGTAAGTCGCTTGGGACATAATCGCCCAACACCCGTTGTCCGAGGCGCATATCGAGCAGGGACATCCCGTACTCGATCAAATCCTCGACGATGGCCGAGTGGTACCCGCCACAGGTTTTGGCCTTAGTAGTCAGCACCGCCCGCATCTCGGAATCAACGCTTTTCCTTCTGACTCGCTGCACAGCGAATGTCACCGCTTCCATTGTGAGAGCCGGATCACGCAGCACCAAGTCCACCGCCGGAGCAATGGCGCACGTGGCATCCCCCTTCGCAATTTGCTCGCGCCACAATAGAAGAACTGCCGCCGCGAAACTAGGCCGGTGCCGCCATTCGCCGCTGGGCTTCACCGATTCGACCATGTTGTTACAACCAGGTAGATTTCTCATCTTCCCCTCCTCGCATCAGATAAATCGATCAACTCCGAGGCTTCGCCCATTGTCAGTGTTTTTGGATGCGGCACGTGGCGACGATCCAAGAGCGCAAGTTGTCGCTCGCTCGCCGGTTTGCGCCGCCATGCCGCGGACGGATCTTTCAGCCGCATCACTGTCCGCCGTTCCTGCGCGACGAAGGCTTCCGCGATGACGGCGGCAGCGTCGGAGGTGGGGAGTTCGACGGCTAAGGTTCGCTGGCGTACCGCATACGTCGTGTGCGAGCGGAGCGTGAGACTGATCTCCCAGTGGCCGAGCATATCTTTCCCGACCGTCACGACCTCGGTCCCATCAGCCCACGGGTACTGCAAGCGGAACGTGTCCGCGCCGACTTTCAGCCAGTTGAGTGACCGTCCCACACCGAAGGTTCCCAGGGAGGGCACCGTCCAGATATTGAACGTCTCTGCTTTCGCGTGGAGCTGCTTCAGTGTGAGATGGCCCTGCTTCAGCGTCTCGTTGAGATCGAAGTTCGGATACCGTTCCATGAACGCCTCGAGGTCGGCGCTCAAGGCCTCGAGCGTCTGGCCTTCCGACTTCACGCCTGGCGGCAGTCCATAGAGCACAGGCGCTGACTGGAGCGAGTGCCGGCGCGCCACGTCGACCACATCGATGATGATGCAATCAGTCTTTCCTGGATGGATACGTAAGCCGCGGCCGGTCATCTGTTCGTACAGCGTGGCACTCTTTGTCGGCTTCGCGTGGAGGATGCACCCTGTCCGTGGTAAATCGGTGCCTTCCGTCAGGACCATACAATTCGTCACGACGGTCACGTCACCGCGCGTGTACGCCGTGAGGATGTCCCGCCGTTCGAACTTTGGCGTCTCCCCGCTGACATACCGAGCCTCGATGCCGGCCGCATTGAACGCCGTCGCTAAGTCGCGCGCATGGGCTACATCGACCGTGAACGCGAGCGTGGACCGACCGTACGCGTGTTCCTTCCAGGCTGCGACCGCGAGTTGATTCCGCCGGTCTGTGTTGACGGTGTCGGCCAAGTCGCGCTGATTGAAGTCGCCATGATTGATCCGCACGTCATCAAGGCTGGTGTCCGTTTCGACTACCCAGGGCGTAATCGGCACGAGCCACTTGTCGTCAATCGCCACCTTGAGCTCATAGCTATACGCGATGGTTTGAAAGACGCAGCCCAGTCCAATCGCGTCCGTCCGGTTGGGGGTGGCTGTCATGCCGATCAGGAGCCGATCTTGCGGCGCACGCGCATCCCAATCCTTCAATGCCGCCTGCATCGCATCCACGTCGTCGTACTCCACCGCTTCCGCCTCGGTGCTCTCGCTGGCATCGGCCGGCGGAAGGAACCCGAGATGCACTAAGGCGGTTCGATAGGTCGGTGCCGCTGCGTGGTGAGCTTCATCGACAATCACGATGCGAAAGACGTGCTGCTGAAGCAGGCGATGGAGTCGCGTGAACTTCCTGGCCGCGAGCGTCTGAATACTTGCGACCACCACGTCGCTGTGGCGGTTCGCGCGCATGTCGGCTTGCTCGATCGAGATGATGAGTTCAGGATTGGCGCGCTGAATCTTCTCGGCCGCTTGGAAGAGCAGCTCCTCGCGGTGCGCAATCACAAGCATCTTGCGTTCGGTCTTCGGAAAGGTCTCGAGCCACGCCTTAAGGCCCGGCCATTGCAGCATAGCGGCAAACGTGACCGTCTTCCCGCATCCGGTGGGCTTCTTGACCAAAAGTCGGTTCAACCCGCCTTCCCTGGCCCTCACGATGGCGTCCAGGGCCCCTGTTTGGTAGGGACGGAGCGTGGGCATGTCAGGCGGCGGTGTCGTCATGAGGCTCCTCGCACCGTTCGAGTAGGATAGACAGGCTGCTCCAGTGCCGGTTGGGATGCGCCGTAAAAGCTGCGTCTACGGCCCGGCGAGCCCCGAGGCGGGCGTTATCGACAGATAAAATGCCACGAACCGTCTCTGGATGCTCGCGCGTAAATTCAAGCGTTACGGCATATCGTAAAGTCATCACACACCCTCTCTGATTATCCACGCCGGCTAGAACCGAATCCCGCGTTGGGCAGTCCTCGTCTTCGCCAGCGCCTGATAACTCAGATCCACGCCCACCCACCGCCGGTCGAGGCGCTCTGCCACCGCGCCAACGGTCCCAGAGCCGCAGAACGGGTCCAACACAAGGCCGCCAACTGGACAACCGGCCAGGATGCACGGCTCCACTAACGCTTCGGGAAATTGGGCGAAATGCGGCTCGCTGGAGCCTTTCGGCGAGATGAACCAGACGTCGCGGAGTCGACGCTTCCCGGTGTACACGGCGTAGCCCTCACCCTTGGGATGAGCATACCGCTCGTTGAAGCCGGCATACGTCCGAGCCAATTGCGCCTGTTTCCCGCGCCGGTTTCCCTGCCGCCGGCCTGACCCCTTAGCCGCGTACGTGCCGGCTAGATAGACGGCGATCTGTTCCACGGCCTTCTCGTCATAGACATAGGTCGGCGATTTGCTGAGCAAAAACACGTACTCGTGGGCTGGCGTGGGGCGGTCAACGCGTTTCCCGCCCATCGGCATCGTGGACCCCACGTCGCCGGCGCAGAACTCGTGGGCTTTCGCCCAGATGACGTCCGACCGCAAGTACCAGCCGGCATCCCTTAAGCCGAACGCCACGGCCCATGGGATTCCTACCAGGTCTTTGTCCTTCAGGCCATCTTGCGGCAATCGATTGGGTGCCAAGGGAATACCTGAGCCTCCACGCTCACGGCGATGGCTTTGTAGTTCGCTCTTCTCCCAGCGATGCGAGTCGAGCCGATAGCCGCCTCGATCACCGGAATGGTAGCAATCGCCGAGCACCAGCCAGAGGGTGCCGTCCTCGCGCAGGACGCGCCACACTTCCGCGAAGACCGAAACGAGTTCTGCGACATACGCGGCTGGCGTGCGCTCCAGCCCAATCTGACGGGCGTCCGGATAAGATCTGAGCGCCCAGTACGGCGGCGATGTCACGACCGCCTGCACACAGCCATTTCGGAGCGGGATCGCGCGAGCATCCGCACGAATGAGACTCATCTAGACCAAGCTCGTTTTGCGGACGTGCTTGACCCCCGGCCACCTGTTGATTAACTCGCGAAGCGACCGCGCATATTCCGAAAGTTTAGCTTGGTCCACCGTGAGCACATCAGTCGGAATTCCATACTGCCCGCCCAAGACCGCTTCGATGAACAGCCGGCCGTTCAGAATCTCTGCCGAATGCGTGCTCCGGTCGTGCCCGCCGGCTGTCGAGATCTGCTCCTTCACCGTCTCGACTTGCACATCCAACGGCGTCTCTTTGACGGCTGCGGCCTGCTCGCGAATAACCTCCGCCCTCTTCTTCGCATCGCACGCGGCGAGAATCTTCGGCAACGCCAGCAATCGAGCGCCTTGCTTCACGGGATCTTTGTAGCCAGCCACATGCGCGGCCTGGGAGGCATTCCCAGTGGACATATAGACATTCACGAATTGTTGCTCTCGCGCCGACAGCTCGGTCGCCGCTTCCTCCGCCTCAGTGGCTCGCCGCTCCATTTCAGCCAGCTCAGCAAGCCGGTCCTGGCGCGCCTTCTCTTCCGCCTGACGGCGGAGCCGCTCATTCTCAGCCGCCACGCGGCGCTTTTCCTTCTCGACCCACTCGTTGTGGAGTGTTGTTAGCTTCCCAATCGCCAGTTCGTTTGGCTCCTCACTCCGCTTGCGCGCCGCGACGAGGCGTTTGTGAAACCGGCTCAATTTGAGCGTGATTTCCCAGTGGTCAATTGCGTCCTTCTTGTCCGCCCCGATGTTTTTGATCAAGAACTGAATCGCCTCGTCTTGCTGCATTGTCGTCGGCGGCTTGACGAGCTCCGCCTTCTGCAAATTCGCTTGGGCCGTCAGCTCCAAGGCCCTGGCGCGCGTGAAAAAGGCGCGCACCGACGCGTTGAACTCCGCCACCATCGAGGAGTCCGCCTTCACTAATGCCACTTCCTCCGTCATCGCATCGAGCACCGTTGCTAATTGCTTCGTCGCCATCATGTCTCCCTCCTTCAGCGCCTGACGGTCCCGCGTCAGCACGCATCCCGATCCTACGTCAACGCTTCAGTTCTTGTCAAGCCGCTTATTTCCACCCTCGAGGAAAGAAGGCGAAAATATTCCCGGCGGTTGGCGATCCGATAGGTGTCCGACGCCAACCAAGAAAACGAATACGCCCACGGATCAATTCAATGTCGGCATGTGGCAGAACCAGATCGTGGAACCAATGCGTGTCAACCGCCGCTGGCAATAGCATCACGACGCGCATGGTTGGATCGCGTTCTACTTCAGCGGTCGCCTTCCGGACCCAGACCTGGGGTTGGCTATACGGAGGATTTACCCACACCAAGCCGTGCCACGGGCGATCGAGGCCATTCTGCGCTTTTGTGTAGTAGTTCGGAGCCTTCGCCGTCTCAACGCGACAACACGGATCGAGATCGAACTTACCATGCCTCTAACTTCGCGATCACCTCTGGTGGAGTTTCCCACTCGTCAGACGACCACCATTCGGGTCGGTCATCAGCAGCGCGTGGCTTGAGTTGCAAGCTTCCCACTTTCAGACCTCCATCTGTGCCAACCGTTCCAAGGCGATGCGTTGTGGCGGCGTCAGATCAGCCCACGCCACCAGCCCAACCGCTATTTCCCGCGCAATCTCAAACCAGGGCCCCGTGGCATTCGGCCACACCTTGGCGGGATCGATGTCCCAGGCCAAGGGTCCATTCGCGTCTTTGTCTGTCAAGGGACGAGCCCTGAGCGTCCCGTGGTGCCAACTAACCGCGCCGTCTCGATGTCTCTGCACGCAGAGGGTCACGAGGCCCGCTGCGGTTGAGCGGTCGCCTGTGGGGTTGCCCCCCATCCCCTTGTGTACCAGATGGGCCGTTTCCAGTCTCAGTTTCAGTTTTGAACAACCGCAAAGGGGAAATCGGCACCGAAAGCCGTCCCGCTTTCGCGCATCGTACTTCGCCGAGCGTTCTGCCGCTTTGAGGGTGGTCTTGGTGCGATGCTTGGCGAGCCGTCGTGCGGCTCTGGACGGTTTCTGACTGGCTGGCACGTGTCACCCCCGTAATCAATTCATAGGCTTCGCGCGTGGACACCGGTAAGGGCTCGCGCCACCATCGCCGCAACCGAGCCACAATCCTCATGTCGAGCAACATCGCTTAATAACCTTATAGGCTTCGACGAAGTCGCTCTTGTCGCAATGCGGCGGGATTCGAAATGTCCCGTTCGCCTTCAAATACAACGCCCTGCGCCCCCACAACTCAGCCGGTAAGCCGTTCGAGGCGCTTCGGAGAATGGCTTGCAGTGCGGTTTGGATCGGGTGCGACTTCATTGCAGCCCCAGACTTGATCTCCATCACGGTCTTCACCCCGAAGACTTTCCCCACCCGATCTGGTCGACCACCGAACCGAAACGTAGGATGCGCGCCTGGCTGCTCAATCTCGTCCCATGTCGGTTGTCCTAACATCTTCATCGCCGCCGCATACCCCAAAAGCCAGCCGCGATAGATGCCGCCAGCGTCTTCGTCGGTGATGTCGAGCGCCCCAAAATCATAGGCTGCGGTTAAGGCGTGGATGGCGGTGCCTCTGACAGAACTTTCCTCACTCATCCAGGTTGAATCGATCCACCCGGTCTGCTCGAGCATGCCTGTGATATGCGGGACGAGTTCGCCATCGAGAAAGTACTCGTGGGCGGCTTTGTCGAACCTGAACGATGACGGCGTCATGGTGTTATCTCGCGTCCTTGCCTTTTGCTTCAACCGCGCGCCTGTGCGCTAGTTCGAACTCCAGCATGTCGCGGTCCTCTTGCAGACGCACCACTTTCTCAAGAATCTCCTGCGGTAAGTTCGGAGACAATGGATACAGGTCCAGCATAACCGTCAATTCGCGCACGACGTCTTCGATGGTCATTTGTCGTCTCTCTCATTCTCAAGGTGTATGATCCAGATGACAAAACCGCAAAAACCGAATAGCACGGCCATCGACAGCACGAAACTTACGCCTTCAGCCCAAGTCATGAGCGCCTCCTACTCATCATCACTCCCAGGCTCACGCCCGTCCGATGCCGATACCGGTGCCGGCAAGGGCCCAGGATGCTCCACGGCCGTGCAAATCGCCTCGTAATCCCGCCGCAGGATCGCTTTCGACGTCTCGATCCCGTACGCCACAGCCAACCACGCCTTCAGTTCTTCCTGCGTGCGCCCGGCATGCTTCGCAATCACCCAGAGTCGCTGACGCTGCGGTTGAGTAATCGGCTCACCCGCCTTGGGATCGGGCCGGTGTTCCCGCGGTGGTGGTCCACCTTGTCCGTCATCGTCGACCCCACGCTGGGTAATGTTCAGTAGGTCGATGGTCGTGTACCGACGTCCGTAGCTGACCGTGGACCCCATCGACTGAATCTGCGTCCGGTACTCCGACTCATCTAACGGGCCCTCAAACGCGGATTCTTCCGCGTGGCCTTCACTATGGGACAAGATCCCCACTACGCGAATGAGGCCCTCTCGGGGCCATTCTGTGCGGTGTCTGAGCGAGAATCCATGCCGTTGCAAGATCGGCTTGACCGCCGTCTGAATATCCTCCAGCTTGGCGTACCGGCTTCGCAACGCACCCTTCACGATAATCTTGCCCCGCTTGTCGATGGTGGGGAGTTCGCCCTGCATCCGACTGAACGCGACCCCATAGGCTGCCTTTGCCTGGACCAGCAGGATGTCTTTCTGTAAGGCAATTAGTTTCTCCAACTTGTCGACGTCTATCGTCTTGTCTTTCGCCAGCCGCTCGAAGACGCCCATTGGTGTGGAAGGCGGCTCACGCACTGCAAGGGCAGCCTGCGGCTTCACACGCTGCGGCTTGACACGTTTCTTCGGCTTGACCTTTGACATTGGCCCCTCTCTTGAGGAAAGATGAGGGTGCTCAGAACGTCCCATCTCCCTCGGCTTCGGCCTGGCGCTGATGCTTTCAGTGCTAGGCCGTTGTTTTTATTTCACCAGTTTCCGCTCCGCGAGATACGCGCGTGTGTTCTCCTCCCCCCGTGCAAGATACTCGGCGCAATCGCCATCACTCACATCGTTCCGAGGCCGTTCCGCCAACACCTTGAGACGCTGACGCGCCTCTTCAAATTTCACAGATCCGACGCGGCTGATGATCCCCTGAATGCGATCCCCCCCGGTCTTGTCCTTAAAGATGGCCTCTCGGCCACCTCGTTGCTTCTTTCCACGCTTATGTCTCGCCATCCATCACACCTCATTGCGCTACGCCATTAACCACCCTCGGCGGCACATGCATTTCCGCGTGGCCTGTCCAACGATCCACGCGGAGCCAATACATCCCAACGGAATGCTGCCATTGATAGCGCGGCACAGCCATCCATACTAGCAGCGCTATGACCAACATCAGCCCCACACCCCACCAATCCCGCCGCGTCATCGCACACCTGGCGTGGTGAGCCCGAGATGTTCCGCCATGGGAATATGCGTCGCGGTCCCGCAGTCCGTGCAGCGTTCACCGATGATGCCCTGAATACCGCAATTCGCGCAGGGCCCCGTCTTTTTCTCGGCCTTGAAGCGCCCCTTGATGTGATGGTAGAAGAATGACCCTTTCGAATCGGCCGCTTCCAACCGCTCGAACAAGCCGCTGTCCACGTTGAGGTAGCAGAAGATCGCCCCGCTGTTGAATTCAATCGCGATGATCCGTCGCGCTGGGTCATGCCCGATCCCGGCGATGTTGCTCGACTCGACAGGGATCAAGTCAATGCCGTCTACCGACTTTGGGGGTGGCCCGCTAGGCGTCAGCGGTTCGCCGCAATATGGGCATCGGCCCCACCACACCTCGGGCTCATCGAACCACGCGTGACAGTGCGAACATTCATGCTGCTCCATACGTCCCTCCATCCGCGGATCTTACCTGAGGGGCGTAGTTCTTGTCAAGCAGCCGGTGGTAAAGGGCCACCGTGAGGGCCCGCCTGAAAGGCCATCGCCTCGGCAATCGCCTCATGTAACGCGACCTGTAAATCGATGATTTGTCCCGTAATCATGGCTATTTTCGGGGTATCCATCAGGGTCCGCCCGGTGATCTCGTTCACGGCTTGCACAGATTGCTGGACGGTGGCCATGACGGCTGCCCGCTTTTCGGCCCCAGTCGTGCCGATAATCCGCTCCGCCATCGCCTCCGCCGCAGGAATGGCTGGTGAAATGGCTCCACCGATGGCCGCACCGTACCGGGCCACACGTAACCAAGAAATTTTCATTTTATGTGTCTCCTTTTTAGAGATTGAAGCCTTTGGCTTTGATGCCGTCGAAGCGCGCCTCCAGCACCTTCACGAACTGCGCATCGTCCGAGACGCCAGGCTGCCAATGCCGGACGTGCCAGGTCAGCTCCCCCGTGAGGTTGTTCGGATCATCGCGAAATCGCTCGTCCTGTTTACCTTGAATGAGGACCATCCCCTCAATCTTCCCATCCGGCCGGATTTGCCCAAAGGTCAGGCCCCCTTTCGACAACGTACCGGCGGGCGTCGCCAGAAAGATCTGAGGTGGGTCATCGGTCGTCGAGACGATATGACACTCGTTTCCCTCGAGGACGACATAGCCCCATCCCATTTCAATCGTGAGCGGTTCCAGGCCGAGACTGATACGCATGCGCGCGTTAGCCTTTCTTGATGACCGCGTCGTACCCTAATTGCTGCATAGAGTAGGCTGTCGCGAAATCCCACGCATGCTCCCCGAGAACCGTCAGAGGTGGAATCGATAAGCCGAGTTGCCAGCCGACGTCCGCATTGCCTTCAAAGGCCGCGTGCATCCCTGCGCCGGTCAGGAGCGCGCCCGCAGCCGCGAGCAGGCGGTGGACGTGCGCGTCCTTCAGTGGCAACCATGCAATGGTCCTCGCGACGATCGGCACGGACTTGAGGACCTGGAGTCCATAAATAACGACGGCGGCTGACGCGATCTGAGAGGTAACTTCATTGTGCATGCGAAACGCCTTTCATTGGAGGCAACGTGTTCACTCGCAAGGGTTGGGACAATTGCAACCCCTCGGGTTACATCGGGCTTCGCACCGCGCATCCCAGTCCAAACCCGTAAGTTTGTTCTTGGGATTGCACATATGCTGACAAGCGCACACCTTGATCCGCTTCGACGGATTCTCGCGCCGCAGCTTTTCAATGATCGCAGGTCGCGCGCAACTAATCTCGACGTTCCCGCGCATCCACGGCCGGTCGGGGTCGGGACAATCAGGGCATTGACCGCCAGACTGACTCAAGGCCACCAGTATCGCTGCGACGACCAGCGTGAGTTTCATTCGTTGTCTTCCTCGCCTTCCACTGTCTCTTTCGGAAACCTCACCTGTTGTCTCGACAACCGTTTCGGCTCCCCGCGATCCCGATTCGGATTCAGGGGCAGGTAATCGAGCCAGTACCCGAACTTGCTCTGACGGATTCGCGCGGCCTCTTCTTTCGCCTGTCGCTCAAACTCGCTTCGAGACAACCCAATCCACCAGGACGACATCACTTCATCGTCACGCTCGAATCATGATGGTGAATGCGCGCCCATCGCTCAGCCTGCGGTCATACGCTCTGATGACGCCTGGGCCTTCCAAGTCGGTACGATGATGGTAGGCCCCCCGTTGAAACTCCAGCGGCACCGACCGTGCGCCTTGAACCCACGCGACGGCGCATTCCAGCTCGAGCCCGTCCCACAGCTCAGAGGTCTTGCCGTGGGGCGAATGGAAGCAGGACCCCGCGCTCAAGAGGGCCGCCCCCGCCGCCGCGTCGAACGCATGATGCGGATTGCCATCGTTGTCCGGCATCCGGGTGTTTTCCCCGGACACCGCTGGGCAGCCGTGCTGATTGGCGATGTCTTCCATCCCATTATGGGCGCACTTCCGCTGCCACTCGAAGAGATCGTTGGAATGGTAGCTGCTGTAATCCCACACTGGCAGCATGGGCGGGCGATCTGCCATGGCCGAGCCATGAGACGAAAGAATTCCGAACACGGACTGTAATCGGTTGAATGGGATGTCCCGATTCGCTTCGTGGTCGCCTTCATTCACAAGTTCGAGCAAGGGGTCGCACGCATCCGCCACGCTACAGGCCCGTTGCAAGGCCAGCCAATGGTCCACCTTCGCATCGTCATCCTCGAACAGCCCGCCGTAGGGGCCCGTAAAGGCCACCAGCTCGTTGTAGAGGCCGTAGGAGGCGCAGAGCGTCAAGTAGTCCGGGATCACGCCATAGAAAGCCGGTGAGGGCATCAGCGTGCCGATCCGTGGCACGTCGTAGGCGGTAAAGACCCGCAGCGTATTGAAGCCCACGTCTCGCCGCTGTGCCAGCACCGGACGAATGTCTTCGTGTGCTAGGTACCGGCCCAGGAGGTTGAAGTCTGAACATTGAATCCACGTCCACGGCTCACCCGTCTCGAGCCGGAAGAACTGCCCGTCAATCACCCGCCGGACGAGTCCGCCGGCGGGTGGCTCAAAAGGGAGGCCGAGCGTCTCGCGCAGCTCGCGGAGATGCTTCCGCTTGGACGTGTCTGGCTCCATGCCGGCGCCAATGTCGTACGCGGTGCGCGCGTGCCAGCGAAGGGCCTCCACGTCGCCAGGATCAGGATAGGGTCGGCCCACCTCCACGTACAACGCTGTCACGTCGGCCTCGAACTCGGCCCACCACGTCGGCTCGTCTGGATAGGGATACGGCATTTACACAAGCCTCCTCACGCCGATCACTTGGTCGGCCGGAAATGACGCCACCGTGACATCATTCGATTGGTTTCCCCCACAGATCAGGACGTGGTCATTTTCTCGGCCTGCATACCACCCGACGTGCCCTTGCAGGGGATTCGTGCCACGTTTCAGCACGATCACGTCGAAGCCAGGGATCGCGGCATGGAGCTCAGCGGCAGTGCCAATCCCGAGCCACGACCTAGCGGCGAGTGATTTCGACCGCGGGAGCCGATGCAACCAGGCGATACGATTCACGAAGCCAGAACACCAGGGAATTTCGTCATGCACCTCAGTTGGATGATCGCAGGATTCAAGGCACCACAGAATAAACGGATGGTCGGCCAACCCTGGCCGCTCGCTGACTTCTCCAACGAGTCGCATGGCCGTGTCGAGCGGACTCGCCATCACCGGTCACCTCCAGGAGGGACCCACCGTGGATCGCGGGAGGGAGAGGCTCCGGCGGCCTGATCGCGGCGCAAGATGCCTGTCTCAAGTCGCTCGGCCACGCGCAGTAACCGATCCTGGTGCTCGTCCATGCGCGTCGCGACGGCCATCAACCGTACTTCGTATTTCTCCATCTGATGGCCCACGATTTCCAAGCGGTCTTCATGGCGATCCAGTCGGTCATCGTGGGCGGTGAGGGCGGCCGTATGCACATCAAGGGTGCTCTCGAACCGCTCAATCCGTTTCCGCACGGCGACATAGACCCGCCAGCCCACCACGGCTATCGCCACGAAGTATCCAATCAGATCGCTCGCGGATATTGTCCAATCAATCATTTACCGCAGACTCCCAAATATCCCACCCTGAAACTTGGTAGAGTCGCCGTTGTCGCCGTAAAACGTCGTGGTTCCTGCCGCCTCAGATTGTTCCAACCACACGTAGAAATGCCGCCCAATCGCCGGCCACTTCCGCAGCGTGGCGGACACCGGGACGGCAATATTCACGACGGACGACTGTCCGACGATTTGAATCTGGTTGCTGGCCGGCGTCGTCGTCGAATCCTCTCCAACCGCAACGAGCATGTCGGTATCCGCAGCCGTGTTTTCCGCGAGCGTCCGCACGTCCACGGTCAGCTCCGATTCTGCCAATCCGATCACCATGTCGAGCTGATTTGCCGTGGCAGCGTTCGCTTGACGCCATGTCGCAGTGGTGTAGGTCCATGTGTTCGTTGCTTCCACCGCGCGCAGATCACGCGGGACACGGTTGTAGGCGTTCCAGACGAACCGCTTCGCCGCACTATCCTCAGTCGTGCCGGCGCCGGTCGTCCGATACGTACCCACATAGCGACGTGTGGTCGCCCCGGTCTTCACCCGCACGCCATCCTGCAAGACGAGATCGGTCGCTCGGGCTGTGTCGGTTGACCACGCCAACCGCTCCAGCGTCGCGGTTCCCGCGTTATCGTAGACCCAGAGATCGTAATTCACGCCGGTGGTGTCAGCCCCCAACGCCAGCGACAGTTCGGAAAACGTACGCGGATTCCAGGTCGAGGTCCCATCGTAGAGAGCACACACGTTCCCCTGGTACGGCGTAAAGTACACCGTCGTGGCGCCCGTCACATCAGCGGTGGTCACCGGCGTGGCGGTCGTTAACGTGATCCGCCCATCGCACACGCCATTGTTCGCCACCACCGTCGTCGCCGACCGGGCCACCTCATACCAGGTCGTGCCCACATACATCAACGCAATGAACCGGTTGGCGTTGTTCAGGACGTAATCGCCACCGGCGAGGGTCATGTTCCCGGCGCCGTTCTTGACGGTGACGGGATTCGCCCCTGGGTTGTTCCCATAGAGGAAGATCACCGCGCCTGTCGCAAAGTTGGTGGCCGTAATGGTGTTGAGATTAGCCGCGCCCCCGCTCGTGTCGAGCGCATGCACCGTCTGCGTCGGCACCACGGCATTGCTGGAGAGCGTCAGCGTGGTCGGCGCGAGGTTCTTCACCGTCCCGGTAAACGTCGTCCCACTCCACGGGAACATCTGGTCCACGTTGTCGACGGTCCAGATCGTCACATCGGCCGACGTATCGAGCTTGAATTTGTAGCATTGACCAGACAGGTAAATCGTCGCTCGGCCGGCTGAATCAAGGATCGTGGGGTTGGCGTTCGCCGACGACACGGCGCGGTCGCTGTAGGTGCTCTGAAGCGTCGTCGTCCCGCACGCGTAACTGTATAATTTCCCGCTCGCGAGGACGGCCCCAGTGTTTGAGAAAAATTGAATTTTCGGCTCAACCATCACTGTTCCCTGCCCGAAAGCCACGACGGGGAACAGGACCAGAAGCAGAAGTAACTGCGTCAGTGATTTGAGCATCATAAGCCTGCGTATTTCCCGAATATGCGACGCCGAGCAGCGGCGGCTACAGCTCCAGCCTCTTCCTTCGTGGCGAACATGCCGAGATACTTCTTTCGGTAGTTCACCCTCACTGCGGCTACCCACGGCTTCGATAACGTACATCGTCCGTCGAAGTACGCCCCTCTGACGCCAGAGCTGGCGTGCGCGACATGCCTGCTGGCGACATTCTCCTGGTTGGTGCAAAGACGTATATTGGCGCGCTGGTTGTTCAAGGCGTCGCCGTCACAATGGTCGACCGTCTGGCCTCTCGCCGCGCCGAGTAACTCTCGGTGCATGTAAATTAGGCCATTACCGCGCACCACGTACCAAGTTGTCCTTCCAAGGCGGACATGGCGATGGGCGCACCACTTGTGGCGCATCACCGCCTCATAGTCCTCGTCGTCCACCAGCGCGACCTTCCCCTGCGTCAGCGGCACTGTTTTCATCGTTTCCTCATCGCTAACTATCTCCCATAGTTTAGCGTCATCGTGCCGCCGCCGCAACGGGCGCAGGGGTGGTCTGAAGCGTCAGCGCACGCCCGTACCGACTCCTAACCGCGCCAGCCCGCGCAGGCGGCACCTGCATGTTGGCCCTCTTCACGCGCAGCCACCGGAGCAGACTCCGCCGTTCCTCGGGCGTGGCGAGTTCGTACACATCAAGGGCTTCTTCCATCGTGAGCGACCGAAAGCCGCGCTGTAAGCCGGACAGTCGCGCATCGCGCCGCGCCTGCCTTATTTGCCGTGGCGTGAGTTGGCCCTTCGCTCTCGCCTCCGAGATCGCGGCCGCATTCCCAGCGGCAAGTCCAGTCCGAAGTTCGCGGCGCGCCTGAGCCATCGCGGCCTGCTCCTGCGTTTTGGTTGAGACGCCGCGGGTGACCATGATCTTATTGATGGCTGTCTCTGCGGCGCTTCGGGTCGTCGACGCTGGAGCGGGGGTCACACCGAAGAAGCTTTCTACCGCCGCCCGACCCCCACCTTCCTTCACGCGCCGTTCCACATTCGTCACGCTGAACGGCTTGAACTCCCCCGCCACATATTTCAGAACATCGCCAAGTTGCCTCAGCGTCGGATCCGTTGGCGTTCGAATCTCGGTGCCGTAGAAGTCTTCATTCATGAGCACGTCGGCAATCAAGTTCAAGAGCGGATGCGCCTTGTTCTTTGCCGTCTGGAGCGCCGATCCAGGAAGATCATGCGCGACGGCGTAGAGATCCTTGAAGTACCCGGCAATCGAGACCCGCTCGTCGGCGCCGTCTGGTTTTTTGTTGCCCGTCCTGGGGAAGAAGTAGTCTTTCAACTCCTCCGGCCGATCGCCCGTGTGCAGGTACTGATAAATCGCCCCGGCCAAGCCGTAGATAAAGATCATAGACACAAACCACGCCATCTTCCGATTGAGGATCGGCTCCTTTTGCTCTTCATAGATCGGCTCGCCCTCGAACCCCTCTCCGACATGCACTTGCCGGACCCGCCGTCGTATGATCGTACGCAGTTGCGCGCTGGGGGCGCCGAACATCTCGCGCACCGTGCCCACGTTCCAGCCGAGCGCCCGGACGCTCGCCATGCCCAGGTCTTTGAGCGTATTGCGCCAAAAGAGGTTGTCGTATCGGAGCTGGCCGAAGCGGTTGTCAATCGAGTCCCAGACGTCGCTCGCCACCTTCCGGACCTCGACGAGGGACGGCTGCGGCCCTAACGTGCGGAGTTCCATCGCCAGCATGTCTCGGTAGGCAGACATCTTCAGTCGCGGCACCCACCATTCCATGATTGGTTTCGCTTGGAGTTCCACCAGCGCAGGGAGGGCCCGGAGGACCGCCCCGAGCACGTTGCCCTGGCGCAGGGCCGTCATGAACGCCTGCGGGGCCCCGGTATGCTCAAACAGATGCCAACCAAAGCCGCCGCCGCCCTGCACGACTTCGGCGGTCACGCCGTCCAGCGTGCGCGCGTTCGCGTCGCGTTCGTAGAACTCCTTTAGCGCGCGACTCCCACGCAACAGTCCGAGCGGCACAGCGAACGGCACCTCGATCTGCTGCCGCGCCGCAGCCCGGAATTCGCCACGACTCAGGTACTCAAGGGCCAGCGATTGCTTATTCACGACCGCTTCCATGCCCGTCATCATCCCGTGGAACCAGGACAGGCCCAATTGGATTTGATTCATGAAGTTGCCAGCAACACGGTAACTATCGAACAACACGCTCTTGCCGCGCAGGCCAGGAGAGAGGTAGTTGTCGAGCAGGCGTGTGGCGTCGGCTGGTCCGTAGTAGTACCCATGAATCAAGAGGCCGCCGATCGGAATTTCTGCCTGACTCTCACCAAGCCTGAGCGACCGCGTCTTTTGCAAGGTGATGAGTGGGCGTAATTCTGGCGTCTCTTTCGCGAGGTTGTGCAGCGCCGAGTACGCGTTGGGCGCCGTGGATTTCGTGCGTTCGGGCGCATAGAGAAACCCGTGGACGAGGTTCGCAATCTTCTCGTCCGCGCGGCGATACTGCCGCCGCCTCGATTCCGACTCTTCGCCAGTCGCCCGCAGGTCGGCCAAGTCTCTCAGTTCTTGCTTGGTCTTTGGATTATTCACCCATCGCCCGGACAAGCCGTACCTCGCATCGAGCACATGGCCGATCTCGTGCATCAGCACGCCCTCCGGCCCCGCCATCTTCGTCACGACGGTGCTGACGCCGCCGGGACCCCGAGGCGTCACGGCGTAGCCCCATCGTTTCCCGCCGATCCTCACCTTCCGCACCGCAGTGGTCCCAATCGAGGCCGCGAAGTCATGGAGGCCCCGCATCAGGTCCGGGTCGTAGGCTTCCTTCACCTGCACGGTCGGTTTCCCGTACACCGTGCCGAATGACTCGTGATAGCGTGTCCAGCCGTCCGGCGCGCGGTCGCCCACTTTCACGAACTTGGCCACCCCGCTCGCTTTGGCCTCGCGGAGGATGTCGTGGGCCATGATCCATTTGTCCATCTCTACGAGCTTCCTCAGCACGAGTGTCACCGGGTTATAGCTGATCGGCGTCAATCCATACCGTACGCCTTCTTTCACCGTCGGGATCGACCGCCGCTTGAGGAACGCCTTTCGCCCCTGTAGTGGACGCTTGCCGAACAGTCGGCGCAACGCTTGTGTGACCCTACTTGGCTCCGCCCATTCATGCGGGAAATACGCTTCGATGTACTGCGCCAACTTGCCGCGCTGCTGCACTTGTCCACGCTTGCGGTCGAGCAGATCCCGCAAGACCTGCGCCGCAGGTTGAAGATCGGCCGGTAACGCGCCGATCCGGCCAGACTCAATCGCGTCAATAAATGCCAGATTCTCCTCATTGGAACGCCGATCGAAGGCTTTCTCCGTCTGGGCCATCACGCGCTGTGCTCGCTGCACACGCTGCGCATGCGCCGCCAGGTTGGCGCGCATCGTCCCCGCGAACAACTCCGCCGGCCGAGAGACGGTATCGGGCGCGAATAACGTCCGAAGGTCGCTTCGCGCCTCGTTGAGGTGCTCACCAGCGGCTTTCAGGGTCGGCAGCACGTCCTGCTCGACAAACTCTTGCGCGCCTGGAATCACCGCAGCGTGCAGGGTTGGTCCGCCGAGACTGGGTTTCTTTTCAGCTCGGGCCGCTTCAGCCACGGGAAACCGCTCGAGGAACTTCCCGAGCTGCCCCTCGACCACATGCCAATAGTTCCCGACGGCTGCATACGTCGCCCCATTGTGGAGCAAGAGGCCGCGGTCGGCCATTCGAGCGTTCACAATGGCGATCCGCTGGTCGCTCGGCCGGAGTTTAAGCACCCAAGGCTTGCCACTGTCCGGATTTTTCTCGCGAAGCGCCACCTCGCCAGATTTCAACGCATCGAGCACCGCGGCCGGCGTGTCGAGCTTCGTCTCGCCTCTCTCCACCTCGTAGGCGCTGGCAATCGCGGACACCCGCCTCCACGGAATGAGGAGACCAGTCACGACTTGCTTGCCAGCCGTGAAGGTCAAATATCGCCGCTGGAAATGGATCTCGGTTGCGCCGGTGTCAGGATTCGTCACCGTGCCGATCGCCTTCACAATCGTCGGCATCTCCGGCGTGACAATCCCAGAGAGGATGCCGAACTTCTGGCCGGCCTCATTCTTGACTTCAGAGAGCGTGAGGTGCTCTTTCAACGGCGTCGTTTTCAGAATCTCGCCCGTCACGCGTTGCGTCCGTTGCGTGTTGTCATGAATCGCCGCGGCGCGGATGCCCTCACGCAGCGTCATGAACTTCGACCAGAAGTGGTTACTCGTCTCCAGCGGCATGAAGAGGAGCGGGAGTTGAAAGTCCTTCATGAGCACGCCAGACGCATTGCGCCTGGGGGCGTACGGGTCGTACCCCGCATGCTGGGGATTCGTGTCGCGGTTTGGATCGCGGAAGGCACTCTTGATAATCGAAAAGTACCGCTTGTCCTCCATCGGCAATTGCTCATAGGCGCGACGAGCGGCATCCAACGAGTCAGGGCCCGTGATTTCAAACTCCTCCAGTTGCGCCGCGCCACCTGTCGACTCCGCTCCGCCTTTACTAAGAGCACCCAACGCCGCCATCCGATTGGCAATGGTCGCCAGGAATTTCTTTTCACTCGCGTTGCCGAAGGTCAGCGCGACAATCTTTGGCGCCGTGATTTGGCTCGCGCGATCCACGCGGCCATACCGTTGAAACGCCTCGGTCGCCGACCATTCGTATTGCACATCGATAAAGAGCCGCCGACCTTCAGCCCACGGCCCCGTGTGGCCGGCTGGAGGCGCTGTCTTCACGATATGGTCCAGGTTGATCCCGGTCGTCCCAGCACTCGAAATTACGGCATAGGTCCGCTTGCCACTCTGGAAGTCGCGGACGCCGAGACTCCGGTGTTTCCCCGCGTCGCCGATAATGAGCGACACGTTGTCTTTCCCGAGGGCCGTTTCGATCATCTTGATGGGATCGTCGAACTTCCCGAGGTCGCGTGCTTTGTCCCTGAGTCTCGCTTGATCCTGGATCGCTTCGGGGATGTCCCCCTGGTCGACGAATCCGCCATGTGGGTCGTCTGGATCGGTGTCCACGACCCGCGTATTGATCTTGTCGATGGCCGCCGAAATATTTCCGCCTTCTGGGTCCATCTCGCTGACGTTGATGAGCGAAATGACAGGTTGGTAGCCTTGCGCCGCATACTCCTGGGCTACGCGAAGCGCCTCCTCTAACGCCGGCTGGGCCTGAATCCGCTTGGCGGCGAACTGCAACTGCCCCGTGAACCCGAAGCGGGAGGATCGACCACTCTTGTCGAGAAGTCCATAACGCGCACCGGTCTGAATAATGTCTAGGGCTAAGTCGACAAACTGGTCATACTTCTTCGTGTGAGCCTCGGGCAGGTGCGCCGTCTGCACGGAGAACTCCGTCCCCTCCCGCCAGAGGTCCCTTGCCGAGAAGCGGCCGAGCATCTTCCATTCCCGCGGGATCTGCTCAGACTCGGCTGGGGTCAACGCCGACGCAAAAATATCCGAGTAACTCCTGGCGGCGCGAGGCGCCCCTTGGTGTGGCGCGTCTGTCGCATCGCCGCCCACCACATCGGGGCTACGATTCCCGACGACAGCATCAAGATTGAATGCTCCGGCCTGTGTCGCAGTCGCCAACGCTGCGGCATCGGCCTCATCACCCATACCGATCACGACGCGAAGCCACTGCGTAAACCCGTCTATCGGCCATAAGCGCAAGCCGTAGAGGTATTGATAGTCGTTGACGCTCTCCGCTGGGGTGGCGGTAAAGTAGGCAAAAAATTGTTCCTCGCGTGGAACATCCCGTAGCGCCACTGCATGGAGATTCTGCCAGGACCCACCCGCGGCTGAGCCCTCGACATTCTTGAATTTGTGGACCTCGTCCCCCACAATCCCGTGTAAGCCCACGTCGACGAACGCTTGACGAAACGCGGCGAGATTGTAGAAATCCACCACATAGATCGCCCGCGGATGCTTCGGTAGGGGCTTGTACGCCTCCCCTTCGCGTTTCGCCGCGAGATAATCCGAGGCCAGGACGACCTCGAACGGCAGACCGCCAGGTTCCTCTTTCGGCTTGGTGGGATCGCTCAAATCGAGCCCGTCGCGGGTCCGTCCCGTCGCCACGTAGTACAACTCCTTATCGATCAGGTCAGCGATATTGTCCCGACTCTTCGTTGTCACCAGTAGCCGAAAGTCTCGGCCGGCCTTCTTGGCGTTGTCCATCGCCCCAAGAATCGTGAGCGCGATCTCCCGAGACTTCCCGACGCCGACCGCATCGGCCGCCAAGTACCCGTGATGGCCCACCGCATTCGCTTGGAGGACTGCCAGCGCCTGCTCGGCCTGCTCCACGGAGACACGTTGCGCCTGTAAGGCCGTCGTCATCGAAGGCGGAACGGGGTATGTGAGGGCTGGGTAACTGACCCCTGCAATCTGACGCGCTTCTACGACCAGCTTAGGATGTCGCTCGCCGCGTAGGCCAGTCCGCCGTGAATATGGCGCAAAGTGTCGACTAGCGTTTGCTTTTCTGAGGATGTCTTTGGGGACGCCGGGAACGTCGATGGGAGCTCGTCCCGGAGGTTCCGCAACAACACCGCTCGGCGCTGCGACGGGCTCCAATTCCGCAGGTCCTCGTCCCCGCTCCGGTTGACCTTCGGCCACCAGCTCGGGAGGCCGTCCAACTCCCACTGGAGCGTGTCGTCCAGGCTGGGCCCTTCCAGGCCCGCCAACTGGTCCTTGAACTCGTCCGGGTCGGCCGCTTGGAGCGGCTCCAGCAACTTCTGGAGGTCGTCCTGGGGCGGTAACGGGAACTTCGGCGACATGGGCACGCTCCGCTCTGGCTGGAATCGCTTCGACAGCTTCAGTATAAGCGGTAAAGTCAGCCGCTTCAATCACTTTCGGGAATCTCTGTGGCGTCTCCGGCTTAACCTTGTCGACCACCAGAAGTAGCGAATCCACGCCGGTGGCCCGCGTGTCATAGCTACCTGGAGGGCTCTTGATGACGGCCTGCACCGTATAGTGGGTACTCAGCCACGCCTTGAAGCTACTCGAGTTCAGCATCGTCGTCGGCATGACCGCGACCAGCCGCCCGCCGTCAGCCAGATCGCGCAGATTCTTCCCGACAAACCGCTCCGCGACGTCACTCGGCACGTACCCCAACCCGACGGCCGGGCCATACTTCCCTTTGCTGTACTTCCCCCACGGGGGATTGGTAATGATGACGTCGGCCTCTGGCACCTTGGCGCGGAGATAGTCGCCTTCCGTGACCTTGTAGCCTTGCGCCCGGAGCAACTCAGCACGACGCGGCGACAACTCCATTGCCGCAATCGCGGCGGCCTTGTTCGAAATCGGCGCCAGGAGGTTGCCCGTGCCGGCCGTGGGCTCGAGCACGCGGTCGCCGGCTTGCACGCTCGCCGCACGAGCCGCCATCACCGCAATCGGAAGCGGTGTCGAGAACTGTTGCAGCTTCGTCTTTTCAAGTGACCGTTGGGCGCGCGGGAGCTTCGCCTCTAATCCCTCGGCCTGCGCCAGCATTGCCTTTGTAGTCACGCCATACTCAAACGGCGCCATCTGTTGGTTGATAACCGCCTCGACCGCGTCGTTCACCGCATCGCTGTCATCGGCCAGGACCTGCGTCGTCACGCCAAGACGTTCAGCTAACGTCGCCCGCAACTTCACTGGATGCGTTGGGATCGGTTCTTTGAACTCGCGGAGCGCCTGATAGACTCGGCCCGTAAGCGACGACGGCTCCTGCACCTTCGCCACCGGTGCCGACGGCTCTGGACGCTCCGCGAGACTTGGCGCGGCTGGTTCGGCCGGTTTAATAACGCCAGTCGGCTTCGCCCTCACTGCTGCCGCCGTGGCTCGCAACTCCGCCAACTTCTCGGCGTCTACCGGATACACAATGGCGCGTACCGTCGCCTTTCCTCCCAAGGCTTCCGCAGTCGCGCGATGCGTGCCCTCCGCGAGATACGACACACCCTGAAACTCATAGACCACAGGGATCTCGGCTTGGCCCTGGCGGTGGCGGAGTTCTGTTTGGGTCGGCGCCTCGGCCCCGCGGAACGTCACGCTTGGGCGATTGGTGTACTGCTTCACAATCGCCTCTTGCACCGCCGGTTGCGTGGCGACGAGGTCCCCGACTGGAATATCCTTCAGTTCGCCCGTCTCGCTCGCAGCTTGCGCCAGATGCGTATACTCTGCGGGTGGGGCGACGCGAAACGGCGGGACGCGTGTACCAGGCATCGAGCCCACCGGCAGGTCGCTGAGCCGTTTGGCCGTTATCGCCCCGCCGCGAGCTCCCGCAGGGTATGCCGGCGCTTCCCCTTCACGTGCTCCGGCAATTTCTTCAGGTTCGGGGTAGCGTGGGCCCACTCCAGCGCCTTCTCCTTCATCTCCTGGCCGAGGTACCCGCCGAACGCCGCCCGCTGTTGCGCCTTGCTCTTGTATGGCACGCGTCACCTCATGGGGCACTTTGCCGCCCCGGTTCTCTAACTGCCTGAAGCCTTCCGGCCCTTCGACGCCGTACGTTTCACCTGGGCGCGCATGGTAATCGACAGCCTCGGGCCCGATGAGGGGCCGCTTGTTTCCAGCGCGGTCGTACACGACATACTGCTCTGCCCGTGCCTTCATCCCCGCTTGACGGCTCATCGCCTCGGCGGAAGCAGCACTCTCGGCGCTCGCGTTGAGCGGCGGCGCTTCTTCCTCCACGAGTTCAATCGTCGGCGCGCCACGACGTTCACTGACGCGCCGTTCTTGACCAGCCGGCAGACCTTCGGTAGCGACACGCCGTTGAATGTCGAGTCGTCGATCCATCGCGGCCTTCGTGGTCGCCGTCACACCTTCGGCCAGCAACTCGCGCGCTGCCGCAGAGGTCTGACGCTTGGCGGCTTGTTCCTCAGCCGCGAGCACCGCTTCCCGCGCAGCCGTCGCCTCGCCGGGTTGAGGCGCCGCCGGCCGCTCTGCGACGGGCACTGGGGAGACACCAGGCACGCGCGCAAAAGTTGGAGGCGTGGCCGGCGGCACCACTGGTGGCGGCTCAGTCGGCCGCCCAAGGAATGCATCCACTTCAGCCCAGATTGGCGCGGGTTTAACGGCGGCTGGAGGCGCCGCGCGACGGAGTGGCAAGGTCGCCGCTTGGCCACCAGCACCCATCACTGCGCCCGCAAGAGCTCCCAACACTGCCGCATCATCAACCCCATCCGTTGGGGCTCGGCCAGTCGCGACGTTGAGAGCTATCTGCTCTTGGACCGATTGCGGAAGTTCTTCAACGATGCCTTCATTCACCGCCGCACCCACCAGCGCCACGACCATATTTCGTCTAGCGACAGGATTCGCCTGCGCTGCGGCGAGCATCGTATCGACGTCAACAATACCTAAGCGATTGGCGATCCGGCCACCGAGCACGCCCAACGCGCCAGTCGCCGCTCCAGATGTGGCGGCCAATGCGGCTTGACCCGCGGTTAATGTCCCCGTGTCTGCCCGGATCTGTGACGCCGCGCTACCAGCACTCGCTGCGGCTTCGCCAGTCGCCCCAGCCACTAACGGACTGATGGATGGTGCCGCACGGAGCACACCACGAGCCACGCCAGCCCCGCCGAGCATTAACGGCGCAGACTCCACAACCGCTTGCGCCAGGACTCGGGGATGCGTGAGTGCGGCGACCGCCTTCTGAACTGGACCTTCGGCTGCTTCGACGGCGGCGCTCGCGGCTTGCTGTTCTGGCGAGAAGCCACGCCCAAGAATCTCTTTCGCTTCGGCTGGACGGAATCCCACGCGTTCCTCAAGGAACCGACCAACCCGCCCACCAGTCGGAATGTCCACCAATCCAACGGCGGCTTCTGGCACCGCGATCGCGCCGCGTAATCCAGCAATCGCAATATCGCGGGCTGGTGCTGGTACTTGTTCGCCAAACGTCGTGAGGCCCCTGGCGGCCCGTTCCATCAACGTCGGCGGTTCGGTGAAGTCTTCCGGCCGTGCGGTGACTTGATTGCGGAATGGCTGGGCTGGCTCGGCGGCGAGCATCGACCCGCCAAATTGTTCGGCGAGTGCATCGTAGTCGTCAGGCTCGCTGGACGAACCGCCGTACTGGCTCGCCAAGGCGTCGTAATCAACCTGTGGCATTTACGGCAATCCGGCCGCCCGTTTGAAGTCGGCGGCTTTCGCTGGATCGGCGAAATGGTACGTCCGCCCGTTCGGCGCTCGCACGTCAACGCCTCCGCCTGGAGGAGCGGGCGGTTGGGGCGCTTGTGGAGGTGCCGGTGTAACTGTACCCAGGGTTTCCCTGGCTGTTTTTTGAATCGCCATGCGGCGGGCGTGGTACTCCTGGTCCGTCATGGGCGGGATTGCATTCCCCTGCGCATCGAATCCACCGAGGCGACGCCGGTCGTATTGCTCTTTCAGCGCCAACAGGTCCACGTCCCGCTGACGATTCACGTCTCCGCGTTGTTTTGGCGTCAGCCCGCGCTCACCCGCTTCAGGCGCCCTGAACGCGGGTTTCCCTGCTGCCGCGCTGCGGGGCCTCCAGACCGGCCGGCCATTTTCCTCAACCTGGACCAATACTTCGCCGTCTGGACTGCGACCTGATTCCGTAAACTGGCGCCGCCGCTCGACCATACTCGGCAGTTCCGTCTCCGGCGCCGTCGCGAAGGCTTCTGCGCTACCTGGCGCGGGTGGCGCTTGCCACGGCTCCTGCCCCACTATTTCTTCGCCCGTCACCATGCGGCCTTCTTTGTTGCGATAGAGTTGACCCACAGGCGCTGGCTTTTCCTTGGCGAATAATTTCTGGAACACATCCTTGGTTTGCGCCGCGACTGCCGGATCAATCCGCATCAGGCCGGGCAGGGCCCGCGCGTTGAAATCCTCCAACGACTGAATATCCCCGAGGCTTTCCATGTGGCGATGGACCGCAAGATCGCGCTGCGCAGCGGCCTCCATCCCTGCTAGTTGCCGCTCCTTGATCGTGTCGGCCCGCGCGAGGTCCTTCAGCGTCAGCCGATTCTGTTGCAATCGGCCGTAGGCGTCGACGGGATTTTCAACGTCTTCCCAAGCGGAGGCGTACTTCGGCATTGCCTTTCCCTAATAACGAAACCTGGGGTCCGACCTACCACCGTACTTCTCTGGGGCCAGAATGCCACGGCTCCCACCGCCCCATCGAGACAAGCCGCTCAATGTCGATCGGCGCGACTGGCCACCAAGTTTCGTGCCAGTCCTCCCAGCCCATTCCATTAAGCCTGGATACTTCGCACCCTCGCCAGTGACACCAGTGTTGTTATACGCCGGGTTGCTCGGGCCTGGTTCTCCTGGGCTATATATCGCCGATGGTTCCTCGATCGGCGCTTTGGGGTACATCGTCTCGCCAGGCTGGCGCGGCGGAAGCCCAGCAGCAACCATGGGATCATCAGCGCCGCCAGCTTCATACACGCGCGGCAGCCGCGGGGGGCCTGGCCTCGGCCGGCGCGGAAAAGTCCCTCCGCCGCCGGGAGCCTGTGGCGCTGGCCCTGGAATCGGCACAGGGCCACGCGACTCAGGGCCGGGAATCGGGAGTGGCGAACCAACTGCGGCGCCTCCTTTCGTGAAATCCGCCCAGGGGTCAAGTGGCATCGGCGACCGCTGAAACACCGGCCCAGGCGGAATCGCACGGCCCTGCATATCTCCCGAAAGATCCCCTGGCGGTGGGCCAGGACGACCTGGCACCATAGTGCGTGGTTGCGCAGGGCCTGGTATCGGACCACCCCGCATATCTCCCGAGAGATCCCCTGGGCCGGGGAGTTGCTGATCCGGCCCGGTATCGTTCGGATCGTAGTAGCGCCCACCGCGCCCGTCGAGTTTCCATCTGCCCAAAAATCTACCCTGCCTTCCTTAGAACCGGCCAAGTTCTGCTAGCGACCGAAGTCGATTGAACTTCTTTTCCTGGTTGCGCTCGAACACGTCCCGCGCAAGATCGAACTCCTGCCGCGCTTTCCCGTACCCGGTCTGCCAGATGTCTCTGCCCCGCTGGTAGGCTTCCTGGTTCACGTCCCGACGCGAGCCATAGGCCGCCTGCTTCGCCCCGAGATTGGCCCCATAGGCGGCTAAGCCGTGCGCTTTCCCAGCTTCAAACTCGCCAACCCGCTGCTGATACTCGCCAGCGCGGCGGCCGTACACGTCTCCGTAGCGTTGCGCGGCGACGCCCTGCCGATACTTCGCCAGATCCTTCAGGGTCCCGCCCGTCAGCAGCGTCCCTCCGGCAGCCGCAGACCGTTCAATGCCCTTTTGGCCTTCGGCGAGCTCGAATTGCGTGCCAGGCTCAGCCATCGCCTCTTCGGCGGTGGGGGCCTTAAACTCGCCCGTCCATTCTGGCGCGACATACGCCTCGGGATTGAAGGTCTCGGTAAACGCTGCCGCTGGATCGTAGTTGGCGTACTGAAATTCCTTCGTCCACGGCGCGACGAGGTCACCGTGCTGGTCGCCGCCAGGTATCGGACGACCTTGCCCGCCAGGATCGTAGGGCTGTAATCCGCCCGGAGACCGAGGTCCGCCATCGCTTGGAGGACTCGGCCCACCCTTCCCAGCGTCAGCGTCTGGACCCCACCACCACCCTTGATCACTGCCGCGAATGACATCGACGGGCCCAAACCCATCTCCAAAGTCGATCTTATCGTCCCCAACCACGCGCGCATTCGGATACAGCGCGCGCATGTTGGGATCGTCCGTGAATCTGTTTAGGTTCCCGCGCGCCTGCGCCCCTGTGATGCCCGTGTTCTGCACCCAGCGCATGAAATCGTACTTCGCATCGGCCTTTCCGCCGATCCCGGCTGTGCGATTGGGGTCGTTGAGTTTGCCGGTGTCCCAGCCTTCGACCGGGTTGTACGTTCGCCCAGGCTCCAGCGTCCCCACTTGCCCTGGAAACCCGACGGGTAACTGACCTGGACCGGCCACGCCACCGCCAGTTCCCCAGCCAGGAGGCGGAAAGTCCGTCCATTGCTCGGGTGGGAGCCCTCTATTCCACCATTCCTCGCCACGGTTGCGTGGGCCGATCGGCTGATTCTCTGGATCGTCCCACCACTCATCCTGTAAAGGTGCGAGGGCCATTTATGCTCCTTGCGCGATCTGCGCGCCTCGACTTTGCCAATGCGCGACTTGGTCGGCCGGTACCTGCCGGATGCTGCCCGTTGGGGATTGCATCGGGACCATCCGCCGGCTTGGAGCTGGCGCAGAGGGCCGGCTGTTCAAATACGAGAAGTTCGGATCGTTTGGACCTGTTGGGGTCCGCAGTGGCCGAAAGTCGTAGCCGCCTGGAGATGTCCGACTTCCTGGGATATGTTCCGGGCCTTGGTCGGTGAAGTAATTGCCGCTGGGAAAGGTAATCGTCGGACGACGCGGCGGCGGGACATACGGTGGCGTGCGGACGCTCGCGTCGGCCTCTGAGTCTGGCTGACCGCCACCAGACGGCGTGAAGAACGACGACGCCGCACTCTTGAGGAGTTCCTTCCCGATCGGCTTCGCCGCATGTTTCAACGCACCACCGAATTGACTTAGGTGGCTCAGCGTATATTCCCGCACGCCTGGAATCAGCATGGCTCCAGTGATGGCCGCGCCGGCAATCGCGTACTTCCCGAGACGATTTTTCTGATTGAGATTACCGCCCTGGTCGATGTGCATCCCGCCTGGGATCTCGACGCCGTTGTCGCGGAGGCGATCTTCGAGCGCGCCTTGTTCCTTCCGGCTGAGTTTCACGCCACGGCCAGTGTCAACCTTACCGTGTTCTTGAAGGAACTGTTGATATAAGGGCGAGCCGCGCATGGCCTGATTCCAATAATTCAACTCGGCCTCAGATGTCTGGCGCACCGGCACCTGAGACTCCATTCCTCTGGGTATCGGACTTCGCGATTGAGCCGTCACGCTCGGCGCATGATCGTCAAACCATGACATAGCTCTACTCCATTACACGCGTTGCGCGCCTTGTTGCACGTAATGATCCGCCTCACCCGCTGGGACGCGTTGAATCGTGCCGTCCGGCGCCTGGAGAGCGACCATCCCCGGCGACGGTGCCGGACCACTCGGTCCGCCCATACTCAAATTCCGCAGCGTACTCGGTGGCGGCAACGCCACAGGGCCTGGTGCCCCAGGAATCGCCACAGGTCCGCGGGCCTCTGGCGCATGCGGGGCGGCCACTGCGGGCATCCCGGATCCCAGACCGGTCGCCAACGCGGATAAGGCGCCTGCACCGGCGGACCGATACGGCATACGCCCGGTTTCGGTGTGCTCCCATTGCGCCTTCTCGAGGCCATACTGATCGGCCCACTTGTTTTGTTCAAAGCCGAGCTCCGCCGCCTTCAGGCCATACGTCGCGTTGAACTGGCTCTGATCAATATTCAGTTTCGCGAGGGCGAGGTCGTGATCTTCCGACCATTGCCCGCGTTTGAAGTCGTATTCCAGCTTGTCTCGTTCCCGATCGTACGCGAGTCTTTCACGCTTAATGTCGGCGTCCGAGAGATCCGCCCGCTCGCGAATATCGAGCTCGCGATTCCTCCAGCCAAGCGTCGCTTCCGTTTCGGCGCTCTTCGCCTTCGCGGCTGACCGGCCCTTGAACCAATCAAACCCGAGTTTCGCGCCGGTCTTGAGTACATCACCCCAACTAAATCCCATGGCGTTTCACCCGTAGTATCACACACTTGCCAGTTAACTTGGGCCGAAAAGCGGCACCCACTTCCGCCGCCCGCTGGCGACGCTCCCGCCCACCGGCAGCGCCGCCCCGAACGGCACCCATTTCTCTGTCACGACGGGCGCCGATCCGGCGGAGACGCCCGGCCCACTGATGGCCAGCCACCGCCCGGTATGGCCCGTCGGCCCAGGTGTCGCGCCGAGGCGGCCGATCCCGAGCACCTCGAGGAGGATGGCCCCGAGTTGCATCGTCGCACCCGTCTTGTTCCGCACCCCGAATTCTCGGGCCGTAAACTCGGCTGGCGTCAGATTGCCCCAGATCACTTGCGTGGGCTGCGGCAGGGTGAGATACGCGGCCTTCACCGCCACGCTGTATTCGTCGCCATTCCACAGCAGCGCATGAGACGCCGCGATGGCGGCCTTCCACATCGCGAGCACGCGCACGCCCCGCACGACCGAGAACGGCGCCCCATGATCGAACGTGGTCGACGGCCCATCCCCGATCTGAATGTTGTCGAGATGGCCCATCGGCCCAAATACGACCGTGTCCCACACCACCGACGCCGGAAAATCAATCGTCACGTTCGTCACGCTGATCACGACGACGCCATCCACGGTGACGATCGCGGAGCCATCGGCCACGCCAGGCGCGCTGCTCATGCGCCAGGAGAGGGCGAGCCGCTGAAATACGTCAGGCGTCACGGCCCCTGTCTTCTCGCCCAGCAGATTGGTTAGACGGTCGTAGAGTTGCACCGTCCGGCGATCGGCCCCCACGCCGTGATACAGAGACAAGGCAAACGCGCTGACGCGCCGGACTTCCATCGCGTAAAAGCCGTTGCCATTGTCATCATCAAACGCATGGTCGTAATCGGCAGACGCTGACCCGTACGGACCCGTGGGCGCGAGCCCGTCGCGGCTGAACTCGCCATAGTATTTCTGGCTCGCGGTCCCAGTCGTTCGCACACCCCATCCGCCACCATTCCCACTCGTCGCCTCCGTTTCTGCCGTGATGATGTTGGTATAGCCGGCAGCGGCCAGCGTCTGGCCGTCTTCAAAGTCATCCGCGAAGCTCACCCCGCCGCCGCCATTCCCCCCAGCCTCGGTTTGTTCAGACGCCCCATTCGTCGCGTCGAACGGAAGCTCCGTCACGAGGCTATACGCACCCACCCAATCCGCCAGCGACCCTTGGGCGGTCGGGTACGCGGGCACGACGGTGGTTTCTGTGGGTAAGGTGACGGTGGGGATATCCGTCATGGCCCGGAGACAACTGCACGTGCCGGCTGGGGCACAGGCGGCTGGCCCCGCCTGATCGTCTGCGATGTAGAACCAATCGTCATAGAGCAGGTCGACCGTGACGGCGCTGGCGGCTGCATCGCCCAACGCTGCCGCGCCAAAAGAAAATTGGGCCGTCGTGTATCCTTCGCTTCCGTTCTTGCAGACAGACACCGTCTCGCCCAAGATGGTGAGGGACCCGCGGTTGTAATCATCAACGGCCGATGCGCTCGAGTCGTTGTGGATAAAAGTCGCGAGCTGGAGTTCAACCCATTGGTTGAGGGGAATGGCAACCGCAGATTCAGCGGAATCGACGCCCACCGCTCGAACCTTGAATGTACCCGTGCTTGTAATCCGCGCTTCGACGCGCGACGAGATGTCCGTCGGACCCGACCAGAACGCGATGATCTTATCTGCGCTGGGATATGTCAGGAGTCTGATAAACACGCGCAAGATCGCGCCCGCTTCGCGCGGGGCCGGCGTGGCGGCATGGCCCGGCGTCACCAACTGCACATTCGCAGAACCGAGCCCAACGACAGTCTGAGTGAAGCGCAGCGCATAGCGCCCACTCCGCCCCGAGGCTTCCACCGACAGAAAGCCGTCGGTATTGTTGAGCGAGGTCTGCCCGAGCACGGTCAGCAGGCCAGACTCAAACCCGGTGAAATTCCGAAAGGGAGCCATCGGCTAAGGCGCGCTGGTGTCGGGATGCCACAGCAACCCGAGGACTTGACCGGCCGCGAGATCGTAATTCGCCGATCCAGGAAAGGCGAATTGGTCGGCGGCGTTTGCCGCCGGATCCTGGTGATTCAACGTGATCGTGACGGCCGCGCCATTCACGAGGAACAGGAGACGCCACTTCGTCGGCGGCACCGTGTAGTCGGAGTGTAGCCCTGCCACACTGGCAGCAGCCTCCGCAAACAACTCGAGCACGATGCAGGCGTCAACGGGCGGCACCTTCAAGACGATGGGAGCCACGGAGCCGACAATCGTCTTCCCCACGTACGCGAGCTGACTGAACAGAATCGGGCCGGCCTGGAAGTTAAACCCGCGACGGATGAGCACTGACAAATCGCCATCATCGGGCGGCGGGAAGAGAAACTCAGGAAAGCCGGCCGGCAGCGTCGGGACAAATCCCATCTGTCCAAACTGCTGGGCGATGTTGATCAGCGTGCGGAAATCGCTCCCTTGCTGAATCGTGGTCTGATTGGTGATGAAGTTGTTGACGTCTTGAATAAAGAGACCCCACGGCCTACTTATTATCCCGCTCCTGGGGTCCGTTAACGGCTCTCTGAGCGGCGGGTAGGCCATCTAGAAGACCCCTAAGCTCACATCGAGAAAGGCATCGGTAAGTCGGCACGCAATCGGCTCCGTCCATTCCAACTCATAGGCGCGGTTCCGCGACGCGCCGAGCTGCGACCAGATCGCTTGGGTTTGCGTCTCGCCGACTTTCCCGAGTTTTTCCGCGCGGCCTAGCGTCTGCGTCGCCCAGCTATCGTTCGTCCACCGCAGCACCGCTTCCGGGTCAGAGCCTTGTCCCGCCACCAACGCGACGCCTGGCTCGTAATCCAGCTCAAAACTCCGGTGGAACTGCTGCTTTTTGTCCGAGGCGATGTAGGGGGCCCGGCGAATCCGACGAATCAGATTCCCGTGCTCGGTGTACGTTGTCAGGCTCTGGCTGTAAATCTTGCCATCGTCGCGCGAGCCCACGAGATGCCTCCCAAACGCGTACATGTGACACTGGCCGGTTGGAAGCTCTTCCTTGCCTTGCGCCTGATTCCACCGCGCCCGCTCGTGCCACAAGGCCCGCCCCGCCTTCTCGCTGTCGCTGACATCGTAGACCCACGCGACGGGCGCGGTTGGGACGAGCAGGACGTAAAAGGCGTGGCCATGCTCCTGATACGAGTACGCCGTCGCTTGCCGCACCGCGTCATCTCCATAGCCTTGGAGAATTCGGTCGACGGCATTCGTGCTGATTGGCTTCGGCTCATACCCGCCCTTCGCCATCCAGACTCGAGGACCGCCGTCCGTCAGCCCTACCCACGCTAAGGCATGCTCATCTCGAATCTTGACGAAGGACGCGGGGGCGAACAAGCCGACTTGCATCGTCGTCCCGCGAAGCGGCTCGAGCGGGAAACTCGGGTTGCCGGAGTCCACCCACACCTCGCCGCGTTCGCTGCCGAGGAGCCACAGCTCCCGGTGGTCGACTTGCATCCCGACCAGGTTATCCGGCGCCGTGGATCGAATGGCGCGGTCGAGCGTGTCCCAATTCAGGCCATTGAACAACGAGGAAATCCCAAAGATTGAGGTCCCAGGGACGATCAGGACATAGTAGCCGTCGATGAAGCCGGCCTGCGTGGCGCCCACTGGAAACCCGGGGGAGGCAATCTCGCCAAAGACCGCACTGACGAGATCGTAGATGTAGCCGCGTCCCCCACTCAGCGTAAACGCCTGATGGCCTTGCTTCCCATTCAAGACAATCTGCGCGGCATCGCCCGCGATCGCCACTGGCCCGATGTTTGTACTCGTGCCGTTTGCGAAGACTTCAAAGAAGCGACCGCCGGCCACCGCAAAGGCTCGGCCATCCTCGTAGGCCATCCCGCGCACCGGCCCCTGCCCAAGGTCGACAAAGAGTGTGTCGCCAGGCGTGCCGACGAGGTGCATCGGTGACTTCGGATTGCCCGCGTCAACCACTTCTGGATAGAGGTTCACACTCCGCTCGCTGTTGACGTTAGGCGAGATCGAGAGATAGCTCGGACCCACGAATCCATTATATCTCATGGTAAAATAAGCACTTATGACTAAGGTCTGCTCTCGCTGCTTGCAACGCCAACCCCTCACGGCTTTCTACCAGGACCAGCGGTACCGTTTCGGCGTGACGGGTCAATGCCGAGACTGCCGGAATCAAGTCGCGGCGAATTGGGCGACTGGGAATAAACTCAAACATCTGACTGGTAGTGCTGCCGTGAAGACCAGAAAACGATGTATAACCTGCAAGCTGGAGAAGCCGATCACCGAGTTCTCGAAAATGCCAGGAAAGCGTGATGGATTTGCTAGTCGGTGTAAAAGCTGCCGAAACAGCATTGAGGGGGCGTCGCGACTGACGACCACAAGATGGAAGAGTAATCACCTCTGGAGCCATTATCGAATGACGATTCAGGACCTTCAAGCGATGGTCGACAGGCAAGGTGGTGTTTGCGCGATCTGCCAACAAGCCTGGCGACGACCAGTTCTTGACCATTGTCACGACACCGGAGCTGTTCGCGGAGTGCTGTGCGACCGCTGTAATAATTGGCTCACGCCACTTGAGCAACCAGAGTTCATTGCGAACGCTAGTCGCTATTTAGTTCATGCTCGTAACAATCCATCGCCATTTTCCATTACTCACTCTGCCGCCGCGACGCGTCAACGACAACTGTCCGAGTACCACGCGAATCAATAGCCGCCACTCCTGGTATCACTTGGATCCCACCATGCCCCGCTCGCGGCAATGCCCGGATCGCAGCGGAGCACGGGCACGACGAGGTTCACGTTCTCAATCGTCGCCTTGGTCATGATGGCGAGACGCGACAGGTCGGCTGATGGCTGCGCGCCGTTAGGAATCGCGAGTTCCATCGCCAAGTTGTACTTGATGGCCCGCGGATACGCGGGCGAAAAGGCGTAGGCCGTCGCGAGATCCGCGAAGCTCGAGAGCACCGTCGGCGTATAGAGGACGGCCCGCACATTCGCGTTCGTGGGAATCGGCCAGAACGTGACAATCCCGCGTTCAGATGCACTCAGGCCGCGGTCGTAATAGAGCTCAGACGGGTAGGCGCTGGTCTGACTCTTGAGCACTTTCCGCGCCCACTGCGCCAAGGACAACACGGCGCACGGTAACTCCTGCTGCTGAGCCGCCGCCAGACTGGAATCGGGAATAACTCGGGCCTCAGCGATCCAGAGCGGTCGCGCCTGATCGAACGCCCCGCCGGTCCCGATGGTGTAGGTCTGCGTGTTCGCCGTGAGCGCATAGGACGCGCGGGCCGACGTGAACAACATCGTGCGCTCCGCCTGCCACGCATCGATCATCTCGTTGAGGATGTCGAGCGACTCGCCGGCTTGGGTCCCCCCAGCGGACTGGCCTGACGGCAGCACGCCGAGGAGTTGCAACGCCTCGTCAATCAATTGCGCCGCCGTTTTGGTCACGCCCTGTCACCTTTCAGCTTGCCCAGTTTTTTCGGCTTCACTGACGGAAACGGCGCCGGGCTACTAAACTCCCCGCCGCAGTCGGGATGGTCGTACCAGCCCTCGCCAAGGACCGCCAACTCCTCGGCGGTCTTTACGATCCGCGCTGGTTCAGTCTTGTGATACCGCCACGTCGGAAACGACTGCACACGGACGGCGGTGGCAGGAGGGGCACTCGCAGGGCCAGCAGGCGCCATGTCTGGCGTCTCTGGCGTCTCGGTCCAGTCCTCGCTCACACCTGCCAACTCCACCGCATCGTGGACAAGCTTGGGCGGTTGGTCTTTCGCATAGAGCCAACGTGGAAATCCGTGTGTTGCGGCCATCTTGTCCTCCTCTGCGCTCTTACCCTTCAATCATGGACATGATCCCGGTTTGACTAGGAGTTTCAAATCCTACCCATGTTGACACTCCGGATGCCCCACTATACTCCAGCCAGGCGTAAAAATGCCGCCCGACGGCAGGCGTCACGTTGAGGATCGGCATCCTTAGCCCATGATCCAGCCGACGATTCCTGCTTTCGTTGGGGCGCTCGCACTACGATCGCCAAACCACGTCGATGTCCCCGTCGCTTGGCTCCACTCCAGCCACGAATAAAAGTGTCGCCCCACGGCAGGGTATGTCTCCAAACTCGCCGAGAGGTTGAGTTGCTGATCGGCAGCCCCAGTCGAGGCGACGCCACTTACAGAGGATGAGTGGGTCACCCCGGTTGAATCCTCACCAATCCCCACAGCGACGCTTACTGCCGCTGAGCTATTGGCCACGTGCGCGTGGACGCGAACTGAAATAGGCACTTCTGCCCATCCGACCATCACCTCTAACTGGTTCGCCGTCGCCGCATTGGCTTGTCGCACGGTGGCGGTGGTATAGGTCCATTGTGTAGTCGTTTCAAGTCTTCGCATCGCACGGGGCACACGATTGTTGTAGTTCCAGACCATCCGCTTTGCGTAGGAGTCCTCGGTCGTGGTTGTTGTCGTCGTATAGAAGGTACCAAGATAACGACGAGTCAAGGCCCCTGTTTTGCTAAGCACGCCGTTCTGAAGCACAAGCGCCGTCGCACGGGTTGTGGGATTCGTCCATGCAAGCGATTCCAATGTTGGAGTTCCAGCATTGTCATAGACAAAGACATCATATGGAAGATCGCTTGTCAACGTACCGAGAGCTAGACTGATTTCGGTAAAGGGATACACAGTCCATTTCGTTGAGCCGTCATAGAGCGCCAGTAAATTGCCAGCATAGGGCGTGTAGTAGATGGTGGTGGCCCCCGTGACGTCGCTCGTTGTCACGGCCGTGCCGCTGGTTAAGGTCAGCCGCCCTTGAGAGAAACCCGCAAAGAGCGAGGTCGAGACTAGGGTGGTATTGATGGTGGGTGAGGTGAATGTCGGCGCCGCGCCGAAGGCGAGGGCACCGCTCCCGGTTTCATCGCTGAGATTCGCCGAAATCCCCGCTGAGGTGGTGAGGCTGGTCACGACGCCCGTCGCGGTCGCCACGCGCATGATGCCACTGGCGAGCCCCTCGAGGGCTTGCTCGGCCGACAAGCTGGCATGGGCCGTCTGCGTCAGATAGGTCGCATCTGTCGGTGCCCCGCCGCTGGACGAGAGACTCGTCCCAGTCATCGTCAGGCCAGATCCGAGTGTGATTTCTTGAAAATCTCCAGCGCCAGCCGCTGACCCACGGCCAACCAGAAGGGACGCGCCAGTCGCTTGCACGAGATTGGCATAGGGCAAATCGCCCGTCACATCCGCCGTGAGACTGACGCTCGCGCACGTCCCGGCCCCGAGGACGCTGAGGATTCGGAGAAACTGGTTGGTGCAGGTGACGCCCGCGTAGGCGCTTGGGGTGCCAGCCGTGCTCACCACCAACGCCGTGATGCCCGCCAGGCTCTGCTCAGCACTGAGCGTCGCGTTGGCTGACCCCGTCCAGTACGTCGCATCGGCGGGGGCAATGTTCGTCGTATCCGTGATGCCGACCGTGGCGCACGTGGCCGCGCCGGAGGCATTCACGCTACGTGGAAACTGGTTCGTGCAGGACGTGCCCGCGTACGCGCTAGGGACGCCCACCCCAGCCGCCACGGTATTCAGGACCAGACCCGTCGTGAGCCCGCCGAGGTTCCGTTCCGCACTCAGCGTCGCGTTGGCGGTATCCACCCAGTAGCCCGCATCGGTCGGTGCGCCGGCGCCGCCGCCGGAGGTTCCACACGAAAAGACATTCGTTGTGGTGTCGTAATTGAGATGATTCCCGCCCGCGTCATCGCAATCCGCCAGGAGTTTGAGTTGCCAGACGGTCCCATTGCCCACGATCAGACTGTCGTCGGTCGGCGCCAACAAGCCCGCTCCGGTCGGAAATTGAATCGTCTGGCCGAAGATGGCCGACGACAGGACGAGCAGGGCCCCGAGTGCGAGGAGGCGTGATCTTAGAGCCATATCAACACGACCGTGCCATTCTGCGGCGTCATCAAGTATAAGGCGGCTTCGTCCGGCTTGAAGCGCCCGCTTTTCAGGCTAATCGACCGCGCAAAGCCAATCGGGACGGTAATGTAATTGGTGTGCGCGACTGAATCCGCCGCCGTGGAGTAAATGTACAGGTCATCCACTCCTGCATTGCCCACCTCGACCGCGTCGACCATATGGGGCGGCAGGATCGCGGCGACCACGTTCCCCGTCAACGCTTGGCGCGTCGCATGAAAGCTCCCCATTCACCTGATCGGTCCTCGGCTTTGCGAACGCCGCACGGCTGAATCGTAGAGAATTTGTTGCAGCACCGTTTGTTGCAGGATGGTATAGGCGAGCAGCGGACCATCAGCCCCTCCGTGGATCGCGCCACTCAACCAATACGCGCTCACCATCGCGCCAATCACGGCCAGCAGCATCGTCGAGGCCGTTGAGCGTATCGTGACCCAAGAAGCCCATGGCCACCGCTTCAGCGCCTCGAGCGCGTAGATGACCACCCCGGCGCAGATGACCGCTCTCATCGCCATCCAACTCCTGCGACGATTATGGCGCGCGGGTGAAGAGGACGATCCCGCGCTGGGGACTCGTGGACGTGCTGGTCACGCAGAGGGCGCTCCCTGCGGCCGTCCGAATGACGGCCCCGTCTGGCCCGCCAAACGTCCACTGCACAATATCGCCGGCGGTGGTGCTGCCACTATGGACCGGCGTCAGATCGGCGATGCCAGTCGCGCAGGCGCTCCCGGTCCCATGGACGAATTTAATCGTTGGAGGGCCGGCGGCGCCGATAATATTGAGATGCCAGCCGCAGACATACACGCGCTGGCCGCCCAGTAACGCAACGATTTGGGTCGTGGTCGCTGACGACACATCAATCGTCGCGGTTTGTTCACAATGCGGGTACTGGCCCGCCGCTGGAGAGGCGGCGCCAAGGAGACAGGCGAGGAGACAGACGCCCCGCGTCATGGACGCCACCAACCACGCGTGCGAGCGACTGCGTGTCATGGGCTGGTGCTCATGGTTTGGGCGCCGGTGGGCCGGCCGGAGGCCGCGCCGCCTGCTGCTGTTGCTGGAGAAACTCGAAGGCTTGCTGCCCGTGCAGGGATCGCTGTCTGACGACATTGTAATCGTTCAACAGGTACGAGACGCCCATGAGCACGAGCCCGACGGCCAGTGCCAGCTTCACGCCTAGGAGAATACCGTCCCGAATCGCCTCGCCCAAACGACTCCGAAACGTCATCTCTGGCAGTAACGGCCAATCACGAATTGGGCTGTCCATATTTAGGGGCCGAACTTCAGAATCGGCATGTTGATATCGGCCGTGCTCAAGGCGCCCGTGGTCGTGGGGGGATCGCCCGCCACGCAGGCATTCGCGGCCGTGCCAATCACGACCGCGCCCTGGTTCACGACATCGATGTACTCGTCGTCGAGCGTCTGGGCCACATTCACAATGCCCGAGCCATCACCAGAACAGACGGCCACCCGGTAAAACCCAGGCCCGAGCGTCGCGTCAGTGTTATTGAGGATCTGGTTACCGGTCGCCGCGAAGTCCGTGCTGATCGCTTCGAGGAGTTGCGTTCCCGCATCCGCGTCTTCGTAAATCGCGACGCCGATGAGGTCATCGGACCCCGCGATATCCGCACCTTGTGTGGCCGTGATGTAGATATTCGCCACTGTCTGCCAATGATTCAGGTAGAGCCGATACACGTAGAGTGTGTTGTCGGTCATCGTGAGATCGACATCGACCGCCCCGACTTCGGGAATCACCCACACCCCGCCGGTCACGTCGGCGGCGATGTTGGTCAAGGGCCGATAGGTCCCGGCGAGGTCATTCGCCCAACTGATCGTTATCGCGGCCGTCGGATCCGCGAGGGTCATCGTCAATTCGGACCCGTCCGCCGTCGCGCCTTCAAAGACGAGGGAATTCGAGATGCCCCACACCGAATTCGCGGCGCCGACGGTGTTGGTGGTTAAGGTTGACGCCAGGACCGCTGAGGCCGCGCCCATATCAGGGAGCGTCATCGTGCGACTGGCTGTCGCAATGTCCGCGACGGTCAGAAACAATTCTCCGGCATCCGCCGTGGCCCCTTCAAACGTCAACCCGTTACTCACGCCCCAGATGGAATTGGCGGCCCCGAGCGTGTTCGTCGTCAAACCCGAGGCCAGGACTGCGGACGCGGCCCCCATGTCCGGGAGGGTCATGGTCCGACTCGCCGTGGCAATGTCCGCCACCGTCAGAAAGAGTTCACCAGCATCCCCCGTCGCGCCTTCGAAGGTCAGCCCGTTGGAGACCCCCCACACGCTGTTCGCCACCCCGAGGTCATTCGTGGTCAGCGTCGAGGCGAGGATGGCCCCTGACGCATTGCCCAGTCCTGGCAGCGTGAGGGTGATATCACCTCCCACGTTCGTTGGGGAAAGTGTCGTTTCAAACGCATCCGCTGTGGCGCCCTCAAGCCTGAGCCCATTCGAGACGCCCCAGATCGAATTCGCGACATCGAGATCGTTCGTGGCTAAGGTGGAAAACAGAAAGGCGGCAGCGGCGCTGCCGAACGTGGGAAGCGTGAGGGTGGTGTCAGCCGTCACATTCGGCACCGCGAGCGTGAGTTCGAACCCGTCATCAGCCGACGCAGCACCGCCCTCAAACTTGATCGGGCTCGCGCCACGGAAGGTCCAGACACCTGCGACAACGTAGTCCTCAAGGGGCTGAAAGGTCCCGCCCGTGCTGACGCTTTGCGCGCCTGAGTACATGGTGGCCCCGAGCAAGAGGCCGACCAGCAGAACGGCTGTGTATTTTTTCATCATCGTCATCCTTCGCCAGAACAGGGCCCCACTCCGAGTGTTCCTCATGAGCAGGGCCCTTGAATGTCCGCCGGCCTACGGGAGCCGTGTGATCTCGAACCAGTTGACCCGGATATTCGAGTTCGCCAAGTCGTTCCCGTAGAGCATCGTGAAGAACGGCCAGAGTTGCGTCCCGGCCGTCAACGTGGTGCCGTTGTTCACATTCGGAATCGCCGTGTAGACCGGCAGGTCGTTCACCGTCTGGGAATGCGTGTACGCCGATGACACGTACGCTTGCGGGACCCCCGCTTTGCTGATGCACTGCTTGAGCGCGCGGGTCTCGGTCGTGAGCCACGTCACGGCGGGACTGGCCGCGTCGCTCGTCGCCCCGGTTTCCCAGGCCGACACCACACCGGTCTCTAAGATATGAACGCCGACGAAATTGTAGAGCGTATAGCCCGAGGGCACCGCCGTGTCCGTAAAGACCTCGTTTTGTCGCCACCCGACCACGAGCTCGTCGCTCCCAGCCACCGCCCCATTGATCGTAATGCTCGCCGCAAAGCACGCGCCTTGCGTGCCCGCGACGATCATCCCGTCTGTGGCCGTGTTCCCGTTGCCGCCGATGACAATCTCAACCCCTTCCGCGTCGGTCGCCCCATCATCGGCCGAAATATCCAACAGGCCATCCGCGATCACCCACGAGGACGTCGTTTTGCTAAGTTCTTCGCGATACGCAATCGCCCCGAGCGGTGAGCCTGAGACGTATTCCACCTCCGTATCGGCGCTCCCGAACACCGTCCCGTCGTCTTGAAAGATGGTGTAGCCCTGGTCGAAGTTATCGCGCGTGGTGTACTGCCGGTAATGTGGCTCGAGCGCGGACTCGCTGAGCCGCTCAAGCCAGTAGCCCTCTTCGCAGTCCCACTTCCGGCCGCTGGTCGTGTTAATCCAGGGCTTGAAGAGCGTCTGCGACGCCGTACACGTGCCTGACACGTCCGCTTTCATAAACCGATTGCGCGCGCCCGTGAACACGCGTGCGCCGTTCGCATGGGTCGCCGCGGCCGTCCCATCAATGCCGCGGGCCACATTCCAGACCGTCGTCGAATCCGTGATGGCGGCACTCTGGAGCAACATCAATTCCCGATCGACATAGATCGCTTGCCCCACCGCGACGGTCGTCCCGCTCGCCAGCGTCACGACGGTCGGCTGGGTCGTGGTAATCGCCGCCCCCAACGTCGTGATGTTAATCGCCGCCTGCGCCGAGGGTCCCGACCCGTGCCACGGCAAGAACGCGAGGGCCACCGCCAAGGCGATGCCACCGAGCCACGTAACGAGATGTGTATGTTTCATGGGTGTCAGTGTCCTTTTCGTCTTATTCGTCTTAGCTGTTGATGACCACCGCGAGCGATTCGCAGCGCAAATCGGCCACACCGAAGATCACGTCGAGGCGCGTGAGCCACTGCCCAGTCCGCGTTTCGAAATCCCTGATAAACCGAATCGAGAGCCCGAGTTGTTCGTCACTCATGAGCCCGCCCATGTCGACCCCTTTCGGCATCGGTAAATCGGCGGTCGCCAGCGCCACCGCATCGCGGTGATGGGCAATCCCGCAGGGGGTCTCTGTGGAGGCGGCCCCGACAATCGTGATGACGGCGCCGTCGGCTGGAGAGGCATTCACCGTCGCCTCGGCCCCGGCCAGCGTGATGGCCGGAGAAATCGGCGTGGCGCTTAACCCCGCAGCCGTCGAATCCGTATCCGCCGTCGCCACGAACTGTTGCAGTTGCCCTGTGCTCGAATAGCTGGATGGGTTCAGGTGGTTCGTGCTCTCGAGCGTGAATCGGTCGCCTTTCTTCAGCCGATTGGCGGCCGCTGATGTCCAGGCCCGCATGTTCAGCGTCGCGCCGGTCTGGTTCGCCCCATCGACCACTGGCGTGCCCCCCAGGGGGCCGACCGTGTGGGTGTACACGTTCTGGTCCATCTGCCACTCGAACCCGAGCGCATGGCCCATCTTGCCCTTGCGATACTGCTTCGAGATTTCGTCCGCCGCGTTGAACAGCGACTTCGCCGCATCCACGATCGTCACCTGCATCATCGACGTCAGCGTCATGTACCGCCGGTCGTCCTGCGGCGCGGAGTTGCTGTCGAGTTTCTCCGCCGCGAGGCCGTACGTGAGCAGGGCATTCGGCGTCGTGCCGGGCGTGCCCACCTGGTACGGTGGCGCGAGCGCGGCCACCTTCATGCACTGTTCATCCATGTAATTCGCAATGCGGGCGACGGCCGGCTTCAGGCACTTCTCGGAGAAGTTGTCCAAGGACAGCGCCAAGTCGAAGTTGCTCACCTCCAGGTCGACGCCGAACTCCTCGTTCATCGTCACGTAGATGAACGTTTCCTTGATCGGCTCGACGATCATGGCCGAGCCAGAGCGGCCACGATACCGCGGGGGCTTCCTGACGCGGACCTTGTCGCCGTTCTTGGCGCCCGCCCGAAAGTACTTCTCGTCGTAGGTTTTGTTGACCGTGCGGGCGAACACGAGGTTGTTCACGAGGAGCCGCATGGACTCCTTCGTAATCAAGTCGCTCGTGAGCAGGGTGTTCGCGAGCAGCACGCCACTGTGCTCGACCCCGAGCCACCGATAGAGGAGATACGTGGTGACGACCGAGAAGAGAACGCTGAGGGCGGTCAGCCAGGCTGGCTGCGCCTTACGAGGCTGTGATCGCATGGGAGTGATCCATTCAGATCCTCCCGGCGGCCGCTCGTTCCTGTTCGTCGCGCACTCGACGGAATTCGTCGAGGGTCAGCGACGCAAGCGACCCCGTGGAGGCGGCGCCCCTCGACCCGAGCGGCTGGATCGGGGGAGGGGCTTTGGTCACAGGTTTGGGCTTGACTGACGGGCCGCTCGGAGGGGCGCCGGCCAAGCCATGTTTCACGAGAGCCATCTCTTCGATGACCTCAGCGGCCGTCCGCAACGCGGCGATCCGCTGGCAGTCCTCGGGATGCGTCCCGAGGTAATACAGGAGCTCGCCGGCCATGGGGCCCGACCGGCGCACGTATTCATCCATGAGGGGATTGGTTTCCAAGTCTGACTCTTCCACGACTGTCCCGAAATCCTCGTGTTTCGTCTTTGCCTCTTCCCGGCTTTCCGCGAACGCGAGACGCCGCGCCTCTTCGGCGGTATAGGCGGCATGCTCTTCCGCCTCACGCCGTTGCGCGGCTACGATCTCAGCCGCTTTCTCGCTGGCGATCCGCTCGACATCCGCCTGACTCACGTACCCGCGCTTGGCGACGCGCCAATCATCCCGCGCATCCAGATACGTCTCGTAGTCGTCGCCCTCATGGCCAGGCAGTGCCGTCCAAGCTTCATAGATCGGGAACTTGTCGCCGACCACTGGCGTCGGCGTGGCGGCTGGCGTGTCACTCGGCTTGTTCCGCACGGCGCGGAGTTCAGCCTGTGTCCGCGCGAGCTCATCTCGCACTTCCTGTTCGCGGCGTTCGGCGTCGCGTTGGAAATAACTGGCCCGCGCGATGCGCTTCTCGGGGGTGTCCTTCCCGGTCGGCGGTTTCTCGTCACCCTTGGCTGGTTCTTTCCCAGCCACCGGCGCAGCGTTCTTCTCGGCCGGCAGGACTGCCGCGGGCTTGACGTCCGCAGCCGCAGCCGTAGCGGCTTTCTCTTCTCGGACGTTCGCCAGCGCCGTATCATTCGAGACGGACTCTTGTGGCGGCCAGACTTCCAGACGTTCACGCGTCTCGGCCGGTGGGGTCGCGACTGGTTCTGCCTTTGCTTCGTCAGCCATAAAAAAAGAAAAAGGCCCGGCGAGGAGTAACCTCGTTCCGGGCCTTCCGAGAGTGACCGACCTACTGGAGGCCGGTGTTCGCGTTCAGGCGACTAAGTTCTAACGCCCCTAGTGTGCGCTACGTTTCTTCGTGTTGTCAATACGGATAATTCTCGGCTCGCTTGGCACATGGATTTCGCAGGGATGGCCGTTCGAGGCATGCACGATATACACCCCGGTATACCGCTCCTTGAACAACTGCTCGATGGCTTCAGCCCACGTCATTTTGACTGGCTCAGGCGTCATGGCTGAGCTGCCTCCCGGTCTTCCTCCCGATGGCGATCCTCGCGCATGGCCCCGTGCAGCCGCTGCTCATCCGCCCGCTCGGCCGCGCGTGCGGCCTGCTGCTCCTGGAACAAGAGTTTCAGCTCTTCCAGTTTCGCTTCAATCGCGACCGCCTGATTCTTCTGCTCGATCTGCAACTGGGCAATCAACTCGCGCGACTTGATCTCCGCTAAGTCCACGTCGGCCTCGCGCGTCACACGTGCCGCATCGGCCTGCGCCTTCATCCCCGCGACACGCTCGTCTGAGGCAATTTGCGCCTGCGAGACAGCCGCGGCCGCCTGAGCCTTCGCCGTCTGCGCGTCCAGATCCCGCTTCGCCTCCTCGAGCGCCTGCATGACCTGGTCAAGCTGCTGTTTCATCATCTCCATCTGTTGCTGCACCTCAGGCGGGATGGGTGGTTGCCCGCCGGGGCCCGTCTCGTCCTTTAACCCTGGGTCGAGGGCCTTTTCGAGGCGTTTCGCAATGTCATGGAGCCCAAGCTTCTTGAACGCCAAGTCCCCGATGATTGGCCACATCGCCGGATTCTTTTCCAGCACGCTGGCGACGAGATCGCGGTCCTCTTGCAGCTTCGTGCCGTAGCCTGGCTCGCCTGTCACGGTCACGTCGTACTGCCCCACCCCGAATTGGTAGAGCCGCTCGACCCCCTGTTCGTCCACGAACGGCTTGTTCAGCGTCACGGTCTTGGGTTGTTCGTCCTGCCCGATAATCCGAGCCACCCGTTCGGCGTCGTAATAGTACGGCAAGTTATCCACTAAGATCCGGCCAATATGGGTCAGCGACACATCGCGGAAATTCGCATCAAAGTGTGACGTCGCCGTCGCGCCCTGCTGTTGCCGCGCCCGAATCGCAATCCCTGACTGATCGGGCCCTGATTTGCCGAGCGAAGCATCAAAGTACCGCGTGGCGGCTTTGATGTCATTGTCCATCTGGAGAATCGCAGACACGAGAGGCTGGATCGGCGGCATCGCAGGGTTGCGTTGCGGGGCGCCCACAAGCTGGCCGCCGACGCTCACTTCGTTGTAGGGCAAGTAGGCGTAGTTCTCGATGTTCGCGTTCGCCCACACGTCCTCGAAACCCTTGATTTGCCCGGCCGCAATCAGAAACGGTGCCTTCGGCATCAGATTGACGGCTTCAATCAGCCCCGTGACTTGGAAATTGTAGGCCGACGTCGCTTCCTTCGCCCCGCGCACAATCCCTCGCACGTCGTATTCCCCGTCCACGAACAGCTCTTCCCCAATGATGGGGATGATCGGAATCCACCGGCCGGGCACATCCAGCCGGCTGATAATTTCGACGCCGTTCATCTTGCACCACTTGATTTGCCGAATCTCCAGCCGACGCGTCAGCTCGACATCTGGCGCGACGAACCGCCCCTGCGCCGCAAGGCGCGTGCGTAGGGCATCGACCTTCGATTTCAGGACGGCGAGCGGATTCCCGGCGTTGTCCCGCAGCAACAGCAGGTCTTCGTATTCCGATTCGATTCGGTAGTACTCCGCCACGCGAATATGGCCGCCAGGGGCCCAGAACGCTTTGTGGTCGCCGATGCCGGCCAAATCCTCAAGCCCACCCACCTGCGAGACGTCTCCGTATTCGGCGACGTACTCATCCACCGTGGGGTCCGCGGTGATGAAATAGTAGCGGGCATCCGAATAGTCAGGCTCCTCGGCTGAGGGGTCCCGGTAGACCGCCAGAGGATTCCGCACGCGCTTGATGCGCAGGTCCTGCTCGAAGAGTTTCGGGTCAAGTTCCGCCTCGAGTTGCTTCCGATTCGGATGATTGACGTACTCCGGCACGATCCGCACATAGCCGCGGCCCATCCGGATCGCGCCTTCCCGGCCCCAAATGTACGCGAGGTTCGCGCGGGACTGATTCTCGATGTTCCGCGTGACGCCTTGAATGATTTCCGCCGTCTCCTGGTCGGCCCCTTCGTCCACCGGATGCACTTGGAGTCGGCTCCCGCTTTCCCTGGCTTGATTCGCCAGGCTGTAGATGGGCTGCGAGAGGCGGTCAATCGTGAACCGCGGCCGTTCTTCCTTCTTCCGCATCGTCACGGCCCGCGGGTCCCACTGTTCGGTCCCGGTCAGGTTCGCGCTGAATTTTAAGTCTTCCAACATCCGCGCCTTGACGCGACCCTCGGCTTGGTCGGAGGCCCTCATCCGCTTCCGGGCCTGTTCGAGGATGGGCTCGTCTTCATCCCGCTTCTGCTTGGCGGCTTTGTCGCGGGCAGCGTCAACTGTGGTGAGCATGATTGCTGTGTAATTTCTTGTCAGGAGAGAAAACGCACCACCGCGCCGGCTAGGAGCGCCCCACCGAGAAACGCCCACCGGCCCATAAATCGACAAGAGGGGCAGAGCCGAACACGACCACCTAACTCCTTTATTTCAAAGATGTCGCCACAATGCGGATTGCGACATCGGCCGAACAACTCCTCATCGCGCCTTGGCATAGCCTCGACCGTAAATCACGTCCATTCTTGGCACAGGATCCGGCACAGGAACGGTCGCAATTGCCCGAATCTTGATTTTCTTCGGCACCCAGGAATGGCTTCCCTTGTGCCCTTTCGGCCGGTTGCACCGCACCGGCGCCGTGGGATGGCGCCGATAACAGAGCCGTTGATGCTCACTCCAGCGTCCGGCCATGATGCCTCTACAGCTCCAGTCGGCTCATCAGGCCGCAAAGGCGCCTGTCGGTCGCGAGGATGGCCATTTCAATATTCGCCAGCGCAGCCACAAGCGGGACAGGCGGCTCTCGTTCTTTTGCGGCTGCTTCCGACGCCGTCGTAGGCCCAACAGGAGACACGATTGGACTTAATCGCTGTTCAAAATTAATAAGCGTCGACTCAAGTTGCCCTATATGTTCAATGATTCGTTCCAGTAGAACCGGCACCTGGAGAGCTCGGGTTGCGATCGGAGCAGACTCTTGATTTGCAAACTGGCCAGCTTGGGCGGTTCCGCGTGGAATTAGCATACTCTGTCTCCTTTTTACCGTCAGTCTGACGGCAAGACGGCCGGGATTCCGGCCAGTTGTCCCCGCACGTGCGCCGGCAGGTAGGAAATCAACGCGGCGCGCAGATGTGGGGCTAACCCTGGGTGCGCCCGCGTCATCATCTGCTCGAACTCCTCGACAGTCTGAATCCGGGTCGCGAGTTCCTGCATTCCGCGTTCCATGCGCTCGCGTCTCACAGCCGCCGCGGCGCCGGTTCGAGCACCCCAGCCCATTTAATGCACCGACAGTCTGAATCCGGGTCGCACTAATTCTTTCGGCGCGCCAGCCAGCCACGCGTCATCCGCTCGCTGAAGCAACGAACCCGGCAGACAGCCACTGCGGACGCAGTACTCGACGAGGAACCATGCCGCCTCGAGGTCTGCCTGCCTGAATCCGTAGTTCCGGCACGGTCGTCGCGCAGTCGCCATGAATTGGACGTATCCGCCTTCGAATAGCGCTCGGAGCGGCCCGCTCGCCTGTAACGCCAGCACGAGGGCGAGCGCCCGCTCGGGGACGGACATCTTCGCCAGATCAACGACGGCTTCAGGAGATGGCTTTTTCATCGGCGGTGGGGGCGCAAGACTAGATGACTGTTAATGGAACGGAGTTCGGCCTCGATCCGCTCGAGCCGTAACTCCAGCGCGGCCTGATGCCGTCGTGTGGCGCGCACATTGCGCAGCGTCGCGTCCTGCGGGTTGTTGCGCTGCTTCTTCTTCATCATTTTTCTGCGTAACCGAATATACTCTGGCAGGCTCGCAGTCTGGAGTGCTTTCCTCTCAGCGTAGGTCAGTTTACGCCTCGGCCTCTTCGTCTTCATCCTCGTCTCCCTCAATCCCGAGTTTCGCCATGCACTTCTCGACGTAGGCCCGCGCCGCGCCAGGATCGTTGAACGCGTACTGGTCGCTCGACAGATACGGGCCACTGCCGCTGTTGTCGTACCCTTCCTCCACGATGAAGCCCTTCGCGACTTTACGGATCGTGATGCTCGTGACCTTCTTTTTCTTCGCCGTTCGGCTTTCGTGGCCGTCTTCGTTCTTGTCAACGGTGGTCAAGCGGGTGGTCGACTTCATGACGCTAGTCTACACGGACTCGTAAGGTGCCGGCAATAACCTTCCGATGGCGCTTAATCTTCGATGGGTCCCGACTCGGTCGCTCGCCTGAGCCTGGCTCGGCGAACTTGCCCTTATCAACCAAGCGCGGCGGTTGCGGCAGCTTCGCGACGCGCTGGCACAGATCGCATAAGGGATCTTCACAGGTGCCTAAGGCGCAGCAGCCCACGCTCATCCACTCCACGGCCGTTGCGACGTCGGCCTCAGCATCTCTGCGGTATGCGCCTTTCCCGAGACCGGCGCCGCCCAGGTCAAGGCCAGCGCGTCGGCGTCGTCCGGGCTCGCGATGTTCCGCTTCGCCATCTGGTCCTTCGCCTCGAGCACGAGCTGATTCTTCCGGTTCAGATGGTAGCCGGGGGCGGCCAGATCACTCTCCAGCCGCGCATCCTTCGGGTCGAGCGCCCCGAGCCGCAGCCACTCTTTCATCTGGTCCCACATATACGACCGCATGTTCAGAAAGTGATCATCGGGCGACACCGCCCCGAAACTCACTTCCTGCACGTTCGTGTATCCCATGGTCTTGAGCCGCTCCACGTAGGGTGCTCCGAAGGCCGAGTCGACGAACATCATCGCAATCTTCCGCTCGCCTTGCTCTTTAAGTAGTCCTGCCAGAATCGCAAGGAATGTCGACCGGTCATTTCGGGTGACTTCTCCAGAGAGGCGAATGGGCGGGATCGACCGTCCGTCCATACCCCGCCGGAACCGGACCACGTTCCAGGCCGCACCGCCGCCCGATACATCCACTCCAGCCACAAGCGGTTCGTCTTTGAAAACCGTAATCGTGGGCCGCTGCTGCGCCTGCCAGATCCGCTCTTGGTCGATGAACTGGAGCTCTGAGGCCCTGGGCGGCAGCCCACGGACCCTAACCCGGAAGAAGTCAGAGTCTTCCCCACCGTAGTCATGGAGCCACTCCTCAATCAGCGCCGGAATGGGCGCAAACCGTGTCGTCCGCGAGTCAATGATACTCGGATGCCACTTCTCCCGCCCGGCGCCAAAGCAGGCGGTGTGAAACGCTCCCGTCGATCGCGTGGGGTTCCCAAGTATGAAAAAGAACGGCTCGCCGTCCGTCAAGCCGCCTTCCGCGACTTCATGAATCTTGTCAGGGACCGCGCTATCCTCGTCGAAAATGTAGAAGCTGCTCGAATCCGCCGCATGCTGGCCAGCGAACGCTTCCGAGTTCTCCTCGCGGCAGGTCTGTGGGGTGCAAAACCAACTCTTATCATGGCCTGGTCGATACATCCGCGCGCTGTTGATGATGAACCAGTGGCCCGTGAGGCAGAGCGGCGTCCACCGCTGGACCGTCGCCCATGTCTTCGTCTCGAGCTGCGTCGCCGTGTTCGCCGTCACCGTCCCGCGGGTGTGCGGCCGCGTCGACATCAGCCAATCGACCAGCATCGCCACCAGCACCGACTTCCCAATGCCGTGGCCACTCGAAATCGCCTTCCGGACAGGGGCCACGGTGTGCTGACCATCAAAGTGGCGTTTTCGGACCTCTTCACCAATCCACTTTAAGACCTCGATCTGCCAGTCATCTGGCCCTGTGTGATGCACGAGTGGGCCCGGCCGGCCCCACGGATACATCGTCAGCACGAACCGGAGCGGATCGGCCATGCAAACAGCCATTTCGGCCCCAAGCTCTAAATCCGCCTTGCTGACAGGCATTAACCTTGCGAGGATGGCTCAGAATCGACGATCTCGGAACCGATAGGGCTGAGGGAGGCCAGTCGCGTACAGGCTATTGAGCGTTCGTGCGTCGTCATCAGCCTGCCGGGATAGGAGGGTAAGCGACAGTTGCCGGGCACGGTGCGCCGCGAGTCGATACTCTCGCTCAGCCCGCTCGTCAGACACGGGTCCGTAGAGCGTGAAGGTGACGACCGTTCCGCCGCATTCCTGGGTGATGCTCATGATGGCTTCCCTTCCTCCGGCTTCGGCTGCATCAACTCCCGGCCCCGCTGGATCGCCGCTATCAGCTCCGCATCCCCAGTCAACTCAACCCGGTCCATCAGCAACCCGAGATGCTTCCCCGCGAGCTCGGTGAAGTGCGCCGCGTCGCCCCGGAGTCGAATCTTATGCACCGTGTCGGTGTGCCCGTCTCCGGCGGCGGCATTCTTGATGATCACCTCAAAGCCGGCGAGCTGCGCTGCCTCATCCGCTGTCAGATCCACAATACGTCGCAGTTGTCCGCTTCGGGTGAAGAACCGTCGGATATCCCCATACGCCTGCGCGTACACCGAGCGGCGAACCGCTTCCTTGAAGAGTTCTGCCGTGAGTTCCGCCTTAGCGAGCTGCTTCGCCTGGAGTCGCGCCACGGCGGCGGCAATGTCAAGTTTTGTCAAGAGTTGGTCGGCGATCGTCCGGGCCGTCTTGCGCGAGTAGCCAGCCGCACGCGCCGCTCGTGCGCCATTGAAATCCTTGACGTATTCCGCGACGAAGCGGGCGTGGCGGGGCTTTAGGGCGTGCGTCAGGGCGTGCGTCATGGTCTGCTGGCTAGTGTAACGCTTATACGGGAGGCAGATCTAATAGCATCTGGGTCGTGCGCCCGTCGACGTCTTCAAGACGGCAGAACCAGTGGCTAGTTTCACGGAGGACGTTCAGGACGGCCGCTGCGCGCGCCTCTCCGTGTTCCCCTGTATCGTTCAGCACGGCTCGCGCGATCTTCTCCGTAAGTTGTAGGGTCGTCAGGCTTGGCTCAGACATTTCAGAGCTCCTTTCGCCAGCGGTGCCGTTGGCGTGTCGTTTTCGTTTTAGGGGACTGAACACCCGCTGGTGGGACTGGACCGACCGAACTGTAGAGCTGAGGCTCGCGCCTAAGACGGCCGCCGCGCTGGGCAGTGAGAATAGGCCCGAGACGACCATGGCGGCATAAAGTCTGCACGGCGACATTCACCGCAGATTGGGATAAACCGGTGAGCTCAACGATGGCGCGTTGTGGGATACCCCTAGGGTAGTCATCGGCGAGTTTCTTGAACGCAACCCACACCCGATACTGATCGCTCACGGTGCGGGCGCGGCGGGGAACCGGTACTGAGACGGACTCACGCGACGCGTGAACGGCAGCCCGGTCAAGGCTGCCGTTCCACACCACCTCGTAGTCGTCGTCAGACGTTCGTCGCTCAGTCCGCTTGCCGACAGACAAACCGAGAGACATGGGAAATCCCTTGCTGTTGGCCATTCGAATTGAACGCGGGTGACTGTAGGACCTGCCCCAGCGTGACGTTCACGTAGAGCCAATATGTTGTTCCCGACTTCACGAGTACCACAGGATACGCACCATCCGATACCCAGCTCGTCGTCTCAAGGGTCGTTTTGGATGGCCCGACCAAGAGCGAAGAGACGGTCGCTTGAACATAGGCCAGCTCGGTCGCCTCGCTGGAGTTCGGCAGCGAGAACGGATTTTGTCCGCTGTAACTGAACGGCCCATCGCACCCTTGGGGTGGTGGAGGCGGGGGATCACACTCGGCCCCACACGGCGGCGGTGGGGGCGGTGGGGGCGGTGGGGGCGGTTGACACGTCACGCAGGGAGGAGGCGGCTCGGGTGGCCCACTGCGCCCTGGCACTGTCACGCTCAGTTGCGTCACACAGCCGGCTGGCGTCGTGACCGTGACCGTTCTCGTCCGCGGCAGATTATCGCGCCCATATTTATGGGTCAGTGTCCCGGTCGCAGGGATTGTTTGCGACGGCTCGCTGTCGCCCCACCTCACCACGGCCCCGAGTGGCCCAGTCAGCGTCACCCGATACGCGGTGTTGTCAAGCACGAAGTCAGACAGGCTCGCGATGACCGGCGCGCACGGCTCTGGAGGAGGAATGGGCGGTGGCTGCGAATTGCACGCCGACACTGGGCTCTTGTACCCCTCCAAGCCAGGCGGATTGGAATACTGCGCCGCCTCCACTTCCGCTTTCGTCATCCCTCCGTAAAAATCGGTTTGGTAGCATGGCGGCAACGACGCGAAACTCAGTGTCGCCGTCGCCCCCTGACGCAACGTGGCCTCCTTCAATTCGAGCAACGTCTGTCGCTCCACGCCGTCCACGACGTCGATCCGAAACAGCGCAAACACGTACGTTTCCCGGTCGCCCCACCGCTCCGAGCAGCCATTGTTCGTAAACGTGATGGTTTGCCCATTGGCCGACAGAGTCCGGACCGTGGTGAGGCGTGGGTTGCAGGAATCATCATCGAGTGCGGCGACTCGTCCAGGCGCGTTGATGTGGAACGGCGCCTGGCTAGAACCACCCTTCGACGTCGGTGCGAGCGGTGAACCCGAACAGGCCGCCGCCGCGAGCATTACCGCGCACGACACAAGTCTCGTGAATCGTTGTCGTAACATTTCGGCGTCTCCTTTTCCGAAAGTGAAACGATGAATCGTTCAGTTGTTGACGTTGGGCGGCCGATTGGCCCCCCAGATCCGTGCCGCCTCTTCCATTGTGAGTTCGTCGTCTCCGCCTGAGCGATTCGCGAGGGCGACGAGGACCCGATTCTTCAGCAGCGCCCGACGGGCCGCCAAGAGGCTTTGCGTCACATCCTCAGCGAGAGGACTCGCGCGACGTCTTGATGTCCACCACGCCCCAGCGACAAAGCCGAGGTTAAACACGGTCAGTAGCGCGAACACCGCGAGTAGGCCGTAAATCCAATCGTGCATCATGGCTTCCTCCCCTTTGCCTGCGATCGTATCAGGCTTGGGAGTTCTTGTCAAGCTGATGCGGATTGGCCAGATTCAGCATGGCTCCGTTCAGTGCGTGGTCGGCGGCCCGATGGGCATGACGAACGTGGCCTTCGCCTGGAGCCGTGGCACCCTCTCTGGCTCGATAGGGCACCGCAGTTCCAGCTCGTCGATGGACACCATCGGCCGTGTGAAGTCGAGGCCGGCAGACACCCCGAGAAACCGGAACGGTGCGCCGCACTCGACACAGGTGACGCGCACCTCAGCCAGAAAGCCCCCGCTGTCTTCGAGGCGGTTGACGACGACGTTCGCGCTGAACTGCAGGTGGGGGCATGGGTCTCTGTTCATGCGGCCTTCTTCTTTCTGCGGGTGCCGACGTGCGGTTGCGCGTGCGCTGAAATGACGTGCGCGTGAGGGCATCCTTTGACAGCGTTTTTGAGAAGCGCCCAGGCCGCCTGTTCCGCCGCATAGGGCGTCACGGCTTCCACCGACAGACGGATCGTCACATCAACCGTGTGCATCGTCTCGGCCTGGCCCTCGAGGACGACACCGCTCTTGTGTTGCTTCACCGCCTTGGTGAGGCGGGGTACCGTCCAATCGTCGTCGCGCGCTTGCTGGAGCAATACTTCCTGGACTGGCGGCTCCAGCGATGTCACTCTGGACGCATGGGAAATAGTCGGCGCAAGCTCGCGGGCACGTCCTTTCACCTTCCGGCTGACTGTGGCTAAGTTCTCCAGCGTATGCCGCGCCAGCTTCGTGAGACTTCTGAGCTGAGTGCGCTGCTCCCGCCAATCCTCTCGCGTATCCAAATATTCGATCAGGTCGCCGAGCCAATATGAAGAGCCAGCCTCGCAGGCTTCGGCGAATTCCAGGGCCAGAGTCCAGCCCTCACGCGTCTGCGCCTGGCCGGCGTGTGGGACCACGTGGCGGGCCCAGAACGTGAAACCGCCGACTTCCACCGGCCGATCGTTAAAGAACCGGCAAAGTTCCGTTATAACGGGAGATTTAGGCACAGTCACCCCTCCATCGTCGGCTACGGCTCTCGTCTACTCGTCGGCGGCGCCGGCCTCTGAATCCGTCACGCTGGCGTCGCTGCCGTACGGGGCCTCAACACCTGGTGACAGGTCGCTCTCGTCCGCATCCCCCTGCTCCTTGACGACGCGGACGCGCAGACGCTCGGCGCCAGGTTCCCGCGATAACGCGATCCGCGCGTGTTTATAGACCTGCCGTTCCTTCACTTGCATCCGTTTCAACGCCGATTGAATCAAACCCTTCTCTTCCACCTTCGAGGCGTTCATGGTGTCCCGACAATCGCCCAAGGATTCGCAGAGTTCATCAAGGACGCGATCGCGCACCTGTTCCATCCCGGGCAAGAGCTGCGAGCGCGGCTGGCGACGACGTACACGGTCGACCGGCTTTCCTCGCTTCTTTCCGACCACCTTCTTTTTCTTGGCCATCATTGCCTCCTCTTCCACATTGCACTACACGCACTACACGTGGATGCCTCGACCGAGGCGCCCACGCCACAATCCACTGTTCAGCGAAGGTCGGGAAATCATACTTCGCGAACTTCCTGCGCGCCGCTGGGAAGGTTCCCCAGGATTTAGGGTCTCCTGACTTTACTTGCACGAACACGAGTCGGCCCTTGAGGAGATTGACACCATTTACAAAGGTCCAGGCGGCTACTGTTTTCATCGCCAGCAGGTCAGAGCCGAACTGATCGCGTTTGACCGGCAACCTGCCTTTCGGCGTGAACACCCACCGCACGACCTCGAGGTCCGCCACTTGGAAGCCTTGCGCAATCAACCACTTCTTCGTGCGCCCTTTCGCCGCCGCCCCGCGAGTCGCGTTACTGGCCATCACGTAAAAAAGCGTCAGGCGTCAGCGTACCACCTGCGGCCTCCTCATCGCTTTCATTGACCGCAATCGAGGCGTTCGCCCACATGATCGCCTGCTGGAGATTCGTCAGCGCCAGCGAGCGTTCACGCGACGGCGGACACGCCTGGTGGATGTTGTACGCCAGGTTCTTCGCCATCGTCCGCAACATCTCGTAGCGTTGCGGCTGACTCCCGAACGGTTTGTGATAAGTGAAGGTCTTTTCGATGTCCGCCACGGCTGCTTCAAGCCTGCCCTCAACGCCGACCGAACGAACCCGAATCTCTGCTGCCTCTGGATGCGCCTCTGTCAACTTCTCGAACACTTCGCGTTTCGTCTCCCCGAACGCGTCGCCGAGCACCCGCCCCGCACGATCAAAAGCTTCTCCCATCAGTCACCTCCTATGGTGGTTAAGTATTTCCGAGAAACACCGCCGAATCAACGGTTCTTTCGCCCAAAAATGCGCCGATTTCGCTCCTTTTTCTCTTCTTCCGCCTCGGCCGGCGGTGGAATCGGCTCCTCCCCGCCGTCCGTGAACAAGGTGATATCTCGGTCAAGCGTCAGATTCACGGTGCCTGTGGGTCCGTTCCGCTGCTTCTCAAAAATGCAATTGGTGACGCCGCCCTCCCGATGATTCTTCCGGTGCAGCAGGACGACGATGTCCGCGTCCTGTTCGAGCGCACCGCTTTCGCGCAGGTCGGACAAGCGCGGGCGCGGGTCCGACCGGCTCTCGCCGGCCCGGTTCAGTTGCGACACCAGCAGCACCGGCACCGCGCATTCGCCCGCAAGGGCCTTCAACCGCCGCGAGATGTCGGTCACTTCTTCGTTCCGCGTCGACCCGCGACGGTCGAGCGACCCAGGCATCAGTTGCACGTAATCGATGACCACGAGCCCGAGCCCTTGCTCACTACGGAGCCGCCGGCACGCCATCCGAATGTCGAAGGCGGTTTGGCCGCAGCGGTCGTTCATATACAGCGGCAGCGCATCCAAGACCGTGAGCGCCTGCGTGATGCGCGGATAATCGGCATCGCTGAGGTAGCCGCCCAGGATCTTCGACAACGCCACCCCACTCAATCCCGCGAGCATCCGGTACTCGAGCTGCGCGCGCCGCATTTCTAAACTAAAGATGGCTACGGTCACGCCCGTCTGTGCGGCCGCTACCGCAGTGTTCAACACGAGCGTCGTCTTCCCGATCGAGGGGCGGGCCGCCACAATCACGAGATCGCCGGCTTGCCAGCCCATCGTGAGGTCGTTGACACTTTGGAAGCCAGTGTCAACCCCGGTGAGCTGCCCCTTGTTCGCGACGCGACGCTCGAGATCTTCAAACAGATGGCCCGCACGCTGTCGCTCGAGGCCTTGCCAGCCTTGCGAGACCTGCAAGTTGAGTAAATCGCGGTCCGCGCGCTGGAGAATCTCGCTCGGCTCACGCGTCGCCTCGTACGCGTCCGTCAAGGTGCGCGTGCTCAGCATAATCAACGCCCGAAGCATCGCTTTGTCGCGGATAATCTCGGCGTAGTGCCTGATATTGGTCGCATGCGGCAGCCCATCGACAAGCGAGGAGAGATACGCCGGCCCGCCCACATCCTCCAGCCAGCCACACTGGCGCAACTGCTCCTTGACCGTCACAAAATCAATCTCGGCCTTCCGTTCCACCACCGCCTGCATTGCCTGAAACACGCGCTGATGGGCAGCGCGGAAGAAGTTGCACGCCTGGAGCTGTTCCGCCACACGCTCGAAGGCTGGGGCGCCATCCAGTAAGATCGCCCCGAGCACCGCGCATTCCGCTTCGAGGTTTTCCGGTAGCGATCGCTGTTCCGCCGCGTCTGTTGTCATCCCACAATCTCCCGCGCCCGACGCCGCGTGCAGTCTTGATCGCTCCGGCAGTGCGGATTATGCCGGCAATAGGCCGCCTCTAACTCGGTAGAACGCTCAAGTGGCTGCGCCTTCCCGGCGTGCGAATTGATTGACGCAACAAACACCCCGAAGTTATGCCGAGCCTTGACGTAGAACGAGTCATCGTTCCAGAGGTAGTTCTGCATCCGCATCTCAATCTCGTCGACGTCGAGCGTCTTCAGGAGTCGCTTCAGATGTGGGACGTCTTTCGCGTAGGTCCACACGTAGCCGCTGGCTGAGCCTGGCCCTGACTGCACCGGCGCATACCGAAGCGCCCATAAGTTTTCAAAATGATGTTGCAACCGTTTCAGGAGCGCACCGACGCCAGGCTCACCGCTCAGTAACTTCTCGATCTCATCCGCGATCTCGTGGCACGCCGTCTGATGTTCCCGCAACACTGCCATCAGTTTTGCGATCTTCGTAAGGACCTGTTTGTCAGCGTCAGCCATGATGCCTCACTCCTAAAACGGAATAGGTTCGTCATCGTCGTGCGGCTGCGGCTCGCGAGGTCGGCGACCTTTCCCATAGTCATCAGCCACGGCCGGTTCGCTCGAGTACATCAGGTAATCAGGGTCCTTTGAGTCGGCCTGCTTTCGGTCATTCCGCAAAATCACAAACCCCTGCTTCATGCCGTCCACGGTCACCTTGCCTGAGCCTAAACTTTTCGAGCCAGGTTTCGGCTTCCATATTGCGCCAATCCTTTTAAGTCTTCTTTCTTCACTCATAGTCCCTCTTCTTCCTAATCAGCCAATGCCTGAGCCCACCGAGGCAAAGGCTCCCCAAAAGGGAAGCCGCTCCATGAAACGTGTACGCCAGCCGTAGCCGTCGCCCGTTCGTGGCCCTCGGCTGTCGTGACGACAACGCCGAAGATGAGCCAGACTCTCGTCACCGTCGCACGGTGTCCCTTGCCCGCTCTGGCCCTTCGGCTCCACGGTGCCCGCTGTGCAACTCCCGGTAGCGGGCTTGTCTCGACGCGCGGCCCCGGTGGCGTCGCTTGGCTCTCGGCCGCGTTGGTCCGCAAGTTGTGGGTTCGAGTGATTCGCGGTAGGATGGTCTTCGAAAAGACCATGTTCCGTGTTCGCCCCACGGGATGCG
>ERZ1292637.81-Hain-H14-01um-R3-81-length-57133-cov-13_pt1 | contig 57133 bp, 79 predicted proteins | sample MGYA00564405_ERZ1292637 | MGnify/ENA primary metagenome ERZ1292637 (study PRJEB36523, sample SAMEA6512645) | groundwater metagenome | collected 2019-01-09 | study: AquaDiva: Metagenomics assemblies of 32 groundwater samples | reverse complement strand
CTTTCCTGCTGCAATTGCCTACGTGCTCAAGATCGGTCTTCAACAGTTTCCCGAGGCCAACTCTATGACGGTGGATGCGGCGGAGATTAACCCACCGGGCACCGGGATTGTCAGTCAGGCCATGTTGATCCGTAAGCCGACACTGCAGTAGAAGCCAGGTTGAGCGATGGACAGGCTCCCTTTCGCAAAACCTGAACGGGTCAAGCTTACTGGCGTTGCCTACAAGAAGCTTCAGCTTGCTGTTTTTGAGGCGGACGGTTGGTTGTGTAGGGCATGCCATAAGGTCAAGCCCCTGCAGGCGCACCATTTGCAGGCACGGTCAAAGGGCCGGATAGATACCCTAGAAAATCTCGTTTCTCTTTGTGCTTCCTGTCACCAGCGAGTCACTGAGCATTTTATTGATGTTGAGTGGCAAGACGTTCACTTGAGAACACTAAAAATAACGCAGAGCTAAGCGGCGGCTTGCCGTTCGCTTGAACGATAGGCAATGGGAGGGGCTGCACGATGCTAAAACGCGCGTGCGCTCTAAATAGTCATGGCGCCATGAACAAGTAGCCCTAACCGCTCAGGGGCTCACGCCGTCCCTGAGCGCTCTTTCCCCCCTGGCGTGTCAGCCATGCCTTCTTTTTCCCTTGCAGCGCTTTCCTCTCTCCTCTTGTCGTGTTATAACAAAACCCAAAGGTCACTTTTATTGCTCTTTTTATGCACTAACGAGGTTCTATGCCAGCCAAAAAACCCCCGTCAGAGCCCTTAGACAGCGATTTTGCTGATGAAGAGGAATCGTCCTCCGGGGGGGAGCTTCCGTTTATTCCGCGACGGAGGCGGGGTCTGAAGATCAAATGCAACCCCCACAAAGCTCTCTCAGCGCTCAACGATTGCTTGAACGACCTGCGCCGGTGTGGTACGCAGGACGAGATCACGGCGAACGCCAATCGCGGCCGGGCGATCGCTGAGCTTCTCCGTACCTACTTCGTGATCTACGATATCCAGATCCTGAAGAAGCAGTACGAAGATCTGGATCGCGACATGAAACGGCTCAAAACGTTGCACCAACCTCAGCAGCATGATGGAGCTGGCTTTACTCAGTAGGGGCACACCTTGGCAGCTTCGGGATCGCTTGCGAAGCGTCTGATAAGCGAAATGGAGGTTTTTAGCCTCCAACTTCGTGCCAGAACACCGGAAAAGGAAGAGGAAGAAACCCAGGACCTCGCCCGCACCCCGCTTCCAGAATGGGCTGTGGAGGCGGCTTTCACTTACCTCGGGCAGTTAAAAAAAGGCATGGTCGAGGACGAGTTCGCCCGCACCTTTGTAACAGAGTACCAGACCCTTAGCCGGGCACTAGCCGGACTGCCGGAGCAGGATGAGGAGTTGCAACCGCCCACCCCAGCACGGAGAAGGAGCCGTCTCCTGTAATGGACGCCTTCGCCCACTCCGTCCTGATCCATATCCGTCGCTTAGCGGAGACTGCGCAGGTAACTCTCGCTGCTGGCACTTCCCCAGGGCTGGAGTCGCTGGACCTACTTTTTCGTCAGAGTCAGGAGTTGGTCGTCGAGATTGAGCGCCAACTCGCGGAGCGCCAGCGGGAAGCATCGGGGTTGCGCTTGTTGGCGGAGCAGGCCCGTATGGTGCAGATTGCCCTACGGGACTTTATCCGTTCCTTGCCACCGCCAACGAGGCCGGCCGCGTGAGGTTTTTCTTGTGAGCGACATCGGAACCCGGGTGTACGAGATGCGCTGTCCCTTGTGTGATATGCAGGTCGGCACGGGGTACAGCGACGTAGCCTGGTACGAGTTTCAATGCGTGCGTGCTCGTTGTCGTACGTTACTCCATTACGGCAATTTGCCTCCCCACACCCCGGCTCGACAAGGAACAGTTGAGATCCGCTGCCCGCACTGTAATCGCAAGTACGCCCACGGGCAGTTTGGGCAGGGTTCCTGGTGGGAGATTCAGTGCCCGCGCTGTCACCAGTTCTATCACTATGGGGGATTAGGGAAGGGACCGGAGGCAGTCGTGCGGGAGTTTTGTGTAAACAGCCTGGCGCCGGTTCTGCGCGGGCCGCATGTGAGGATGACTGCGGCTCTCGTACACTTGGGAGGGAAGCCGTGACCACCGAACAGAAAGACCACCTGGCGACGAAGTATAACTCCATCCCTGATCTGCTCAAGGATCGAGGCTACACCATCAACGGGTCGTACGAGCGATTTGAGAAGTGGGGGAGCTACATTCCGTTTAGGGCCCTGGCCGGTTGGTCGGTCCGAGGGTTTCTTGATCTGGCGGAGAAGGAGCAGTGGATTACCTTGAACGCTCCCTGTGGGGGCGTTTCGTGAGGTCTTCCTTCATGCCTAGCGTTCCCCGTTTCCCCCGCTTCAAGACGCACCCCAGGATGGTGAAGCCTATCCTGCCGGTGTTCCGGCCGATCGGCGCGCCCAAGGGGGTTAATCTCCGACGGTTTCTCACGGGACAGGGGGCTACTCTCAACCCCCAACCTGGCGCCAAAAGGCCACCAGGGCCGAAGCGGATTCCGCAGAAGCGCGGAAGACCTCCGCTGCGAGCTGGGGCGCCGCAGTTTCAGGGGAGTGGTACATTTCAACCGAAGATCGGGAGGCGGTAAAATGGAAAGCAAGCTTCAGAATCTACAAGCGCAAGAGGCTATTCCCGTGAGCTGGCCAAGCGCGGTGCAGCTCCTGAAACTGGCCCTGTTGAACGGCGAGGGACGTTCACTGGCCCGTCTGTTTGAGCTACGCTGGCCTATGGAGTCTCCACGTTGGGGTGACAACGTTTGGCACAATGTTCGCCAAATTGAGGATTTTTTTGAGGGGCTAAAATGAAAAACATGCTGCGGAATCTGCTGTACGTTGCGATGCTCGTCTGTGCCCTTGTGGGCGTGGGGTATGCGGCCGTCAGCGTCATTCGCTCCGGCGAGCGGCTGGAGACGACGGACTACATCGTGCATCGTGGGCGGCTCCTGGACGCCGCGGTGGCGGTGGATACCAACGGGACCTGGATCAATGTCCAGGACATGGGTATCGCCTTCGTCCAGGTAAAGGGGATCACGTCTGCGACGGCCATCGTCGACGTCTCGATCGATGACACCGTTGCGGGTTGCCCGGCCAACACTGTCCACGACATCGAGGTGCAGCAGTGTACGGCTGATTGCGGTGTGGTTATCACCTACCCGGTCAAGTGCATCAAGGTGCGGCTGCCCACCTACGTCTCCGGGACGGTCTCTGCCTTCCTGAGCGGGAGGGTGCGGTAGTGATGAAAATCCTACTTACGCTCCTCTTTTTTTGCCAAGGAGTTCGCCTGTGAGCGACTACGGGTTCCCCTGTGATGAAAATCCTGCTCGCGCTCCTCTTCCTTTGCCTATCTGCGCCGGTTCAGGCGCAAATCTTCATCTCGCCGAAGTCTGACATATCCAGCGGAACGAACCTGGCGGTTACGCCTCCCATCACCCTGACAGGGGATACGGTAGGCGTCACACAAAATGCTGGTACGGACGTCACCGCCGATCTCGAGGAAGAGACTCACGCCGCCGAGCATCAGCATGGTGGCGCCGACGAAGTAGCAACTGCGACTCCTGCCGCCAACGCCATTCCCAAGGCCGGCGCCGGGGGGACCCTCGCCAATGCCTGGACCACAGCGACTAGCTCGAATGTCGCCAGCGCGATCGTAGCGCGTACGACCAACGGCGACTTTATTGCCCGCGACCTGGATGTTCGTAAGATCCTGGTAGAGCGGGCAGCCGTGATGACGCTTGCCGTCGGTGATGCGGTAGATTGCGCGGGAGGACAGGTGATCCCGGTCGCTGGCTCCGGTGGGGCTGTCGATTTGACCTCCAATCCTCAAGTCTTGGCGGGAACCAAGAGCGGACAATTGTGCATTGTTGAAGGCACGAACAGCACAAATACTGTCAAATTAGATGACGGGACCGGCCTCTCCATGCAGGCATCTCGGACGCTCGGTGACAATCAGATGCTTGCCCTGCGCTGGGATGGGACGGTATGGGTTGAAGAGACCCAGGAATTGGAGCTGATCGAGCGGAAGAATGCAGCGAGCGGCTATGCCGGGCTGACTGCCGGGACGAAGCTCCAGACTGCCCAGGGCCAGGAAGTCTGGGGGATTGCGGATCTCACGGATTTTGCCAGCAAGAGCGGAACTGGGACTGCGGCTATCGGAACAACACTGACCGGGCTGGCAACGAATGATCTGCTCAAGTGGAGTGGCACTGATTGGGTCAATAGCACGGCACTGATTGGCGGTTCTCACATCGCCCTGACCTCCTTCGGTGTGCGTTCCACGGGGACGGGGGCATTTGACCTCAAACTCGCTAACACTGAGAACCTGACGATCTCCGACAAGACGCTGACCATTGCGCTCAACGACGCCAATCGCACGCTGACGGTTGCTGGAGCAGCGACCATTTCCGGTACGAACACCGGAGACCAGACGATTACCCTCACCGGGGATGTGACTGGAAGCGGAACGGGAAGTTTTGCCGCCACGATCGCTGCTGGCGTTGTTACCTATGCCAAAATGCAGGATGTCTCTGCTACTAACCGCCTACTCGGTCGTTCGACTGCTGGGGCTGGAGATCCTGAAGAAATAACGGTAGGTGGGGACCTCTCGCAGTCTGGCTCGACATTTACCATTGCCGCCGATGCTGTCACGTATGCCAAGTTACAGAACATCACAGTAACTGATCGACTCCTGGGCCGAGACACGGTTGGCGCGGGCGATACAGAAGAATTGACAGTTGGCGGAGGAGTAGAATTTACTGGGGTTGGAGGAATTCAGACTTCCGCTTTTACGGGGGATGTGACCAAGGCGGCAGGCGGAACTGCGCTGACTGTTGCGGCTGATTCCGTTGCCCTCACTACTGATACCACTGGGAACTACGTTACCTCAGCGAATACCTCGGTCTTGACGGGCCTCACGGGCGGCAGTGCTGGGTCGGAAGGAGCCGCGCTCTCTTTGGCGTTTGACTATTCCCAGGCGCTGACCGGCGATGTGGGACTCGTCGCAAACGCTGGTGTGTTTGGGCAGAGTGGGCTTGTTTTTGAGGGGAGCATCGCCGATCTGAGCGAGACTTTTGTCAGTGTCACCAACCCTACGGCGGATCGCACAGTCACGATTCCAGACGCTAATAGCACGACAGTTCAGGCCGATGCTGGCGCAGCTAACAATTTCCTGACGGCAATCAGCGCTGCCGGGGTTGTCAGCAAAGCCCAGCCTGACTTCTCTAATCTCTCAGGTACGGCAACCGACGCGCAGATTCCAAACAACATCACCATAGACCTGGCCACAACGGCCACAACTGCCAATGCTGGCGACTCGGCGACCGCCTTTTTTACGGCTGGTCAGATCGAAGCAGCTCGGGGAGGCACGGCGATTGACACGAGTGCCTCCAGTGGCGTGGTGAGTATCAACGCGGGCACTTGGACCATAAACAACGTGTTGACTGCCAACCGGCTGCTCTATGCAGCGGCGGGGAACACGCTCACTTCCAGCGCGAATCTGACATACGACGGGACTAGTTTTGCTGTTGGGACGGTGGGGCCGCATGCGATTGGTGGAGCAACGAATGCACAATTCCAGACTCGGGTAACAGGTTCTTTTACTGGTTCTGCTGATGCCACAGGTTTCCGTTTAGACAGTACACTGATTCCTGGTGTAGGTGGCGATTCGAGCGGATTGCAAATAGCTCCTATTCTGGTGGAAGCTGCATCAGGCACTCATACGGATTTTGCATCTATACGGGTAGAAGCTCCCACAATCACTGCCGGACTCGCAGCCCTCACTAATGCCTCCACCTTCAAGATCACGGCCGCCCCCACCGGTGCCACCAACAACTACGCTCTGTGGTCTGCGGCGGGTCTGAATCGGTTTGACGGCAACGTTCAAGCGCCTACCATCTATGGCGGCAGCGCAGTCGGGAGCACGCTGACACTGGCGGGGACGAGCAACGGGGCACCATCGAGCGCGCATATCATCCTGAATGGGAGCGGGGGGGGGAACGTCGGCATCGGGACGACGGTGCCGGGCAAGAAACTTCAAATTACATCTGCTACTACAGCCGATGGCATTCTCATCGTTAATAGTATGGCAGGGAGTGGCGGGGTTCTTGACATACAAAGCACCGATACGGGTGGTGTCTCATGGAGACTGGCCAGCCTTGGGAATGTAGCAGGAAGAGTTGGTAACTTTGAAATTCAGGAACCAGATACAAGTGGCATCTATGTAACGGTACAAAAAACATCCGGCAACGTCGGCATCGGGACGACGGCGCCGGTGAATCTCGTAGACGTTCAAGGCGCATCACCAACTATGCGTATACAGCCGACGACTGGTACGCAGTATGCCCGTTATTTTCTACAAAACACTGGAGCAACAGCGCAGTTTGGCATAGAGACAAGTACAGGCGGTTCGCTTATTGGCGGGACTACTGCTTATTCTTTAGTTATCGCGATTTCTGAAGCCAAGCCTATCCACTTTGCAACATCTGGGCTGTTAAGGGCGATAATAGATGGCACCGGCAACGTCGGCATCGGGACGACGAATCCGGGAACCTACAAACTAAATGTCAGCGGCCCGTCGGTGCGCTTCGGGGATGGCGGGCAGCTTGATATGAGCTTCCTTACTGCCGATACGAACGCTTCTTATGCGGCATTTCAGACAGGAAGTGCCGCCACCACGCGCATGGTCATCACCGGAACCGGCAACGTCGGCATCGGGACGACGTTGCCGCGGACAACCTACAATACGAATGTCACCATTTCCAATTTAGGAACCGCTCCCAAGACTGCTGGTCTGCAGATTGAAGGAAATGAGGCAACCACGGGTGCTTCATTTGCTGGATTGGATTTTTGGAACAATGGCAGTCGGCAAACGGCGATTCAGGGATTAAACGATGGAGGGGCAACTACTTCGCGTTTGGACTTTTATACTTCAAACGCCGGTTCTGTGAACACGACGGCAATGACAATCAAAGGTAATGGCAACGTCGGCATCGGGGACACCACCCCCGCCTCCCTGTTCACCGTGGGGAATGGCGACTTGTTTCAGGTCAATTCCTCCGGTCAGGTCGCTATGGATGTAGGCACGGGATTTGGCTCCGTGAAACTGGATGGGAGTAGTGGAGCCTGCTTGATGCTTCGAGACACAGACGACTTGGGGTGGAGCAAATGTACGGTGCTGGATGGGGTCTTGACGTGCGCTATAGATGCGGACGGGGTTTGTTAGCGCCGATGTCTCAATCGTATGGTAGATTTTTATGATGCATCATAAGAAGTTTCTTGTCCTTACCATTGCCTTGGAGCTGCTGCTTGCCCCCGCAGCGCACGTGCGTGCGCAGAGCAGCACGGTCACTGGAGCCTCTGCTGGTTCCCTACAGGACGTGACAGCGAGCGGGAATCCTGCTATCACTGGCAGCACAGTCGCCGGCTTGCCGACCGCAACAGCAGGGCGCCAGCGGCGGCTCACAGATGGCGGTGCAAGTGGGGCGGTCGTCACTGCGGACGGGACGAACTTTACCTGTGGAGAGGTGAAGAGCCAGAAGTACTTCAACATTGCGTGTCCGCCGTACAACGCGATCCCTAACGACGCCGCTCAGGCTGGTGCCAATGTCACGGCGATCAACAACGCTACTATAGACGCAAGTGCGCAGTCTGGTGGACGTGGCGTTGTCTTTTTCCCCACCGGCGAGTGGTTTGTGAATGCCCGTCTTCAGGCACGGGACAAAGTGAGATACGAGGGAGAAGGGATCGGGGTCTCAATCGTTACCAGTACGGTCAACAATCTCGCGGTTTTTGAGTATTTCAACGGGAGTTTTAGTCCTACTAATACGAATATCGCCGATGTCAATTTTGCCGACATGACCATCAGTCGTAACATCACGGCGATCGCTGGCGGGCATGGGATTGTCTTGATGACCGATGATGTGGTGACTGAAACCGGGTGTGCCGTTGGTGGCACTTGCAACACTGGGATCAGCAGCCTCAAGAATGTTTTCATTGAGAACCAGTACAATGGCATTCGTTGGGGGGTGAATAATGGGGGCCGATGGGTGAGTGTCACGGTGCAAAACAGCCAGAGTGACGGCATCTTCATGAAGGGGGCGAATGGACAGTATCTCGACGTTTCCGTGCTTAAGGCAAAAGGGAGCGCGTGGGTGGTTCAGCCTGATGATGGAGAGACCATTGACGGCGGGACTTGGAGCAATTGTACCTTCTGGGACTCAGCTGATGGTGACCTCAACAGCACTCCTGACGATGTGAATGTGGATGCGTTTGTGTGGAATATCCCCAATCCCCTGCACTGTTCAGTTACGATTGCTACGAGTTGTGCTGTTAATGCTGATTGTCCTGGTGGGGAGACATGTGTTCAGAATAACGTCAGCGGTTTCATCATGAACGGAGTGACTATAGATGGCTCTGGACGTGATGCAATGAGGATTACGAATGCCTCTAATGCAATCCTCAATGGGATGATAGTCACTGGGACAAACGCCTCAGCAACCGGCGTTGGCGTGCATGTAATTCGCACGAATAATGCGCTCACAAATATAGCTGTGGTGGGTGGCATTATTACGGGGAGTCATGAGGAAGGCATAAAGACAAACGCCCGGGTCGGTGGTGTCATTACCGGCGTGCCCTTTTTATCTACCGCAACGAACATCACCTCAATCCATGTAAACAACCCAACGGATGGAAGTGGCGAGACTGGCCTCATGATTTCAGGCAACTTTATTGTACAGGCGGGGACAGGGACGGGGATTCTGATAGAGAAGACTGGTACAGATATAGGCGCTCGTACTGTGGTAACAGGCGAGGGCGCTATTAGTATTGCCGGGAACGGTTCCAACAATACCATCGTCAATTGGGTCAATATCGCAGCGACGTTTACAGGAGGCTATCGTCTCACTGGGAATATGCGCACGGGAGATAAGGAGAGTGACGACGCGGGAACGTCAACAATCAAAGCGTGGGATCTGGCCGATGCTGCTGTCATCGCCTCGGACACCTGCGTGGAGGATCAACTCATTAGATTGAATGTTCCGGGCATCGGAGCCAAGTGGATGAACATTTGTACAGTGCAATAGGAGATTAACACGATGAAACACTCACTTCAGACAGCAATCGGCGCCAGCCTTCTGGCGATGGCATTAACCGGGCAGGCGTGGGCGGGATCGTACACGATGACCCTGATCCCGGAACAAGAGATCGCGTTGGAATGGGCAGTCGCGCAGCAGCCAGAGCAGAACCCGCCTGCCACGGCGACCCGGCTGCTCCAGGAGATCGTGGATAACGCGGTCCGGCAGTGGATGGCACAGCAGGAAGCAATCACAGGAGAAAAGATGGGAAAGCAGTGGGGCGAGCTGAGCGAAGATGATCGGCAGAAGGTCTGCGCGGTTGTATCCTTGGAGGGTTGCAAGTAAAATACTCCCCAAGGAGATCTTATGAGGAAAATTCTCGCAGGTATTACACTCAGCGGTCTACTGGTATGTGTGCCAGTATGGGCGCAGGATGCCCCCTCGCCGGGCTCGCCAGCCGCCACTCCGGCTATCCCCCCGGAGATCCAGCTAGAGTTCGAGCTTGGGCAGTGTAGGACGAATTTGGCGCAACTTAAATATCAGGTCCACATGCTGAAGCAGGCCGCGGCACCACCAGCTCCCGTGTCAGCAGTCGCCCCGGCAGCCGAAGCGCCAGAGAAAAAGTAGCACTACCTCGAGGTCTTTCTCTTGCCTCGCAAATCCCTCCAGCAAAAATCTTCCGCCTCAGACTTATTGACTGGCACAATGTTTCACGGGAAACATATAGCCAGGGTCACCCGCGGCAAGGGTACCAGCCGGACCTTGCACTTCAGCGGTAAGGGCAAGGAAGTTGTGGACCGTGCGACAGTCTATGAGCTGGCTAAGCTCCAGGGCCTCTTGCAGTACCGCTCCCGTTACCTGTCCGCCCGGGGTCCGGAGAAACGGCGGATGTTGGCCAAGAGCACGAAGCGGCAGCAGGTGCTACTGCGCAACTACCTCGCGCGTCAGGAAGGTAACATCGCAGCTTTGCCCCTAACGCAGCGCGCGGCCGCCCGGAAGGAGTTGGTGAAACTGCGGAAGCGAGGGCGCCAGGTCGGCTCTCCTCTGATCGGCCAGGCCCCGGCGTCGAGCATTGTGAACCGGCGCACGTCTGCATTCAGGGTTGCCAAGGAAGCGGGGATTACTTTCCGTACAGTCAGGCGTAAGGGGCGGACCTACGTGATTCCTGTCACGGGATAGAGGAGATTTCCCATGAAAGGTATGGTCAACTGCCCCCCGACGATGAAAAAAGGGGCGATGCTGAAGAAACCCTCGTTTCAGAAAAAACGCGAGATGATGCGGCAGATGAAAGGGAACGGCACGCACCAGAAGCGGCTGCGTGAAGACGAGGATGACGACCTAACTCAGTAGGGAGCAGGTATGAAGACCAGAGAGTCAGCAAAGACGAAACGGCCAGCCCTGGGCTCGGGCAAGCGTTTTGCGAGTCTGAAGAAGAAGCTTGCAGCCAGGGGCGCGACGGATCCTGGGGCACTGGCCGGCTTTATTGGTCGCAAAAAATGGGGGGCTAAGAAGATGGCCAAGCTCTCGGCTAAGGGCCGGCGCCGTAGAGCAAAATAGGCCAGCTATAGCGGCACTGCCCGCAGGAGGAGAACAGCGTGGGATTTCGTGAAGACAATTTCCTTGATGATGCTGCGAGGTATAACTTCAGGGACTATCCGTGGCGCCGGGAGATCGTAGAGCTGGCTCGATACGATCCGATTATCCAGTATGCGCTGACGATGATTGAGAGCGGCGCGTGTAGCTGGGAACGTGCCCTTGCTGGCGTGGTATCGCAGTTTTGGGTTTTGTGCAGAGCAGACAGGAGCAAGAAGGCGTCCGACTTGCCTGACGTGTAATATGAACGACCCGGAATTGAGCTGGTACGAACGAGAATGGCTCCAAAAAGAGACGCCAGGATTCGTCACTTGGTGGGCAGGATACTATGGTCAGCCAGAGGATTATGTGGAGCAGGATGAGTATTGGGTGCGCCGCGCTTTTGCTTTAGCCGGCTGGTTGGCGGCAAGGGAGTAGGGCATGGTGACTACTGAGGGCCGTCAGTTGGTGCTACGCTCCCGGACCTCCGGCCGCGTGCTGGGGCGTTTTCGCAGCCGTAAGAAACTGGTACAAAGAGAGAAGCAAATACGGTTTTTTGCCAATGTCAGAAAATCGACCGGTGGCGAGGGTTCGCTGCTGGCCAAGGTGTCTCCGCAGCTCAGACAAAAAGAGCTGGGGCGGAGACGAAAGCTCAGGAGGTAAGTCATGCAAAAATCAACAGGCCGTCGTGTCTTGACCCGGGCTGCGGTAGTGGGTGGCCTGCTTGGAGGTCTGGCGCTGCGTGGTCGAGGAGCAATGAAGGCAGCCGGTAGGTACAGCGCCTACGCGACGAAGCTGCGGGGTCTCAAGGGAGTCAGGCTAAAGGGGATGGTCCGGACCACAATCGCTCAGAGTCGGGCCGCCTCGTTTCGTTTACGGCGTCGCGCGCGAGGCAACCGCAACGTGATGCGGGGGCTCGGCATTGGGGGTGGTGCCTATGCTCTTGCCCCAGTCGTGAGCAAGCGCCGGGGGAGTAGCTAATGCCAACTGACCGAGGCCTTGAAGGAGCCTGGCGCCGGCCACGAACCCCTGTGCCAGCTGGCTACACGATGGGTGCCCGCCCTCGGCGCAGTATCAGCTCGCGCGTTAAACACTCTGCTCCAGGGAAGTTCTCGCTGCGGGCGACTGCGCACATCAAGCGGTTGGTCAAGGATCCCGAGGTGCGTCAGTTCGCTAAGGATGTGGCTGCGATCTACGCTGGCGGCTACATCCTCAGCAAGCTGCCGGGGGTCCGGGGCAAGCTGGGGACGATGCTCATGAAGAAGCTGCGAGGGAAACAGGCGCAGTCATTCCGACCCAGGATCAACTTGCTCAAGCCGCGGTTCGAGTTTGGCAGGAATGCGCCGTTTGTGAGGAGGAATCCTTGACTCTTGGCGCTCGGCTGCGTGATCGCTACCGCGGTGCGCGAGAGCGCTATCTCCTCTTCCGTGCACGCAAGCCGCATGTGGTGTCGGCGATCAAGCGAGCTGCCGTGGTTGGCGGGCTTGTCGGTGGCCTGGCGCTACGTAGCCGCAGGCTTGGCAAACTCTCAAAGCTTGCGTACGCGGAAAGTAGAACGCTGCGCCGGGCAGGAGGCGCTGCGCGAAGCTTAGGCCGGACGTTGCGCACGAAAGCCTACCGTGCACGCCTGGGCACGGCGCTGAGCTTAGGTGGGGGTATCCCCTACTCCTTCTCCCCTATTGCCCAGTATCACGGTGAGATGCGTCGGCGGAAGAAAGCGGCGATGACGATCAAACCGGTGACGGTGATTCATCGGCGTGGGGGCCGGGTTGTCCAGATCCGGCAGATCTAATTCATGGCGCCATGAGCGCCCCGGAGACTCTAAGGATGGCACGCATATTCACCAGAGACCAACAAAAGGCGATGTTCGCTAAGATGCGGGGCGAGGGTGGGAAGCGCGCAGCCGGGGTCATAACGGCCGGCGCTGGCTTGCTCCTTGCCAAGAAGGGCAAGGGATTCGGCAAAGTGTTGGGGCTTGGTCTCGCTGCCGCTGGAGGTGCGCTTGCTGGAGGTCTGGGCGACCGGGCGATCACAGAAGCAAAAGCCAGGGCGGTTGAGGCGAGGTCAGCGGCGAGGGAGGCCGGGAAGTTTGCTAGCGCAGCCACCAGCGGCTACAGTGGGTTGCTCCTCAAGAAAGCAAGGGATGTGAACATCGAGAAACTGGTCGGCGGGGTGACCGATCTCCCATTCATGGTCCTCGAGGGGAAAATTGCGGCTGACATGGAGCGGCGCGCGAAGAACGTGTCTACGCAGGCAGCTAAGCTGATCGGGGGCTGGTCAGGGGGAGTACAGCAGGCGGTCGCCGGGAGGGCCCGGCAGTGGCACGGGAAGGCTCTAGGAATGTCGGCTGATGAGGTAGCTTTGCGCACATCGAAAGGGGGCGCCGCGCTCAGGGAGACCACGAAGTTCCTGACATCCGAACGGCAACTGCGGACCACTGCTAGGGACATCAAATTCCGCAATGCGGCGATCTCACTGTTGAATGAGACACGCCGGACCGGGCTGGCGGACTTCCGGCTCACCCCGGCGCTCCTGGAGCAGGAGCTGCGGCGGCGGGGGTTGACGGATACGGAGAGCAACCGGAAGTACCTGCGCTTTCTGGTTAATGCTGGCATGTTTATGGGCACGGTAGGGGTAGGGCTCTGATGGCAACAACCTTCCGTTCTGCCCAGCAAAGGAAAGCTGTTTTTGCCAGACTCAAAAGGGGTGGACAAAAGCTTTGGTCCTTCGCCAAGCGGCATCCTCTCGCGGTAGGGACGCTTGCCGCTGTTCCTCTTGGCGGTCTTGGTCGGCAAGTCCAGATGAAGCTCTTGCAGGGCATAGGGAAAGAAGGCAGATACATGAGGCGTGGGTTAAGAAGGAGGATCACCCGTGCTGCTTTCGATCTGTACCCGCAGGTGAGGGGGGTGAAAGTAGAGCGGGGCGCTGTGTCATCGTTCTCTTCAGGGTTGGGGTTTCTTGACCGCGGGAAGCCGCCAACGATTAGAATGCCACCTCTGGTGACTAGCGCAGAGTTCCCACATGAAGTAGGACATGCGGCTGCTTCTTTGCGATTCCCGCGATTCGTGCCTAACATTCGGGCCAAAACAGCACAGCTCTCTCGGCTTCTCAGTGGGCAGCCTGCAGTGTTGGGCTCACTGGCGGCCCAGCCGCTGATCTCGCAACTTCCTGTGTCGGAGCGGACCAAACGGAAGCTGAGGATTGGGGCCGCATTGATTCCCGCAGCGGTGGCTGCTCCGATGCTAGCGAGTGAGGCCGGGGCATCGGTCCGTGCCTCACGGATTGTCCGTCAGGCTCTCAAAAAAGGACGATTCGTTCAGAAGGTCATCCGCAGGCGTGTCGACCTTCCGAACGCCTATGCGTTTGGGACGTACGTCAACAAAAAGGTGTTAGTTCCCTCTGCCTACGCAGGCATTCCAGCCTACCTGTATAACAAGCAGAAGAAGCGATGACCTTCAAGTCTGAATCTCAGCGTAGAGCAGTATTTGCCAGCATGCCCAAGGTGCACGGGTTTGCCCTGCGTGGGCGTGGTGGCACCGCTCGTCGAAACCGAGCTATCCTGGCTGGCGCCGGTGTTCTAGGCGCTGGAGCGGCCGCTGTCCTGCTCAAGTCCCATGCCCCTGACGCATTGGCTGCACTTGTTCGCCCTGCCGGCTACATGCGCAACCTGCGACCTCCTGCGGGCATCAAGAAGGTCGTGGCCTTTTCCTCAATGAGACCTCCGGAGACAGGTATGGAGCGGGCCATGGTCAATGCGCCGCTCATCGGGAAACTCTATGGCCGTAGGGGGGAACTCTACGGGACACCTCTCACGGCGCGGTTGTGGACCTCGGTCATGCGCGGCCGGGGAGGGCTGAATCCGAGGCCTGGGCTGGCAGGGCGTATAGCGAACAGAGTAGACCGCGCCAGCCTCTGGGGCGCCATGGGCAAGGGTAATCTCTTAGGCATGTTGGATGACGCCAGGGTGATCAGTAAGGAGGCCGCGGGGCGCACGATCGCGAGAGGAAAGAACTGGATCATCGCGCCGCAGCGTTATTCCTCACCGAAGATTAAAGCGAAGCTTGCAGCACTCAAGACGCTAGAGCGGCGCTACCAACCCGAGGGATTGGCTGAGGCAGGTAAGGCAGCAGTGAGAAGGCAGCAGCGGGCTGGCCGGCGGCAGCAAATCTCCATGCTGATGCGTGGTCGGCACACGCCTGAGACGCTCACGCCGCAAAAGGTTGCCCTACGGGTGCAGAAGGCTGACATCCGCCTTGCCCGGATTCGCAAAAAGAGGGGGAAGGTCCTTCGTCAGCGGATTCAGAAGCCTTCGCGCATGGAGCAGCAGATCCGGCGGCCATTGGTGGCGTTGTCACAGAAGCTTCATCGTGCGGATCAGAAGATTAACGCCCGAGTCAGAAAACTGGCCCAACGAGCAGGGCTGGAGGTATAAGATGGCCATAGAGATAGACTTTATCAGCGTCGACACAATTGCGAATGCGGCTCTCATAGTGGTCAGCGGTGTGGAAACCGACGAGGAGAAAAAGCAGGTACACAAGGCCATACAGTTCGCTGCTGAGATCGCAAAGGCATCCGGGCGCACGGTCAATGACCGATGCCCGGTTCTCTGTTTCGATGGGGAGATTCAGTGTCTGACTGCAGAATCGCGCAATGACCTTCTCATGGTTCTTCAAAATTGGAAAGGGTAAAAACATGCCAGCCAGCACACGAAGATCAGCAATCATGCGTCAGCCGAAGTACAAGCCTTCACTGCACCTCACCGGGAAAAGCGCCAAAGCACTGCTGAAAGCCCAGGTTGGCAAGCGGGTAACGTTGGCCGTCAAGGGGCGGGTGATCAGCCAGGGAATCAACACCTATGAGGTCGGCAGGCCAGCTACAGCGACGATTGAGATTGACGAGGTGCGCTGATGGGCTGCTCCTTCTGCGGGAAAAGCGAGACGGAGGTCAAAGTCCTTGTTGCCGGGCCGGACGTGGCGATCTGCGATGAGTGTGTGAGCGTTTGCCAGGAACTGGTCGATTCCGCTCTCAAGCCGGAGACTTCGCGTGACCTTCAGGACTGAAAAACAGCGTCGAGCCGCCTTTGCCAAGATGGCCGTGGGTCGAACGGGGCCGCTCCGCCGTCGCGCGCGCACGGGTCTGCGCCGGCAGCAGAAGCTAACCGTGACTCAGCAACGGCTGGTCGTGGACAACCAGAAATTGATTCACCACTTCGCCAAGCGCTACCGCAATGCTGGGATCGACTACAATGACCTGGTCGGCGAGGGTCAGCTTGGTCTCTTGGCCGCGGCACGCCGATACAAGAAGGGCAGGGGGGCCAAGTTCTCTACCTACGCGAGTAAGGACATCGAGGCGCATGTCCGGCGCGCGCTTGGCAAGGGGCGGGTCGTACGGATCCCCGAGAAGCGACTCAAGCAGGCGAAGTCACAGGGCCCGCTCACACCGATGGTTTCCCTGGATACAGTAGCGAGTGAGGGAGGGATAGCTCAGGCACATGCAAAAGCTGCGTTAAGCAAGCTGCGGAAGCGGGCAGGAAAGTTACCGGCAGGTCCGCAGCAGGTCTTTCTAAAGCGGTTCTACACCAACGGCGATCCCCGACCCGAGCCCTGGCCGCTTCGTAAGGTCGCGACCACCCTCAAGATGCCACTGACGCGGGCATATCGGCTGGAACGACAGGCCAAGCAGGGATTGGGGATCGGGCGAAAAAGGGCGGGATAATGCGATCGATCGAAACTGAAGAGCGGGTCCTCATAACAGGGGGGACAGGATCGCTCGGAGTTCGGCTTGTGGAAGAACTCTCCGGGCAGTGTAAATCGGTCCGAGTTTTCAGCAGGGACGAGAAGAAGCAATACGACCTCCGCCAGCGGTTCCCACACGTTGACTTTCGTTTAGGAGACATGCGGGACTACTGCGCCGTGTGGCACGCTGTACAGGGTGTCGACGTAGTCATTCACGCTGCATCTCTCAAATACGTAGACATCAGCGAGCAACAACCCTCCGAGTACGTCCAGACAAATGTTGTAGGAACGATGAATCTGCTCGAAGCTATCCAGCAGACGAAGACTGTACGAAGATGCGTGGGGATTTCATCCGATAAGGTTGTGCATCCGGTCAATACCTACGGACTCACGAAGGCGTTATTGGAGAAACTCTTCCTGGAAGCTGCCCGCCGAGGGAACTGTGATACGATCTTCACGGTGGCGCGCTATGGGAATGTACTCGGCACCCGCGGCTCAGTCATTCCCTTCTGGCGTGAGACCCGATTGCTCCACGTTCCTCTGCCAATCACGGACCCGGAGATGACGCGGTTCTTCTTCACCCTGGCTGAGGCCGTTGACCTCATAGACTTCGCGCTCATACAGGACGCGGGAGTGATCGTTTCCAAGGCGATGGCGGCGGCTACGTTGGGTGATGTGGCAAATGCTATGCAAACTGCCGGTACTATCATTGTGGGGCGCCGGCCGGGAGAAAAGATCCACGAGGAACTGCTGTCGGAAGAAGAGATGACACGCACTCTGGAGACCGGAGATTTCTTCCTCTATCGGCCGGATCTTCCGCCGGGACCACCAGCTCAAGCTTACACCTCGGAACATGCGCCGCGCTTGACAGGAGACGCACTGAAAAAGTTCCTCATCGAAGCACACGCTATCGAGCCGTCAGCATGACGCGATCTTGGAGAAGAAATGTACTACAAAGCTAAAAGCCTTGTTTTGGTGATGCCTGATGAAGGACCGGAGAAACTGGTTGGATGTATCGTTCGTGACAGCAGCGTGGACTTAACTCAGGACATAGGACAGGGATGTTGTTTTCCTCCGTATGTATACCTGCGGAAACCGAACCACCCGCCATGCGAAGAATGTGGAGAGACGATGATCATGATTGGTGGTCATGAAGAGGTAAGGGTTCTGATCACCGACTTGCAAGCGGTCCTGTGCATAATGGAAAAAGAATCAGAAAGGAGGAAGGGAGATTTCTATCAGATTCGGAGTACGGCTGGTCAGTTCGCAAAGTATTAAGGGAGTCTTTATGAATGATGGCACTAGCATCTGCCTCGTGACCCGCGACCGGCCGGGAACACTGCGAGCGACAGTCGAAGCCATCCGGCAGTTCGCGGATAATCCCTATGAAGTAATCCTGGTAGACAACGGGAGCACCGACTACGACACGCGCGCGTTGTTGGCCATGTGCGAGGCTTATGGATGGACCGTTGTCAGGAACATCGAGAACATGGGCCTTTCGCGGGCGACGAATCAGGGGCTCGCGCTCGGGCAGTACGATTGCTTGATCCACCTTGATGACGATGCTTTGCTGGAACAGCAGGGGTGGAACCAAGGAATGCGTTCCTACTTCAAACATCCACAGGTGGGGCTGGTGATGCCCTTCCAGGGGTCAGAGTTCATCGACCAGGGGGAGTACAGGGAGATCCGATGGGGGCTGGGCTTGACCTGGGCAATCAGAAAGACCCTCTTCGACGACATTGGAGGGTACGATCCACAACTTACGCATCAGAACGAGTGTGATCTTTGCCTTCGAGTTCGCATGGCCGGCTTCCATGTAGCGGGAGTCCCTACCGTCCAGGTTCATCATAATGAACCGCACGGGCCTCGTTCAGATATATCCCTTGCACGTGAACATTTAGGGGTTGTGCAGTACCGCGACAAGTGGACGGCATTTTTTCGGGGGAGGGAGTGGAACTACGGGACGCTCCCGCTTTATCTCATGCAGCACTGGCCTCCTGACCAGGAGTGGTACAGACGCTTCGCGCTGCAGAACGGAGTGGATCTCAACCCTGCGCCGGAAGGGGCGAAGATTGATACCTCGCCAGGAAGCGTACTCGGTCTTACTGATGAGACTGCAGCGAAGATCGAGCGGCGCGTGCAGATTCGTGGGCAGTGGTACCTGGCTTACTGTGATCTCCGCAATGACTACAGCTACTTCGAGACAGAGGGGAATGGCTATGCAGTGGACCGCCAACGGGCCATTGCGCGCTGGTACGAGTTGACGGGGGAACAGTACGAAGGATACAAATGGCCGAATTTTCTCAGGCCAGCGGAGACGGTATGAACCCTCACTTTGACATCCTGGTCCCTGCTTTCCACGCGGAGGCATACATTGAACGGTGCCTGCGCTCTGCGCTGACGCAGGAGTACGACAACTTTCGGGTGATCTTTGTTGACGACCACTCAGCAGACAGGACCCGTGACGTGGGGGTTGCAACGCTCCGGGAGTTTGTGGGCAAGGTCAGGTCCAGGTATTGGACAACCCGGGAGCGGATGGGCATCCTCGCCAATCATATCGATATGATGGCGGACCATTATTGTGATCCTGACGCCGTAGCAATCTGCCTTGATGGCGACGATCAGCTTTCACATCCCGGCGTGCTGAAGCACCTGGCGCAAGTCTACGGCGATCCGACAGTCTGGTGTACGTATGGGTCCTATGAGTACGATCAGGAAAGCCGTAATCCAAACGGAGATTGCCTGGGCATCTCGCGTCAGGTTCCACCAGAAAATCATACTCGGAGAGCTGGTTGGACCTCCTCTCATCTCAAAACATTCAAAGTCTGGCTCGCGCAGCAGATCAGACGAGAAGATTTGACGTTTGGCGGAGAATGGATCGACGCCGCGCCGGACCTGGCTCTCATGCTCCCGATGATCGAGATGGCCGGACCGGAGCACGCGCGCTTCATCCCAGAGATTCTCTACTTGTACAACGGGCGGAACCCGCTCAACGAGACGAAGATCAAGCCAGCCTGGGTGCGGGTGATGACAGCGGAGATTATGTCCAGGGCAGTGTATCCGAGATTGAAGGAGCGACCCATATCGTGAGCTGGAGCCCGGAAGATCACATCCGCCATTTTCTCTATGAGGGGATTTGGTATGCGCTTTCTCAGCAGACCTGGGAATCGCGAGTATATCGGGTGCTCGACTTCGGCAGCAGGTGGTACGGAGACGAAGACGGTGGCTGGCGCACGCACATGCGAACCATGCTAAAATCCTTGCTCGGAAAAGAGAACCTGGACCATGTGCTCGGTACCTACCCGGAGTACAACATTGAGCAGCTCTCTACTGTTCCAGATGACTCTTTCGACTTCGTGATCGCCGATCAGGTGCTGGAACACGTGCAGCGTCCCTGGCTGGCTGCTCAGGAGATTCACCGAGTCTGTAAGCCGGGAGGGATTGCGGTGGTTGCAACGCCCGGGCTGTACCCTATTCATCCAAGCCCGTTGGATTGCTGGCGGATTATGCCAGACGGCTACCGTGTACTCTTTGATGAAAGGGAGTGGGAATGGTTGAAGTTTGGGCAATGGGGAACAGCGGCTCGTGTTGCGTATGAATACAGTGAGCCAGGGGGAGCTTTTCCTTATGGACCCCCGCATCGAACGGTGGAGCAGTCCCTTGAGACCCCTGGGTATCGAGCTGGTGATGATGGACGCTGTCCCTTGCAGTTATGGCTTGTCGCAAGGAAGAGGTGATGAGAGAACGAACGGTTTGCATGATGAGAGTGCGGAATGAGCAAAGATTCATTCGGCGATCATTAGAGCGCACATTTGAGGTCTGCAAGACGGTCGTGCTGTGGGACGATGGCAGCACCGATCGGACTGAGGACGAAGCCTTGCTGACTCTCGGCAATCGGCCAACCTTCGAAGACTCGGCCAGGTTCAGTGGTTGGATTGCGCGTGCGAAGGAAGGGAACAAGGAACTACATTTTCTGCATAGTCCTTTCACTGCGGACGTACGACAGCCGAGTGTGCGGGTCAACGAAATACGGGATAAGCGTGCGCTCTGGAACTACGTGCAAACGGCGACGGATGCTGACACATTCCTCTGTATGGACGGTGACGAAAATCTCTCACGGCGAGCTGTTCGCGAGTGGTCAGCGGTTCATGCAGAGCTCGATCAGGGTGTTGACATGGTCCACCTCAGCTTCGTCTATATTTGGGAGGTCAAAGCAGACGGGAGCCTCTTGCAGCGATACGATGGGATCTATGGACCGTCGAAAGATACGATCAACCTCCGGACCCTGAATTTCCCTCGTGTCTTCACTACGCGCCGGGTCTCTCCGGACGACTTCTTCATGATGACGTTCGCGTGGGTAGGGAGCCACTCTTTTCATTGTGGCTCAATCCCCCGCCAGAGTTTCCTCGTAGGGCCAGATCGATGTGAACCGTGTTCGCAGGCTCTGCCGCTGCCTGTGGTACATTGGGGATATGTTGATGAGAATTTGAGACAGGGGAAGTACGAGTTCTATAACAGAATCGATAAGGACAATATTTTTGAAGGTAGGTATTTGCACATTATTGGGGAGCCAGATCAGCACGCACCAGGTCCAGTACAGCTCGCACCCTATGAGGATCTTTAGATTAAGTGGAGTGACCATGTTGTCCATCGTTATCCCTTCGCGCACGGACGAGTACATCAACCGGCTCCTTGAGTCGATCGGCCGCTCCGAGCCGGTGCTCGATCATGTCGTTGTTGTAGACAGCGGGCTATCGGAAGTCTGCCGCGCGCGGTGGACGTCGTGTGGGGTCTTGTTCGTTCCAGCCCGTTTGCCCTTCATTTTCAGTCAGGCGCTGAATGACGGGGTACATAAAGCGGAAGCGGTAGTCGGGTGTGGGGATGTTTTGTTTCTGAATGACGACACGGAGATCGTCACGCCTGGCTTCTGTACTGAGATCCAGCGTGTGCTTGCAACGCCGGATCTGGAAAGGTTTGGTGTCGTCAGCTTACGGATTCAGGGCGGATGCGGGAATGAAGAGCAACAAGATGTGCTGCCGGACACCCTGGTCACGGAGACGCGACGGACAGTATGCTTTGTGGCGGTGGTCGTGCGGAGAGAGACGTGGACTCAGGTCGGTCCACTAGACCCACGCTTTACCTTTTATGGCCATGACGACGATGATTACTGTCGTCGTGCGCGCGGCGCCGGCTGGAAGGTCGGCATCACGGGCCTCGTGACAGCGAACCACGGCTTCCCGCCTTATCCGCACTCGGCATCCTATGCGCGCTATCATGCCGATACGCTCTCAGAGGACTACGTGCGCAACCGGCAAATATTTCTTGAGAAGTATGGGCTGGAAGCAGGGGACCCGGTAACAGGGACGCGAGAAAGCTAAGGTGAATTATGTGGCGCTGCCTCAGTCTCGGATGTGGGAACAAGCCCTGGGCTTCCAATCCAGAGAGCATATGGATCAATGTAGACATCCAAGCCTTACCTGGGGTTGATATTATCCATGACTGTCGAAAGCCGCTCCCGTTTGCAGATGGGGAGTTCGATCAGGTGCATGTGGATAACTTCTTGGAGCACCTTGCCTATCCGGACAATGTGCATTGTATCAACGAGATGGACCGTGTGCTGAAAGTCGGGGGGTTCTGCACAATCATCGTTCCCCGCTTCCCCTCTCCTGGCGCGGTGCAGGATCCGGGGCATGTGAGCTTCTACACGGAGCGGTCAGCCCTGTATTGGAACAACCAGCCGCCTCCTGTGGGGACACCCTATGGGCGTCTCGCCGGATTCACCTCTGAGCTTGTGGCTGAGAGCATCGACCGCTGGGGCAGCTCGGAGGATGAGGAGTTTTTGCGGTTTAACCTACGGAAAGTGGCGTAGAGCAAGGAATTTTCATGCGACTCGGTGTACTCATCTGTGTGTACAATCAGGAGCGGTTCATTGGGCCTGCCATAGAGCAGTTCCTGCCCCACGTAGAAGAGTTCGCTATCTACGTGAACCAAGAGCCATGGGCAGGCGATCCTGAGCCACCAGACCGAACGGTTGCGCTAGTTCAGCAGCATTTTGTCAAAATGGAAAGCCCGAGGGTAAGCCTCTATTGTGAAGATTGGCCATCTGAGGAAAGTCATCGTAATCGTGGCTTAGGGAAACTGCAGGGGTGTGATTACGTCTGGGTTGTCGACGCAGACGAATATTACACGACGGCGGACATCCTCAGTATTCTGGATCAGCTAGAAGGAAGAGCAGCTGCCTACGTCATCCCGCAGAAAATCTATTGGAAAACCCCGGAGTACCGTCAAGACCCCACAGATACCTGGACCCCGCCGATTCTCCTGGATCCCAGGCGGGCTTTTTTTGCTAGGTTTCGTGCTATTAACCTGGGGCTGGAAGACTGTGTACGGCTGTCAGGGGTCATGCTACATCACTTTAGCTACGTACGCACCGATGCTGAGATGGAAAGCAAACTAAATCACAACTCTCATGCGGCAGAGGTGCGCCCGGAGTGGCACGAGGTCTGGCGTACCTGGCAACCGGGGGACGAACAGAATATCCTGCCGTACAAAGGGGCGCCTCGACGGGCCCTGTATGATCCAGCCCCGGTGGAAATAACGGAACGGTTCTTTCGCTGGCAGGAGAAGCTACGATGACCTTCGAAAGTGACAGACAGCGCCGGGCCGTCATGGCCAGCATGCAGCAGCGCGGTGGTGCGTCCATCGCCCGTGGCCGGCGTTCTAAGCTTGGCGTGAAGCCGAAAGGGCCAAGTAGGCTCAAGACGCCGCCTCTGATGCCGCTTCCCGAGCTGCAGAAGGAGATGGCGCGCTACGAGAACCGTTCTCTTCCGGTCACGTTGCTCAAGCAGTTGGAGCGCCATGGATCCGCAACACTGAAGAAGGGAGGCTTCACGGCGGGGCTGGAGAGAATGCGGCTGCCAGGTGGCCCGGGCCAGCTCAGCCGTGAACAAGCAGCCGCCGCGGCGAGAGGTCAGATAGCGGTAGATCTTGGTCGCATCACCCCCATTGCCGGTGTTCAGCTTCGGCGAAATGTCTCAGAGCGCATTGCTTACAAACAGAGCCGTCGTGCTCGCCAGCTTGCCACCGGGGCCGCGATCGGGCTGGGTGTTGCCGCTCTGCCCGCCGGCTATCTCATGATGCGGACCACCGCAGGTCGGAACCTGGCCGCGCGCGCCGTTCGCGGGTTCCATCCCTTGCGGCCGTTTGCCAGGGCGACCCAGGACGTCCAGACCATCCTGAATAACGCAGCTGAGCAGCGGGTACGCAACATCTCGTCTGGCCTGACCTACCATGTCAACCGCAAGATCGATGCCCTGTTTGGCCGACTCACGGGCATAGAAGGGCAGCCAGGGCTCATTGACCGGGCGGATGTACGCTTCCGGCGCATCGTTCGTGGTGGGGCCCGCCGTCTTGGCATCCCTGTCTCGACCCAGGCAGGAGAAGGACCGGCGGAGCTTGTGCGCCGCGGCGATCAGGTCTGGCAGGACCTGCTGAAGACGGGTAAGGCCCGGGGCCGCTTCCTGGTCCACCGCAAGAAGAAGATCATGGATGGGCGAGAAGTCCTTACCGGGAAGCCAGCGTTTTACAGCCTGGCCCGAGTGAGCCCTGACGTGATTCGGCGGCGCCGGGTGACGCTGCGAAAACGCAAAACATTAGCGTAGCGAGGGTTCCGTGTCTCTCGCTAGCTTCCAAAATCCAGCCTCTTCCTTTCGCCCCCGCTCCTCCCCCTCTGTCTCCGAGGTTTCTGAAGAGACAGTAAGGTACCGCCTCTTCCTGCGCCTGCTCGAGCGTGGCCTGCAGACCGAAGATGAGCTCTGGAGCTTCATCTGGCTCTTCCTGGGCTACGCCGTTCCCCGCCATAAGGTGTGCGTACACCACCAGTCCCCTTTCCAGTTCATTGCTGACCAGTTCTTCGAGCGTGTCCGGACGGTCTTTGGTTGGGCCTGCCGCAACGGCGGGAAGACGCTCTGTGTTGCCATCTTGAACGTCTGCGAAGCGCTGTTTAAGCCCGGCATCGAGATCCTGTCCTCCGCCGCAATCCGTGACCAGACCAACAAGGGCTACGACTATGTGACCCGCATGTTGCTAAACAACGAGATCCTGGGCGGAACGGTTGTGTCCTCGCTGCGTTCCGAGACCGAGTTCTTCAATGGGTCGATTCTCAGACTCACCACCGGAACCTTTTGGGGAATGAATTCCCAACACCCTACGAAAACGCGAATTGACGAATGCGAGCTCATTCATTGGTCCGTGCTGCAGCAGGGGCTGCAGATGTCCATTTCCTCGGCCGATGGGAAATGGAAAGCCAGTGACTGTCTCACCTCTACCAGGAAATTCTCTTCTGGCACGGTGCAGCGTCTGCTGGATCAGGCGGAAGCAAAACGCATGGATATACGAGCATGGTGCATCTGGGATGTGCTCGAGCCGTGTCCCCGTCTCTGCAAAGGCGACCCTGTCTACGGTGACTGCCCGGCCTACTCGCACCTCGATAAGGATGGGAATGAGGAGTTGATCTGTGGAGGCCGGGCTCACGAGCTGCCACCCGGGGGGTTCTATAGAATTACCGACTTCATTGAGAAAGTGAGCGTGCTCGATAAGGACACCTGGGAAACGGAGTGGCTGTGTCTCAGACCTCATGGCGGCGCGCTGGTCTACGGGGACTACTTCAAGGATGAAGCCCCGTTTGTGGTACCAACGGCAGAGGCGGTTATCCTGCTCAAGCGAGCGAAGGAAGAGGGGTGGGTCCGGTGTGTCGGCCTTGACTTTGGGTCAAACTTTTACGCCTGTTTTCTGACACAAGACCCGGCCTCTGAGATTTGGTACGTCTATTCAGAATACTGGTGGCAGGCCACGAGTAACGATAAGCCTCTCTCCGAACATGGCACGCAAGTCAAAGCACACGACTTGTTAGGGTGGCATAATCGCACTCAGGTATTCGCTGATCCAGCAGGGCGGCAGGCAATACGAGACCTGGAAGGGCCGGATGTCGGCTTGTTCTGTACACCGGCTAATAATCCGGTCTACGAGGGGGTCAACTACGTCAAGAAGCTCTTCAGACGCCGGCAGAGCGATGGCTTACCGGGGCTGCGGATTTTCCATAGCGTCACGCGGCTGCGCCTGGAGCTGTCGAGGCTGTACGTGCATAAACTGGAGAAGAGTGGTGAGGTGAATCGAGACGTGATAATCAAGAGAGATGATCACGGGGTTGACTCCCTCAGATACGCCCTTTTTTCGTTCGAGACGGTAGGGACGGGGAGATATCGTATGAAGAAATTACGCGGTGTGTGGCAGGTGCTGCTGGGGATAGGTATCGGTTTAGCAAGGATGATATAATCGTTAATCGCGGCTAGGGTCTGCAGCCCGAAAGCCAGATGGCAGGCTGCCCTGATCGCTTGAAAAGTGCTAGACTGGGAAGAGATGAGCATCTGTTTTAACGAGCCGGTGGAATACGGGGTTGGCACACGGTACCTCCAGTGGAAAGGCACCAATGTCTGTATGGACGTCATCTGTATTTGTGGGCAACAGGGGCATCTACACGGTGATTTTGTCTACTTTCTGCGCTGTCCTGCCTGCGGGCGAGTCTACCTGAACCCCTCTGTTGCAGCGCTCATTGAACTCACTGGCCAAGAACGAGCGGAGGCACTACAATCACCCTCCCTTCATTTCATCACGAACGAACCGGAGGACCCTTAGATGGTAGCAACACGAGGCTTAGGTTGGTCGCTTGGCCGGGCGTTGCGGTTACCCAACCGCGTTGCTCGCGCCGCTGGGCGGATTGAGAAGCTGAGCCAACCCTACGGATTCATGCGTAATCTTGGCCGCGCGCTCAAGGGCAAGTCTGTGCAAACCAAGGGGATGCGGGCAGCGACACTCAGGGGGCGCCAGGGCCGATTGTCTGCGTTCCTGGCCAGAAAAGGGGCCACCCGTCAGCTTGCCGTCCGCCGCGGACTCAAATTGGGGGCAGGAGCGGCGGCAGCCGGTGGCGCCGGCTTTGGATACACGAAGTACCGTCAAAAGAACCCGCGCTATCAGTACCCCGGGCCCTCCATCTCATAGGAGAACTCTGATGTCTGAGCAACTGACCTATAAACGCCTCGAGGAAATCGATGCAGAACTGCAAAATGTCCCAGGCACCTTTCATCTCTGGCTTCCTGTAGCCGAACTGCGGGCAATGGTGAAAGAAATACAAGAGGTGCGAGACCTCTTTAAGAGCATGTCAAGGAGCGCGCACCGTGCCATAGCAGAGATGATGAGCAAAGAAGCCACGTAGTAGACCCCCTGAAGGAGACATGGCGAACCCTTTCAAAACAGCAAAGAACGTAGCGCTCGGCACGGCAGCGGTCGGCGGTCTTCTTGCCGTCAAGATCCCACTGGTCCACTATTGGATCAAGCGTCGCGCGGAGCGCCTGAAGCGCATGCAAGGCAACCGGCTGCAGTTTGGCAAGCAGACACGGGCCCATCAGCGAGCCACGCTCTACTACCGCCGCGGTCAGCTCAAAGACCTTGAGCAAATCTATAAGTCTGGATATCAACGGAAGCCGAAGTTTCCGGGCGCTCAGAAGCGCCGGTCTCTGTTTTAGCTACGACCACCGAGAGTGGCTGATGGATAGATATTGGCGCTCTACACGCCGCAAGAGCCGGCTGCTCTCCGATCCGACGCTAGCGTTTCCGCGAAGGTTCTGACGGCCACTCACCCGATCTACGACCAGTTCATTAACCGCTGGCTGCAGTTCCTGGACCTCTATGAGGGAGAGAACTTGGGCAAGTACATCCACCGTCACGCCCGAGAGTCCTCGACCTCGCACGAGGAGCGCGTGAAGCGCATCGCCTACCGCAACTTCTGCGCGCCGGTAGTCGACCTCTACGTTCATTATCTCTTCTCCAAGCCCATCACCCGTACTGCTGGCGAGCGGACGGTCACGATATCATCGGAGCGTCGGCGTGAGGCGCCTGCGCCGCGCCAGAAGGGCAATCTCACGTTGATCCAGGGGGGGAAACCCGCCCCGGCCAGTGGGGGTGAAAAGCCGGACACTCGCATTGATGGCGACTGGGAGCGATGGCTCCTGAACGTCGACCACAACGGCAACACGATTGATCGGTTCATGTCCGACGTAGCGCGGTTCGCGTTTATTTTTGGTCACATGTTCGTTGCGGCGGACATGCCGCGCATCGATACCCCCCCGAAGACAGAAGCCGCGCGTCGGCAACTGAAGTTGGAGCCATACCTGGTCTACTATTTTCCCACCGAGGTCCCCAATTGGGATCTCGACGACCAGGGTAAGCTCCTCTGGGTGCGGTTGCGCGAGTTCCCCGGTGGGGGAGTCGGACCTTTCGGCGAACGGCGGACTACGCAGATTGGGCGCACCCGGCAACAGATGTCGACCTATGCAGACCCCTCGCTAGGGCGAGTTGACCGGCGCCACTATATGACCAACCGGCCTGTTAAGGCACGCTATCGCACCTGGACGCGCGATAGCTGGACGGTACATGATGTAGACAGGGATCGGGTAGACCTGGTTGACGAGGGGAAACATAACCTGGGGCAGGTGCCGCTGGTGCCGGTCTACAACCGGCGGTACAGCCGCTACCCCTTTGTTGGCCAATCTCTGATCTCGGATGTTTCCCTATTGAACACCGAGATCCTTAACTTAGACAGTCTCATTAACGAGGCGGTCTACCAGTCTGTCATCAATATCCTGGTGCTTGGCCGGCAGCCGCAAGACGCAGAAGAGATCATCATCGGTGCTAACAACGTGCTAGAGTATGCCGGTGACAAGCCGCCCTACTTCCTCACCCCAAGCACAGCACCGCTCGCGTACATGGAATCCCGTATCCAAGGCATGCGGGAGGAGATTTACCGCCTGGCGAAGTTGGGTGGGGGATTAGGGCTTGAGCCTCGGCAGGTTCCCTCCGGCGTTGCTGCGGCGTTTGAGTTCAATGAGACCAACAAGGTGCTGGCAGAGCGGGGAGACGAGCTAGAATCTGCGGAAGACAGCATTCATGACCTCTGGTACCGATGGATGGGAGCCCAGAGGCATGGCATCATTGACTACCCCGATGATTTTTCCGTCCAAAGCTTTGAAGAAGAGTTGCGGCTAGCTACGCAAACAAAACAATCGCTGCGCTCACCTACTGCCCGCCGCGAGATGGAAAAGCGGGTGGCCAAGCGTATCCTGCATAATGTGAGCGAAGAAACGATGAACCGGATCATCTTTGAAACCGATGTCGTTCCAGAGTCCATCGAGTCGTTCACTGGGCCGGTCTACTATGATCCTATGACCCAGCAGGTCAAGCAGCCGGGAGCCGATTCAGCTCCGGTCGGTGTGCTTGGGCAGCTCTACGAAGAAACGCAGCAGCAAGCGGGGGTGCCTGAGGCAGACATCCAGGAGTCCGGGCAGGCGGCGCCGCTGTCTCAGGAAGAACAATTGCAAGCACAGCAGCAAGGAGAACAGGGGCAGCAACCAGCCGGGCCACTGCCGAAAACACCACCGAAACTGGCAGCCAGGCAGAAGAAGGTGAAGCCAAAGAAGTGAAGGAGTCAGCATGGAACGTAGTCGTCTTATCCCAGTGAAAGATCTCGCCCCCGTTGAGGAGCTGGAAGACCGTCTTGATGCTGAGGACTTCCGGGCTGCCAAGGCGGAGTGGGAGCGGGAAGGGAAGAGAACCGTCCTCTGGGAGAAGATTAAGGCGGATCTCGGTCTCTAGTTCTTGGAAAGAAGACAAGAAGCGCACCTTGACCAGTTGATACAGCGTGCTATTGTTGTAGCTCCAATTTGGTTTCTACGACCGCCACGAGCGGCAGTGACCACTATGTATGGCGGACCAAACAGGCGCACCTCCGGCCGAACAACAGGGGGGATCTTCCGGCCAAACATTAGAAAAGTCCGCTGAGCGTACCTTTACGCAAGCGGAACTCAACTCCATCCTCGCCGGTCATAAGCGCGAGCTGCAGACCAAAATCGAGGGGTCCGATAGGGAGCTCGCAACGCTCCGCGACTCGGTTAAGGGGTATGAGGAGAAAGTCGCCTCCATTGACACTATGCTCAAGAGCATCCTGCCGGAGGAGGAAGAGGCTGACCCGTTCGAGGTTGATGACCCTCGTCTCGCGGAGGCATTGAAGCCCCCGGCATGGGCAAAAACAGCGAGTGACAAAGCGCTGTGGCGCACCCTGAAGAAGACGCAGATGGTAGTCGGAGACCGGGACAAGGTGCTCCAGGACCAGCTCAAGGAGCTGGAGGGCAAGGCAACCGCAGCCGATGCCCGTTGGAAGAAAGCCGAAGAGCGGGAACTGGCCGCGGAAACCAAGCGCAAGGAGACCCTCAAACGGGAAACCCTTACGACCATCCACACCAAAGGGGATGGGGTTGATGTTAAAGCTGTGCAGCGGTACTTCGCGGATGACCTGGTCTTCTCCGAAAAAGACGATGCCTGGCTCTACCGCACTGCGGGTGGCGACTTAGTGGATCCCCTGGGCCCTGATGGTCCGCTGAAAGATTTTCCTGACTTTCTCAAGAAGTCCTACGTGCAAAACGGTGGCTCCGGGTCGCGTGGGCAGCATCATCAAGCGCCGGAAGGCGAGCTTGCTGCGGCCAAGAAAGACATGGACCACTGGCAGGAGCTTGGGCAAAAGGGGAACCGACAGGCAGTGGCACGATATCAAGAGGCAAAGCGCCGCGTACATCTGCTCGAACAGCAGGTCAACAAGGGCGCCCAGGCCTAACCCCGACCTTCTTGAAAGGCTACCCTGATGAGCGATGGCTCTTGCTGATACCCAATTAGGCACTGGGCTGTTTACCGGTAGAGCGGTGTACGGCTCCGGCGTGTTTGACAATCTCGCTGAGGATGTGAGCGACATTGTCTCGATGATTTCTCCCTATGAAACCCCCTTCCTCAACCTGATCGGCGATGCAGATAAGGAGGCTGACAACGTTCTGCACGAATGGCTGGAAGAGGAGATGACTCCGAATGCCATCGTCAACTCCGTGTCCGTGGCCTCGACTACGGCGAGCACTGCGATCCCCATCAAGGGTGGCCTCGCGCTCTTTCTGCAGAAAGGCATGGTCTTGCGCGGGCCGGAAGCGGCCGGTGGCGAGTACATGCAGATCACTGCGATCACTGCCAATACGATCGTGGTGGACCGTGCGTTCGCCACCACAAACGCCAACAGTTTCGGCGCTTCTGAGTTTCTGACGGTGATTTCCGATGCGGCGGTTGAGGGTGCGGATGTCCTGGTGGACATTTCGCGTCCGCGGCCCCGTCTCAACAACATCATCCAGTTATTCAAGAAAGACCTGATCATCTCCGGCACCACCCGGGCAGTCCGTATGCTGGGCGGGGACATGGACGAGATGGACCGGCAGATCCGTAACCGGACCCGCGAAGCCCTGCGTGACCTGGAGAAAGCGTCGATTCTGGGGCGGCTCTCGGGCAATACCATTGGCTCGTCGTCGGCCGTGCGTACCATGCGCGGGCTGTTGCAGATGATTGCCACCAACGTCTTCACCATCAACAACACCAGTTACACCGGCGCGTATGACTCAACGTCGATGCAGGCGTTTGAGACCTACGTGAACACGGCTATTCGGGATGCCTGGACACAGGGCGGAACTGACCTTGATCTCATCCTGTGTGGGGATGGGGTCAAGCAGCGGTTCGATAAGCTGAACAACAGTCGAGTCCGGGTGGTCAACGAAGAGCGGCTCTACACCAACCAGGTGACTCGATACGAGAACACCTACGGAAACTACACGGTCATGCTGGACCGGTGGATGCCGACTCATATCGCTGCTATCACTGCCACGCCGCGCTTGAAAATAGCGCCTTTGCGTGGTCGGAGCTTTCAGTACGAGCCGGTGGCAAAGACTGGTGATGCTACCAAAGGTATGGTCATCGGCGAGTACACGCTCGAGCACCGCAACGAGGTCGGCATGGCGCAGATTTCGTTCGATGCGATGAAACCAGCGGCTGGCCAGCGGTTGATCCAGGCCCCGTAACGCCCTCAAAGGAGACCCTGTGGCAGCAAAACCACAGCGGCTGGGGGAGGTCGAAGAGGCCTCCCCTTCGCACGTTTCAGAAGATCAGGTCGCAGCATATGCGCGAGAAGCGGTGCTGCGACAAGCTACCAAAACCCTGGATGGCGCGCTGCTCGACATGCAGATGTCATCCTTTGATGTCCACCCGCAAACATTGCAGCGCTGGATTGCAGAGCTGGAGTTGGTTCAGAAAGCGCTGCACGAGGAGTTGGGATAGTTGGCTATCCTTATCGCTACTTACGGCGGGTCCGGCGCGAACAGCTACGTTTCGCTGGTAGACGCGAACTCGTACATCCAGGCGTCGAAGATTTACTTCGATGAATGGGCACTGGCCGAGGACAAGCAGGAGCAGGCTTGCGTCCAGGCGACCCGGGACATAGATAGCCGCAATTGGATTGGCTACCGCTGGTTCTACTACCAGATGCTGGAGTTCCCGCGGCTGCCGCCGGATGTGATCTATCCCTACGGCTCATTCAGTCGCGCCGACCCGGATGACAGTTTCGTCAACTTGACTGAAAGCGACGAGTTCCAGCGCAAGATGAAAATCCGTGTCAAGCAGGCGACCTGCGAGCAGGCACTGTGGCGGCTGCGCAGCGGCGGGTATCTGTCCCACCGTGAAGCGCAGTTTCAAGGCATTCGATCGCAGAGTCGCTCGCTGCGCTTCAGCGAGTCGTTCGGCTACGGCGACCCGGATCAAGTGCTGTGCTCCGAGGCGTGGGACCTGATGCGGTATTACCGAGGCAGTCCGCGATTGGTGCGTGGTGATTCTGGATCGTCAACGAGGGTCTACTAGCGGTGGATCCCCAGTGGACCGCGATGCTACGGCGCACCCTCAGACACACGGTGACGGTGGTGCCGACCAAGGGGCAAGACGTGAATGCGAAGCCCCTGTATGGCCAACCCGAGCCGAATATCCTCTGCAACATTGTTGACATCCCACTCTCTCGGGTGGCGACGCTGGAACAGCAAGGGATTCAGGTCTCTGTAGAGGTCTGGTTCTCTGGTCAGATCCCGATGGGGATCAAGTACAAGCTGCAAAATGGGAAGGATCGTTGGGGGGTGCTCAAATTCACGGAAGCAGTGGTTGTTCGCATCGATGACACCGACCATCCGGAGTTCGGGAATCTGATGACGGTGGCGTTCTGCCAGCCGCAATAGCAAGGGCGAAACGATGGCTTCACTACTCAAAATGCTTACTCCAGTTACGGTGAGGGCTGCTCGTGCAGGAGGGAGAATCGGCCGGCGCATGGCGGCGCAAGGAAAAGGGCTGAGGGCTACTGGGGCGCGCGGTGGTAAAATGGGGGCGAAGATGGCGGCGCTTCCGAGGGTGAGACAGGGGCGCATGATTAAGCGTGGTCTCGGTCTTGCGGGTCTTGGAGGCTACGTCGGCTACCGCTACAAGAAGAAAGCGGCCTGATGGACCAGTTCTCTTCTGCCGTCGTCCGCCGTCCCCATCGCAGCGGCCGGAAACGCGCGTTTGCGGGGGGGATGTTGACCGGACTGGCGATTCCGCCGGCGCTGGTCGCCGGGGCAACGTACACGAGACGCGGCCGACGCTTAATGCGGAGAGGGGCGATCAAACTGGGGAAGCAATTCCTTCGCAGAAGCGGCAAGGACTTTCTGCGAAACCTGGTGAGGAGGTAAAACACGATGCCCATGCCATATCGGTTTTCATCGACCGGGCAGTTCATGTCCAAGAAACGCAAGTATGCCGGCAGGGTCGCTAAGGGTGCGCTTCTGGGAGGTCTTGGCGCCGTTGCGCTCTCGAGGCCTCGCGCTATCGCCGGACTGCAAGGGAGAGGGATGGGGCAGATCCTGAAGGGACGTCCCCGCGTTGGGATGGGGCTCATAAAGCTTGCGAAGGGTGGCGGCAAGATTGGGAGAGGACTGAGCGCACTCCGCGGCCTGGCGAGGTTTCGCTAATGCACACGCGCGAGTATTCCCCGCCGCGTCGCTCCGTCCGGAGCCGTGCGCGTGGGTTCTCTAGTACCTTGGCCGGGCAAGCACTACTTACCGGTCTTGGTGGTGGTGTGGGGTGGGCAGCTGGCGAACGGCTCTTACGTGGGGTGGGACACGGTGGCCGTAAGCTGAAGCTGCTGCGACTGTTTGCCCGGAAGGCGGCTCGTGTTCACGTATGACGATACCGCTCTCCGGGCGGCAGCCTCCGCGCTAGAGGGTGCCCCTGAGCAGTTTCTCATGGAGCTGAAGCAAAAGGCGGAGCAGGAAGGTCAGTTCTTGGTCGAGCGTATCCAGGCCAACGTGCCGTACAAAACGGGGGCGCTGGCCGGATCCCTCAGTCATGTCGTCCAGGAGGACCGCGGCAACGTGAACATCGAGTTACGTGCCGGTGTTCCCTACGCCCTGGCTGCCCATGAGCGGCCTGGCGGCACTGACGGCTCAGAGCCTGAAGGTGGACGCGGGCCAAAGTTCTTCATGCGCGTACTGGATTTTCACCGCCAACGACTACAGGACCTGCTGAACCGAGTAGCGCAGCAGGCGGTAGGACGCTAAAGGGAAATTCATGAAACTGCGATGTATTATCCTGGAGGCTGAGGGCGAAAGCGCCGTTCAGCATTTGCTTTCGGTCCTGCCCCTTCAATTCAGTCCTTCGCTGGCACAGAACGAGACTCCACACATCACGGAGATCACTGCCGAGGCCCCCACGCCACAGAAGAGGCTTGGTAAGGAAGTCATTCTTCTCAAGGCTAAGAATGGGACCGGGGCAGCACCGACCCAAGAAAGAGGCCCCAAGTGGTCAATCTATCCTCGGCGTGTTGCGCGGCGAGATCTTCCTGAATGCCGGCTTTGCCCACGAGCCATTACGATTGGTGAGTCCTATGTCGACGGCGGACAGCCCTCGGTCCGTGCTCATCAGGCGTGCGTTGAGAAGCTAGAGAAGGCCCAAACCTGATGAAATCGGCAAAAGAAAGAGCAACGCAGCACCGTTGGTATCTGGCGCATAAGGAAGAGCGGCAGGCATATCGTAAAGCGCGCCTGCTCGATCCAGTCATCGGGGAGCGTCATCGCCGACACCATCGTGAGTACATGTTCTGGTACAATTGGTGGGGAAAGTACAGACTCAAGCCGTTTCCTACCACGCAACCGGAACTGCACTATCTGCGCCTGGAGGGGAGATGAGAAAACCCTATCGGAGCATCAGAAAACTGCGATTGGGTGGGACACCCAGCGCCGATTGTTCCGATCCCACGCCCGAAGAAAGCAGAGTAGTGACGAAAAAAGGAGTTCGCCTGTGAGCGACTATGGGTTCCCGCTCTCGTTTGCCCTGTACACACAGGGGCTGCCATTTCACGGTGGTCCTATTGAGAACCAGAGCTTGGGCGGCTCAGAGAGCGCCGTCTGGTTCCTCTCCCGTGAGCTGGCGAAGCTCGGTCACCACGTCGAAGTGTACTGCCAGTGCCCCCATCCCGGCGACTATGGTGGGGCGTGGTATTACCCGGTTGAGGACTTCAATCGAATGGCTATGGCCAAGGAGTGGGACGTGTTCGTTGCCGTCCGCTTCTTTACCGCTCTGGCGCTGCCGTTACGGGCCAAGCAGATGTGGCTCGCCTTGCACGACATGCCTGGAGCTATGGCCAAGCAGTGCGCGGCGCACTGCTTCCAGACTGACCAGGTTATCCCGCTCTCCAACTTCCATCAGGACTCCTGGGTGAAGGAGTTTGACGGCTTCGCGCCCAAGATGTGGCAGAGCAGGAACGGGGTAGATCTTGAGCTACTAGGCAAGTACGGCACTGCGAAGCGCAACCCCAAGAGGCTCATCTACGCTTCACGGCCGGAGCGAGGTCTCGACTATCTGCTGGCGCAAATTTGGCCGCGGCTACATCAGCTCGATCCACAACTCGAACTCGTGATCTGCGGCTACGACATGCGGACCTACGACTTCCCGCCGAACTTGCGGGAGTTCTACAGGCAGATGGATACCGCTGTAGCCCAGAGCCCGGGCGTTACCAACGCCGGCCCGCTGACGAAGGCACAGTTCTACAAGCTGCTGTCATCGTGTGCAGCGATGACATACACATGTTCCTTCCAGGAGGTGAGTTGTATCGCAGCTTTAGAGGCCATGTCTCTTGGTGTCCCCGTAGTTACCTCGGACGCCTATGCGCTCAAGGAGACCATTCCCTATGACCTGGTCCCCGGCACCCCGCATGATCCGGGGTATGCCGAACGCTTCATCGCCCAGACAATCACCGTCCTACAAAACGAGCTGGTGGCTCGCCGACTCCGACACCAGGGGCGAAAGTGGGTGGAGGAGAAGTACCAGTGGTCCCATATCGCCAAAGAGTGGGAAGCCCGAGCGTACGAGCTGTTTGCCGAGCGTTTCCATGCGCGCGGAAAGCGCATAGCTGAAACCCTCCTGTTCAACTCGGATGTGGTTGCGGCTCACGACCTCGCCGTCGATTCTGGATTCATGGATATTGAGGCGGAGACCCAGACCATCCTCGACAACCACCACAAAGACCCGGAGATATACAGTGCCGGCGGGCATCTGGAGATGGTGCCCCAGACCTGGGATGGGGTGAGCTCCTACGTGGCCCAGTTGATTCCTGCCTTACCGCCTCCGGTGAAAGATCAGCGCTTGCTTGTGCTAGATGTGGGCTGTGGCGGTGGCCAGGCCGTGGCAGCAATCGCAAAAGCAAGGGCCGATGCCATGGTGCACGGCATAGATTTCTCGCCTTCCCTTATTGCCAAAGCGACGCAACTGGCTCAGGAACATGGACTCAGCGATCGCGTGCGGTTCACCCTGGAGGATTTTTTACATGATGACAGCCGCAAGTCGTCGTACGATGTTGTAGTATGCACGGAGGTCCTGGAGCATGTCATCGATTCCGCGCAGTTGATTGACCGATTGGAGCGCTGCTGTAGGGCAGGTGGGCGCATTTTTCTGACCGTGCCATCAGGGGCCTGGGAATCCTACTCGTACCAGCAAGCAAGCATGGCGATCGACAGGCCGCATGTCCATCATTTCGAACAGCGAGATCTTCGGGAGATCTTCGGGAAAAAGGAAGACTTTCACGTCGAGTACCTCTCCGCGCGTCAGGCAGAGCGGGGCGATCTATTGGGCTGGTGGATAATCTCCTATACGAACACCCCGCACCGGCCAACCGGGCGAGTGAACTACCAGCGCAAGTGGTTGACGACTGTGCCGCGGAACACGATCGCGGCATGTCTCATTGTGAAGAACGAGGAAGACAACATCGTCCGGTGCATCAAGTCGTTCCTCGATGTGGTCGATGAAGTGTGGGTATGGGATTGCGGTTCGACCGATCAGACAATGGGGTTGGTCAGGCGCTTCGACAGGCGGTACTGGCCGAAGCTCTACTGTCGTCAGTTGAATCTTGACCCCGATGGGGACGGCCTCGGGAACTTTGCTTTCTGGCGAAATCAATCCATTGGCGAGACGCAGGCAGACTATTGCCTTTGGATTGACGCAGACGAGGTGCTGATAGACGCGCGTAATTTTCGCAAGTACGCCAATGATGCAGCACTCTTCAACGGCTACGTGATCAAACAGAATCACATGCAACTGCACCCCGATGAAAGTCTTCCCGCGGATGAGCCTCAGAGGCTCTTTCGCAACCAGAGGGGGTACAAATTCTTTGGCGTAATCCACGAGCAGGTGGCCGCCTCGCTCAATGAGGAGATCCAGCCATCGCTTGTCCTTCCGGATGTGGACATTCTGCACTACGGGTATCTTACCCAGGAGGAGACGCGCAGAAAGTGTGTCGAGCGCAACATGCCGCTGGTGCGCAAGGACCGCCTGCGACATCCCGACCGGATGTTGGGACCGCTTTTGGTCTTGCGTGACTACATCAACCTGGCACAGTTTGCGATCGAGCGTACAGGGGGACGGCTGAGTGAGCAAGCAACAACCTACCTGTGTAGCTCCGTCATGTTGTACCTGGAGCACTATGCCAGCGTGACTCACAAGTACCACGCCTACGCAGCAAAACATGAGCAAGCTGCTCTCCGATTCCTGGGCACCAATGGCGTTCCGGTGAAAAAGGAGTGGGGCATTCCCTTCGAGGTTAAGATTCAGCTCGCCCTGGGGGTAGGAGGGACGGATGGGCGCCCGCTACCGCCGATCCAGTCAAGATGGTTCTCTGGCGTACCAGAGTTCATGCAATATCTACAGGACGAGATGGGCCCCATGGTGAACCCACTGTGGCCTGGGGGGATTAAGTTTGAGGCGCTAGAGATGCTGCCCCCCCGTACAGAGAATCCACTTGCCCGGTTTCCAGAGGATGCTCCAGATGGCGCTTGATCGAGACAAACAGACGCTCCGGGTGCTGCGGCAGATCGTGCGACTTACCCAACAACCGGGCACGTTTGGGAAGCTGGAAATTGACTTCCAGGACTCAACCCCGACCTACACGCGATTCACGCAGGGCCAGCGTGTAGATGAGCTTCCCGATGCGGAGGTTGACCTTGTGCGCTTGGTAACCCAGATACGACAGGAGGAAGAGAACGGTGCCAACCACCAGGCGCGTTGACCCGCTGCAGCTTATCGAGGATGTGGCTACCTATTTGCAGGGGCTCGGGTATGGGACCAAAGGGAGCAATCTCTTTCTCCTGACGCTACCGGCGACTCCCGTCGTATGTCGGTCGATTCACCTCACCGGAGGACCCCAGCCGAATGCTTTGGACTTCCAGCGGTTTCAAATCCTGGTCCGCGATACCGACATTACCAGCGCGCACACGACCGCGCAGAGTATTTGGCAGGCCCTGGACCAGAAAAAGCCGGACCTGGCCCGGTTCGCAGGCTGGGTACAGGCAGACCATCCGGTCGGACCGAGGTTTGTAGATCAGAACAATCGTCCGGTGATGACGCTGAACTTCCTCTTTACCGGCACGGTACGTGTGATATAGTACTCGTCAACCTATTGCCTCGATCACCTCGAGTGACTTGTTGAGGCGACAAAATGGCCTTCAAGTCATATGTCAACGAGATCACCGTCGAGGATGTGTCTCTTGCCCTTGAACATCTCCTCGTTGCCCCACAGGGAACCGCCTGGACCCCTGCCAGGGTCGATGTCTCCTCCCCGCCAGTCGGGTTTCTCCACATGGGGGCCGTGCAGGAGGATTCTCCCCAACTGCAGATCCAGAAGGAGCAATTCCAGCTCAATACTGGCGTGCCGCGGGTGCTGCAGTACCAGGCGGTTATCGGCATGACCGGCAACTTTCAGATGGTGTTCCATTCGGCTCGTAACAGTCGACTGTTCCACACCCTGGGGGGCGCAAAACCCTATCACGTGGCGAACACGGCCGCCACGAACTGGAACGCCATCAACTCCGTTGTATCGCGTTTTGAGGTCATCGTCGCCTCTGATGCCCACATTGCTGCGGTCGCGGCCGGCGACCTCCTGGTCACGGATACCACAGCCAACATCAAAACCTCGCTCAACGAGGCGTTTGTCAGCTCGATAGCGGCGCTCACCGGCAACACCGCCTATCGTGTGGTGCTCTCGAACCCCGACGGCTTTCCGGCCCTGCCTGTTGCCGCCAATCCGATTTATGAGGTCGCCCACAACCGCTACCAGATGGGAACCGTGGTACAGCCGTTCTTCCGGATGCTCGGGGTTGCTGACTTTCTCAATGGCTCACAGGTCGTCCACGACTTTCAAAAGGTCGCCCCGGGCGGGCAGTTCGTTGAGGCGCTGCGTAACGGACAGGACGCGCGCGTACCCGGGACTTTCAGCTTGTTTGGCTATACTGTGAGTACGCCGTATGACACGGTCGGCCAGCTAGTCTTGGGCGAACGGTTTTGGTTCAGTCCGACTTCGGTTGGTCTGTAGGATTCACCTCCCACCGAACGCCCTGAGCGTCTGGGCCGCAGAATTTCTCTGGCGGAGACAATCCGAGGAGAAGCGATGGATACATCCCTCCCAAACGGCGCCGATGCCGTTTTGATCCCGGAACTGGGGGCGCCGCATGTGTTTACGGCGACCTATCTTGACGAGGGCAACGAGAACGAGCTGCGCATTAAGCTCCGGCCCTTGCCCATCAAACAGGCCAAAATTCTGAATGGCCTGATCAAACCTCTCGAAAAACTCGGCGTGACCGACGACAGTACGGTCGGTCAAGTAGATGTAGTGACTGAAGTCTACTTGACGGTGGCCGCGCACCTCCTCTCCTTCTACGGCCACTCTGGCCTGGGGAAGGAGTGGGTCGAGGAGCACCTGGAATTCTCAGACGTGCAGCGCCTCATCGAGCTGCAGTTGGGAGAGATTTCTCAACATGATTTTACTGTCGCTCTCTTCAGACGCACCTTCTTAGCCGTCAAAAGCCTGACCAGGGCGCTGACAGAGCTGAAACTGGAAGAGAGCCCCTCCCAGACATTGTAGTGTGGCTGTCGTTCGCGGAGAGCTGGCATATGGACCCACTCACCCTGATTGAGAAGTTTACCGAGGGCCAGCTCGGGGTATTGGCGGCTGCTTCTGCTCTCCTCCATGAGCCGGAAGAGAAATCTCAGGAGGGGGCGACGAAAAAGCGATCAGTGAAGAAGCCACCCAAACCGTGGAGTCAAATGAAAGGTGACGCAGCTGCATATTTGGCCTACCTAGATGAAGTTGGTGTGTAAATCGCCCCGGTAACACGGCCCCAATTTTGTCCTGATTTGATGGCGAAGATTGTCTGTGGTGAACGGTCAAAACGATCTCCTATCTCACGGAGTGTGGAATAGCCACTTTGCAGCATTTGCCAGATTTCCCTGACTTCACTTTCGGTCAGTATGGCGTTAGGGTTGTTTTCGCCCCATGGTGCGCGTGCTCGCGCAGCTTTGTCAGCACCATTGTCCTTATCAGTTCCTTCGCGGAGATGTGTAAAGGCATTGCAGCACGGTGGGTTGTCGCAGCTATGGAGAATGTTCATGCCGATGGAGATTGCACCGAATGTAAGTACGTAGGCCACTCGATGTGCAAGTTCGTTTTTGCCGTTGAACGAAAGGGTCCCGTATCCAAATCTGTTACTACGCCCAGCTTTCCACGGCCAACAGTCATCGGGGCCGCGAACATCCACTCTCTCCCAAAAGTGCTCTTCAAGCGGCTGTGTTCTCGATCGGCCGGCACACTGAGGCGAGCAGTATTTTTGCTGTGTTCTCCCGCAATATGGGAGAGTAGGAAAGAAGAGATCGCCGCATTGCGAGCATGGTTGAGCTGTGGAGAGACGAGGGTGGGACATATCTCACCTCCTGTCGTGATTCCTGGATATATGGTTTGCGCGGCCCCTGCCAGGAAGCAGGGCATTAGGTGGGTAGCTAATCCACCCCTAGCCGCAGATCACACCTTGGCACAGTTCGCCACGCGCGACAAGTGGCGTCCCTGTGCCGCCTCCTCTCAATAATACCACTACCGGCCCCGGTGGTAGCAGTCTGGGCGGCGCCTCGGTTCGCGTCGGCTTTGAAACGGACAAGTTTGTTCAAGGTCTGAAGGAGATCCGCGACGAGTTCAAAGCGACCCTCACCAGCTCGGAAGCCTTCAAGAAGGGTTTCCAGCAAATCAATGTCGAGCAGGAAAAGTTCAGGAAAACTCTCGCTGCCACTTCCGAAGAGACGAAAAAATCCACCATTGGTCTGAAGGAACTGATCACCGCGTTCGCGGCGCTGGTCGCGGCCACCAAGATCGCAGCGACGCTCGCTGGCGGGTTTGAGAATCTCTGGAAGATTATTCAGACCGGCGCGACCAGCTCCATTAAGTTCTTCACCGATTTCCGGGGAGCCTTAACGACCTACGGCCGCGGGGTAGATGATGCGCGCAAGGGTACGGAGGCGTTCACCGTCGCGCAGGAGAAAGTCGGCCAGTCAATAGGGAAGACCAGCCTGGCGATGGGTCTGCTCGGCACCCTTGTTGCCAGTGTCGTCCTTCCTCCCATTGCCAATCTGGTCCGGTTCATAGGGGAAAAGCTTGCGCCGGATCTGTCCGCGCTCACGATCACCATCGAGCAGCAGTCCGAAGCGATGGTCAAGCTCGGGACGCGGACCAGGGAATTCGCTACCGCGCTGACCGAGGGGCAACGACAAGCCGCGGCTCCCTTCCGGGATGCTATCGCCAGTATTGGCGCCGCCCTCATCCCCACTAACAAGGTGTTAGTCGAGCACATCGGCTTCCTGGGCCAGTATGCGAGCATTGGTGCGCAGGTCGCCTCCGCCGGTATCTCAGTGGTCAACGTGCTGGCGCAGATCGGTGGTGCGATCGGCATTATTCAGGTCTTGCTCCGCACGCAAATTTTTGCGGGCTTCATCGCCGAACTCAACAAGAGCGGCGTTGCGGTGACAGGGCTGAGTACCTTCATCCAGGCACTGGCGAGAGTCTCACTGGTTGCGCTCGGATCAGTCCTCAGCGACCTGAAATCACTGCTCGCCTCGATCTTCCCTACGTTCATCAGGTTTGGGCAAATCATTGCCAGCACGGCACTCAGCCTGGGCGCCTCACCTCTTGGGCTCGCCTTCATTGTCGGCACTGTACTGGTCGGGGCCTTCCTGCTGCTGAACAAGGCATTCGCTGACACCGGGAGCGAAGCGCAAAAGACCCTGGGTGTCTTCGATCGCATCCGCGAGCGCAGTAAGGACCTCGGAGACCAACTCGAACGATCCTTCAAGGGAATCACCGTTCAGCTCAGAGAACTGCGCAGTGCGCAGGCTCAGCTCCTTGGCCTTCCGGGCGCAGGGATAGAGGCCGCCCAGCTTTCCACCTCCCGCCAACGACAGCAATTTCAGGAAGGGATTGATCAGCTCGTTGAGGGGATGCGCAAGACCAAGGATCTGACGAAGGAGGAAAATGCCGAGCTTGAGCGACTGGCGACTAATCTTGGTGTCGCGGGTCGGGCCATTATCAATCAGCTCGGCGTTATTCAGGAGACGAACGCTCGCTATACCGAACAAGTAGAGTTAGTGCAGCGCGGCGCCCAACAAAAGCTGGTGGCAGCCGAGGTAGATAAGCTAGCGTTAGAGCGGGCACGTGAGAGTAAACAGCTTGAATTGCAAATTCTGCAGAGCCGGGGGACCTCGACTGAGAACAGCCAGAAGGCCGCGGCCCTACAGCAGGAGATTCTGGAGTTAGAGAAACAGATTCAGGGCATAGCTGCCCGCCGGCTGCAGATCCAAAGCGAAGCTGGTCGAGAAGAACTACGGCTACTGGCTGAAAAGAGGGTTGCGCAGGACCGAGATCTTCAGCGCCTCGATGAGCAGAGCAAAAACTACCGTTTCTCCAGGGAGGAACTGGAGAAACAGACCAGTGAACTGCAAAAGCAGGAAGCGATTCTGCGGCAGCGTCGTACCGATATTCAGATCTCAGCGACGGCTGGTTTTCGAGATCCGGTAGCCGAGAAAGAGCTCCTGGCGCAGCAGGAGATTGTCAATCAACTCAGGATCCGGGTCGAGTTCACCAAACAGTTAGAAGTGCTCGAGGAGCAGCGCCAGCGAGTCCTGGCGGCGACGGGGCTCACCGAGGAGAAGCGGGCTGGTCAGCTGGATGACATCGCCAGGCGCGAGCAGGAGATCAATAACCAACTGAAGGTGCAGGACGCTCAGAAGAAGAGCATCGAGGCATCCCAGGGGAACATCAGCAGGCTTCAGACTGAGCAGCTCCAGAACACGAAACTGCAGGTTGAGGCCCTTGAACGTGAGCGCGGCGAAGCTGCGGCCCGCCTCAAGATTCTCCAGGATCAGTTCAAGCTCGAAGAGCAAAGTAACGCGATTGACAAGCAGAAGCTGGAGAACCAGCTCGCTCTGGCGCAGGCCGACGAAGATACGGTGACCAACCGAGCGAAGATTCTCGGCATCCAGCGGCAGATTTTCGAACGGGACCGTGATCTGCTTGAGATCCAGAACCGGCTCCTGAAAGCGACCCGGGACGTTTTTGAACTGGACATCAAGCGGCTGGAAGCGAAAGCGAAGCTTGCCGGGCTTGCGACCGACGAAGGCAAGCGCGCGCAACTGGAAGCTGAGCAGCTACGGCTGCAGCTCGAACTCATCGACAAGCAGCTCCAGTCCAATGCGGTCTCTGCCTCACGGATCACCGGCCAGCTCCAACTGGTCGGCCGTGAGCTGACCCGCCTGAATCAGATTCCCTTCAACCTGGGCGACACGATCCGTACCTCGATGAGCGACGCCCTCCAGGCTGTGGTCCTGGGGACCAGAAAGATCAGCGAGGTATTCGAGGGGCTGAAGTTCGCGGTCGTTCGGCAGTTCGTCGACATGTTCGCCCAGATGGTGATACAGAAGCTCAAGTTTGACACCATCTGGATAAGCAACTGGCTGACAACGATCCCGCAGGCGGTGGCCGCTGGAGCGGCACGAGCTGGAGGGTTTCTTCAGCCGCTACTGAGCGGGAATTTCGGACAGGCTGGCCAGGGGTTTTTGGGTGGCCTCCGTGGTGGGTTTGGGAGCTTGTTTGGAGGTAGTGGGAGCGGTAGCGGCTTCTTTGGATTAGGTGGGTCTGGTGGATTGTTTGGCCAGAAGCTCCCGCCCGGCGTGTTTGGTCCACCAGCCCCTGGCTTTTTTCAACCAGGCAGCGGCTTCTTTGGGGGGAGTGGGTTCGGGGCAACAGCCGGTTTTACCGGACTAGGGACGGCCTTCTTTGGCAGTGGGCCACCGATCGCGCGCGGCTTCAGTGGCGCTCTTGGGGCCGCCGCGTTCATTCCCGGCCCGCAGCAACCCTTCGTCGCTGCCGCCGCCCTTATCGCCTCGCTGTTCGGCAGTGGCCTGTTCAACAAGCCCGGCCGCATCGCTACCGAGAAGAAGGACCTCGAGAGGTTCCTCGAGCAGTCTTTTGGATTCAACATCCCACGTAAGAATATCGATGACTTTCTTCCTGAGGGGGAAAAGAACTTCGGTGAGTTTCGCCCAGCGTTCGGGGCGCTGGCGGCAGATTTTACTCTCCAGCAGAAAAAGGGAGGGATTGGCACCCTGAAGCGGTTTGCCAATCTGGCCATTGGCGGGTTTCAGGAAGCCGGGCTGACCGACGAAGAAGCGAAGCGAAAAATTCTGGAGTTGGCAGAGACAGTCGGCTTCAATCTGACCAAGGCTTTCAGTGATCTCAATAAAGCCCTGGAGGGAGGGTTCAAGGATAAAAATAACCGCCTCACACTCGCGGAGTATAACGAGGAGGTCAAAGAAGGGCAAAAGAACATCACGACCTATGGGGCTTTGCTCAAGGGGACCTTTGAGATCCTCACTGGCTTTTCGGACAAGGTAGACGAGGCCGCGCTGGCAAATAATCTCCTGGCGGACCGTTTCCGTGAAGTGGCAGAGGCCAACGGCGACTACAACGAAGAGATCCAGGCCCTGGCCAAGAATGTCAGGGAGGGCGTAATTCCTCTGGAAGAGGCGATCAACAAGCTCAACGCCTTCCGTGAGAGTCAGGGCAAAAGCAAGCTGGAGCTGAGAGATTTCGAGGTGAGCCTTGAGAAGACCCGCCTGGAATTCGTCCGACTCGGCATTGCCGTCGATGACACCTCGGAGAAAGCACTTGGCTTTGTCGATCAGATCTTCGCTGTAGATGACGCACTTAAACAGGTTGGCGAGCAGATCAGAGCAGTCGATCGTCAACTGCGCGATCTCAAGTTTGAGGGCATTGCCAATCTACTCAATGTCCGGCAGGGGTTAGAATCCCGCCGGCCGGGATCAACCGCTCTCCCTTCGCAGTTCACTGCTCAGTTCCGTAAGGATGTGAGCATTCCTCAGTTCGGGGCTATTGCGGGGTTCCCGTACGGCGCGTTAGGCGAGTTTTCTCCCATCGCCACCCGGCCCGCGTCGGCCGTGCTCGGCAAGCTGGATCTCCCTGACTTGCAACGGCTGAGTCAGATCAACGCCGACATCATCAACAGCTTCTTCGCGGAGTTCGACCAGAAACTACAGGAGAAGGCGTTCGAGCTTGGGAAAGCGCGGGATCTTGAAGCGAGCCGACTGACGGACGCGGCGAATGCTCAACTCAAGGCCTTGGATGAGGCCCAGAAGGCCGCCCAGAAGGCTGCCAATGCTCGCCTTGAGGCTCTGCGTAAGGAAGCCGAACTGATCCAGAAGGTCGCCCGCGAGCGCCTTGAGGCTCTGCAGAAAGAACTCGAAGTCGCCCAGGCCTTTCGTACGGTAGGCGAGAGCCTCAAGCAGAACATCCTCGCACTCGTCACTTCTCCCGCTTCGACTCTTGCCCCAGGCCAGCAGCTCGCTTTCCTACAACGCCAGACCGAGCAGCTCCGCGGCCAGTTGCAAGGGGCGACCGGCGTCAAGCGTGCAGAACTCTTCGCGGAGCTTCAGCAACTCCTCAATCAGGCGCTGCAGTTATCCGGGGCATTCCTCCAGCGCCCATCTGATCAGTACACCAGGATCTTTGGAAACATCATCAAGGAGCTGGAGCGGCTGCGCGATGAGGCCATTAAGGCAGGGGCCAAGGTTGAGTCCATTCAGGAGCAGGCCAGAAAGCTCCAGGAGGAGACCAACAAGAAGCTGGAGGCGCTGAACAAAGAAGCGGAAGCGATCGGCAAAGCGCTGGACGAGCTAACCGAGAAGAATCAGGCAGCGGCGGAAGCGATCCGCGCCCAGCTCGAGAAGGATCTCAAGGCTCTGGACGCGCGCACGGAGAAGGAATTCGAAGCGTACAAGAAGCAGTTGTTCGTGACCCTGGAGAAGGATCTCGAACGGGCCATCGAGGTACAAAAGGAGATTGACGAGGCGATCCGCAAGAAGCTGGAAGAGCAAAAGGAGGTCTTGCTCGCACAGGAGAGAGAGCTGAAAGAGTTCCGTACCAAGCTGACGAAAGACCTGGCCGATCTGCTCAAGATTACCCAGGACGATGTCGTGCAACTGTTAAAAGATATCGTCAAAAACACTCGCAGCCCCGGGGACGTCGCTGCCCAGCATGGCTTCGAGGGTGTTGTAACCCAGGCCACACGTTTCCTGGCTGGAGAGGCAGGTCCAGAGCGGGTCAGCATTCAGCCTTTGACACGGGCGAGCAGCCAGACCATTATCGTGCAGCTTGCCTCGAACACGCAGGTGACGATCAATACGCCGGCCGGGATGCCGATCGATACTCGGAAGGTAGCAAATGATCTCGCGCTATTATCCGAAGAGGCGATGATCCGAAAAGTACGCAGCGGGCGTCTCGGTCAGGCGATCAAGGAAGTCGTGCAGCAGGGGATGTAGCGATGGGAAGCGGTGTAGTCGGCAACTACTATCAGACCCGGATCCAGATCGCTGGCGTCACGGTCGTCGGCACAACGGACGCCTCGGGCTTTCCGGCGAGTAATGTGCTCGACTGGGGCCATCCGCTGGTGCGTTGGCAGTCAGACAACCTCACTGGGGACAAAGTGTTGGTGTTCGACCTGAGCGCCACCCCACCGAACTATGTAGGCTTTTACATCGGCCGGGTGAACTTCACTTCGGCGTTCCTGCAAGCGAACGCGACCGACTCTTGGGGATCTCCTACCCACAACGTGGCGATCTCCTTCACGAACGACAGCTACGTGAGCCGCTTGCAGGGGACATTCTTCTACCTGGCCGACCGCAGCACCATCAATCTGCGGTTTGCACGGTTACGGATACCCAGCGGTACCGGCGTGAATGATGGAGCGACGGGCTACAAGGTTGGGCTGATGGTGCCGATGGTGAGTGCTGTTGAGATCGATAATCGGGCGCCGGTGCGCCGGGTCGTGACGAAAGGCAAGCTCTTTAACGCTCTCGGGGGTGGAGCTGAGGACCTTGTCGCGATTTCCCAGCGGCGTATGCAGTTGGAGCTGCCATGGACATGGCTGTGGGACCCCTCGCTCAGTCCGGTGACGAACGAGGAAGCCAATATGCTCGCGCTGGCCGCCGATCCAGAGACGCCGGTAGTCGTCGTCCCGAACCTGAACCGCCTCTATGAATCGTATCTCTGCCGGCAAGCGGGAGAGATCCAGATCGAGACAGAGGTGGGCATAGGTGCCACCATGCCACTCCTGCTGCGCGAGATATCCTAGATGGCAACCCCCCGCCTCATCTCCCTTTTCGAGATCTTCGCCACGCAGCAAACCTTTCAGTTCTGTGACTGGTACGACGACAGTCTGCCAACCTTTCAGCAAAAACTCACTGAGCCGCTGACACTCAGCAAAGAACTCGCCGACATTACCTTTGGGATACTGCCCCAGCGGAGCGCGACAGCGCGGCTCTCGGATATCAACACGGCACTCTATGCTGGTGGAGACCAGTACGGAGTCAACCCAGATGGGACGGACAGTGGCTATGGGGACTGGCCGTATGGTGGTGTTGGAGTCCCAACGATCGCCGAGATTATAGCCGCAGAGGACCTCCGAGGGAAACGAGCGCGCGCTCGAGTGCGGGACGTCGACGCTGCGGTTGATATCTTCACGATCGAAGGAACGATTCAAAGTGCACGGCTCGGGGCCCTGGACGCTGAGATCGAAATCACCAGCGGTGATCTCGAAGCGTTCGATGAACAAGTACCGAAGCGCCGCATCCTCGACGTCTACCCGAATGCCAGCCTGGTCAATATTCGTGATCCACAAGCCCCCATCTTCGTGCCGTTTGGGGTAGCCCGGAAGGTATCGCTCTCGTTGGTGAGATCAGTAGATGGGGTCTCGTACGATTATGGCGTTTTTCGCAAGCCGGCCACCGGCTCATTGGTTCTCAACACCATCTACCGCGACGGGCGCGTGGTTGATTATCCGAACCTACTGACCAACCCAGGCTTTGAAACTGGGACCTTCACGGGGTGGACAACCCTTGGGACACCAGGGGGCGGCGAGTCGTCCACTGTAGACAGCGCCATTAAGAACAGCGGAACCTACTCGTTTAAGCTGGTGGCAAACGCCGGGTCCGGGCACGGCAAAGAACAGACGATCACGGTGACCCCAGGGCTCGTCTACCGGCTGAGCGCCTGGGTGAATGTTACGGTGCGGACAGCCGGGTGGCTGAACATCGATGTGCAAGGCACTGGAATCGACACCTCTGGGATCCAGTTGCTGAGCGTAACCACCGGCTGGACGTATTTCGAGGAGTACGTCACGATTCCCGCGGGCACGACCAGCATCAAGGTGCGTGTGCACTCAGAGCCTTCATCTGTGCTCACGGCTTATATCGACGACGTCTCCTTTCGTCGTTCGGAATACCAACCTGTCGAAAGCCCGACCGGCAATCTGCTGGTCCGGTTTGTCCGCGCGCAGACCGACGTGAACGGCCGAGCAATGACGATCCAGGCCGATGTGACGGTCACGGAGTTTACCAACCCGGCCAACGCGATCAAGTTTGTCCTGGAAGATGCGACCTATGGATTGGGGAAGACGGTCAACGCCGCGTCGTTTGTAACCGCAGCTTCAGACTACACGACGCTAGGCATCAGCGTTGCCAGCGGGCTTTTCCAGCGAGTGCGGGCGTTCGATGTGCTCAATCTGCTGCTCCTGCATGGCGCAACACTCGACAAGAACAGTGCCGGCGAGTACACGATTCAGGTCGACACGTTAGCGCTCCATGCGACGGCCACGATCTCCCTGGGAGCAGAGGATCGTTACTACAACAACGTCAATTTAGAGAGCGTCGAGGTTGTCTCGGTCCCCCTCCAGGACCAGCCCCGCCAGATCATCGTGCAGGGGCTCTGGGATCCTGGCTTCCCCGTGAATGGCTCACAGGGAGCCTGGTTATTGACCGGCACGCGATCGGTTGCCGGGAAGGGAAAGGAGGTCACTCTACAGAACCAATTTCTTGGCGACACGACATCGCTGGATAAGCAGGGCTACTATCTGGCCGAGCGGCTAAAGCGCGTGACCAGGGGGGTCAGGGGAGACGCGCAGTTGGCGGCCAAGGCGTTGAACCTCGGGGAGCTGGTCTCGTTTAACGCGCCGGCTCTCTCCGTGAACGAAACGCTCGAGGTGCGGGGCCTCGGCTTCCGTGGGTCCATAGATGAAAATGGCAACATCGAAGCGTGGATCACGTTTGTCCTCGGGCAGTACAGCAGCGCGATTTTCAGTTACGTCGCCAGTGTTATCCAGGCCGCTTCCACGGCTGGTTCCCTGACAGACTACTCCCTGACGCCACCGGACCCCCCGACCAACTTCCTCAACGATACCCCGATCACTTTTGTCAACACCAACGGGGTAGTGGAGTCGAGGATTCGGGTTCACGCCGATGCCCCGACTGTCAACGTGAGTGCCTTGCTCTTTCGTGTACTGAAAGCTGGAGCGGCGATAGCAGTGGGCGAGCGCTACCGGCCCGCCACGCCCGGGGCTACGAATGTCACAACCGACCTCACCGTAGAGCCTGGGCTTCTCTACGACCTGGAGTGCTATGCCTACCAGACCACGAACGTAGCAGGGTTTCAGCTTGGGACCGCTGCAATCCTCACGAACGTGAGCGTTCCAGACGACAGCGACATTCCCACGAACCTGCCCGTACCCACTAGCTTGTCGAAGGCCATCAACAACGATGGCTCGATGGATGTGACGCTCCAGTGGAACCCCTACGCGCAGGGTGCAAAGCCGGCAGACCTGCTCATTCTGTTCTGGAAGAGTGGAACGGCGCCATTGAGTACCCCGGCTGGAACGGATAAAGGCTTGCACCTGAACATCGGGGTCACCACCTACACGTTCCACGGACTCAACCCCGACACCAACTACCGCTTTGGCATCGCCGCGGCGCGTAAGCCAAAGGCCGGTGGCTATGCCGTGGGGGCAATCCAGGCTCCGACTGCTGCGCCTGATTGGGCGGACATTAGCGATATCAGCACTATCACCGGGGTGCCGGCGACAACAGTCGTGGCGAACGCAGCGGACGGCAAGACGGCGTTCGACGGCACGGTCGTCTTCCGGTCCAACCTGGCGCCCACCAACAACCCGGTGCCTCAGTCCTTTGCCTCGGTGGTAAACCTGGACGGATCTGCCGACTACAGCTTGGGCTGGGACTACACTCAGGGGGCACTGCCAACCTCAGGGTATGTCTTCTTCTGGTTCGAGGGAAACGGTACACCGACCGAAGCGCGCGCACACTACACCCTGAAGAACACCGCAGCCCCGATTCTCTTCACGCTACGGGGACTTCCCTCAGACCGGCTCTTCAGTTTTGGCGTAGCAGCCTACCGAGAGACGGCAGACGGCGTCAAGCATCTCGGGGCCATTCAGTCCTCGACTGCCGCCCCGGATTGGCAGGGAATCTCCTCGGGCAGCCCGAACTACGGCGGCACCATCTTTGGCCTGGAGCAGCACAACTTCCAGGTGCGCGCGGATGGAAACAGCATCCCCAATCGCGTGGCGGAGGTGTGGAAAGATGGGGTGCTCATCAATACTGGTGGGCGCTCCTACAACCTCAGCCTGTACAACCTCACAACGAAGGCTTTCCTCAGCCATACCGCCTACGATCTCTTCGCTCAGTTGCTTGCAGCTACGGAGTACGGCACGAACGGCGGCTTTGAGAGCGACTTTAGCGGCTGGAGCGATCTCGGCACGGCCGGCGGTGGCGATGCCCGCACGATTGACTCGGGCACCAAGTTTGAGGGGGATAAGGCATTCAAGCTCGTATGCGCGAGTGGGACCACGCTGGGCAAGACCCGAGTGGTGACGGTCGATACGGCAGCCGACAACTACATCATCTGCGGCTGGATGAAGTGCACGGCTCGCGTTGCAGGACTCATCAACATCGACGTAACAGGAACAGGACTTGACACAGGCGGGATCACGCTCACCCAGGTTACCACGCATTGGGTCTATTTTTCTGAGGCCTTTGCCAAGCCAGCAGGAACAACCTCCCTCACGATCCGCTGCTTCGCTGATAGCTCCCCGAACCTCACCGTTTTCTTCGACGAGGTGCGGCTCTATCTCTCGCAACTGAGTTCTGTGCTCGCTGACGACATGAACAAGCAGGCGGGGCTCAGCGTCACCGACAAGCGTGCCCTGATTCTCTACACCCGTGACGCGCCGGAGGTCCACCGTCTGGAGGGGGGACTGCCGGAGGCGATCCGGCGGCACGGCGGCACCCGGGTCATCTTCAACTCAACCGCGTTCAAGACCCGCTCCGCTTACGTGCTGGTCGGTCTGCCTCTCATCGGCGAAGGGAATGGCGTCGAGCGGTATGCCGGCGCAAACGACGAGGACTCGCAAGCCCAGGTCATCATCACGTTTCAGACCCAGGGCGATCAGATCGTCAACGTGAAAGGGACCGGCTATCAGCCGTGGCTCATACCTGGGGTGCCGACCAACAACCCGACGCCCTCCGCGCTGGCCCAGGTCGCTACCGACACCGGCCACCGGGCGGACAAGCTGAGCTGGACCTATACGCAGCCAGCCATGACGGGCGACAACCGCCTGGCCGATGGCTTCATTCTCTACTACGAGAGCGGAAACACCAGCAACCCAACCGGCAACGAGATCAAGCTCGGCGTGGACGTGCGCGACTACACGTTCCACTGGTCGCACGATCAGACGGTGAGCTACGCCATTGCGGCCTATCGGGTATCAGCCAACCGGATGGAGGTGGGGGCGAAGCAGACCTCGGCGGCGAGCCCGGATTGGCAGGGGGTGTCGAGCGCGGGGCTTATTGGGACTCCGGGTATTGGACCGGGGGTGGTTACTAACCCGAAACGGAGCGATACTACTTTTCAGTTTGCAGTGAGCAGTTCCGTGAATGCAAACACAGGATCTAATCCCGTTACCATCAACAGCACAACTTTGACATTCACGATTAGCCCAGATCTCGCTCAGGTTCCTATTGCTGAACCGTTCAATGGCGCTTCGTCATGGGTCGCAACGCTCAATGACATATCGATTTCACAGTGTATTCTTAATTTGGTCAATCTCAGTGCTATTAGCAGCGCGATACAGGGGAATGTTCGATACTGGTGACCTATGGCAAGACTTCCGCAAAAAGGCATTCTCGTTGAACCCGATGGCCGGATTGTATGGGGCTGGAACGAACCGGACCCGAACCGCGTGATCGAGAGCATTCCGCCAATTGAAGGACTCAGAACGGGTAGGGAGCCACGATTCGTAAACAGTCCCGCAGCGGTTGTGCTGGATCTCACGCAAGACCTGGAACCCGGCGATTTGGAAGAATTAGGCAGCGAGGCGATCACTGCTCGTTGCCGCAAGCAACCAGATGGGACCTGGAAGTTCTCTAAAATCCTGCGTATACAGGTCGTACCCAATGGCCCCTTTGAGGACATCGAAGTAGAGCATCCACTGGAAACAAAAATGAAAGCTCGGCGACAGCGCAGAGGAGCATGACAATTCTACCAAGTGTCATCAAGGAGCTTCGGCCCTTGTTCTACAAACAGGGCACAATAGACTGCGGCTTGTTGGCGCTCTTTAGGGAGCCAAAGGGTGAAGTATTCTGCGCAGAGGCGGCCAGCCGTGATACAGTTCTTGTCTTGCTCGTAGACAGGGTATCCATGCTCCAAAGCCCAGGCACAGCAAACTTCGGAGACTGCATCGGCGGACCATTGCGAGGCACAATGCGTAAAAAGCGCCTCATGCTGTTCCAGATGGGGAGTGATAACTGGTGTCGAGTCCTGAGCGGACACGGTGGGCACTTCGAGAATGCAGACAACCAGGATAGGCAACAGATATTTCCTCATGCTGTTTTTCCTTTTCTACGATCAGCTAAATTTACCACTTTTTCAGGTCGATTTTTCACACGCTGAGGTCGAGAATGCACTATGCGAGCAAGAACTACAGCTTTCTCCTGTCCTTGCACCTCTCCCAGGATGTAGTTGTGATACCGGAAGTACCCGGTAATTTCGGGGATAGGAGCAGGGGAAGAGGTAGGGATAGTGCTGTTACTCATGGTCAGTGCTGAACTTGAGCTGTTAAAAGAAGAAAGAGAAAAAGAAAGTGCTCAAAAGAAAAAGAGAAAGAACGACTGATTTTCAATTTTGCTGACGCTTTTGTCAACTGTAGTCAAGGGTAGCATAGTGAACTAGGATAAGCCCCTGAAAAGACTATGCTTGAAACGTCCGCTAATCCTTAACTGCGTTCTTCGAGGGAGCCATGCTTCACGTTTTCAATGCTCAAGAGAAAGTCTGCCTCTGCTTCCCAGCCCGCGCGCTTTATAAGACCACGGCGACCTGTCCTTGCCCCTCTTGCGACATCTCGTGCTCTCGCTGCCCAGACGGCGGCGTGTGCCCTCACTCGGAGCATGGTGAGGGCGGAGGCTGCGTGGTCCAGATCAAGCCCGGGACGGGCGTGTGGCGGCTTGAGGAGGCGGCATTCAACGATGATGAGCAACGAGCCGCGGCCATTGCGAACCTCCCTGCCTATCAAGACCGGGACGATGGGCACTGGTACATCGTTGACGAGGCCCTACCAGCGACGGCGAACATGGCCGGCTGGCGCCTTCAAACCGCAGACTTCGAGTGCCTGGGGTATTTCCCGGGCTCGACCGAGCTGCAATACTGCCGCTGTGTGGACGAGGCAGAGTGCTGCTGCGCTGATTGGCTGAAGCAGAAGGAGGCCCTGGCAAAGCCGGACGCGCCGCGGCGCCAGGCAGGAACACAGCGACGGGCGATGCTCACGTCAGGCAGGTGACCCCTATGGCAAAAAATGGCGTATCTACCTTGCCCCTCTCCGAGCTGGATGTCCTGAGACTGGAGAAGCTCCAGCTCCAGGCGCAGCTCTTGAATCTGGTCGGAGAGCGTGATGCTCTGAAAACTAAGAAACAGCTTGACGAGACGATCGCAGCGTTTCAACAACTGGCGAAAGAGATCGCAGAGAGGGATAACGTGGTAGACTGGAAACTTGACCTGGAGCAACGACGGTGGGTAGCGCCTGCGGGCAAGCAGCCTGCTCGCAAGAGGTAAAAAGGCGATGGCTCTTACCCCAAATCTCAGCCTAAACAAGCCCGCAAAAAGCGACCTCAGTTGGTGGAGCTTATTAAATGCCAACAGCGACATCATTGACGGTCTCTTCTCCGACCCCACTCGCACCTCCGGCTCAGTACTCTACTACGACAGCGCGAACAAGATTGCTGACGACAGCGCGAACTTTTTCTGGGATGCGGTCAATAAGCGGATCGGCCTGAAAACAACAGCACCGTTGGGCATTTTTCACCTGATAGGGGCTGCAGAAAACATCAATGCCTTCACTATCAGCAACACGGTTCCTGCTGATGCGACGTCAGCAACGGGTGCCGGTCTGCCGGGCTCTTTGATCCTTCAAGACTCCGATGGCGCGGCAGGGAGTGGTGGAGGAATGGTGTTTGGCGCGTCGCAAGGGTATTTCGCCGGCATTAAGGCGCTCCTCAGCGACGGGGGAAATAACTCCGCGGGGCATTTGATCCTTGCTACTCGGACGCTCTCGACCGATGCAACGATCACCGAAAAGGTGAGGGTCACCAATGATGGGAAAGTCGGCCTAGGCATGATTCCAACCGTGCAACTCGACCTCTCCACCGATGGGGCACGGAAGCTCACGACAACGACGTGGACCACGGGATCTGACGCCAGGATCAAGACCGACATCCAGGACATCGACGATGCCCTGGAGATCCTCCGGCGGGTGCGCCCGGTCAAGTTTCGCTACAACGCGGAGTTCCTGATGAAACACCCAAGCGTGCGAGATGTCCCCTACTACAACTTCATCTCGCAAGAATTCCGCAAGGTCTTTCCGGATTCTGTCACAGAGAGCGATGGGTTGCTGTACTTGAACAGCTCGCATATGATCCCGTACGCGGTAGCGGCGATCAAAAAGCTCGACGAGCAAGTAACGGAGTTGAGAGCTCATCTTTTTGGACATTCGGCTTTGGGGGGCATGTCAACAACCCCCGCCTGAAGGTGGAGGCTTTTCCTATGAACAGCGGGCTACAGGCTGGACAGGTCACAGTGAGCGGACTTGAGGCTGGCGTGGTTGCCGTCTCTGGCGTTGAGGCCGGCGCCGTGGCAGCGTGAGCGATATGGCTGTTGTCGTTGCGCCTATCAAAGGGAAGGCCTGGGAAGACGGGGGAGTGACCGTTCTCGGCCGCGTTATCCACGATGGGGTCAATGTTACCCAGGCTGCCCTGACCTCCATCGCCTACAAGGTCTTTGATCTTCGCTCGCAGTCACCGGAAACGGCCACTTCTTCAGGTACCCTGACGGTCAGTAGTGTGATCTTCAACGCGCTGCAGGGTGCGAACGACTCAGATAAGCGGTGGACTGAAGACCTGATCGGATTCAACTTCCTTGCTACGTTCCTCGCGACTGCCTTCCCTACCGGGGGGCATCTCTACAGGATCGAGATCATCTTCACTCCGGCCACCGGCCAACCCTTCCCTGTGGTCTACGAGGTGGAGATCGTGGGGATACGATCGTCCTAGCACTGAGATTTGCGGATGAACGATTCTCCCCCCCCTGCTCTCAATCAATGGCGGTCGATGGCAAAAGGCATTGCCGAAGCGTATCATCTTGACCCGCTGATCGTCGCTGCCCAAATATGGACAGAGAGCGATGGGAATCCGTGGGCCACCCGGTATGAACCGAACTGGCGATATTTCTGGAAGGGCGGTCCCCTCTTCGACAAGTCAAAATCTCGTGATACGAACAGGCGGACGGCCTTGAACCTCTTGGGGCCAACCGAGTTCCACTTGCAGTCTATGAGCCTTGGGATAATGCAGGTCATGGGCGCCGTAGCGCGAGAGCGGGGGCTGCACGGTGACCTCGCCCAACTCTATAACCCGGAGATAGGGATTGCCTATGGCTGTTTACATTTGGAGATTCTTTTGAGGGCAGAGGGCGGTGATGTGAATAAAGCCTTGGGGAGATACAATGGTTCCGTCGTCTACCTTGAGAAAGTCATGCGACGGTGGGCGATTTTAGGAGAAGAAGCCTGATGATATGCCATAAGTGTGGAGGCCGCTGGGGGACTAAGGTCGTACAGGGTCACCTGCGAAGTGTCTGTACACTATGTGGGTATATAGATCCGCGTATGGGCTGGGAAGACGGTGTTTATACCGGGCCGCCCGAGCTGCTCATCGAAGCCCAGAAATATGAGACTCCCAGTACATTTGACAGCCCGCCCCATAAGAAGCAAGGAGAATGACCATGTGGCAAACAATCGCAGCCTGGCTGGCCGGTAGTGCGGTGAAGCTCGTCTGGGCCTTCCTCGCTAATCTTGCAAAGGCTCGCGCCGATGACCCGCGGCTTGCAACCTTCATCAAAGAGCAGATTGTCATATATCAGGCCGGATCTCCTCTGGGCGGGAAAGAGAAGCTTTTCGCTGTGGCTGATGCCGCTATGGGCTATGCGAAACAACTGGGGCTGGACATTGCCTACTCGACGATGGTTACATTCAGCGCCGCGTTGTTCGATGACCTCGCTCCGAGATTGCCGCAGATAGTAGATGCGTGGGTTGCTGGGAAAACAAAGGGGGTGGCGCTGTGATACGGAAGCCAGTTCTTTTTGTATCAAGGAACCTCGTTGGCGCAGTGGCGCTCATCATGCTGCTATTACTACCGGGTGTGACCATGGCTACTGAAAACGAGATTGTGAGCAGTGCTTACTTGAAACTTGATAACCTATCAACAACTTTCATCTTCAATCCCAGCGAATCGCAGGAGCTCCTGCGCATTGAAGCGAGCGGGCGGGTCTTTTTCCAGGGACGTGAGTTGGGAACAGATCCCGAGATTTATGAAGGGTTGAGAAGAGCATTGAGTGGCTACAAATGCCCGGCAGGCCCGGAGAAATTGCCATGATACTGAAACCGATTCTGTTCATACTGCTCGTTGCTTCGAGTAAGGGTAGTTCCTTCTA
>ERZ1292637.69-Hain-H14-01um-R3-69-length-60415-cov-12_pt1 | contig 57536 bp, 75 predicted proteins | sample MGYA00564405_ERZ1292637 | MGnify/ENA primary metagenome ERZ1292637 (study PRJEB36523, sample SAMEA6512645) | groundwater metagenome | collected 2019-01-09 | study: AquaDiva: Metagenomics assemblies of 32 groundwater samples | reverse complement strand
CAGATGTGTGTGGCGAGTCCGCCGTTTTCAGGCCATAAACAACCATGCGCGAGTCAAAGCCAAGCGCTAAAAGATTATCACGCTTTTGCGAGGGCGCAGGGAGCAAACTGTGATGCCACGCTCACGGGAGACACGCTAGGGCAGCTCGGCTCACTGCCTGTCGGCTCCCTCGACGCCGTGATCTCCTCTCCCCCCTACGCTGACCGCTGTGCGAATGATAACCAGCGCACGCTTGCCCGTGATGGCCTACAACAGGGCCATAACGAAGGCGATGGTGCGACGTATGGCAGCACACCAGGGAATCTCAGTGCACTTCCTCCGGGGGAAGGCCCTGCGTTGATCGTGTCCTCGCCCCCCTACGCAGGCACCGGCGAGGTCCTCGGCACCCACAATGGCATCGACTACAGCAAGGCCAAGGAGGGCGGGAAGACGCGCACGCCTGCTCGGGAGGCGAGTGGGCTGAACTATGGGACGAGTCCGCAGAACCTGGGGAATCTGCCAGCGGGGGCGATCGCGGCGTGCATCAGTTCCCCGCCATATGAGGGCCTCGGGATTAGGAATATACTGTCAGATGCAAAAATCATTCATGCCCCACCACGGCCTGGTGATGTACGACAATATATGCGCAAGGCACCTATGTCTGAGTATGGCTCATCAGAAGGCCAACTTGGCACAACCCAGGGCGATACCTTTTGGTCTGCAAGTCGCACGATTCTTGAGCAGGTCGTCGCCGTCCTCGCCCCCGGTGCCCATTGCATCTGGGTCGTTAAGTCATATATAAGAGAGGGCAAAGTCGTGGACTTTCCTGGCGATTGGCGGAAACTGTGCGAGAGTTGCGGGCTCGTCACGCTGCATGAGCACCATGCCCTGCTTGTCGAGGAACACGGCATACAAAGAAATTTATTTGAAGAGGCAGATACGTTCCATAAGACATCAAAAAAATCTTTCTTCAGGAGGCTTGCAGAAAATCGTGGAAGTCCTACAATAGATTATGAGGTTATCTATTGTATGGAGAAAAACGATGGAAAGAACATGCTTAGATTGTCAGACAATGCTAACCGGACATAGCAAATCAATTCGTTGCCCCAAATGTGCACCAATACATAGACAACTCACAAAGTTTGGGAAACGAGCTACTATATTGACTTTTACCTGTGCATTATGTGACGCGACGTTTCAAGATTATGAAAGTAATAGAAAAAGCGCGAAACATGGCGTGCATTTTTGCTCACCAAAATGTCGAGCAGCATGGGTAGGTGTGCATAATTCTATTCGAAGAGGCGGTGATGGATTTAGAAGAACTAAAAAGGAGAAAGATGCAAATTATTATAGAAGAAATGCGACAAAGATAAGAAATACAGTGAGAGCACGATACGCAGCAAACAAAAATATCATACTAGAAAACTTATCGAAGAGAGACAAAGTAAGAAAGCTAGAAATTGTTGAGGCGTATGGCGGAAAGTGTGCCTGCTGTGCAGAAAGCCATTTTGAATTCCTTACCATCGATCACATTAATGGAGATGGCGCCGCTCATAGACGAGAAGTAGGGAAAGATACTCATAAGATATATGCTGATCTTAAGAAAAGAGGATTCCCGCAGGATAACTATCGTCTCCTCTGTTTTAATTGTAATCTTGCAATGGGGTGCTATGGGTATTGTCCTCATAATCCTGAAATAATGAGGCAGACTTTTGATAAACGGCCGAAGAAACCAGGGAGACCACGCGTGATTGTTTCTGTGCCTTCTCGTAAGGATTACACTACATTGCCATTGTTTGCAGGAACATCTAGCCCTGATGTGTAAAAACACCCCAAGGAGCAGCGGCCATGACCGATGAGCAGGCCCTGCGTCCCCTAGATGGGCGCGTGCTCTGCACTTTCTTCCCTCACCGCCCTGAAGGACGGAACCCCCAGAAAGGAGTTCAGATGACGATGGACACAGAGGAACCAGAGCCAACGTACACCAATACAAGGGCACCCTGGCTCCGTTGTACGCATATGACGGGATGCGGCCCGGTGTGGCGCGTCTCCACAGGCGTGCGAGGCGTCGGGCAGACGTTCTGGCTGTTGTGCCAGACCTGCATGCCAGAAGGCTCCAGTCTCTCCCCGAGGAAGGAGCATGTGTGAGATGAGTCGGTCCTATAGGCATACGCCAAAGATCCCGAACGGCGGCGGCGGCTGGGGTGGTACATGGGCGAAGCGGCAAAGCCATCGGCTCTACCGCTCCCAGGTCCACCACTCCTTGCGAAGCATCTCCGCAGCGGAGGACTATATACTTCCACGACCCGCAGACCTCGTCAAGGATGACATGCTCAAAAAGCAAGGCAAAGAATGGATTGGCCGTAGCACAGCTCGCGGGCGCCACCTTCGACATATGGGCCGTTTTGATCGGGCGATGCGCAAGTGACTACTTCCCCATTGACAGGCCGCAGCGGTTCGTCTATCCTTGGCACGCCGAGTTGGTTGGAGTATGCTGTCGGGCCGCACAGCCGTGCACAGGCTGGCGAGGTGTTCCTCTGGCACTTCCATTGCGGCCCGCCTCTCCCAGGGGAAGTCTTCAACGGAGGAGAAGATGTCCATGCCTGACTTGATTCCCCTTGAGCGCATTCTCTCAGATGCCCAGTTGCTTGCGTTACACGAACAAGTTTCCCCGGATAACGTCGCACTCGCCTTTGAAGTCCGCAGGCTCTTGTTTGCACTTTTGCCGCATACCATGCAAATGAAAGAAAATACGGCGCTACTTGCTGGAATCGTCCATGATGATGCGGCAATTATTGATGGCCTCGTTGCACAGATTTTCCGCCTCACCACATCCGCGCCGTGTTGCCCGCAGTGTGGCTATGCCATGCCACGAGGAGATGACCATGTCTAATGCTGCCCCGCAACGCCTTGACGTGCATACGTGCACCGGAGATGCTCCATGATGCATAGAACGGTCTTATATCACGGCAACTGTCAAGATGGTCTCGCCAGCGCATTTGCCTGCTGGCAGCGTTTTGGTGAGGAGGCTCAATACCTGCCCGTGCTTTATGGCCAACCCTGTCCAGATATTCCGCGCGACCATACGATCTACATTGTCGACTTCAGCTATCCCCCAGAGACCATACAAGCGTTACTCGTTGCACGCCTCACGCTGGGCGAAGATCGAGAGCCGTATGTGACGGTGCTGGATCACCATGCGAGCGCTGAGCGGGATCTGGCTGCCCTGGCGCGCCAAGGATTGCGCGGGCTCATGATCTGCTTTGACATGGAGGAATCCGGGGCGAGTCTGACCTGGAAATATCTGCATGCAGGAGCAGGGGTCCGGCGCTATGCCCCTGATCCTGATGAGTTCGAATACCGTATGCCGACCTTCTTCAAATACGTGCGAGACCGTGATTTGTGGCAGTGGCGCTTACCAGACAGCAAAGCTATTAGCCTAGCGTACTGGGCGCTCGACAAAGATTTTCGGAGTATAGAACAGTTTGCGCAGGATCTGGACGACGCAGAAGGCTCTCATCGCATAATCACCGAGGGCGGTGCGATGCAGCGCTATGCGGATGCGCTGGTGAAAGAGCAGGCCGCACGGGCTGTGTATGGCAACATCGGTGGCTATCGGGTGCCCATCGTCAATGCCACGACGCTCTTCAGCGAAGTGGGAGATTTTCTCTGCTCCCAGGAGCCCAGGCCACTGTTTTGTGCGTATTATTTTGACCGAAACGACCACAAGCGCCAGTGGGGCTTACGCGGGCGTGGGGAGGTTGATCTGAGCATAGTAGCCAAGGGGTATGGAGGCGGCGGGCATCCGCAAGCAGCTGGGTTTGTCACGGAGCAGGATTGGCGGGGAGAGATAATCACTTGACACCGAGTCAGCGACTCCGCCCTGAAGGGCAGAGCCCCCAGCGCGGGGAAAACGGGTGGTGATATCCTCACAATTTTTCCATCACGGAGGTGTTTGATGACGTTGAATGAACGGCGTGCGATCTTTGTCTATGATGGGGTGCGGCTTGCTGCTCTTGCCGCACAGGCTCCTATCGTTCCAGTTCCCTGGAAAGAACGTGAGTCTGCTTTTCAGGCACAGTTTCTTGATGTGATTGCACGGCAGTGTGGGCCGAATCACTCCGCAGATGCGGAGGACTTCCACGAAGAGTGGGTCAAGTCCTATCTGAAGATGGGGTCGGCCTATCTGCCGGTCTATGACCGCAAACACAAGACACATCCTGATATGGTACCCTATGCTGAGCTGGGCCAGCTTGAGCGTGACAAAGATGATGTGTTTATTGCGCTGTGTGCGATTGCAAGACAGTATATCTGTCAGCAACTCCGCCCTGAAGGACGGAGCCCCCAGAAAGGGAAAACGGTGGTCTATGTGTGAGCATCTCGACTTTGCAGCTTCGGTGGATGTCCATCATCTCACAGACACGCGCGAGGGTGAGAGTCTACGGTGCATGGTGGATCTGCATATCGTCTGCGCCGCCTGTCAGACTCCCATGCTCTTTGCCTTACCCCTTGGCGTCAATTTAGCATATGGGGCGACGATGTCTCTCGACGGGACGGAAGCGCGACTGACCGCACGGATCGGCATTCCGCTGGTGCCGAAGGAGCGCCGCTCATGACACAGCAGATAAATGTCCTCGACCATAATGCGATGATCGTCAGCGCCCTGGCTTTTCTTGAAGATTCTTCCCGCACGCCCACAGCAAGGCTTGAGGCAGGGATTCGGTATCTCAAGGGTAGTTGCCTCTATTTCCCTAGGGACATCGTCGAGACGGCAGTCAAATATGTGTGGGATAGTCATGCTGATGATTACGCACAGGAGCGTGGCTAATGTCTAGTCCAGATGATGATGCCAAGGTCGCGCTGTTTGTCCTTGTGCTCCTGCTCCTGCTCTTCGGCGTAGGAGTGCTGAGCTGGCTACGAGGTCTCCCGCCGTGGCGTCCCCTGCCGCCTAAGAGCCTCAGCGCGCCAGCGTCGTCGACCGCTGCAGATTCCTCGGCTGTGCCAGGCGCAGAGCACGCGAACGCCGTACCGCAGGGCGACACGGAAGTCATACATTCCGGCCGTCTGCGTGCCTCGGCTGCCGTATCCCCTCTGCCCTGGCATCAACAGCTCCGCCCTGAAGGACGGAGCTTGAGGGAAGGAGGACACCGCCCTCTGACTCTCGACGTAAGTGTTGAATAGGCAGTTTGTACTAAGCGTACTGAGCGTGGTAGCTCGAAGCACAAGACGGACGTCCCGCTAATCTGTCTTCCCTGCGTGCGCCTAGGCCGAAGCGGTCAGTTGTCCAGCTCGTAGGAGCATTAATCTATTGGAGTGCTGCTGATGCAAATGTATGTCCCGGTGGTAGGGAAGACTGGCAAACCGCTGATGCCAACAACCAATCGCAAAGCTGACAAGCTCATCGCGAAGGGGCGAGCCCGGCGCCGCTTTGACCGGGGCTTATTCTATATCCAACTTCTTGACCGGGAGCACGGCTATACGCAACCCATCGCAGTAGGTGTTGACCCTGGCTCGAAAAAGGAAGGATTCTCGGTTAAGAGTCATGCGCACACGTACCTCAATATTCAGGCTGATGCTGTGACCTGGGTGAAAGACGCAGAGAAAACGAGTACGCAGATGCGGCGCAGTCGACGGAGTCGTAAGACCCCTTACCGGCAGTGTCGGAGGAATCGCCGACAAGGGCAGTTCCGCCTTCCCCCCTCGACACGTGCCCGCTGGGGATGGAAAGTACGTATCTGCCAGTGGGTAGCGAGGCGGTTCCCCATCACCACATTCATTGTGGAAGATATTGCCGCAGTGACACGGCCAGGTAAGCAGCGCTTTAATAGATCATTCAGCCCTCTTGAGGTAGGGAAGCACTGGTTCTATGCCGAGCTGGTCAGGATAGCGTCGATCTGTAGTCGCCCTGGCTGGCATACGGCCGGCATGCGGGAAGAGTTGGGGCTGAAGAAATCTAGGAACAAACTGTCCGACAATTTTGACGCACATTGTGTAGATAGTTGGGTGTTGGCCAATTTCTATACAGGAGGGCATCTCAAGCCAGACAACATGCAAATTATATACCTCGTGCCGCTGCATTTTCATCGGCGACAGTTGCATCGCCTCGAACCAGCGCCAGGCGGCAAGCGTGCTGTCTACGGAGGGACGAGAAGCCTGGGATTCAAACGTGGAAGTTGGATTAAGCATCCCAAGTATGGAGTATGCTATGTCGGAGGGACAACAGGGGCAACACTCAGTCTGCACGACATGCAAACTGGAACCAGGATGACGAAGAGCGCCAAGCCAGCGGATGTGTCTCTTCTCTGTACGGCCAGTTGGCGTGTCCGAGCTGGGAGGGCATAAGCGATGATGTCCCATGACCACGAGGCGTTGCACGCAAATCAAAATCGTGCTGCCGTCCAGGTCCTCTGTGCCTTCCGCGCCCTGGAACAGGGGACACAGCCCGCGGGGAGGCATATCACACGCGAGGTGGACGGCTTCGTCGAGATTGGGCGGGATTGCCCTCTGGAGGAGTGGATGCTCGCCCTGGAGATCGGGCTGTTCAGAGAAGAATGGTTTCGCCAACGGGAGAAGGCTACGCTGATGCTGGCCAAGATCGGTGATGGGTTGCTTGTGCCCAGCATGGGACTTGCGCAGCGGAGGGCCATGGGATATGACTGACACCTTGCAGCTCGGAGGCCCTCAGCGGAGGTGATGCAGTTCAAACAAGGCGCAACGCGGAACGTTTTTCTCACGACATCCTATGCCATCAAAATCCCGCGTTTTGTTAACATGGCAGTGCAAGGAGAAAGAAAGCTATGCCACCAACGCGGCAGAATTACCTGTATTATGGTGATAACCTTGAAGATCTACGGAAGTATATCAGAGATGAATCCGTAGACCTCTGCTATATTGATCCTCCATTCAATTCAAAACGTAATTACAATCAAATCTATAATAATATTGGGAAGGAAGATCGAGCCCAGGCCCAGGCATTTATTGATACCTGGATATGGGATGACCGCGCTAATACTGGATATAGCGAAATTATAGACAATGCTCATGGAAGGTTTCAAGCTCAACTGGTAGAGCTTATAAAGGGGCTACACGCTGTCTTACGTGAGGGGAGTTTACTAGCTTATCTCGTAAGTATGTCATTACGTTTGACGGAAATTCACCGTGTCTTAAAGACAACCGGCAGTTTCTATTTGCATTGTGACCCGACCGCAAGCCACTATCTCAAGCTCCTTTTAGATTCCATCTTTGTCACAACCGGCGGCGAGTTTCGGAACGAAATCATCTGGCATTATCTTAAGTGGTCAATCGTACAGCGTCAATTTGTACGAAACCACGATATTATCTTCTTCTACAGCAAATCCGACGATCCTAACCGAGTATTCAACACACTATTTATGGAGCGCTCTCCCGCCACGAAGAAACGATTCGGGAATGCAAGAATTGTTTCCAGTCACGATTCGAGAGGGCAGCGCCAGCCCTCCCAAATGGAAGGTGAGTCAGTTGGTGTAGCGATGGACGATGTTTGGGACATCAGCCGCGTTCCTCCTATCAAGCAACTCTACCCAACGGAAAAACCGACCGCCTTACTGGAGCGCATAATTATAGCATCCACAAACGAAGGTGATCTTGTTTTAGATGCCTATTGCGGATGTGGAACTACTATTGTTGTAGCCGAAACATTGAAGCGCAAATGGATAGGCATAGATATTACCTATCAGTCTATTTCACTAGTACTTAGACGGCTTGAATGGTCTTTTGGTAGAGACGTATTAGCTAATATACACATTGATGGCATTCCAAGCGATATGGCTTCCGCACAAGCCCTTGCCCACAAACAAGATGACCGGCTACGCAAAGAATTTGAAAAATGGGCTGTGCTTGCCTATACAAATAACCGTGCCATCATTAATGAAAAGAAGGGCGCTGATGCTGGGATAGATGCGCGGGCCTTTTTCAAAACAGGCAGAACCGATAATGCTAAGATCATCTTTCAGGTCAAATCGGGTGGAGTGAATCGCGGGGATATCGCTAAGCTGCGAGGCGATATGGAACGCGAGCAAGCAGCACTCGCCGTCCTGCTCACTTTAGCAGCTCCTACGCGGCCTATGTTCAGCGAAGCTAAAGGGGCTGGACAATATCGCCATGAAGAGATGGGACGTAGTTATGATAGAATCAGTATTGTGACCATAGTAGAAATTATAGAGCAGGGGAAGCGGCTTGAGATTCCCATGAGTCTTGAAGTATTGAAGGCTGCACAAACCATGGTACTAGATGACCAAATAGATCTTCCACTACCACAATGACAATGTTCCCTTATTATTTCATAGATGGATAATGAAGCATATATAAAGAGATAAAAGTATTAGATCTTTAAGAACTATATTAAAAATAATGCGTGCCAAAAAAAATCAAAATAGCCCACTACCCATGAAACGCAAGCCTTGAAATAAGATTCAACGTTTTCTCCGGCGGCGAAAACAACAGCGTCTCAAGATGCGCAAGAGATATCCCGCAGCCATTGCACACTGAGCGACTACCGACAAAGGCCACTCCATGCCAACCTATGACGCCGCTAACCTCCTGGGCCTGATCCTGCGCGCCATGCGCGTCTGTCGCAACTTCGGCTATCCGGCCTGCTCGCAGCTGTGGTGGCGCACTGACGGCGAGTATGCGCCGGTGACGTTGTTTATCAGCTGCAACGACCTGTTTGCCTGGGCAACGGCGGATGAGGAGCCAGTGACCCAGGAGAATATCGCGATCCTCGAACAGGCCGTGGCCGATATCCAGGCCATCACACCTGACGATCCCTCGCTGGCCGACTTGTTGTTTTGCTGCCGGGTACGCGGCATGCGACCGCAACGGCCGTATTATGCCTATATTCCTGATGCGCTGCATACGCTGTTTAATGCGTGCGGTCCGGCGCGGGAGGGCTAGCCCGTGCGTCGTGGCCGTCCTCCAATTTCCTCGCCCCTGCCCCCTGAGGAGTTGGCGCCGCTGCTTGCCAGCGCGACGTTAGACGCCAACGCATGGCGACGACGTTTTGCAGTTATGCGGGCCTTGCGGTCTTCTTTCCGGCATGGTGCGGCGCAATAGACTGGCAATCCTTTCTGTGCACGGCTGTATTGTTGCCGCGTGGGGGCAAATGGAGACCCACAGAAGCTACAGACAATGCACTGTGCAAGACGCTCTCCTGTCCGCGAGAATATGCGCGGTTTTCCCTGGAGCGACGGCACGCATGCCACTGAACAATAGAGGAACTTGCGAGACCGCAGTTTGTGCCGCTTCACGGTAAATCGCTTCTGGCAGGTAGGGCACTCGACCTCGCACCATCCATGCGCCTGACAACATGCTCGACTACAATAGAGGGCTTCTCCACGCTGCACGATGGCCTGGCACCGCTCAAAAATGGCTCCACAGTGCTGACAGAGACACGCTACCTGTTTTTTCTTCGCTTTGCCCTGACAGGCTCGACTACAGAATGCACCAGGGCGATCTTGCCGACGGCTATAGAATCCCCCGCATTGCTGACACATATACGTGCCCAGGCGCCGATGGATATCATGCTGCGAACGCCCAGTGAGAGGCGGAGAGGCAACATGATGAAAACTCCGCTGATGATAACCATGCTCTGGATCGCGTTGTAGAGCGGTCATACGGTATTCCTTATATCATTCTCCAAAAAGTACCAATTGGTTTTGCTGCCGTGCTTTCCTCCTCTGTCTCGGCGCACTAGGTACCGAAGGGAGGCGGCCTTGTTCCAGAAGGAGGTCGCCAAAGAGCGGCAGCGGCTCGGGAGCTGCGGCCGGGGCCAGTGCGCGCCATCCAGCATAGATGCGTGTGATGATAGATTCTGCTGGTTGCGCCGCGGCCGGGCTTGCAGTCGGTCGTGCTGACGGTATAACCAGGGCGTGGACCTTCTGGAGTGCCGCAATGTCAGCAACAATATCCTCGACGGGCGGGAGACTGGCGGGTGGCTGCTCGGACAGGGCAGCACTGAGCTGCTGGTGCAGGCCGGCCAGCGCCTCACGGTAGTCCGCAAGCGGAAAGGGCGTGCCGAGCTGCGCCGTATAGTCCCGCAACTGGCGTTCCAGTGTGCGGAGTTCCTGCGTCAGGGCGAGACAGCGGCTATCATACTCTGCGGCAAGCCGTTGGACAGCGTTGAGGATGGCCCGAGCGCCGTGCGCGTGCCGTGCGAGCGCGGTCCGCACCACTGCCTGCCCGGTGAGGGACACTTCTGGCAGCGCATAGGGGTGGAGCGTCAGATGGACCTGGAGTCCTCGGTAGGTGGCTAAGAGGAAATCGGTTGTGGTATGCACGAGAGGTGGCAGTGTCTGTAAGAGGTGCGCAAGAACATCAATGGCGTCTTTCTCTGCCAGCGCTCCTGCGGGGGCAGCGTGCAGCGTGTGCGTATCCTGTAGCAAGCGCGTGAGCTGTTGCTGCATCTGCCTCAGCATGTCCGGAAGGTCTCGCACCTTGATACGCGCGACATACTGCTCATCGTCATGGTGTCGTGCAAGGACGGCGAGCCGCTGCAGCGCCGCCTCCGTTTCAGCCATCGTCAGCACCGCAGGATTGCCTGATGCAATCGCTTTGACCTCCGCATACGACAGTGCTTGCTCGCTGATGTCCTCGGCCTGGCGTACCGTGCTGTCGCCCGTCATGACCTGGGCGATGAACTTCGCCTTGGTCTCCAAGGCCTGCCACATAAAGGCATCGAAGGAGCCTTCGGTCACATAGCGGTAGATGGCAACTTCGAAGTTGAGATTGCCTTGGCGGAGAATGCGGCCTTCGCGTTGTTCTACTTCAGCCGGCTTCCACGGCGCATCCAGGTGATGTAGGGCGACCAGCCGCCGCTGGACATCCATGCCCATGCCCATTTTTTGCGTACTGCCGAGGAGCACCCGCACGCTGCCAGCCCTCACCTTTTCGAACAGGGCATGTTTCTTGCCGTCTGTGTCCGCATCGCCAATGATAGCAATCTGTCCTCTTGGCAGGCCGTATTTGATGAGCTTGTCGAGTATATCGTCATAGACGCAGTACCCCCATGAGGTTGGGTGGACACCCATGTCCGCAAATACGAGCTGCGTTCCCCGTCTGCTATCCGTAGCACGCCAGATGCCGCAGACGTTTTCGACCAGGGCATTGACCTTAGAGGCGGGCTCATCGTTTGCTGTGCCAAGAAGCAGACGGGCTTCTAGGGCGAGCTTGCGGCCATCTGTGGTAATGGCGAGGGCGTTATCCTCCCACGGCTTGACGAGGCCATTGCGCACGGCTTCGTAGCGCTTCACAAGCGCATCCTGAAGGCGCCGCTGTGTATCAGACATTGGGCAGGCGATGATGGCGGGCTTCCCGCCCTTGAGCGCCGGGGTAGGGAGTTGGAGCATGGCGGCGGTCTGGACGTCGGCAAAGGTACGAAACATGCCTTGCAGCTCGGGCAGGTTCGTGAAACGTGCGAAGCGGCTCCGTGGACGGAGAGTCTTCCCATCGGGGGCAATCTCCATCAGTTCGGCCACTTCCCCAAACAGCGCGGCCCAGGCATCGAAGTGCTCCAGCCCTGCCGCTTCCAGTCCGTCCGGGTCGAGGTAGCGCTGAATCGTGTACATCTCGACCATCGTGTTGCTGACTGGTGTGCCACTGGCAAAGGTGATGCCATGGCCGGGGTGTTGCTCATGCAGGTAGCTGCACTTCATGGCGAGGTCAAAGGCGCGCTCACTGCCACCGGTCTGGATACCGGCCACGCGCTGCATCTTTGTGGCTACGGTTAAATTTTTGAACTGGGCCGACTCGTCTATGAATAAGTAGTCTATTCCTAATTGGTCGAATGCAAGACCATCATCCTTCTTCTCCTCAGCTGCAAGCGCCTCTATCTTGGCTTCATAGCGCGCCTTTTGCTTCTCCAGGGCCTTCATGATATTACGGTGGGCCTGAGAGTGGCGGGTGTTCACTTCGAGCACTGCGGCATCGACCAGGAAGCGTTCATAGGCATCAATCTGCTGTTGCAGGAAGCGCTCCTGGAACTCCTTGGACATGCCGAGGCGTTCGAAGGAACTGTGCGCTGTCAGTATGCCATCCCATACACTGCTCGCCATCTTTGCCGTAACGAGCTTGCGCCGCTCCTGCGTGAAATCATCTTTTGTGGCAATGAGGAGTTTCGCGTTAGGGTACAGATGCAGGCACTCGCGGGCGAACTGCTCCAGTATATTGTTTGGAATAACCAGCAAAGGCTTATGGATTAACCCGGCTTGCTTCATCTTCATGGCCGCAGCAAACATGCACCAAGTTTTTCCAGATCCGACTATATGTGCTAGCAGGGTATTACCACTTGACATAATGCGCCATACGCCATCGACCTGATGCTTGGCGAGTTGAATATGCTGGCTCATCCCAGGAAAGCGCAAGTGCGCGCCATCGAAGGTCCGCAAGCGCAAATTATTGAAGAGGTCATTGTACACTCGTACCAGCCGCTCTGCCCGCTCGGGCTCGCTGAAAATCCACTCCTTAAAGCGTTGCTTGATCCGCTGTTGCTTCTCGCGCGCGGCCAGCGTCTCTTGCTGGTTCAGCGTGCGCACTTCCTTGCCGTCCTGCCAGCGCACATCATAGATCGTGGGGCTCTGGAGATTGAGCGCTTGCCCTAGAAGCGTAATACCGTCAATGCGCAGCGTCCCGTATTCCGAGGTTGCGGCAACGGTCGAGCAGCCCCATCGAGAACCGTCGATGCTCCACAGCGCGTCTTTCGCGCTATGCGCGACGGTGATATGCCAATCCCGCATCGCAAACAGTTCTGCTGCAAAGGCATGGATGTCCGTCGCAGGTATCCACGGAGCCCCCAGGTTCACATCAATGCTGCCCGGCAGCAGGTCTGCGGGCTGCACAGCACGCAGGGCTTCGATGTTGCGCTGGAAGGCTGCGCCCGCCTGCTCGGCATGGGCAAGTTTGGTCCGCACGTTGCCGGAGAGATACACGTCCGCAGTCTCCCATGCCTGCGTGGTGGGATCCTGGTAGAGGAGGTCGCCCAGGTCATGCACAATCTCCTCGAGGGATTTGCCGGTCAATTGCGCGATATAGTCAAGGTCCACGCGGCCTGTCTGGTCGAGCGACAGCAGGAGTCCCTGCTCAGCCGTCTGCGCTGAGGTGATTGGGGCGTGATGGACCACGACGTCCCGCTCTAGGATGGCGGCCTTGGTGGCGATCCCGGTGGTCTCATCATACTGTTCCAGGGCCATGACGAGCATCGCGTCCGGGTCGTCGCGGAAGGTTACCAGGTTCGGCATGCGCCGGACGGTGATGCCCTTGGCGGTCGTTGCGATGACCGTGTGATTGATCGGGCCGTAGATGGCGCAGAACGCATCGTACTCGGCATTCAGGTGCTGGCGAGCCTGCGCTCTGACCGCTAGCGGCTGTCCGGTATTCTGGACGTCCAGCACGTACCGGGCACTGTCTCGGAGACGGATCAGGTGCGCTAGGCGCTTGCCCATGAGGGAGCCGTCTGCCTGGAGGGGTTTGCCGCTGTGGAGGACGGGGACCGCATCGCCGTGCTGGACCTGAAGGATAGCGAGTGTCGTGGGGTCAACAAAGAGGCTGCCCTCGATAAGATGGAGTGGCAGTGGAGAGATCGCACGCCATGCTGGATCAGCAATAAAAGCTGCTTGTGCTACGGCATACACGCCACGGGGGAGGGATTGAAGGGCTTGCTGGAGTTGTGTGGCAAGATCACCGGTAGCTGTCACGGAATAACCACTTTGCGAGCCATATAATCTGTCATCGTGACTATATGTGCCGAGCAGCATATGCCGATGGTGCTGGAAATATGTGCTGACCCGGGCCTCATGCCCGTTTAGAAGTATTGGTGTGGTCTGGGTCCACTGGGGATATACATGGGCGGGGGGTTGACCAGGGACGCGCTTCAGCATGAATAAAATGTCGGCGCAAACAGCAGTGCCTTCAAGAGATCCTGACGGGAGTCTGATGGCGCCTAAAAAATCTGCGTGGATGGCGAGAGACTCGCGAAATGAGGGATCGGTACGGTCGAGAAGAAAGTGCGTAACTATAAGAGCAAGAATACCTCCCGGCTTGAGCAGGTCTATCGACTTCGCTAGGAAGAATTCGTGGATGCTCAGGCGCATGCCACAATAAGCGACGTGGAGGTCTAAGAAGGGTACGTTGCCAGTGACGGCATCTATGCTGTTGTTTGGTATCGTCGTATCATAAAAGTCCTCAATGCGGACATCATTTTGAGGATAGAGCGCACGAGCAATACGTGCCGAAATTGTCTCAATCTCTATCCCAACAAAGTGTAGAGACGTTGGAGCATGGGCTATGAAGCGGCCAGACCCGCAACCGGGCTCAAGGATGATTGCGTTATCTTCTGGCATGCCAAGCCGTGCGAGAGCTGCGTAGATTGCCTTAATAATGACAGGTGGTGTGTAATAAGCAGTGAGAGCTGCACGGCGCGCCCCGGCATACTCTTCGGGCGAGAGCAGATCTTTGAGACGGGTTCCCAATCTCTCCCATCTAGGAGTACGATATTTCTTTGTCACTGGATCGTCGAAGAAATAGAGGGCCCCTGGGCCGAATCCAGAAAAATGCCTGAGTATGCGAGATTGTTCTTCTGTGGGTGCTTGTCCTGTTGCCTCTAGGAGACCTAGAATCTCTATAGCATCAAGAATTATTTCTGCTTGTGCAAGCAAACCACTCTTATGTGCCGTGATCATTCCATGCTCCTGCTCTTGTTGTCCTGAACAAATTTTGCGTATTTTTGTACAGAGCCGATAGGAATAGTCAAGGCATCCTCAACAGACCATCCTTGGTTGAGACGTGAATGGATTGTGTGTGGGAAAAATCCTTTTTCCCTTGCCCACATAGCTATTGTTTGCGTTATATCATTATACGTGAGAAAACGATTGTTACGCTTATTGTTTGACTGTTCTATCGGTGTTCCCCAATAGCAGTTTTCCTTAGAGTAAGGGCCATTGTTATCGCGTCTCTCTAAGGTTGTGCCTGACGGTGGCTCTCCCATGTCAGCAGAAAAGTTTTCAAAATGAAGCCATTCTAAGCATACACATATACCTCTTCCTCCATAATTTTTATAGCTTTTCTCATTTGAATTGCGGCATCTCGTTAGCATGCCAGTCCATCTGCTATAAAGAATAGTATTTGTTTTTCCATGACTTATAATAGCCTTGCAAGTTTGTTCTTTACGGAAGCAACCGCAGGATTGTGTTAGTTTTTGCAGAAGACTCCCGCCATAAATCACTTTCTGATTTCCACAATCACACTGGCAACGCCAATAGGCGTTATATGGTTTTCGATACTCGGCAAACCCAGTCACCACGAGTCGTCCGAAGCGCAGCCCGGTGAGGTCTTTTTTGGGGAAACGATGGGGTAGAACAGACTCAGCAGATGTAGTATCATCTTGATCAGCCATGCGCTGCACCTCATTTGCAGTGATGTCATGGGGCGGGCACGGGCGGGCGCAACGAACGCCCGCCTTGCCGCAAAAGGATTGTTCCTAGTATAGCATTTTCCCTTGCAACTACAAGCTGTTTCCCTTCTCTCCTTCGATAATTTCCTTATGGCCCGAACAGCTCGGGCCAGTCGCCGCACGCAACGTCTTTGACCAGCGCAAGCGTGGCAGGATCAGCAGTCTCTGCACACGTCCAGAGTCGTGGCGTTGCCGCACGGACGCGGCAACAGACGACGGGCGGAGTACTCTGGTTCAATCCCAGATACAGACTGCCAGCAATGACGAGGCAACACAGGGTCATAACTGGATGACCAAAAAGCAAATGCAGGATCGAAGTGATCCCTACGGGGCCGGTATACAATATTTCCCCCTTTCACAGCATAAGAGGTTGTATAGGGACCAAGGCAGTGCCTGTGCCTTTTTTGCTGTTGCAAGAGCGACAAGCGGGGACGATATTCGAGAGCGTGTGATTGCCACCCTGTGAGAGTGGGGTTATGTGGTCCTGAGTCAGATGCCCTTTGGCCCGCTTCCCACAATAGACACACCGATGATCGTAGGCAGCTTGCATCTCGACCCACTGGGCATGCGTAAAGTCGCAGATGGCTGCGCCGCGTTTGAGCGCGCGGTGGCGCTTCACCTGTGCACGGTCTTTTTCAGGATGGGCTACCTTATAGGCTCTATTATCTACACGTAGTTCTTCGCGATGCGTCTCACGATAGGCTTTTTTACGTACATTGGCTTCATCACGATGAGCTTTTTCATATGCTCTTTGATAGGCGCGTCTTTCATCAAGATGCGCCTCGCGGTACATTCTTTGAGAGGCGAGTATTTCTTCACTGTGGGTCTCGCGATAAGCTTTGCCACGTGCACGCACTTCTTCAGGGTGTGCCTGGCGATAAGCTTTGTGCCGTGCACGTACTTTCTCAGGATGCGTCTCGCGATAGGCTGTCTGATAAACACGTGCTTTCTCAGGATCTCTAGCCATGGGGATTCCTTATGACCATAAGTGACCTTGAGGGGAATGGGCTGCTGCCAGGCGGTCAGCTCTGGCCAGTCTTGCAAAACTGTGCAGCCCATAGGGGACAGTCATGAACAGTATAGCAAGATATCCCTATATTGCCTAGCGTTTAGCAGACCAATCCCCACCAAAACCGATTTGCAAAAAGAACAACACTTGCGTCGTATCTCGTCCGCTTCCCAGATAGTGGACATATTCAGTTCGCGCTCCCACCGCAGCCTGGTTCCAGTGATGGCCGTGTACTGGAATGTTCCACTTAAGTTTCACGCCAAGCACAGGCGTAAGTTTGCGATTCCAGAAATCGTCTGGTCTATCGCTCAAGGTCCAACGAAAAGCGCCAAAGGTGTTCAAGACAAGTCGCGTATTCATGACCTGAAACCAATCTACGCCTTGTTCAGCCGCTCCTTCAAACTTCAATCCTTCTATGTGGCCACGACTCATCTCTGACCATACTAAATACGGATACCCAACAGGCTCCCAGGCCGCGACACCGTTTACCACGAGCAGCAGCAGAATCCCACAGAGTACAAATGTCTTCATAGGTCTATTCCTCAATGGCCCTTAGCCCAGTAAGTTAATCGATCCCCGCATATCCTTTCACGCCAAAATGCGCGCAGATATGCGTATAAGTTGACTTGACGAACGATCAGATACGCCGGCAACGCCCGGACCACCTCCAGCGCGCACCGTGGTTCAGCACACATGGCCACCACGCAGGCCATGCCAACGTCAAACAGCACAGAGGTGCCAATACTCTGCACGAGGGATTGTGTGCCCCACCAGACAAATAGGCCTATCCCCACAGGTGCCAGCAGTGCATCGGCGAGGTACCAATAGACGAGGCATTTCAGGGGCCAAACCGAGCGGAAGCGATGGAGTGCCATGCATTGGAACATGCCACAATACCATCGGTCGAGTTGCCGCAAATAGGTCTGGCACGTGCGAGGTTCCATCGTGAGACACCGCGCTTGTGCTACGTAGGCGGTGCGTGCGCCTTGAGCGTAGAGCAGCCAGGCCGTATCCATGTCCTCTGTCATGGTGGCATTCCGAAAGCCTCCGACCTGCCGAAGGAGGTCCGTGCGATAGAGCGAGCAACAGCCGGCTGCGACCAGGACGCTTCGCAGCCGGTGTTGCCCGGACTTGTGGATCGTCTGCCCAAGGATATATTCGAGAAAGCGACCTCGCTCCCATAACGTCTCTTGGGCGTGCGGTAAGACTGAGGCGCAAGCTACTCCTACGTCTGGATCATCCATGGCAGCATGGAGCAATGTCAGGACATCCGGCGCTAATTGCGTATCAGCATCCACCGTCAAGACAAACGGCGTCTCGACAGTGGCAAGGCCGGCATTGAGACTTGCTGCCTTGCCTCTATTGGGTATGAGTGAGAGCACCTCTGCACCAGCCTCGTTGGCCACAGCCGCTGTGGCATCGGTCGAGCCATCGTCCATCACGAGGATACGTGTGAGCGGGAGCGTCTGGGCACGGAGACTTGCAAGAGTCACCGCCAGCGATGCTGCTTCATTATAGGCTGGAATCACTGCTGTGACTTGCATCAGTCTGCTTCCTCTGCGAATCTATGCGGCAGCCGCTCTATGAGCCACCGATGCTCCCCCAAGCGGGCGACACGGACGACCAGCCTTGGCGTATTGATCTCCCTGGCAATGAGCCGCAGGTGCCCGTATTCCAGGCCTTCCGCCTTGCGCGGATACCGCCTGTTGACCGGCATGCACGAGCCGCGCGCGTGCGTCGGGTCATCCGGCCAGCCCGCCCGGCGATTGATGGCCATCTGTACGAGCCAGGCGGGGTCGGTCGCATAGGCGACGGAGTAGCCAGCGGCCCGGGCGGAGCGACACTGGCGGAGGTAGGTGAGGGTCGAGCGTATCAGGGACATATCACGGCTCCTTCTTAACCCGATATGCGGCACGCCTGCTCTGCGTAGTCCCAGGCTGTGGCAAAGTCGCCGTGATCGTTCGCCTGAATGATTTTCCACGCGAAAGTCATTGCATCCTCTTTCGAGAGCGTGGGATCCAGGTTGCGCAGTGCCGCGGCAACCATGGCTGAAGCTGGGAATGCGGCGTCGTGGCCTGGTATCAGCGCATAACAGAGCGCGCCTCCTACGCAGTAGGCACCGTCCGGAAGCTCGTCATCTTCATTCTCGGTATCTGCCAATCGGATCGGATTGGGATAATGCGCACGGATAGCTGCGACGGTCCATTCTTTCTGGAGTGCGTTAGTGTCTGTCACGGTTTTGGTCTCCTTTTATCGTTCTTGTGCCTGTCGCGGCCGCATACTCGCACACCAGGTACACGCATAACCGGTGACAACAGGTTGTCGACACGCAGCACAGGGGAACATGTCTGGCGCAAAGGTGCGGGCTAGGGTATCTGCAGCGCGTTCCCAAGCAGCAGAATAGGGACGCAACTGCGGTGGACGGGCAGTCTGCACATCATGAGAAGGCATGTCATGGCTCCTTGTTGTGTATTTTTCGTTCGCATCGCGTACATGTTCCCTCGATCCTCGAGGCGCATGCAGGACGAAAACACGCCCAGCGGCCCCGGCACACGGGGCAGATATGGCTATGCATCTCGACGAGGTCGGCGTCGAGATCCCGTTCGTATCGCACGTTCATAGTATGCGCCAGCGGATTGACGTGAGCACAGACGGCGCTCTCGGCGGCTCGATCTGGCGTGTAATGTCCCCTCGCTGTGCGAGCCGGTGCAAGATCTGATGCACGGCTTGGCGGCTGACGCGCAACTCCTGGGCGATCTGGACGGTCCGGAGCCCGTTGGGATGCGCGGCGAGCAGGGCCAGGTAGCGCTGCGTCGTGGTATGGGTGGCATGGGCCGGAATGCCCAGGGAGGGCGGCACGCCAGCGGGCAATCGTAGTGACGCTGACGCCGCTCTGGGCGGTAAGGCAGCGGTCGGGCATGGTGCCGAGCTGCGGGCGAATGGTGGCTGGAATAGGCATGGGCTTGGGGCCGCTCTTCATGGGGGTCTCCTTTATAGTCCTACGCGGGCCAGAATCCGCTGGCAGACCCCTTCTGCCAGGTCCGTTTCCGAGAACGCATACGGATACTCGTAGAAGCGCGTGTTGTTCGCCTCCAGCAGCCAGAGCGTGAGCGAGCCGCTGCCAGTCACATGGCCGGTTGGCGTGATGAGGCGGGCATCTCGACGCATCTGCTGGACGCCGTTGGTGTCGACGAAAGTTATAGATGTGTGCATACGGGATTGCTCCTGTAGGTTAGCGGTCGCCGTAGTCGTCAGGATTCCCTGGCCCGAACGACTCCTCCTCCTCGGGGTCAAGGGCCAGCGTATATTTCTGCGCATGCTTAATGCAGCACTTTTCGCACAGATAGGCACTCGGGAGCGCAGTTCGAAAGTTTTTCCATCCTCCGCGAAACCGGATAATGGTCCCTGTGGGTGATGACGGCAGATAGCCGCACAGCGCCCGCTGCCCTTCGTCTGGCAGGATGTGCCAGAGATGCCCGCCATTGCTCCTGGCGTATGTAGTGACCATCATTGTTTCCCTACCAGCAATAGGTGCGAGACGGGCGTATCGTATTTTACGACACATCCGGCAAACGCCCCGCCCTGATAATACTGGTGCAGGGCTGCGTGAAAGACCTGCTGAGCCAGGGCAGTGGAAAACCGGGCATTATGGACAGCGAAGGTGACGATCAAATGCAGTCGGAGGGGGTTCATGCGTTTTCCTTTCTCTCATGGTATACTGAGAGCGCTGAAGCCAGCTGCAACCCCAGGGCTGTGACTCTCCCTGGGGAAGGGGGCCGGATCGTGTCCGGCCCTTGCGCTGGCGTACCGATTGACTGCTCTCTAAGTCATACTCTCCATTGTCATAGGCGTCCTGGGCAGCCCCCTCAGCATTCCCCCTCGTCTCGTAGGCCGTGCGAGAGAGCACGTCACCCTCAGAGCTGATCGGCTCACAATACCACGCATCGTCAAGGGCTGCCTCCATCGTGTACCGGGTGATCTGGTGGGTGTCTAGGACTTTTCTTGGTCATCAAGCTTCATAACGAGACAGGCAGCCAAGACGTGTTTGCAACGATACGCCGCGACATCCTCGTCGTGCCTGCGGCTGTCAGGGCAAGAGCACGTGCGCCCGTGGACCTCGTAAAAGGTCGTGGTGGGCTCCGTCTGGCTCCGCACCTGATAGGCGCCCTCCCCAGTGTGTACGACGCTACCCGCCAAGACCAGGGCGGCCGCTTTCAGGAGCCGCTCAACAAGCTTCTGGTCAGTGTGGGCCATGGCGTGTTTCAGTCCGCAGGCGAGCATCGCACTGAGCCGCTGTGTACGACTGGCCAGGGGCGGTGGCGCATCGGCCTGTGTGCGGAGGGCCGCACAACTCTCCAGGAGATTGCGGGCAGCCTCGGCGCCGGTCTGGCCGCGCCCTGTCACAAGAACCGGTTCGCAAGAGATCGCCTTGACAAACACCCGCGCCGTCATGGCGCAGGCCGCTTCCGGGAGGATCGCCGGCCCAGGGGGCATCTGGGCCGGGGGTGTGTGGGTGTTGACACTTTCCTGCGACTGTGCTACTGTGGTGGTGTTCATCGGGTTCTCCTTGCCTGAGCGGTGTGGTGATTGCCTGCCGATGCGAGGCCCTGGGCGCGGTGTTCATCCCGCTGCGCCCAGGGCCTCCGCTGTTGTGGGCCTATTCGTGCTGATGGAGCGTGAGGCTCTCCGTTGCCACCGCAATGGCGGCAACGGCCTTCCGCAGCTCGTGCACTTCCTCTCGCAGGTGATCCAGCGTGTCACAGAGCTGGCCTGCGAGTTCGATCAGCAACGCCCTCTCGTTTTTGTCCATATGGCGCTCCTTATGGCGCGTGATGGCGCCCTTCGATGCTCTTCCAGAATGCCATGAGCGCCGCATCCACGTGGGAGCGTGTCAGCTTTGTGTGCGCGCAACATGGTCCATATATGCGGCTTTCTTCCACGAAGAAAGCCACGATTCCGCGTGGCAGGGCGGCTCCGCAGGCGGTGCATGTATGTGCCATGGTGACTTCGAATGCCTGGATTATCGGTGCCATCGTCGCTCTCCTTGTGGTGTCATGGTCTGCGTCTCGTCAGGGCTTGCACCCTGACCGCCGCATTGCACGCCCGGAGGCGTGTGCTCTGCGTTTTAGCGTCGATACCACCAGCGATAGGCGTGTAGATCAGCGCCAGTGATCGTGTCGAGCGTGCCAAGCCGTTTCTGTTTATCTGGCGTCCCATACGCCTTGATGTTGAAGACTTCTCCTGTTGTCCTGTCCACCAGCCACGCGCCAGATGTCCCGATATCGAGCGCGATATACTTGCGTCGCAGCGTCGCTGTTTTGGTCTGATCCTTATCATAGTTGAGGTTTGTATACGAGGCTTCATATGCGGCGCGGCCTGCTTCATGCCACTCGCGCAGGAGGCGCACAATGCGGGGATCATGTGCGTCGATGCGCGTGGTCTGTGTCGTTGTCATGCTGAGACTCCTTCACTAGGTGCTCTCAGACACCAGGGGGTGCCTGGCTTAGCGCCAGGACACCCGGTACGTCGCGTCCGCCGTCAGCGTCACGAGCCTGGCGGCGGGGTCGTCGGCCATCCAACAGACCGCCTGACAGATCTGCGCATGGTCGTTCTCGGTCATCCCGTCGACCAGTGGGTGACTCGCGCCAACACCAGGCCAGTACTGCCCGGTTGCGCTGGCGACCTGCCAGACGTCCGCCACCTGCCAACCAACGAGGAAACCGCGTTTCTGAGCCATGGGGTGCTCCTTTCGAGCTATGGAGACGGTTAGAATCGTCCGTTGTTCTGTGCGCCGCTGTGGGCACAGACCTGTTCCCACAGCGGCCGCGTGTCCATGGGCTGCACGTCTCGCCGTCCACCGAGCACCAGGGCGGCGTCACTGAACGCCACCAGCCGGGCGCCCGCGTAGCCGGCCACGGTGATGCTGTAGCCGCCTGCGAGGAGGCGCGCTGTTACAGGGATGCCACGGTAGGTGGCGTGATACTGTGTCGGGGTCGTGAGGCGGGTGATCGTGGCCATCGTCTTGCTCCTTCGCGTGCGTGGTGTCATCTGCGTTCTACGCGGGCTTGAGAACCGCCGTTGGCCGCATTCCACCATTCTGCTGTGTGCCAGTGCCTTGCCATCTTTAGGGCCGCTACTGGCTATCAGGGGTGCGCCCTGTGAGGTGGGGTATACCAACCGGCATCACCATTTGCTTCTGCCGGACTGGGCGGGTGCTTTGGGTTGTCGAGTTTCTCGCGGCCCCTGCCTCGTCTGCCGCCTCGCACCTACCAACTGATATAAATGTACCACTGGTACTTTTTCCTGGCAAGGGCATAATGAACAAAAAAGTGCTTATTGCCAAAAAAAAGTCTTATAGGTATACTCTTCAGGAGAAAGGAGGGCCTTGCATGGAGACACTTGAAGCACGTATCGGGCAACGAGTGCGTTATGCCCGCATGGAACATCATTGGCTCCAAAAAGACCTGGCGGGCCGGGTTGGATGGCAGCCGGATTACCTCAGTCGTTTCGAGCGCGGTGATTGGCGGACCCTCGCCCCCCATAAACTCTGGAGGTTGGCCCAGGTCCTCGGGGTCTCGATTGATTGGCTGCTCTGCCCCGCTGATGCTGAAAGAGAGATGCCGTGAGCGTGGTGCGCTTGCCGGGCCTGTGCAAACGATGGTAGAGTGTGATGTGCAGTAGTGGCCAGGACTTTCCAAGGCGCGGCTAGGTTTGGCCGCTGAAAAACCCGGCAAGACCCACCGGGCTGCCGCGCCTCCTTCCTTCTGGGTCAGACGAAAGGGTCGCGCACTTATGCCAATCCTCCGTAAGCGCTATGCTCAAGACCATGCTGACGACTTTCCTCTCATGACGCAGCCAGAGGCTTTTGCGCTCATCAAAGCCCTGCTTCAGCGGCCTATTGCCTTTCATCGAGTCTTTGCCGATGTCGCAGGCGGAGCAATCCCAGGACTGTTCTTGTCCCAGGCCTGGTATTGGTCTCAACGGACCCCTGACCCAGATGGATGGTTTTATAAAACGCAGGCCGAATGGGAAGAAGAAACTGCGCTGATACGCTCTGAACAGGATAGATCTCGCCTTATTCTCAAACGCCTTGGCATTCTTCATGAGAAACTACGCGGGCAACCAGGAAGGCTATGGTATTCTCTTGACTATGGGATGTTGCAAACTAGATTGCTGGATTCAGCAAACAAGATTGCTGAAACGAGCAAACTAGATTGCAGGATTCAGCAACCTGCATATAAGGACGCGCGCGTCCCAGAGACTACTCCAGAGACTACATACAGAGAAAAAGAAGAAACCCTTAGGCATGCTATCGCATGTGAGCGTCGCGCTGCGCGCGACCCTAGGGTCGTTTCTGTGCCAGAAACGACGCATAGACGATCACAGCAGCCACAGATGCACGGCTTCCACTTTCTGGACAACACGGCCTGGGACGCCGGCGAGTTGCTCGGCTATACGTGTGAGCGCTATGCCGCCCTCTTTGCCGAGACCTACGGCCACCCGCATCCAGACATCACGCCGAAGAAACTGCGGGCCATCTACGACACGCTGGCCCTCGCCTATGATGACAAGCACCTCGACGTGACGGACAAGGGCCAGGTGGACGAGTTGATCTCTGCGCATCTGGCCAGTACCACAACAGACGGCAAGCTGTATGCGTTTGCGATGCTGCACCATCTCGGCTTTCTGGCGCTCGGGCATCCTGAGCAGCCATGTAGCCTGCACCAGGATTTTGTCGAGGAGTTAGGGGAGGTCCGACGCCAGGCCGCTGAGCGCAAATCTCGGGTCCAGGAGCGAGGGTGTGTTGTTGGGTAGTCTTTTGCGAGGAGTGACAGCCATGATTGCAGCTTCTACCGTCTTCGAGGGCTCCAATGCGACCCTCACGCGCCGCTATTATGCCGCGCTGGAGGCCTGCGGTCCTCTCGGGCATATCGCCGCCTGCTTGATGCGTGCCTGCAAAGCCTCGACCCGTGCGAAGCGCTACCATGGGCGCGTGAACGGTTCAGGGCCGCGCTTTCGTGATCTGGCCTACGACACGAAGCAACGGAGTCTGATCGAGTTGGCCACGGCCCTGGCGCACGATGGCACGCTGCTGTATGGCTGGAGGCGTGATCCTGGAGAATCGCTCAATGCCTGGGTACTCTATGTGGAGTTGGTGCCGGAAGGCCAGGTGAGTTTTCATAGTCCGATGCGTGGTGCCGGGCCAGAGTATACGGCACCCTGGGACGGCACCCATACAAGCACTGAGCGCATTCTGGCGTTGTGTGATCGCGTGCTCCTGACAAGCCAGCAACGCACGCTCTTCGTCGCCGGCGCTGTTGCGAGAACGTGATCGCAGCGTCAGTGGTCACCACCTGAACTCTTGCATGCATGCTGTGCTTCTTCTCCTGGGGTTTTCCTTGGAACGATGCGGGGCAGGCTCGATTGTAGTTCAGTGCAACATATTGCATTTATTGAACATGCGTTCTCGGCGAGCGCTGGAGAGCGTCTGGTGGGAGTCGGCCTCCCAGACGGCGCCGGCGAGCGCCTTGCGGCTCTGGCCCTCCGTGGTATACTTGCGGGGCAGTCGTCGCGCGCTCTGCGTCTCCTTGCGAAAGGCCGCTTGATGGATACGGACACCTCTCTCCCTGCCACAAAGAAATACCCCACGGGCCCCGCCGCGCCGTTCTGGCCTCCAGACCTCCCTGAGGTCTATTATCAGAAAGGGGCCACCACGAGGAAGCATCCCACCACCGGGGCGCAACATGAGGTGCTCCCGGCGACCGCCACGTGTAACGGCTACCGGAGCTTCGCAGAAACGTACTGCAAGCGGCCAGCCGGGTGGGATACGGACCACCCAGGCACCGGGCGCTGTCGGCACCACGATGGCGCTAGGCTCGCCACGGCGGCCCGCATCCGCCTCGGGCACATTGCCCACACGGCGGTGGGCGCCCTGGCGTTGGAGCTCGAGGCGACCGATAGCGACCCGACCGACATCACCGCGGAGTTGCATCTTGCCCGCTCCCTCCTGCTCAACTGGATCCAGCGGTACGACACCTATATGGAGCAGCTGACCCTGTGGGCCCGGGCCTATGCCAGCGGCGAGGTGGGGCACCCGCCACCGCTGGCGATGGATATGACCAGAATCGACGGCTTGTTGCGCCGTGTGGCAGACCTGGCCTTGCAATTACAACACGCCAAGCTCCGCGACGCGATTAGTCAGGGGGAAATGATCGAGATCCTGCGCGCAGTGAGCCGCGTCGTGGAGGAGAGCGTCACCACCTGCCCGCAGTGCGCCGCTCCGCTGGCTGGCGTGCTGGATCTGATCCGGGCGGGGTGGCAAAAGGTGTCCTTATGGAAACGGCCAGCCCCCCCCTAGCGTGGGGGAGTGGTGGCCGTAGGAGACGTGAAGGTATGCTGAAAGGTTTCTATCGTCGCATACTGCGAGCCCTGCATGTGCGCCAGTTGCTTTGCGATCATCACTTCTGGCCGTACATCGCAGACGACGGACTGTCCAACTATGAAAAGTGCGGGAAGTGTGGCCTGAAGATCACAAAGGGTGCGCGTCATGTCAACGCGCTGCGCTGATGCGATAGTCAGCCTTATTCGGCTTGAGCAGGCCGAAGCGCTGCGTCAGAAACTTGCGCCAGGCCATGCCGACCGAGTGGGCGACGATAGAAAAAGTCTGTCCATCCGCCTTGCGAGTAATTTCGTAGCGTGTCAGGCCATAGGGAAGGGACGCTGGTGTTACCATGGGGCGTGCTCCTTGTTCTGCGCAGTGGGGAGCCTTCCGGCTCCTTCGGTTGTGTTAGCAATCCCGGCTTCCTGCAGCCAGCCTTGCCATACGGCAGCGGCGCATACCCATCAACTCAGTAGATTGTATACAATCGTAGACAACAAAGCAAGTGGGGCAATGGAATAAGGTGCGCTTGCGAGCAATTATTTTTTCGTATACACTTGTGCTATGAGAAAAGCCAATATTCCTCGTAAACATGTTGAACACCGCAAGCCGCTCCAGACGCTCGATCTGGCCCAACTTGGCGAGCGGCTTGTGATTGCCCGTGAGCGGAAAGGGTGGACGCAACAGGACCTCTCCGCAGTGGCGCTGTTTAGCCGCACAGGGCTCTGCCGTCTCGAACGCGGCGGGAAGCCGTGGGTGTCTGTTGAGACGCTCTATCGGCTCGCGTGCGCGCTGGATGTCAGTACGGATTGGTTGCTTGGGCTGGCGCGCGGTGATACGAGCCGTCTTGACGATGGCTGCCCCGAGGGCATACACTCAGCACGGCTGTCACCGATCCAGGCCTGACGGCCGGAGCGCGGAGCGAGCGTGCGCTCTCTGCCGTCTGGCCCATGCTGGCTGCGTGGCCTAGTGCCGCGTGGTAGACGTCCGCCGGCGGGCGTGAAGAGGCGCCACGCTGAGAAGGAGCCTGCCCACCATGCCTACAACCGACATTCAGTATATTCTCGTCGCCTCAACTCGCCTCGAACGGCATCCGCGGACTGGGCTGAAGCAGCACGTCGGGGTCGACCTCCTCCGCATCACCGGCCATGGCAGGCGAGCCGATGCTGTCTGGATCACGGCACGCCACGTCGGGTGGGCGCGGACGCTGGCCGGCGCCGAGGAAATGTTGCTCAAGCAAGAGCGCGCCATGTCGCAGTCGCAGGCAGAGCCGCCTGAAAGCACACCATGAGTTGCTCCCCTGTCGGCCAACCCAGGTGGTTCGGAACCGCGCAGTGCTCACCCCATGGCACCCGACACGCTCGCAGGGCTGGCGGAGCCGTCGCCGTCCCAGGCCCCCCGACAGGCAGGGGGGGGGTAGGGGCCCATTGTGGGTACCCTCTAGCCCGGCTGCTTCAGCGGCTACGTGTGTCTAGACATCCACGCGCGCCACAGGAGTGCGGAAAAGCAGAGGCAGGGGCCCATTGGAAGGCATCCCTGACCGGGGGCGACGGAAAGTCCCATCAGAAAGGCGCTACTGAGGGAAGACACATGCCAATCACGACGTACCTGCACCCGTCGGACACAAGTGTTGACGACAAAGATATTACCCCGTTGATTGAGGAGTTGTACGAAAAAACTGGTGAACGCTGGGTGGTATTGGCGTCTCAAAAGACAAAACGACGCCTGTGGAAAAAATCGCTCGTGGTGTCCTACATGTTGTGTAAGCACCTTGGAGACAATCCTCTCGGACGGGAAGTACAGATCATCAATTTTTACGTGGATGGCAGCGGAACGAGTATCAATACCCTGGTATCCAAAGGCCACATTCTTGCATATGTATGGGGCTATCTGGGCGGACTCGCCCAGGGGGAAGAGAGAGGGGAGGGGCGGGGATGACCGGAGGAACACGCATGCCTGGCGATGCGGTGGAGGAGTGGGAGGTCGCCCAGCAGGCGCAGGAGGAAACGGCAACGCTGGTGGGGTATATCGAGGATGACACAGGGACCCGCCCCGTGCCGGCAGGCATACAGGCGCAAAGCGGAACATACACGGTGACGGTAGGAGGCGCAGGGGGGGAGGGGGAGGTACGCAGGGACGGCGAGGCGATCCAGGCACGCTACCATGGGATGCCGGCGCAGGAGCCCGCGCAGCCGCCAGAAGGCCAGAACGGCGGCGGGTGTCGCTGACGGGGCGGTCGGGCGCACGGGAATCGAGGGGGACAGCATGCAGATTCCGCGGACCTTTCAGCTATTTGGGCAGACGATCACGGTGCAATTTGTGGACGATCTGATTGAGGGGGAGGATTCAGTCGGGCTGAGTCTCTACCGCAAGAATCTCATTCAACTGCAGGGGCCCACGGCCTCCTTTACGCGGCCCTCGACGCAGATTGAATCGACGTTCTTTCATGAGTTGATGCATTATATTTTTTATGCGCTGGACGAAGAAGAGATGCGCAAAGATGAAAAGCTGGTGGACAATATTGGGCGGTTGCTGCATCAAGCATTCACGACGGCGCGGTATGGGGAGGCGGCGGCGGCAGAGGGGTCGGTCTAAGGGGGCGTGTGGGGGAGACCCAGGAGCGGAGGAGCGGAAAATGTGTAAAGACAACGAGCATCACTTCGTGCCAACATCCCATACATTTTTCAAAACGACACACGCAGAGAGACAACCAAGAGTCGGGCGGAGTGGTGGAGGGATAACACGGACGGAATACCTCACAATACTTTGTACAAAGTGTGGGAAATCTGGCAGTGTGCCTACGGAGCATGCCAATAAATGTCCTCATGGGGTATAGTCAGTGGCAGCCCCGCGGGGGCAGGGGGCACGCGGCCGAGGGGTACAGGGTGGGCGAGCGCGAAAGGCGAGGACGGGGATGGCGACGCTCGGGGAGATGTGGGAGACGCCGCGCAGGCGGGCGGAGTCGAGGTGGCAGAGCCCGGAGGTGGTCCAGGCGGCCCTGCTCGGGGCGGGGGCCAGCAGGCCGGTCGAAGACGATCGGTGGTCACGGGCGCGCTATCCGCTCTATCAGTTTGTGCAGGAGGGGTGGCGGGTGCTGGAGTCGCAACCGTTTATTCCGGGATGGCATCTGGAGGCCTTTTGTGCGCACCTGGAGGCGCTGGCGGCGCGGCGGATCACGCGGTTGCTGGTGAATATTCCGATGCGGTCGGGCAAAAGCATCGTGCAGATGGTCTTTTTCCCGGCCTGGGTGTGGATTACCGACCCCAGTGAGCGGTTCCTCTGCACATCCTACGCCAAGGACTTGGCGCTGCATCATGCAGTGCTGTGCCGCATGCTGATGTTGTCGCCGTGGTATCGGGAGCGCTGGGGGCAGCGATTTCGCCTCCGGGGGGACCAGAACATTAAGTCACGGTATGAGAATGACAAGGGGGGCTCGCGGGTGACGGTCGCGGTGGGCGGGGCGACCGGGAGTGGCGGGGGGTTACTGCTCGTGGACGACATTCACAGTCGGACGGACGATGATGCGCCCACGCGGGCGGAGATCCAGGCGGCCAAAGACTTCTTCAATGGGGACTTTGCGGGATGTCTCGTGGATCCACAGACCTCGGGGATCGTGGTCACGGGGCAACGGGTCGCCGTGGACGATCTGTCGGCGGACCTGCTGGCGAGGCGCGAATATGTGCATCTCAAGATACGGCAAGAATATGTGCCGCCCGCGCCGGGGGAGCCGAAGCCGGTGAGCCCACTCGGGTGGAGTGATCCGCGGACAGAGGCCGGGGCACTCATGCATCCGGCGCGGTGGGGGCCGGGGCAGGTGGCGGAGGCCAAAAGCCGTGGACTGCGGCGCTACCAGGCGCATCATCAGCAAGATCCCGAAGGGAGCGGCGGGAATCTGTTTAACGATGCGTGGTGGCAGACCTTTACGCAGTGGCCCGACTGGGGGCAGTTCAAGAAGATCATCCAGAGTTGGGATATGCGGTTCAAAGATGAGAAGGAGGCGGGCAGTTTTGTGGTAGGGCAAGTGTGGGGGCTCACGCCGGCGGGCGGGCGGGTCTGGCTGTTGGATGAGGTCAGGGGCCGCTGGGATTTCAACGAAACGAAAGAGGCGTTTCTCGCGCTCTGTCAGAAATGGCCGCAGGCGCGGGGGAAATTGATTGAGAACAAGGCGAATGGGCCGGCAATCTATAGCGCGGTGCGCGCCAAGACGTATGGGGTGCTGATGGTCGACGTCGAGGGCAGTAAATTTTCGCGCGCAGAAAAACATACCGAGGCGGTCAAAGCCGGCAATGTCTGGATTCCTGCCGACACGCTGGCCCCCTGGATTGCGGACTGGCGTCACGAGTTGGAACGCTTTCCGAGCGAGCCCAATGACCGGGGGGACGCGGCCACGCAGGCCTGGGACTATCTCTTGCCCCGCCAGATGGCCGACGACCCACGCACGGAGGAGCGCAAGGCGGCGGCACGCCAGCGGCGCCTCATGCAGCGCGTCCAGCGGCAACAGACCGTCACAGCAAGCAGAACTGGAGCCTAAAGATGGCCACGATCCCGTCCATACTGCCCAGCGCGGGCGCGGGCGCGCCCGACCTCGCTGCCCTGCCGCCCTCGCCGTTTGCGCTGCCGGTCGCGCGCCCCCGTCCGGAGCGGCGCGCCACGGTGCGCCTCGCGCCTGAGCGGCGGGACGCCCTCCTCCAGCAGCTGCGGGAGCACTACGAGGAGGCCAGGGCCGGGATGCAGGAGGCCGCGGCAAAACGGGCGCTGCGCTATAGGCGGTATCTCGCGGACCCGGCACTCCGCAGCGGCCTGCAACCCTGGGAAGATGCGGTCAAGTTGTTTTTGCCGATCACCCGGTCGACGATTGAAAGTTTACACGATGAGTTTACGGAGACGATTCTCGGCACGCTGGATAATGTCCAGATTAAGGGGATTGGGGAAGAGGACCAGGCCAGGGCCGAACACGCCGAGCGGTTTTTCCGGTGGGCGCTCGACGAGGTGAACGAGATCGATGATGTGCTCCATGATGTGGTGATGGATGCGCTGTTGGATAGTCTGGGGGTGCTGAAAGTCTATCCGTATCGGCAACCATTCGACGCCTGGGATGACGAGCAGGAATTGCTGCAGACGATCGTCCAGATTGACGCCGTGGATATTGGGGCACTCGGCATTCCGCCGGACGCGAAAGGGTTGCAGTATCCCCTGGCGCGCTATCTCTGGCATCAGATGTGGATCTATCCGGAGCTCGAGTGGGCCAGCCTCAAGCAGCGCGGGTTCAGGCTGCCGGGGATGGACGATCTCCCGCCGGCCACCTCGCGCGATCCCGATGAGCGAGAACGCCTGGAGTACGAACGGGGCGATATCGCCCCGGAGAGCTACCAGGAGGGCGCGCTGGAGATGGTCGAAGCGTATGAATACTTCGATCTCACCGGGCACAACGACTGGGAGTTCCTCGTGGCGAACTGGTGCCCCGCGTTACAGGTCATGCACACGGACACGCCGGATCCCACGGCGCCCCTCATACGCATCATGCGGCTCAAAGACGCCGTGCCGCAGCGGATGTTCTCGCGCCCCATGTGGCCGTTCTTCCCGGTGACCTTGTGGCGCCAGGCCCGCCAGTTGCGGGGATTGAATATCCCCGACCGCCTGGAAAGCCAGCAAGATACGTTGAATCGCCTGGCCGAGCAGATGCTGCATCATGGCCAGATTGATATTTTGCCATACTACTTCTACAGCGCCGCGTTGACGGGCGATATGCCGGATTTGACGCAGGTGAAACCGGGCACGGGCGTGCCGGTGGACCAACTGGGGGCGGGCGGGAATGGGGTCGTGTTCCCGCCACGGCGCTCGGTCAACCGCCACTACTTGGAACAAATGCAATTTTTCCGGGGGTCGGCCGAGGAGGATTCCAAGGTCACGGCGTTTACCCAGGGCCGCACCTCCCAACAACCCAATGCCCCGCGGACGCTGGGCGGTCTGGCACTCATGCTCCAGCAGGGGTCGAAGGCGTTTCGGAAACAGAGTCGCCATCTCAGTCGGCAACTCCAGGCGGCCTTCCAGATGGCGTTTGGGATCTGGCAGATGCGCTTTGAGGGGAGTATCGAGGTGCCCATGCCGCAGACGGAAGCCTTGCAGCGGCGGCTGTATGAAGGGGAGAACACTGCCGGGACGGTGGCCCGCGTGCGCATTGATGCTGATGCGCTCAGCGGACGCTTTGATGTGCGGCTCAAGGTCAACCCGGACGCGGCCATTGAGCGCCAGACCAAGTTGACGCTCGCGGAACGGCTGGACCCACTCATGGGGACGCTCTGGCCGCGGGGACAGCGGCTGCTCTGGAAGGATATCTGGGAAACTCTGGGACTCCAGGGGTTTGACCAGATTTACCCGGAATATGTGGCCGACCTCTATACGATGCTCAAGACCTTGGAGTTGCAGGTCAAGCTGTCGCAGTTGGAGCAAGCCTTGCAGCCACAACCTCCCCAGGGCGCGGTCCTGCCTGGCGGGGCACCCGCGGCGCCTAGCGGGGCCGGGGCCGGGGGAGGAGGGGGCATCCTGGAGGCCCTGTCGCCGCTGGTGGAGGGATTAGCCCAGGGCCATAGCATTGGGCAACAACTCTTCGGTGGCGCGGCCGCTGGCGGCGCCGCGGGACAAGCCACGAGCGAGGCGGCGCCACCAGGGACGATGGGCCCCACGTCGGGGGAGGGTGGCTAGGGGAGCGGCCATGCCCGTGCGTATTGACGATGCTGCACGCCAACCGCCCCAACGGACTCCGGCAGAAATCCATACCGCGACGGCAGTGATGCAGGGTATCCCTGGCGATGGCTGTGAAGTATGGGCGCAGCACACGGCGCCCACAACGCTGCTCCAGGTTAATGGTGTTGCGTGGGGCAGCGCAGGCGGGGCCTGCTCAGGCTGTGCCCCGCGAGAGGTGAAACACCAAACACAGGAGCATAGATATATGCGACGACTTCTTGGCAGTCTTCTGCTGGCACTGGCCCTCCTGATGGCGGGCGTTGCCGTGTCCCCGGTGAGTTTCGTTGGTGTTGCCACGGCCGATGGTGGCAGCGACTAACGACGGATGTTGTGAGCCCCGTAGCGGGATAGCATGCGCACGACAAGCGTCCTGCTACGGGGCAGTCGTTCATCCACGAGCGCCATCCTCGGATGGTAGCGCTCGAAGGAGATACCGATGCCGCCATCTGATGTCGACGCCGTGCGCCAGGCCGCGCAGCGCCATGCCTATGCCGCCCTGGTACGCACAGAGGGGTGGCGCTTGTATATGGTGCGGCAACTCCGCGACCTGGCGGTGTGCGAGAAAACCACCGATAGCCCCGAGTATTCGGACCACATGCGGTCGATGCGCCTGGGAGAAGCGCGACGCATCCGTGAGGAGATCGCGTATGTCTACAAGGCGGCGGACGAGGAAAATCCGCTCGAGGCGGAGCGTGCGGCCCTGCTGGGGCGCCTGGCCGGGATGCCCTACACGGATATCCCGCTGCCGGCGCCGCCGCTGGAGCAGGGCGAGACGCCTCCGCCGCCACGACGCTCACGCAGAGCGTATGCGGGCGGGGTGGAGTAAGTGGTGGACGGCACGACTCAACCAGGGCTTGTATGATGGCGATGGCTACCAGATCGGCATGGGTGCCATACCTCAACAAAGCCCAACGCATCAATATCCCGATGGCAAGAGGGCCAGCGATGGGCTCAAGCCTTTGGGAGCGGTGGTGATCCTATAGAAGGAGTCAGATATGCATGTAAATTATGGTGGAAGCAGCAGTGAAACCATGAAGTCTCGTGGCGCAGAACACAAATCTGCGCCTCTTATACACAATGGCGCGGGACGAGAGCTGCCGAGCGCTGAAGTTTTTGCCAAGCAAGAGCAAGTCTTTGCGCTCTTTCATGAGAGGCTTGATGCATTGTTCCACCGTTTAGAAAACAGCGTGCTCACTCCTCCCATCCCCTGTCCAGAAGATAACCAAGCAAAAAACCCAATCGAGACGAGGAGCATGCTGCTCGGGCGTGTGGACGATATGACAAAGGCTTTGGTACACCTACTGTCCAGAACGGATGACGTTCTTTCGCGCCTAGAGGTTTAGAGGGAAGATAATGGCTGACACGCTGCTGGCGCATCTCCGCACGGCCCTCGTGACACCTGAACAACTGACCGCGGGGGACTTGCGTCGCCTGCAACGGGAGTGCAACGTGGCGTTTCAGCCCCAGCGGTGTCCCCACTGTTCCGCACGCTTGTTTGATGGATGGTTGTTTGGGCATGTGAAATGTTGGCGCTGTATGTACCTCTTCACGGGGTATCTCGATGCGTTGATCGTGGCACTCAACAAGGCAGCGCCCCCGCCCTGAAGGCCGGAGCCCCCAGAAAGGGATCTGACAAAAGGGTCTGGCTTGACAACGCATGGTATTATGATGTACGCTACAATACATCGCTTGCTTATCCATAAGCGAGGGGATTGGGGCGACAATCCCTGGGTTGTCCCTAGAAGCCCTGGCATGCATGCCGGGGAGTCGTCACGACGCACAATTGTGAGAATACAGAAACGGCGTTGACCGTTCTATAGTATCTTGGCATCTTTCTGACGCCCTGAGAGGCGCCCACCGGCGACGGTGAGGCGCATTTTTTTGGTGCTTCTGCTGGTTGGCTGCCTTTGGGGGGCGGTCCACCCCAAGCATGCAGAGGACGGTATGTCGTCTTGTGCATGGGGACATCCCCCTGGAGAATGCCCATCATGGATACTGGAACCCTCTCCGGTGTTGTGTTCGACGACTCCGCGGACGCGGGCAACTCGCCGTTCACGACCGAAGGTGCAGGCCCAGGCACAGGTGATGGTTCTGCTGCCCCGGTGGAGGGACAGGGACAACCAGCATCCTCAGCCTATGAAGCCCGTCTTGCCGATCTTGAGCGGACGAACCAGCGCCACCGCGAACAGATGGCTGGCAGTCAGCAAGAAGTGCAGCGACTGCTGGAGAGCAACAGGCTCTTATCCCAACAAAACACGGAATTCCTGACCGCTTTCCGCGACCTGCTGAAAACGCCAACGCCTCCAGGCGCCAATGGCGCAGGCAGTCCTCCGGCCGCAGAACCGATCCCCGCGCAGAATATCGGCCTGGTCAAGGCGCTGGAAAAGGGTGTCCTCGAGGGGGATTGGAGCGACGCGCAACGCCTTGAAGCACAACTCCCGGCGATCCTTGCCACGCTTGCACCACGGCAGGCACCGGCAGGAGAGACATTGCGCCCAGAGCAAATCCAAGACCTGGTGCGTGCGGAAATGACCAGGACGACGACGCAGCAAGAGACCTATCGACGCATGGTCACCTCCATGGCGCAGAGTCATCCCTTTCTTGCCGACCCGAAAGACCCCTTGTATGCTGAGGTCTGGCAAGCCTATGACGAGTCCGCGAAGCATCCCTTCCTCCAGACCGCCTATGGCGAGGGGGGTGAGCGTTTTACGGTTGACATGCCCGCGCCCGCCGGGAAGGGATGGACCAGCAAGCCCATGGACATGCGTATCCTCGACCGCGTGGCGCTGGAAGTGCGTTCGAGGCATGCCACTGCCAATGGTCGCCGACAGGCCGAAGAGCGGCGTGATTCCCCCACGTTGGATGCGACGGGGCGTCAGCCCCCCTCCGCCCGCACCCCCAGCATGCTCTTTACCAGAGGCGAGATGGCCAATATGCAGGAATTGCTGCGGTTGGGGATTCGCGGGGTGAAGACCATGGAGGAGTTTAAGAAGTACCGCTGGGAGAAGCTCATTGCTCCAGAAGAGAAGCAGCGCCGCCTTGAGGTCTGGCGGGCTGGGAAATGGGAGTGACGCCGATGCCCCCTGGCGCGCGAACGCGAACCCATACGATGAGCAGTGATCGGCCATTGGACGAGGTCTTTCTCCCGTGCGCAGTCTGTGGCATGCAGGTGGATGCAGATCGCACGGCGTCGCCTGAGGAAGAGCAGATTGTGCATACCACGACAGGGACGACGTATCACAGTAACGACGCTGCGAGTCCTGGCCTGATTGACCTGGATGTGGCACCGAGTATTGGGAAGTTCGCCAGCTGCTTTTTCTGTGGGAGCCCGAACTGGCTGAATGCAAAAGATACTGCAGCGCTGAAACGCTTTAACCGTCGCTGAGGAATGCGTATGGTCATTACCCTCAAGATGCCAGTAAACCTCAAACTGACGATGCCCCGCAATCTTCCCAGTGGGCTGTTAGAGCCCATACTGAGGCCCTTGTGGCGTGGGCCGAAAACGGCGGGCACGGTGCTGCATGACCGCATCGCCCTCCATAAATCGCTGTTTCTGTGTGCCAGCTGTCAGTATAAGATGAATCCTCGGCATCTGAAAGCGTTGCACTATGAGGAACTACGCCAGTTCCACGGGCTCGGTTTGTGCGATGGATGCCAGCGGGAATTTCCTGGGGCGATGTGGATGTGGCAAGGGAGTAAGCATATTCAGGCGCAAGCCCAGGAATCTGCCTGGCAACGTGTGCGCGAACGGGATCGACAGGTGTATGAACAATGGCGGCGGCGCTGACCGCCTCGCCGAGAAAGGACTAGCCACATGGGGCGATGGGTGAAAACGATTGGCGGATCTGGCTACCAGATCCCCGTGCAATACCGTATCTCGCAAACGATTACCGAAGGGCAACTCGTCATGCGGGACGATGACGCCAACTTCGGCGCCGGCGGCGACATCGAAATTACCGACTCGGCGACCGCCGCCCTGAATAATCTGGGGTGTGCGATGGATACGGGCACGTATACGACCACCCAGGCGGCCGACATGGTCGAAGGGTTGGTGCGTCTCGTGCAAAATCCGTTTGCGGTCTGGGAATTCCCTATCTCGGGGAATGCCACAGCCGGGGTAGCGCTGATTGTCGCCACCACGACGCCGTCCAACATTTTTGTGAATGACACGATCTCAACAAGCGGCCTCACGATTACCGAGACCGCCACCGGGGTCATTGATCGTCGTGGGTACCTTCTCAAAGGCCGCACCGGGGCGAACGCTGGGGTCCTGCGCAAAATTAGTGGGCATACCGATAACGCCAGTAACACGGTCACGGTCCCATTCCCCAATGACATTGCGGTCAACGACAGTTTCCTTTGTGTTGGCGCGGGCCTGCAGATTATCGCATTAGGATTAGCGGGCACTGCTGGCGCAGATGCGACTGCTCACCCTGCTATGGCCGAGGTGGATGGCACAACGGGGTCAGACGCGGCTGGCTTGCCAGTGAATATTACCGAAGTGCTGATCAATGAAATGACTGATACCGCCGTCGTGCTCTGTGTCATGCGGACACACTGGCTCAATTCCTTAGCCTAGTCCTCCTAGAGAGGGAGAAACCTCAATGCCTGTCGTAGATTTTAATAGTTTCCCGGCCCTCCTGGATGAGCGCTACCGGGAAATTGAACAGATGTTGCTTGCCTCGGAAATCGACATGATTCCCGATATGTATACCGTGCGGGATTCCGACCGCCGCCAGGAGCGCAAAGGCTCCGTGGGTGAATTCGGTGCGTGGCCTGAGTTTTCTGGTGAGCTTTCTTATGACCGTATCTACGAACAGTATAATGCGCTGACCACACACCGAGAATACGCCGTAGGGATGCGCATTACCCAACGCATGCTCGAAGACGATCTCTCTGGTGTGTGGGATGGCGACATGTTTGAGCCTATGGCGCGCTCAGGTATTTACACCAGGCAGCAGCATGCGACCCGCGTGTTGCAGTTTGCGACTTCGAATGACAATACCTTCTATGTGCGCTCGGAAGGCGTGGCGCTCGCGTCCAATAGCCATCTGACGAGGACGCCCAGTGTCTCCACGACGACGGGGTTTGATAATCTGGCGACCGCGGCACTCTCGCCCACCTCGTACCGCGCGAATCGTATCCAGATGCGCCAGTTTCGGAATGACCGGGCGCAAATCTGCAACATCATCGGTGATGAGTTGTGGGTGCCTATCGACCTGGAACCACGGGCCCAGGAAATCCTGTACTCTGACCGCCACCCGGACAGCGCAGAAAACCGGATTAACCCAGAGTCGGCTGCCCGCCAGCCAACGCAGATCAAGGTGGCCATCCACTGGACGGACACCAACGACTGGGCGCTGATGAACAGTGTGCTTCGCAAGCGCAATCAGGTGTGGTGGGAGCGTATCAAATCCCAGTATCGCACTATCGGTGACTTCGATACCTTCCAGGTGAAAGTGGGAGGCCGTGGCCGCTGGGGCACGATGGTGCTGGACTGGCGGCAAATGATGTTCGCGAGCGTATAGGAGAGGTGCTCATGAAGCATATGCCAGATGCCAAAGCCTCTGACATGAGTGAAACCTGTATCGTGCATCCTGTGCGTCGTCTTGCTGGCAAAGGCAAGATGAAGGTGTCACTCACGATGAACGATGTGAAAGAAGGGCGGGCTGCCAAGCCCGAACTCGGGATGACCGGCAAACCGACCGTGACCAAGACCATGGCGCGGGACTTTGGTCGCACCCATCGTGGGGGGAGTGGCGCGTGACTGATAGCCTGTTGACGCCGGAGACCCTGAGTAAACAGACGTATCTTGCGCCGCAGAAGCGCGAGACCATCAAGCAGAGCATTCAGTCTCTGGAATGGGCCTTACGCGGGGTCTCCATGTATGGGGGAATAGAGATGCCGCGGGACATCGTGTTCCCTGGCATGTCTCCCCCTGAGCCAGAGATTGTCAGAGAATCGCTTGAGAAGGACCAGGCGTTGCTGCATGCCTCGACGCCACCAGAGTTATCTGGGCTAGAAAAGAATCGTCTCTATCGACGTTTGAAGGACCTTGACGAAACGATTAAACATGACATGCCGACCTACGACATGATGGAACAACCCACCATGGTGAACGTCGAGCATCATATGGCGTGGGAGAAGTTGCACAAGAAGCACATTCTGGAGCGTCGCAATATCCTGCGTATCCTGGACAGCGAGAACGACAGCCCCTTCTTCACCAGCGTCGAGCAAATCCGAACCAGTACGCCGCCGAAAGGCGACCCGCGCCGGTTCTTCCAGAACTTCGACTACATGCAGTTCCAGGATGCGAAAGAGGACGAGGTGGCTGTAGTCGATGATGAGAGCTACGGGCGTTTCCTCGAACTGAAGTGCGCTGGCTGGGCCGAGATGACCATCTGTAAGCAACTCAACTGGCCGAAAGAGACCTACAACGCCGCGATGACCCGTTGGCGCAAAGCCATCACAGACGGCTCATATACCAAGTTCCTTGAGTTACAGGCCGCGGGGCGCCCAGCGGCAGAGATCCGTGCACTGCTCGGATGGTCTCAGGATTTCTACGAGGATGCTATGGGCCGCTGGCAGACGTCTGTTGGCATACCGCCCCAGGGCGAGATGCCTGTTGCTCAGCAGCACCACACGGTGTCATATACGATGGACGAACCACTTGAGCCATCTCTAGCCCCCCAGGAAGACGCGCAGGTGCCAGACACTCCATGGTTTGCGCCTGAATCGGAGCAAGTGAAGGGACACGCCAAGTCGGCGGAGGTGGCACATCGTTTTCTCCGGCGCATGCAGAGTCTTGACCTGAGCATTACCGGCGTGGCGAAGATGCTCCAGCTCCATCACCTCACGCTCGGCCGCAAACTCAAGGGCAAGGCGATGCTGACGCCTGACGACGTGGTGGCACTGACGGCACTGCTCGACAAAGTGGAACGCGAACGGGGTTATGTGCCCCCTGATAATATGCCCTCTGGGGGCAACCCAGCATAACGCAGGGGCTCCCCTGCAAGGAGTGGTCTAGCCATGCCTACCAGGTTTCCTCACGGCTTGTCGAGTTATGGAATTCCCGTCTTTGGCGGCCTGGATATTCCTGCCAATGCGAATGTGTTCTTCGTCGATTCTGGTAGCGGCAGTGATAACAATGCCGGGGACGATCCCGCCAATCCCCTCGCCACGGCTGACTATGCAAATGGCCTTTGTACTGCGAATAACGGCGATCACATCTTTTTCATGCCTGGGCATGCGGAAACCATCACGACGCCCATCACGATGGACATTGCCGGCGTGACATTGTGGGGCTGGGGCCGTGGCAGATCCATGCCTGCGCTGACCGGCAGCGGCGCCATCGATATCATCACCGTGACGGCGGCGAATTGTCGCATCCATGGCCTGCGCCTGATTGGTGCCTCGGCCAGTGTGACTGCCCATATCAATGTGGCTGCTGCTGATGTCGAGATCGATGCCGTCCAGTTTGACCAGGCAGAGACGCCGCTCAGTTGCATCACGATTGCGAGCGGCGACCGAGGCTATGTCCATGATTGCCGTGTGCTCGGCACCGCGAATGGCCCAGATCATTTTATTGATATTGAATCCAGCGGCAGTGATAACTGGATTGTCGAGCGCATCTTTTGCAACTGGATGACCAACGGCCTGGATAACGCGGTTTTTCGTGCCAATGCGGACACGGCGTCTGGCTGGATAATTAAGGATGTCGTAGCGATCGGGCTTGATGCGACCTGCCTCTTCATTGACTTTAACAGCTCGGCGGCGGAGGTGGGGCATGGACTCGTTGTGGATAGCGCCTGCCAGACGCTGGCGGGCGCGACGGTGGCAAACTTGCTTGATCTCGGCGGTATGGGGGTGGTACGCTTCGCGATCTCAGACGGGCCGAACCGTGGGGCCATCCTGTTGCCGGCAACGTCGGCAACCTAAGACAACGCAGAACGATGTGTATGTCCAATGGCTGTCGCCGTGGCCCTGGCGTGTCCACGGCGGCGCGTGATGAACGAAAGCCCAGGGAAAGGTGTGTGCCCTCTCTCATGCATACTCAACGTCCTTGCCCCGACACGGTTCCGCATGTTCAAACAAAACGCATCGATTTCGACGCGATCCTTGCCACACGCCATGGGGGACATGCGCCACGCCTAGCGGTATGCTACATCTGGCAGTCTCCGTTTCTGATGACCCGTGCTGCCGAGTCGTTGCTGGCCCTTGAGAGGCCAGCGGGGTGGACTATTAGCTTCCATAGGGGGACAGGGTGGGGGCCTGCATGCCGACACATTGACGCATGTGACAAGGCGTTGAAGGCTGGCGCAGACTGGATACTCATTCTTGGGGCTGACCAGGTGTATGAGCCGGATTTGCTGTGTCGTATCACGGCACGGCTGTCTGAGGGATATGAAACGTGCGCAGCCTTAGTCCCCACAAGGGGATTTGTCACTACGAACGAAGGGATGCGCCCCTTTCAGCGGATGGCATGGCGTTTTAAGCCAGCGAACGAGGGGATGCACATACTGTCCAGGGCCTACCGTGGGCAACAACTTGACGGTGACATGATAGAGATTATTGATCCAGACGCTGGTGAAATGCAGCAGGTGACGTGTATTGGCTCTGGCGTGCTGTGTTTCCATAGAGATCACCTCCTGGCACTCAAGAAGCCGTGGTTTTACGAATCGATTGACCATGAGACACAGCAACGGTATGCATGCATGGATACGACATTCACCTTCCGTTTAGGCACAGAGGCTGGCGCAACGATTTGGGTAGACACCACGATCAATGTGCGGCACCTGCATCTGTTCGCGATTGACCCAAGTTTTAGTGAACGCTTTGCGGATTGGGCGGTGCCAGCGCCGAGTGCTGACATGGATATCTGTCGGTATCTCCCCACGGCAGTTCCCCACTCGACTATAGGTGACGATACCACTGAGCCTGCGTCCAGGGCTGTTCTGCCCTCTTCGTTCTTTGACCGCTACCGCCGCGACTATGCCACGATGCCCTATGCAGAGCACCAGCAGGCCTATAGCCTGATTGAGCGTGCGTATCCTGACCAGTCGTGCTATAACCGGCAGGCCGTGGCCGCCTTGCTCTCGCAGCTTCTCACTGCAGGCGTCTCGCCATCGGTGCTGGAACTCGGTGGCTGGAAGGGGGAGTTGGCGCATGCCATGCTCGACCAATTTCGCGCTATTCGTCTGTGGCACAACATTGAGCTGTGCCGCGAGGCCGTCGAGAAGACGGTGTGCAAGGACATCTGGGCACGGTATACCTGCCAGACCCTGGGAGACTTTTTCTGGAACAGCAAGCCCAACTGGATACAGATGTACAATACGTTGATCCTGTCGCATGTCGTCGAGCACATGCGCCTGGAGGACTTCGCCGGCACGATGGCCCACTGTGCCGCCAAGGGCATTGATTACCTCTACCTCGACATTCCACACATCACCGAGGCGAGTCACAAGACGTGGCACGGCTGGACGAACACCCACATCCTTGAAGGCGGGTGGCAGGATCTCGAAGCCATCCTGGCGCGCCATGGCTACGACAAGATGTCTGGGGAGAGCACGCCACGGTGTTATGCCTCGCAGCGCGGGATGTTGACACTACGCAAGGAGCAGATCATCCATGCCTTCGCTTAGGTTCCCTCCTGGCTATGTGGTCGTGAATACGGCCCGCGTCTCGCGTTATGCGGAGTTCTGGTTTTGCATGGAACGTCTTCTTGTCCCAGAGGGCACGACCAAGGACGTCATCTATGGTATTAACAATGCACGCCAGTTGAACATCGCCATTCGCAAGATGCCTGCCGAGGCGCAGTGGGTGTTCATCCTTGATGACGACCATGTGTTCGGCGCGGACATCCTGATACGCCTCCTGCGGCACATACGGCTCAACGTAGACATCGTGTGTGCCATGTATCTCCAGCGTGGCGAGCCGTTTGATCCACTCGTCTACTCTGGGCGTGATGATGGCTTTAAGCGTCTTGGGTGGGGACCGATTCATGCGCAAGGCCGGGGCCTCATTGCCGTCGATGGCACAGGCAACGGCGGCATGCTCCTCTCGCGGCGTGTTCTTGCTGCTGTTGGCGATCCGTGGTTTGAGGTGGGGAAGACCCAGACGGACCTTGGGGGGAAGGATTTATGGTTTTCCCATAAGGCCAGGCAGAAAGGCTTCACCACCTATATCGACACGGAGACCCGTATGGGACACATCACCCACTGCGCCGTCTGGCCCAGCGTTGACACGGACGGGAACTGGTCGGTGCAAATTCGCACACCAGATGACTTGCCAGAGCAGGAAGATGATTGGGCGGTGATGAACTGTGAACAAGATCGCAAGACTGGCGAGGCGCAGATGTTAGCAGAGACGTATGGGGCGATGCATAATCCTGCGATGGTTGCTGGGTATCTCGCCTCGCTGACCAACGGCCATGCTCCAGAGGAGAAAGCATAGATGCCGGCGTTGTCTCGTGCGCAACGAAGGGTCGCGGCAGTCTCGAAGCAAGTGAAAGAAGGCCGCATGCACATCTCGCAGGTTCCGGAAGGCATGCGTGACGATGTGAAGTCTATGATGTCGATGTCGTTGAAAACGCTTACCGAATTCGCGTCAACAACAGAAAGTAAGTTGCCAAGGCATGCGAAGAAGCCTGCAAAGAAAAAACGTGCTTAGCACGCCCCGAGGTGCCCTCGATGCACCAGGGAGGGAACAGAGTGCTTTCGCGATGGTATGATCCCATCTTGATCGTAGGGATAGAGCGGACATTGCCCGCGCGTCTTGCGGCGCTGCTGCATGCGCTTGGCGTGGATATACACCCAGTGCCACTCCATCTGGATGCCGAGGTCACACGCTGGGAAGACCATGAGATGCGCCAATACCTCATGAAACTGCTCAGCGGGCAGATGTCGCTGCGCACCTTTAATCTGCGTGTCGCTATCCTGAGTGAACAACGTCGACGAGCAGCACAGCCGTGGGCCATGGCGTCGTCGTATATTGCGGACGTCCTCTTGCCCGTCTTGAGTCATTACCTGAATCCGTCAGTGCTCTGGTGTCAATGTGCCACTGCGGACGCCACTGCCCTGCTCCTCAGTGTGCAACCGCCTACGGAAGAGTGGGCCCCCTCTGATGCCATGGCCCTCTGTACACGTCGGCACCAGGCACTGACGCGGTGGCTCGACGACTACCGCGTATTGCCCGTGCATGCCCAGGATATTCTGCATGGCGATGGGCAGGTGATAGACCAGGTGGTCGAGTTCTGTGGCCTGACACCGACCGCAGAGCATCTGTATCAGGCGTCAGTATTGTGGTCATCTCACGAAGGGATCTGTGATGCCAAAGAAGAAAATGCCTCAGTCGAAGATGAGTATGCCCTACGAGACCGAAATGGTCATGCCTCCCAAAGGCAAGAAGGCTAAGAAGAAAAAAATGGCTAAGGGCAAGAAGAAGGGTTACTGATGGCAAAGAAGCGCGCCCCGCAACCACCAGCGCCAGAGGTGTATCGCGAGCCGACGCCAAAGCAAGAGCTCGAGTACGCTCTTGACCGTGTCGTTGAGAAAGCCGTGCTGGCACATCCCAGGACGCAGAAACTGCGTGAGGCCATTAAACATCGCATGGCCAAGGCAGCGGGGAATGGCGGAGAGGCAGAGACCAAGTCTCCGCGCAAGAAAACGTCATGACGTTCCGCCAGCGACCTCGCCCTGAACGGCGGAGTGTTGTCACCGACCCCGGCATGCAGTCCGGGATCCCTCGGAGGCGTTGATGGGGACATACGCACACGCGACGCACGAATTCTATGCTGCACAAGCCCTGCTTGCTGGAGAAGTGCTCACGACGACTGGCATGGATCTCTATTTTGTCGAAGAGATCAAGGGAGTCGTGATGCGCGTCGCAAGCGCGAGTGGTGTGGCCAATGTCAAACTAGAATACGAAACAAGCCATGATGGGGTGAACTGGGATCATAAGGACGACAACCCAGACATTGTCGCCTCGACACTGACCACCAAGCCGAATAACGCCGAGGGATGGAATGCCTACTCGTTCCCTCCGCCGTTTAATCAGTGGATTCGGCTTGTCGTCAGCAATCTGACGGCGCTGACCGATACGATTATCGATCTCAAACTCGTCTTTGGTGAACGCAACAATTAATATCGACCGAGAAGGAGCATCTGCGCATCCTTCCCTCACACCGGGTGGCCGTGGAATGTTGAAAGGAAAACGCTGATGGCTGACAGACGGATATGGCCTACAAATAACATTGTAGACTTGGAGAAGGTTGCGGAGGCGTTTGGCCTGCCTGGTGATTTGAAAGACGTTGAGATAGCAACGCAGTCGGTAGAATATACGTTGTCGCAGATCTTAATAGAACTGCAACGTATTCGTCTTGGGATGTCTATCCTCGTAGATAACAACCTCGAAGATGTTTACCCGGACCTGTAAAGGGAGACGGAATGGCTGGATTGCTTACAAAGATTATGGGCACTAAAGAGACGCAGGTCCTGGAAGTCGACCCGACATTCCTGGCAGCTCGCGTCGCCATGCGCCCACTGGAGTATGTGGCCAATGGCCGCATTCTTGGTCATTATGCCGTCGAGCATCGGTCTGGCGAATTAGCCGCAACTATTGGCGCACTTGGGCATCTCGCCTCGCTCCGGTGGTCTGACTCGACCGCGTTTTGTGTGCTGACACGCATCAAAGTCGGCTATTCGATCAGTGCCGCGGTGACCACGGCCGTGCAGATGAACATGCGTGCGGTCCTCGCGCGTGGGTTCTCGGTGGATTTTTCGACAGCCCGGACGCTCTCGAACCTGGCGGCTGTGCCCAAGGCCAATGCCATGCGCAGCTCGATGAACGGTTCACTCATGGGTGTCAATGGGCCCGCCATTAGCACCACGACTGTGATGTCGTCGCAAACGCTGACTGCAGATACCGATGGGTTTGCGTTTACAAACTGGCCTGCGCTTCTTGGGACAAATGGCACTGGCACAGCCGTGGCCCTCCCGGTGGGCATGGCTGGCGAGATGCAGACGCTTTATGAATGTACCTCGCCGTATCAACACCCTATCGTACTGAGCCAGAATGAAGGCGTGATTATCCAGCCGATCACCGCAGGGCCAGCGAGCGGCACCTTCGCGATTTATGTCCAATGGGAATGGGCTGAGGTTGAAGTGTTCTGATTCTCGCAACCTTTCTTTCCTCTCCGGCCTGAACGCCGGAGTCCCCAGAAGGAGAATCCGGTGGGGGTGCTCACAAAGATTTTTGGGACCAAAGAGACGTCGCAGATGGAAGTGGACCCGACCTTTATGGCGGCCCGCGTCGCCATGCGTCCGCTCGAATACAAATCGTCTGGCCGCATACTCGGGCATTATGCCGTCGAGCATCGTTCTGGATCGCTGAATGGGGCAGATAGCTTGGCCGCACTGGCCCATGTCGCGTCACTCAGATGGACAGACAGCACCGCCTTTTGTGTGCTGTTACGCATTAAGGGTGGCTGGTCGCAGGTGACAGCCTCGGCTACCGCCGTCCAAATGACGATGCGTGCTGTGCTGGCGAGAGGGTTTACTGTTGATTTTACGACGAATAGCACGCTGTCGAGCATGGCAATCCCTCCCAAGGTCGGTGCCATGCGAAGCGCCATGGGTAGCTCACTCATGGGCGCAAATGGTCCCCGGATCAGCGATGGCGTAGGGGCGATGTCTGGGCAAACGTTCACAGCGGATACGTTGGGCTTCGCCATAGCAGTCTGGCCTGGTATCGTGGCGACGAATGTTGCTGGAACTGCGGTATCGCAACGTCTTGGCATGGGGGCGGTCTCCATGCTTTATGAATGCACCTCCCCCTATCAACACCCTGTCGTACTGAGCCAGAATGAAGGCGTGATTATCCAGCCGAAACTGGCTGGGCCGGTCGTTGATGGTTCGTTCGCCTACTATGTCGGGTGGGAATGGGCCGAGGTCGAGGTATTCTAGTTGCGCCATAGAGATATTTTTTCTTTATCAGAGACGCCGCAAAACTCCATCTTCCAGGGATGGCGCAATTATGATACTTATTGACACTGGCCTGCCGTTTGTGCAGAAAAAAAGCAGTACAAGACTGGTGCGTCATCGTATCCTCAATAATCATGTTGTGGCGTCTACAGGCAACGTCACCAGCGGCCACATATCGCTTGAATATGCTGAACGGGTTGAAAGTTTGCAGCTGATGGCATCTTCTGTGAGCGGGACAGCCGATGTGAAGGCTGAATACGAAACTTCCTGGGAGGCGAGTCTGTGGGATAATGCCGATGACAATGCAGACATTACGGCCTCAACATTGATAGACAAGGCCAATAACCCAGAAGGGATGAATGTCTTTCCCGTGAGTGCCCCACTGAATAAGTATATTCGCATTAAGATTACGGGGGTGGCCGCGAATCCTGCCGATACTGTCGTGACGGCATATCTGATTGTGCGAGAAGGGTTTGCCAGTGCATAGCGCTCTCCGCCCAATCGCGAAGAAGCAATGTCAGCAACCCCGCCCTAAAGGACGGGCTTGGATCACTACTGTTTCAGCGTATTTGATCGTGCGGGAGGAATATGCCTAGAATATTGATCATCACGGCATGCCTAGCCATCTCGGCAATGACGTCAGGCGTAGGGTGGGGGCAACAGGTTCAACCGTCCTGCGAGGAACAACTTGCCAATGCGCAGACGACCCTCATGTTTACCCGTGCAGGGCGTCAGGGAACCGAAGAGAACGCGGGGCGGGTTGCAACCACGCTGCAGCGACAACTCGATGTGCTGCAACACGAGCTTGATGCGCTCAAGAAAGCGCAAACGACTGTGCCGTCACCAGCATCAGAACTCTCTATGCCACAGAAAGCTGCCCCATGATGCGCCGTGTGCTCTCATGTCTGTTCCTTGCCTGTATTGTTGCCTGCGGGCCCGTGGCGCAGGCCAGCCATATCCATTCCACGCGAGCCGAGCGGGCGCTGGAGCAACTGATCGGGGCAGGCGGGACGATTGTCGTTGATGTTGGCGAAGGTGGAACGGGCCTGACGACGTATGCTATCGGAGATCTGATTTATGCCTCTGCGGCAACAACGTTGGCACGGCTAGCCGATGTGGCGACAGGGCAGGTATTGACCTCTGGCGGGGTTGGAGTCGCGCCAGCCTGGAGTGCCGCACCTGTGCTGACAACAAGCCTGACCGCGCCTCTCCTTATCGGTGGCACAACGACGACCTCAACTCTCATCCTGCGTTCGACCAGCGGCGTGGGTGCTGCCGGTGCGGATATCATTTTTCAGACTGGCAACAATGGCGCCACAGAGGTCATGCGGATACTCAATAATGGCAACATCGGGCTAGGCATCGCAGCCCCTGTCGCGAAACTTCATGTCTATAATGCTGCCTCTGGAACGGTCCCCTCCGCGATATTTGACAGACCGGCTATAGGTGACTACTCAGAGTTCATTTTTTCCACGGCAAATGTACGCGACTGGACGCTTGGCACACGTGCAGGAGATAGCGGGCTCTATTTTAACCGCGGGGCTGCCGGCACGACTAATGCCATGTATATTAGTGGTGCTAATGGCGATGTCGGCATTGGAACAGCAGCACCGGTGGAAAAGCTCACGGTGGGTGCTGCGGCAACCACTGGGACAGCAAATGCCGGGCTTGGTGTTGCAACACCCTTCCAAAACGTTGAGGCAGGACAGTTAGCCCTCCAGACAACTGATGCAGTTGCCGCTGATAAAGGGGGGAAAATAGTATTCGGCGGAACCTACACGGGGACAACACAGACGACTTTTGGTGGTATTGGTGGATTCAAGGAAAATGGCACGGACGGACAGTATGGTGGCTATCTAACTTTCTTTTCCAGAACGCATGGGGCAAGCCAGGCAGAGCGTATAAGGATAACGAGCGCTGGTAATGTCGGCATTGGAACGACAACACCCACAAATCTTGTCTCGCTAGGCGGGAATGCTGCACGCACTGCCGCAATGGAGCGGCACACGACCGCTGATACGGCGGGAAATACGCTTACTGTCCAAGCGGGTGGGGCAACGAGCGGTGCCACAAACAGAGCTGGAGGGGACTTGCTGCTCCAGCCAGGGTTGGGGACTGGCAATGCCACGCCAGCGCAGGTCCGTGTGCTTGCGCTTGCCCAGGGCACTGCCTCTGGGACTGCCGATCAAACGCTCGTCAATCGTGTCGTGGTGAATGGCGCCGTGGCACTTACCTCGGGCGCTGCTGCAACAATTGCGACGTCGACAGTCGCTGCTGGACAACTCGCCGGTGGGCACGTCATCTATAGCATAGAAGCCACGGATGGCACGGATCAGTTGGCCGCAAGCGGCCAAGTGGCTTTTGGTATAGTGAATAAGGCCGCAACGTGTACGGGAGCCACCAGCGTGTTGGGGACCGAGGCCCAGGCAAAGAGTGATGTCACAGATACACTGTCTAACGTGTGGGCCTTTGCTGCTGGATGTGGTGGCGCATTGCAGGTGACGCCGACCTTGACAGGCATGACCGCCACGACTTTTCGGATAACATACGCAGTAGTGTCCAATTCACAACAGGCAATTACGGTGCCATAAAAGGAAAGATGTTATGTATCGGCGAGCAATCGGTGGAGTAGTGGCCCTCTTGTGCTTTTTCTCTCTGTACTCTTTCGCCTGTGCTGTGCCAGCGTTTGATGCGGCCACGTCTACGCGGGATGTAACAGGCACCGTGACGTCGTTGACCGTAGCACATACTGTCAGCGGGGCTGACCGTGCATTGCTTGTAGGAGTGATGTCGAACTGCCCGAATCCTCCGATCGTCAGTGGCGTCACCTATAATGGGATTGCACTGACGCAGCATTTTACTTCCTTGCCGTACTCGACTGAGCGTTTAGATATCTGGCGTCTCGTCGCCCCCGCGACTGGGGCACACAATACCGTTGTCACCTTCAGTGGAACCTGCGCAAAACTCTTTGCGAACATACTCTCCCTGACTGACGTTGATCAAACTACGCCGCTTGGCACAGTCGCCTCAGCATCAGGCTTGAGCCAACTGGCGACAGTGAATGTATCAAGCGCATCAGGGGAAATGGTAATAGACTTCCTCCAACTGTTTGGTTCGAACCCATGCTATACCCCAACAGCAGGGGCAGGGCAAACCGCCAGAATCATCAATCAGGACTCATCCTCTGGAGATTCCCTGGACAGTTCCACCGAAGCAGGCGCGTCAACCGTCACCATGTCCTGGACGTGGGAAGCTACAAATAGATATTGGAATGTAAGTGGCGTATCGGTCAAACCCGCGGGAACGCCGCCACCTCCGCCCTCGTGTCCTCCAGGACTGATTGCGTCAGTCCAATCGGGGAATTGGAGCACATCGAGTACGTGGTGTGATGGTGTCATTCCTGGGGCTGGGGCGCTCGTCTCTGTAGCTGCTGGCCATGTAGTGACCTATGACATAGCTACGCCAGTAGGATTAGCTGAAGTGCTCATCTATGGCATACTCACGTTTTCTCGCACAGCGAATACCACGCTGGAGTCTGGGTTGGTGGTGGTATTGCCTGGTGGCTATCTTGATGTAGGAACGGTTGCGAGCCCTATCCCTGATGGCGTGACTGCGACTATCCAGCTAGCGGCACTCTCGAACCAGACGACCACGCATCTCCACGGGATAGGAACGATTTTGCCTGCACTGCATACCCATGGCGGCACATTGGATATGCATGGCGCGCCGCGTGCGTCGACGTGGACGTTGCTTACGCAAAACGCTGTTGCTGGTGCGACCACGCTCCAGGTAGCGAATACGGTCAATGATTGGCGTGTTGGCGACAAAATCATTGTCACTGGCACGAATAAGATGCGTGTCCTCGGGCAAGTATCTGATGATCCGCAGATGCAGCCAACCGTAACCCCGCAAGGGTGTGATGTGCATACGCAGGATTTTGCCTGTCTTGATCCAGCAACCTTTCAGGTGGAAGAGCGGACCATCGCCAGTGTTTCTGGGAATACGATCACGCTTACTGCACCGCTGACATACCTCCACAAAGGGGTCTATCCCTATCAAGGCGCAGTGGGTAATCTCACGCGCAACGTGCGGGTGATCTCGAAGAATCCAACCCCTGCGAGTGGGCGGGGCCATGTGATGATCGCACATGGCTTTGTGATTGCGGACACCGATCCGTTGCCGACTCCGTTGACGGATACAGTGACGGCGCGTATAAGTTTTGTTGAGTTTGCCGATCTTGGGCGCCTAAATACTGGGGTCTATCCCGTGCATTTTCATCGGCTTGGGAACGCCGGGAATGTCAGCCACCTGACGGGATCGTCGATTCATCATGGGCAAAATCTCTTTGTACGTCTGCACAATACAAATTTTTTGTCGATAGCAGACAATGTGGGCTACAACACGTTGGGGCACGGCTTTGCGACAGAAGACGGCACGGAAATGTTTAACGTGTTCTCACATAATCTCGCGTCACGCACCCAGCATGTCACGTTCCCGAATCCCAATGACGCATCAGACGTAAATGAGGGTTCTGGCTTCTGGGCGAATAACCCTCGCAATAGTTGGATCAATAACTATGCGGCAGATGCTGACGCGTGGGGCTACCAGATTGATCCCATAACGATCCAGTATTATGGGTTGATTGGAAAAACTATCACGCCTATCGATATCAGCGGCAACCCGCTCCCTGCAGCTCCTGCGACGAGTCTGGATGTCGTTGAGTTCAGCGGGAATAAAACGATTGGCAACTACTTTGGGGGACTGGAAGCGATCAACCTTGAAAGCCTCACTGAGCAGCACATCTATGGCTTTACAGCCGTATCGCACAGAAAAAGTGGGTTAGGAGGGTTTGCCAACGCCTTTTTGTTAGAGCAATCTGTGTTCGACGATGGCCCTAGGTGGAATGATGATAACGGCGATGCGACATTTTACACGCCTGGTAACTTTCCCGGCATTCGACTCAGCACCCCGCACCATCGATTTCTGAATAGCACGTTGGGGCAGCTGGATATCGGCTATCAATTCCCTGGGACACTGATTTTTGAGAATACCGCGATTACCCGTCAGGCCAGTGATAGCTACGGGACAGGGTTCTTGTGGGGGATCAAGGGCAGCCCGCGCTTTACGCGATTGCCTATGCTGATTCATCAGTTCCCGCCAAATTCCACGACCGAGCACGAGTTCTATCTCTTTGACCAGAATGGCCCAGGGATGCACAAAAAGCTCATTCCTCTGGGGACGGTTGCCCCAGATCAGTTGGCCTATGCCATTCCTTCCTCCATCAGCCTGGGCGACGATGGATGTCCGACAGGCACAGAATATCAAGATACTGACCCACTGCTTGGCGTGGTCTCGTCGTGTTACAAAGAGGCACTCTTTACAGGGCCGACCAACGAAGGTGTCCCGCTCAAGATGCCATTTTTTCTCAATGCTGGGGCCGATCAGGATGTCATTCATCCCATGGCAAAAGGGAGAGATGTTGTGGATGCCCAGGGGATTCGTTGGGCACTGGACTCCCTCTACATGGAATCGCCGCTAGGGTACTACTTTCCACGCTATGGGCACCAAAGGGGTGGGGCAGGGAGCGCATCTGGATGGAACGATGACGCTGTTGCTACTGCCTTAGTGGATAATACGTCGATGTATGGCAGCTCGGCCATTGGCCAGAATGCGAATGCCAATGATAATGCTGTCGCGCTGATCTATCGTATCGACGTGCCCAACGCAACCTATCATGTGGACCTCCACTTCATCGAGCGGTGGGCTGGGATTTCCCAGTATTGTGGGGCGAATTGTGGCGTAGGGTCGCGCAAGTTTGATGTGAAGGCGGAAGGCGTGACGATCTATACCCAACTGGACGTGTTTCAGCAAGCTGGTGGGGCCGCGATCCCGTTGGTAAAATCCTTTACCACCACGGTCAGTGATCGCCAACTCATGTTGGATTTCTCACGGTATGCTGGCATGGTATCCGGCATTGCGGTCTGTCTACCGACACAAGTAGTCAATGGGCGCTGTGCGCCATAAAAAGCGGCTCCCGAAGCAATCCATCGTCAAATAAGGAGGATGATTTGATGTTGAAAAAGATGCATATACCGCTCGTGGTTGTTCTTCTCCTTCTGCCGATCACTCTTTGGGCCAACCACTCGACGTTGCGCAATGATACCTTTAATACTCTTCCTGACTCGCAGGGAGGCGCATTCAGGACAGACAGTCGCATAATGTGGGGGCACGAAGAAGCCCAGAGAGAAGGGAGGTATTTTTCAGCATTTATTTTCAGTGGTGGGATCCATCCCATTTCCTCGACGTTGACCTCGCCGGCCTTTGCGACAGAAGCGTTTGTTCCTGAGCGTGTGAATCAGGTTTCTACGGCCATTACCTACGCTGCTCTCGCGAATGATGTCTGCTGGACTATCATCTCTAGTGACAATAATGGCATTACAGGCTGGACGCGGGTAGGTTCGACAAGTTACTACTTTCAATGTCAAGGGAATACCACGCCAAGCCGTCCAACACTTCCGAGCAATAGCGCTTTTCTCATGGAAATACTCATTGCAAGTAGTGCCATTACCACGGTGACTGACATTAGTGCCCGCTCTCCTATTTCTTCCTCGGCAGTACCAATAAATGCCTACAATGTTATAACGCAAGGAGGAGCTGCCTGTAACGGTATCCATGATGATACACCACAGATTACCGCAAGTATCGCTTCTGGGCGTTCTATCATTATTCCTCCGGGTGTCACCTGTATTGTTACGGGGGTAACCAAAACAGGACTCAGTAACTTCACCATTATGGGAGGCGGTACTCTTAAACTCAAAGCTGAGACGCATGCACGAGTGCTCTCTATAAGTAGTAGTTCCGATTTTAGTATTCTCGGAGTGACTTTTGATGGAAATAAAGCCAATCAGACCGGCGCAACTGATCGAATCAATGATAGCTTAGCAGTTATTGATAGTAAGCGTTTTCTTCTTCAAGGCAATACCTTCAAGAATGGCTATTCAGGGACTTGCTTACTCGTAAGTAATAGTGTAGCACCTACTGGGGCAGTGAATCAGGAAACTAACGCAATCATTGCTCACAACATTGTAAAGGACTGTGGGAATCCTGGCTCTGCGGCCTTTGCAGATGGAATATTTGCCTGGTGCGACAACTGTGAAGTCCATGACAATACCATTCTTAACGTAACTGACACAGGTATTGCAATGGACTACAGTAAGAATATTCGAGTACATCATAATGTCATACGGGGAGACCCTGCTCTCGTATCGGCGCAGCGTCCTGTACAAGGGATTGCCATTCTTGGGGTGACGAATGCTATTGTAGAAAGCAATACTGTTGAGTGGACACAGATAGGTATTACAGTGACCCTCTCAGGGAATCCTCCCGTAGCGCCTTATGTATCTGCGTATGTCACAATGGCGTATAACACTGTTCTCAATACAGCTTCTACACTCTATAGTGGTGATGCCATTTCAGCCGCCGACCCTTCTACAAACTTTGTGCGCGCTACCAGCAATACAGTTGTGACAGCAACGCGAGGCGTGGTGGTGACACCCAACGATTCGGTTATTAGTCACAACTCAGTCTTTAGCACAGTAGGTCGAGGCATTTATGTTGGTGGTGGAAGGTCGAAGGCACTTAATAATCTTGTTGTTGACGCTGGCGGCGATGGGATCTATGTTCAGGATGATGGAATAGAAGTACGAAGTAATACGATTATCAATGCTTCAAATGGAATTGATTGCGCTACAAAGTTAGCACGGGTCTCAGGCAATTTCTTCTCTGGTGTTACAACACCATTAGCGAACGCAACAAAGATAAATACGTATGACGATCCTATTATTCTCCCTAACGCTATAGCATATAAGGTGAAGAATATTGATGGGTCTATTCGCGATATACTTCTTGCTGATACAAGTGATAGAACCCGGATTGAGCTGAACGGACTTCAACTCGTGATTTCGCAACCGAGTACAGCGTTGACGGTTGGAGCCGCTGGTGGAGCTGCAGCGCTCCCTGCGACGCCTACTGGATATATTCGATGGCTCGATATCAGCAATAATAGCTGGAAGATCCCGTATTATGCAGAGTAGTCAGTAACTCCGCCCTGAACGGCGGAGTCCCCAGAAGGGAGCCAGATGTTGAAAAAGATGCGTATACCACTCGTGGTTGTTCTTCTCCTTCTGCCGATCACTCTTTGGGCCAACCACTCGACGTTGCGTGTGGATCCCTTTAATACCAATCCAGTGAATATAAACGGGCAGCCGAGTGCCTCCTTTGGAACACAACTGCGCGAGAATCTCGACCATGAAGGGGCGCAGCGCGATGGGGCGCATTCCTCGCCCTTTATTGCTACGGGTGGCATACATGGAACTTCTTCCTCGTTGATTTCGCCGGCCTTTGCGACAGAAGCGTTTGTTCCTGAGCGTGTGAATCAGGTTTCTACGGCCATTACCTACGCTGCTCTCGCGAATGATGTCTGCTGGACTATCATCTCTAGTGACAATAATGGCATTACAGGCTGGACGCGGGTAGGTTCGACAAGTTACTACTATAAATGCGAAGGCGATACCACGCCGGATCAACCGAGCCTTCCACCAAATAGCGCAAACCTCATGCTTGTCCAAATTAGCGGAAGTGCTATTGCGACTGTTACCGACCTCAGAAGACTCAACCCTTACCGATTACCAAGTACAGAGGGCACGTTGAATGCTGCTGTCACGGCTGCAGGTAGTACGCAAACAACATTAGTTATCAATAGGCAAGTTCATGTCACACGCAATGTAACAGTACCGAGTACAGTAGCACTCGTATTTGAGGGCATTGAAAGTCGGCTTGTCGCAACTAGTGCCGTGACAGTAACCGTCAATGGTGGATGGCAAGCACCCCTGCATCAGGTTATCGGATCGAATGTCACTGTAAGTTTTGGGAATGCTGCCTATGCGCCAACACTTATCTCTCCAGCATGGTGGGGTGCTACACCTGATGGAAATGTCAATACAGGTGGTGGGACAGATAACGGCCCATTCATTAATGCCGCACTTGGAAGTTATGCACCCGCTGTGGTCTATGGGGGACCTCGTGTAGTCCTTGGGCTTGGCGTGTTCCGTATCAATACAACTGTGACGATAGGGTTGGGAAAGTCCCTCTGTGGCACAGACATGAATGGTACGGTACTCACCGTTGATTCAACATGGACAAGTAATGTAATCAATATGCCTGGGGCAGGGCAACCGACCACAGTCTGTCGAATGACAATTGTATCACAAAACTCCGCTGCATTAGATGTGGGGTCTATTGGTATTAATAATGGAATGAATGGGTCTTTTCTTGACCATTTATGGGTATCTGGATTTAATATTGGTATACAAATTACCGCCACAGATGTCTTCCTTACTGACTTCGCGGTAGAGAATAATGAGACTGGTATAAAAGTTACTTTAACAGACGTGAATATTTTGAATGGTACAACATATAAGAATAATAGCTACGGTATTCACGTAGAGAACAACACCGGATATGTCAACGGGTCTGGCCCTGTTATTATTACGAATGTACGATCAAACCTAGATCGTCTTAGTGGATTTCACATTAACAATGCTCAAAATGTTATTCTCAATACTTGTGCGGCCTCTGTTGTGGTTGATCTTTCAACCCCTAGGCTGGTTACGGCTGGCCTTGCAATAAGTAACAATTCTTATCGAATTATAGTCAATGGATTTACCGCAGACCGTATAACAACAAGTACAACCGCTTCTGGGATTCTTGTCGATACTGGCGCCACTCAGATAGAAATCGTCAATGCGCAGGTTACTCGTTTCCTTGATGGCATTAGAATAAACACAACAGGAAATGTCAAGGTCATCGGTGGTACTATGCATTATAATGGTAATTATGGTATACAAGGCATTCGTTTTAATTTCTTATCAATTATCGGCGGACATTATAATTACAACAATAAATTTTTCCCTGCGAGCGGGGCAGCCGGAATTTTAGTCGATCTTTCTACTGCAAATACAGAAGCTATTATTGCAAATAATGATGTGAGTGAGTCAGGTGGTGGTCCACAGAGTTATGGGATTTCTATCAATGCAAATAGTAATACCTCCCTTGTCAACCTTATAGGGAATATTGGGAAGAATAACAGTGTGGCGAACCTTCTTGTGACAGGAGGATTTCCCGGTATTGTTCTGAATACCGGCAATCAACTACCTTAAAGGTATGGAGTGACCTACTCCGGCTTTCCGCTCCGCCCTAAACACGGCAGAGTCCCCAGAAAGGAATATTCTGATGGCTGGAAGTAAATATGCATCGACTGGCACACAGAACGTGACGACTCCTGCAGATACGGTCTTAGGCATTACCGGTACGGCGGCGCAACGGCTCTGGTGCCACTTTTTTAGCCTGAGTAGCTATGCAACGCCGGCAGATAACGCCATCTTCTGGACCCTGCAACGCTATACGGCGGCTGGGACCAGTACGCCGGTCGTGCCGGTGGCGCTGGATTCGGCAGACCCGGCGAGCGTGGGGGTAAGCGGTGAGAATCACACCGCAGAGCCAACTTATACAGTGGCGACGGAGCTGTGGGAAAATGCGGTAAACCAGAGAGCCACGCTTCAGTTGTGGTGTGCTCCTGGGGGTGAGTTTGTCTGTCCAGCAACAGCCGCGAACGGCATAGGCTGGCAGCCGCTCCACGCGAGCTTTACAGGCGTGGTGGAAACAACTTGCCATTGGACGGAATAGTCTATTTAGTTCTATATTGTTATAAGTAAACCTTCATGATATAATAGATATGTGAGACAATTGATTATATCATGGAGGAATATGTATGCCAAGGCTTACTGGAGAGGTCGCAGAGAGATTTCTGGCCAATGTGGATCGTAGCGCTGGTGATGAAACATGCTGGCCGTGGCGTGGGCGCTGTGATCCGAGGGGATATGGTCGCTTCCCGTATCACGGAAGAGATAT
>ERZ1292637.73-Hain-H14-01um-R3-73-length-59198-cov-9_pt1 | contig 59198 bp, 99 predicted proteins | sample MGYA00564405_ERZ1292637 | MGnify/ENA primary metagenome ERZ1292637 (study PRJEB36523, sample SAMEA6512645) | groundwater metagenome | collected 2019-01-09 | study: AquaDiva: Metagenomics assemblies of 32 groundwater samples | reverse complement strand
AGCACTCCCAAAGTCCAACAAATACCGAAATAAGAACTTTCCAAGATTGGAACCCTCTGCACTAATCAAATGTTTTAAACATTTTCCAAAGAAATGCGTCTTGCGACATATTTGATTGGGCTCCCAACCCCTCTCACTCTTGCGAGAACCCAAGTAACCTTTGATTATTACGTCACCCAGATTACCTCTCACGAGGCTTCAAGGTTGCACTACCCGTGCATAGCGAGTCTTTATTATGCGACCCCAGATTTGAACTAACTATGTTAATGTTCTACTTCTATATATTTCTTACCTGTCAGATTTCAAAGAACTATATTAATCTTCCACCTAGTCTTGCAAGATCAGGTATAAATTTGCCCTGTTTCTTTTTTTCTTCAATTTCATTTAAGCATTTAGCACACAAGGGTATAGCTTGTCCACTAGGATAGGTAATTGAAGAATATGGATATACCTTTACTTGTAAATCCTTACAACTGGGACAGTACAACTTTAAAACTGACCTAGGCTGTATCTTCATACACACATTATACACACCTATACACACACTGTCAATACACATTATACACACATTATACTCCTGGTATGTTTTTCTAAATCTTTACCTCCCTGTTTCATAGCTTTATATAGCCTTGGGTTTTCAGGGATAGGGGATAGGGAGTATAGAACAGGGGATGGGGGAGAGTATATAATATTTTCCCCAGTACCTATTACCCTCCAGGCTACGAGGGTCTGTACCACCTTTTGAAGCTAGAGAGGGGGTAGGGGGGGTACTATAAGATTAAAAAAGAAGGATAGTTAGAGTATCATAAGGGTATTGAAGCTAAACAGTAAGGGTTCTATGTCGCACATTAGTTACTTATGCGACATGATACATGCCTTTATGGTTTATCTCATTGTTAAAAAGGATTGTAGAATAGGGATAATATGTATATTGTGATATAACAACCCACGCATGACCCCTAACCCCTCTACAAACCCCTAACTCCTACTACTGTATATATACTTATATATAGAGAACATACCTAGGAGAATTGTTACCAATTCTCTTTAAGATAGCACCGGCGCTATGCTTACTACTATACTATCAAATACCCTATTGACAATAGTCTTTTCTTGGAGTATAATCTTTTTTAACATGGAGATTATATACCAGTCAACAGAAGCTATAGCCTACTTAGTAGGGATGTTTCTTTTAGTTGCCTCAATACTTGCAGTGTTAATAAGCATTATAAGAGGGATTAAATAATATGGAACTTTTAATATCATTACTATTCATAGGAATTGGGATTGCGTGGGTATTTTTATCAATAACATACTTTACAACAGACTTATTGGAAAGATTAAGTAAAACGCTAGGTTGTAGGGGCTGAAGTAACGCTAGGCAATTATGATTAAGTTTATAGTTGGGAAATCTAGTTAGACTTACAGCCTAGCTTTAAAAATTGAGGGTGCGGAGTCGGTAGGTAGAATTGATATTTTACTTATCAAATAAGTCAATTCCGTTAAATGATAAGCATACAGCCCCCATTTTTAGCTCTTTAATAATTTACAGTTGAGATATTAGAGCCTCACCGCTTGAGTCAAGGCGGAGAAAGAGAGGTGAATTAGCTTATGACAATAAGACAAGCATTAAAAGCAACATTAGTAAATACTTCTTTAATTGAAAAAATCCCTTCACATTATTCTTTACAAAAAGCTGAAGAGGAAGGAATAATAACAAAAAAAGAAGCTGACACATTAGCTTTTAATGTATATTTAATTAAAGTCAAAGCATAAATCTATGACAAAGAAAGATTATGTTTTAATTGCAGATTGTATCAAAAATGTTATAAATCACGCAAAACTTGATGAACAACAGGCAAGCGTACTAATAACAAACTTTTCAAGCGTATTATCAAGAGAGAATAGTAAATTTAATAGTCAAAAATTCTTTGATTATATAAATTATTTCTCAAGCGAAGTTTAGAAGCAACTCGTCCTGAACGAGTATAAATAGCTCAGAACCGCTTTAGTGTCTCAATTATAGATTGTTAGAGTAAATAAATATGAAAAAAAAGATTAACAAAAAACCATTTGAGCATAAAGAGCCTTCAAATCTTATGCTACCAAAAAATGCGCCTTATGGAGTAATTTGTCCTATATGTAAAAATAAGTTTTCAGTTAAATCAATATAAATGATAGGAAGTGAAAACTATGAAAAAATTTAAAGCAAGAATATATGGATCAACAGGCAATCTTGAATTGAAAGAGGTCGAGGGTTATGCAATAACCTTGCCATTTGATATTCCCGCCTTTGTTTCAAGAAGTGTTGAAAATAACACACAATGGGCAGTAACAGAACCTACAACGGGGTTAAAAATAGGTCATTTGCATAGTACAAAAAAAGAGGCTATAGCTGAAGCAGTAGAAGCCTTTAATAAAATAGGAAAAGAAAAAGTTATAGAAGCTATTGCAAGGCAAAATGATTATTATGCGCAAGTAGCCTAAATGTATGCCTAATAAAGATAGAGAAAAAGATCGTGAGGTAAAACGTAAATATTATCTTGAGAATAGACAAGTTATTTTAGAGCGTGCTAAAAAGTGGAATAAAAAACACCCTGAAAGAAGAAGAGAAATAATTATAGCTTATAAAGAGAAACAAAAGAATGAAAATAAATAAAATTTCAACTATAATTTACGCAAGAAATAATGAATAATTTAATAGATTATTTAAAAAAAGAATCTGAAAAGCAAGTGAGTTTTGGAAAAACTCAATTAGTTGTTATCGATTGGATATTTAAAAAAATGAAAGAATTTGAACACCAAATAGCAAAGATAGGCATAGAAGCGTTTATTTTGAAAGATGGAAAGCTCTTGTTAGGAATGAGAAAAAATGCTGTGGGGGCGGGAGAATGGGGGCTTCCTGGAGGACATCTCCAGACAGGGGAAACTAACCTGGAATGTCTTAAACGTGAACTCATGGAAGAAACAGGATTAGAGGTAAAAAATGCAAAATTAGTAGCAGTTGATAATAACCCGCAAAATGCAGGAGGACATTACATCCACTTAGGCTTTCAAGTGGAAACAGAAGGTGAACCGGAACTCAAAGAACCAAATAAATGTGCGGGATGGGAATACTTCTCGTTAGATAATCTCCCAGCAAATGTATTCTCTGCACATAAAAAAGAGATAGAACTTTTCAGGAAAGGGATCATTAATGACTGAATATCCCCGATCAGTTGACGCTAACCCTACGGCAAAATGTAATCTTGCTTGCGAGTTCTGCTGGGGGCCTGACCACAACATTGAAGATGGATTAGACACCCAAGAATGGAAAGATACAATCAAGCAATTTGCTGATAACGGGACTGAATCTATAGTTTTTACAGGGGGAGAACCTCTAGTTAGGCGTGATATAGTAGAGCTTTTAAAATACTCAAAAGAACAGGGGCTTAGGGTAACTCTTTCCACTAATACGTTATTACTTAAAAGAAAGGCTGAAGTTCTAAAATATATTGACGAGATAGGTATTCCCATAGATGGGTCAACACCTGAGAAAAATGAAAAAATGAGAGTGGGAAATTCACGAGCCTTCCAATCTTCACTGGACGCAATAGACTTAGTATCTGGACAATATCCAAATATAGATATAACTGTTAGAACTGTCCTTACAAAGGTAAACCAGAATGATATAGAAGCTATAGGGGAGCTGGTGCAGAAGAAACAGGCTAAAATCCACAAATGGAAAATATACCAGTTTGCACCCGTCAGTATAGGTGCACAAAACGCAGAACAGTTTGAAATGCCTAACCATGTCTTCTATTCTATAGGGGAAAAACTGCACCAAAGATTCCCTGATATGCCTATACAAATGTACCCTTCAGAACAAAGAAGCGGAAGATATGTTTTCCTAGGCCCTGAAGGGAATGTATCAGGTGTTGATGAGAAAGGAGAGTATAAAATATCCGGTAATCTCAAAAAACAAAATATGGGACTGTTAATACAGGGACTTTATAATCAAGAAAAAAATACTAGCCATGCCCATACATAAGAAAATGAATGATTTAATTGGAATTATACTATTTTTTATGGTTATGGTGATAGCTTTTGTGGTGTTTAAATGAAAAAATTATATACAGCAAAAGAAATAATTGATAGTTATAGAATATATAAAAAATCAGGATTACAGATAGATTATCTTGAATATATGGGATTAATTAAAGAAGAACCTTTGCCTAAAACAATATCTTTTATGGGTAGTATTTATAAACTGTCTAATAAATATAAGTAATCGGTCGGGATTGGCAGAAATCAAGAGTAATATTGGGGCGGGCAATTTTTGAAATCAATTTTCCAAATTAAATAAGCCTATTTAAAAACTCTTCTATAATCTTCTGCTCTTTACCATAGTCAATTACCTCAAAAAATCTATTTCTGGCATTAACTGAAAGCTTTTCATTATCAAGGGTTCGTATAAGTTTACAATTCTCCTCTACTGTCCCACGTTCAAGATCAATCCCTGTTACCTTGTGTTCAAAAAATATCCCTCCTAGTTTATCGTTATAATCTGAAAAGTTTGTTATCACTGGCCTACCAACCATAAACCAAGAATGCCAAATGTGGCCCATGCCGTCCCCGTGAGGCTTCACATGGAAGCCATAGGTACTCTCCTGCATTTCTTTATAGACATTTTTAAGCCCATTAATCCATCCATCAGGAGTGCTTGCCCCATACGCTTTAAATTCATAATCTTTGAGCCTGTCCTTGTAGGTGTTAAATACTTCTGGCCTAGGGAGTAAATGGACAAAGGATTTTATTGTATTTATATTTTTAATGGGAGGTTCATATTTAATTGTAGGTAATTCTTGATGGTAAAAGACTGCATTCTTAGCGTTGGAGTTAAAGGGTAGGACAGAAGCTAACAGATTTTCTACCCCATATTCATTTACTAAATCGTTCCACATAACATTCCCTAACTGGCAAATCAATTTTGCTTTAGGTTTATATTGATCCCGTAATTTCTTGTAAGTAATCCAATGATCAGGAATAGAAGCAATAATTAAATCTATATCCATCTCTTTAAATTGCTCAAGAGTAATTGCTTTTTGAATATAGTTATGTTCTGTTTCTTTTATTTCATAATACGTTGGAGTTTGATTTGTTACATTGTTAAGTATGGGTGAACCATCAGTAGGAATAATATCTCTAAGTGAAAGATACTGATTAACAGTTCCTATATTATTTGAATAAGGACGGGCAACATCCCAGTATGAATTTTCAAACCATTCCGTTCCTATGGGTCGGTATAGATTGAAACCCAATCTTTCTTCAAAAAGAAGCTTGAGGGAATAGAATAATCCAGAGTGATGAAGGTCGGCTAAGATATTCATAATCTTTCATTATGTTCCTTTATGCCCATTTTCTCTTGATTTTCTCTTGTCCATGTAAATACTTTATCTATAAGTTCTGGATTTTTAGAATGACCATAAGTATCAGGCCCAACTTCACAGACTAATGTTTTCTCTCTAAATTCTAATGGAATTTTATCTAGATAGTGTTCTTCCATTACCACAATTTTATCTGCCCACTCATATAATAAAACTTTAGTTTCACTATCATTAAAATCTATACCTATGGGAATTACATCTGTCGGTTCAAAATGAAGCTTCAAAACATCTGCAAGACTAACACTCCTCACTAATCCCGCTCTACACACAGTTAATATTTTCATTTCTTCTTGCTTGGTCTACCTCTTTTTCTTCTAAGATGTGGTATGTATAATTCCTGTGTTCCTTTTATTAAAACTTTTTGCAGAGGGTCATCAAGATTTATGGTTTCTACTATCTTTTCTTCCTGCTTAGGAGGTGGGGCAACAGACATTTGTCTTGCTATAGGTATAACAAGCTGGGTTGTTAATTGTTTTTTACAATTACTGCAATAAGAAACGGCCATCTCTTGTTCTTGCACTGGTATAAGAATCGTATCTACATCTCGTCCATCATCAGGACAACTTCCCTCAAACTTATATTTTAATACAATAGGTTTTTGGGGTAGTCTATTATATACCTCTTCCTCTTTAACAGGGCTAGAATCTAATTGTGGAGGGGCAGAGGATACATCTTTAGAGGCACTTTCACTTTGTTTGTGCGTATTATCCCTGTGCTCTACTAATTGCTTTAATGTTGTAAAAGATATTTCTTTTTCTTCTGTGGTGCACTGAAAACATATGAATGCTATGTTAATCCACCTCACTTTCTATCATTTGTTTAATTAAGCCTTCCTTCTTTTTCATTTAAGTACCATAAAAAAAGCTCCCTAAAATCTTCATGGATATATTCTGATTCCAAACATCTTTCACAGTATTCTTTAAATTCATTTATCCCAAAGTTAGGTTCATCACCTTTTTGAAGCATATAAAGATTTTGGGATAACCCATTCATATGATACCAATATCTTTCTGGAATAGCACTAAATGATCCTACTTCCTGCTGAAACACTCCAAAGTGATCTAGCTTATCTTTCACAACTCCAAAGTTCTTGCTTGTTTTTTCTATTACTTCTCTTTTAGCAAAAATACAACATGGATGTAATCTATCCTGTATTACTGCTCCAAATATATCATTTTCTTTAGATTGTCTTTCCACTTCTTCCCAAAACTCCTCTAATGGGAAAAAATCCTGTTCAGTAAATAATACCCATTCAGAATTAGAATATTTTAAAGCTCTATTAACTGCAACATCCCGCCAGTCTTGGTCTGCTCGTACTTCATCATTATCTAAACAAGTAACAGTATCTATAGACATAGCGTCTTGTACAAACTTTCTATAATCTCCGGTATCAGCATTCATTTTTGTGAACACTATTATTACTTTACCAAACCTATCTCTATTTTCATGGATAAATTTCTGCCATAAAGGATATTGCAAATGGGAAGGGTGAGCTATGACTATATCTGGCTTAAACATTTTAAACTTGAAAGAACTTAACCCAACGGTTATTATATGGTCTGAAAATAGGAAATAATTCTTTTAATCTGTTTTCTATTTCTAAGGATAGTTTACAATATTCTGGTGATTGTTCAACAGGAGCTTGTCTTGCCCAATAAAGATATGCGTAATAAGCTTCGGGATTAGCAACTCCAAAGATGTCACTTCCATCTCCTCGCCAGTTTTGCATGGGGTATGTATACCCACCACCATGAAAAGCATCTTCCCATTCTTTATAGCCTAATTCTTGTAAGGTAATTATTTTTGCTTTTAATTCTTGAGCTTCATGGGTTATCATGCTGAAATGATCTGCCCCATTTATCTCAGGATGTGCTCTAAAATCTTTTTTAGTTTTATCTAATAACTCTCTCTTAATAAGAAGGAAACAAGGATGAATATAGGGAAAGGCTGTTTGATTCCACCATCCCAACATGTCTGCGGTTTTCATAGCTTCCTCAACATCTTTCCATAATTTATCCCAATCATCTGTAAAAAAGTCCTGCTCAAGAAATAATATCCATTCTGAATCTGAAAGTTCAATACATGGTTCAGTCTCCGCCTGTCTCCAATCTATATTAGGAGTAGTCCAGTCAATAATATGTCCAGTTACCCAAGTTTCAGGAAAAGTTCTTCTTAAAAATTCTTCCATATCTATTACTCCATGATGGCGTGAAGGATAGAGAATAATTTTATTAAACTTATCTCGGTATTTTTGGAGATTGTACCTATATAGTGGGTAGTCATTAAAAACGCAAATCTGACTTATAATATCGCAGGATTTCATATAGTTTTTCTTTTCCAATAAGATATACTCATTTTCTTTTTAGTTTCTTTGGAATGTTTCTTGTCTTTCCAATATTGTTTTCCTTTCATCCGCTTGCTAAGTAATTTCTTATAATTGTCAGACTTAGGCCTTCCTTTCTGCTCTAAACTACAATGTTTACCAGCATTTTCTATTAACTGTAGATTCTCAATTCTATTATCATCTTTAATACCATTCCTGTGATGTATAACCTCGGATAATAATAAATATCTACCCAAAAACTTTTCCATCATCAAACGATGTTCAAGCATATAACCACTCTTAGTACAGTTTGGATGATTAGGACTTTTTAAACGAACATATCCATCATAAGTATATGCTTTACCTGTCGGTCTAGGAACAGGATGTTTGTTACAATTCTTAGCTAACTTATTTGTTAGTAGCTTTCCGCACACTTGGCAACTAGGTTTACCGCCTCTCCAATTGGGATTGTTTTTACCAACGTAACTCCTTCGATTTATAGACATTACTTATATTATACCACATACAGATTTGGGAGATAATATCAATATTCATTTTTCTTTATTGCCTCCTCCAATTTTTCAATCATAATTTTCCTATAATTTTCATCCTTTAAATTTTCTATTCTAGGAACGAATGAACATTCCATTAATTCTTCCTTACCAGCTCTATTAGCAATAAAATAAAATTGAACTAATATTCTCCTACCCTTCTTTTTCATCTCTGTCTCAAAAAATTCTTTATTAGCAATATCTGAGGGTATTCCTGCTGGAACTTCTTTTTCCCAATCATCTTGTAAAATTTTCTTAATAAATTTAATCTTCATACCCGCATTAAATTTTTGTATAAATCATATTTTTCTTTTATTCTCTGGGGATTTAATTCTGCCTTATCAGTCAAATTTTTTATTCCATTTTGGTATTCGATTCTAAATTCTTTAAAACCATCAGTCATGTCTAGCGCAAATTGCCATCCAGCAACTCGACTTTCTATTTCCATTTTTGCTCCTTCTGTGGAAACGTCTGGTATTTGGTTCTGGAGATATCCTCCCCACCCTGCGCTTAAAGATCCTACATGATACCAGTAGGGAGTTTGACCTTGATACCAATTCATTTCTTGTTTTTCTTTGTCCTGAATTTCCGTAGGAGATACATGAAATTGAGGTATGTTGTGAAATCTTAATCCTAACGCTCTTAATTGGATTGCTCCCCACCCGAATGTATCTGTATGATTTACTTCTTTAAAAGTATGATCCAGTTCTTTACAATATTCTCCAGGTACAAAAGACTTACTTCCAAAGTTTAAGTCTGTCCTTAATAAATCCTTTCTTTTAACGAAAAAAAAGTTGGGCCAAACCCAGGGGCCTCTATCTCCGTATCCTGAATAATCAAGATTGTATTTTTTCTTTGCAGCTTCAGCTATTTCCTCTCCACAAGAGAAACGAGCTGAACCTACAGCATCACACGAATCCACTTCTATTTTTTGAAAAGCTGAATTTATTTTACCTGGTGTCCATGCCCAGCCATCATCTTCCAGTAACATTACTAAATCCTCCTGGGCTATTTTAGTCATTTCGGTAATCGGAACTCCATTACCGATACCTCTGTTATGGTAGATAATCTGCACCTTCGGTTCTTCCATTGCACTGGTAATAAACTCCTGTGCAACGTGTAGGGGAACTTGAGCGTGATTGTTATAGCAAATATAAAACTTATCAACTTCATCATACCAACGCTCTCTCCACAATTTAATGGCAAATAAAGCGATGAATGGATCTCCACCAGCCGATAGAAAACAAGCTCTACTCATAGAATATTTAATCTAGAAAATTCTCCAAAACTGTGTATTTTCCTTGAGTTAATTTAATCTTTTTCACAACTATATCTTTACTTCCTCTCTTTCATCAAAGTAGCTATTAATTGCATTTTTTAATTGTGATCTATATAAATTTAGCTCCTCAGTCTTTTTTGCATCTTCTTTTGTATGTTGGTTAGCTCTAATTTTATCCACAAGCATAAAAATCTTTATATTACAGATAGTCAATTCGTCTATAAGCTCACTTAGATTTTTTTTCATTTTCTATCTTTAAATATTCCCAATTTGAAACGATAGTCTAAAAGGCAAGCTATAATTGCCATTGTCCATCCTAACCACCACCCCAATATTAGACTAAACCAATCCATGATATTTTTGAAATTCCTCCCTATATTTTCCCCAGTCTATCGCTTCTATCCCTATATCAACAAGCATTTCTACAACACCACCTAAGATTTCTGGAGTAGGTTTTTGCATATTTTCCATCATATACCAATACCACATTATCTGTCTTAGATACTCATTCCTAGGCTGGTTTTTTAGATAATCATCATAAGTTTTTCTATCCCCATATTTTTTAGTAGCCAATAAATAGGCTGGTGTAGAACCTGCTCTTATGTGATAGTAACCTAAGTCTTTACTTTTCATTTGTTCGTTATTCAAATCGTAATCTATAGTTGTCCCATGCTCTTGTGAGTTTAAGAGAATATTACTTTTATCTTCTTCCCATTCATAGGGTTTTATCCCATCAGCAAGCATTTTTTCCGTCAACTTACCAAAGGTTTCATGTTCTGGCATGTTTGGCCCCCATTCTACATCTAAATATTGCATAAGTAAGTCTTTACGGGTAGCAAAAAGATATGGGCAGAATTTGTTCCCATTCTTTAACTTATCTGTTTTGTAAGTTCCAATATCATCAATAATAGAAACTACATCGTACCAAGGCTGTTTACCATAAAAAGTCTCCATGTAATGATCTTTTAATTTTTTAAATACTTCTTCTATTATCCCCTTATGGTATATAATTGTATCGTTATCAAGTAGCAAAACTAATTCTTCTTTTACTTGGGGTAAAACCTCTTTATAAGCATCATAATATCTGAGACTAGGATCTACTTTAATTATCCCTCCTTTTACCTTTTTCATTTTTTCATAATCATTATCTGTAAAATTCCATGTGCTGTCCAAGAAATAGACCTTATCATACTCTTCAGTTTTTGTGGATAATTGGTGGATAAAATAGTCAAATAGAGGCTGGTAGAACTCGTCCCCAAAAGGAGTGTATTTATGAAAACATGTTAATAGAGCTCGTGTCATTTTGAATACTGTTCTATTATTCTTCTAATTCCTTCTTTCGGAGAAACTGTAGGTTCCCATCCTAAATCATCTTTTATTTTTGTTATATCACTTATCCAAATAGTTTGATCTCCATGTCGAACGGGTTCAAAATTAAGCGTCGCTTTCTTACCTGTCTGGCTTTCTATCTCTGCTATAGCTTCTAAAAGAGACATTGTATTATCTATACCTCCACCTATGTTGTATGGTTTACCTTTTACCTTATCTATGTTTTCAATTTCATCTAAATAAAGTCTGGCGCAGTCTTCCCCCCAGAGCATATCTCTAACTTGCTTACCTTTTGATCCAAAAATATTAATTATTCCATCCCTTAGAAGAATACTTCTAATAAAATGATCCACCCATGCTTGCTCCTCCACACCCTTCTGGAATAGCCCATAAATACAAGACATCCTATTAATTACTGTAGGTATACCAAAAGCTTGCCAATATTCTTGACAATAAAGATCTCCAGATATTTTAGAAGTACCATAAAGTGAACGCGCATATCTTCCATGAGCATCAAGAGACGTTTCCTCATTTATACTCTTCATGTCTTTCCATACATATCTCGTTGGTGTTTCTTCCATTGGTAATTCATTTGTAAGATTTGTATAGCACTTATTAGAAGCTGCAAAAGCTACAGGGACTTTACCATGAGTTTTTGACCACTCCAAAACATTAAGTGTTCCTAAAGCATTTACTTCAAAATCATATCTGGGAGAAATTTGAGCATAGGGGATTCCGCATTGTCCAGCGAGATGAATTATTCCAGTTGTATCTTCAGGTAAACGAATAAAATCTACTTCATTTCTTACATCTCCATGAATAAATATAAATTTATCCTTATAGATATTCTGAAGATATTTAAGATTATCTTCTGTTTCTGGTCTGTGGAGATTATCAAATCCGTAGACTGTATATCCACGGTTTATAGCTTCTATTGTGCAATTTGTGCCTATAAATCCTACTGCACCCGTACAAATTATATTCTTCATATTAAATTACTAAAAAAAGGTTCTAGCTTCTCTTTATATTCTCTGTTGAAGTCTATCATTTCTAAAAACCTATTTCTAGCATTTTCACCAAGCCATGTTGCTCTTTCAGGATGACTCCAGTGTATAATTTTATTGATAAGTTTACCCATATTATTCTCTTTCCAATTATCGTTAGGTATAAAAATACAGGTTTTTTCATCTTCTAATAAATCTTTTGCAATTCCTTGCAAATATGTTTCAGGGTTTAATACCATTATTCTTCCTAAAGCAAAAGCATTATGGACTACGTGTCCAAACCCTTCTGCAAACTTTCTTTGAAAAATAAACGTAGAATCAAGCATTTCTTCAACCAATCTTCTTTTTGGGAATATTTTCCCGTCGTGGTTTCCTACACCATAACTTTTGAAATTAAAATGAGGGGTAGCATCTTTAGGATGGGTTAAGTTATGTTTCAGATACAGCCACATGTCCCAAGCATCCTCATCCTCCTCAAGATCATTCTGGAAAGAATAGATATTATTGAAATTATATAAAGGTCGGTATTTAAAAAGGTTTAAATCAAATTCCTGCTTATATAAAACTTTATTCTTAGAAAATTTCTCATAGGGAGCAGTAGCACTTGCCAAAAGGTTAGGATAAAGTTTTTCATTAACATTTGTATCTAATTGGTTTCCTACTTGGCGTATAAATTTAGCATTGGGATAAAACTCTTTTAGCTTTGCAAAATAAAACTCATTTTCATGTACTGTGCAAATTACTATATCTATTGGAGTATCTTTGGCTTGTTCTAGGGTTAGGAGATTAAGTGGGTTTGGATAATCCAAACAGGCATTAACTGACTCAAGTCTTATACCTTTCTCTCCATTAAAATCATAATAAATATCTTCTAGGTATTGTTTGGCAAGCCAACGTGCAGGGTTCTTTTTTCTGGGGTGTTCGTATAACCTAAAATATTCCTCATCAAACCAATCAGTTCCATAAGGGAAAAATATTTTTGCACCTAATCTATTTCCTAAAAGTATTAAACTCCAAGCTAAATCCGCTTGATGTGCTCCATCTGTAAGAATATTATATCCCATAGTCTATCTCCTTTGTATGTTTTCTACTATTACAACCTCCGCATATATGTTCATTTACCATCCTGCCTTTCTTTCAGCTAGATATTTACCATTTACAAAATCGTCAATTAAATAATTCTTCAAAGCTCTCCATGAAGGAAAAGTATCAAGTTCTATAAAATCTTTTAAGAGAAGGAATGGCAAGTATAATAACCTCGCAAAGAATCTAGCCCAGTCTCTCCATTTCCAATATTTCATTTTTCTACCTCCACCAATAAAATTTCATGGAAAGAGGAATTAAGATACTTTCCTGTTCCAAATTCTTTAATATCTATAGGTTCATACATAATTTTATTCTTCGTATCGTATACTTGTATTTTCTTTATTTTTCTATTTCTAACACGCATATGCTCTGGTTTCCGATATAGTCAATGTACGGAATCTTCACTGCCACTTCCCGCTTAGTATGTTCATACCATGGGTGTCCTGCTTGCGGGCCTTGATTATACAAAAACCTTTCTTTAACTTTAAAATTACTTGTTAATGTTTCCCACCTTTTAAGCTGTTTGTCAGTTATTACTGAAAGTTCATCTGGATAGGTATATTCTTGTCCTACTGGAAAAGAAATCCAGAGATATTTTTTGGCAAGCATGAGACATTTTTCAAACAAACGGTTCTGTTCCAACATAATATTGTCAACCTTGTAAGTGGATATGCCTGCATGTTCTATCGTTGAGATACACGCCACCATATCATAGAAAGGGTCTTCAGGAATGGGAGGTAGCATTTCAAGGACATTGCCAACTATAAAATGGTCAAGAATCTGTTTTGCCTCTGGATCATCAATAATATCTACACCATCGTAGCGTTTTACTAATGAGCGTACATCATACGCATAGTGATTATAAGTAGAATAGTGCGCACCTACATCAAGGAAGCTTTCTACAGGATGTGATTTAAGAAATCCCAAAAACAAAGGGATCTCACAATCTCTATCGGTTTTTAGTCGCACATCAAAAGTGCGAGAAAAATCCTCGTGTTTAAGTATATTTATTCCCCCCTTTCATCTTTTTTTATCGTAGGTATCCATTTTTTAGTTCTATATGCTTCTAACATTTGATTTATTATATTTTTATTTGGACAATTTTTTAATTTGTGTAAAGAGTTATCCAATTCACAGGAATGTATCATTTGTTTAATATGCTTAATAAGTTCAGTTCTGTGAAGATACATTTCATTCCCATTTAAAATCTGTATCTCTTGGTTTATAAAACACTGTTAATCCTCTAGGTGTTGCAAAATGAAAAGGACGTAATTCTCCTTTTTTAACCCAATCTATGATTTCTTGTGGTAATTTTCCAAAAGGCCAGCCATAGAATTTTTCATTGGGATGCTGAGACATATGTCCATTAAGATCATGAATTAGAAGATAGCCTCCTTTATCTAAGTAAGGATAAAATTTAATCATTTCTTGAAATCTTAACCCTGGTTCTGTATCAAGAAATATAAATTTATATTGTTCTTCTGGAGTATAATTCAGAGAAGAAGTATAAACACCCTCAATAACTTGGCTTACCCCTACAGCATTCCATAAACTTCTGGCACGATCTAAATGGTATTTCTCAAATTCTAAAGCTGTAATCTTGCCTTTTTTATTATCTATCAATGCCTGTGCAATATACATATCACTTATGCCTGTATAAACACCTGTGGTTAATACATTAAAAGGCTTTAACATTTTTATGAAACCATAAAGGAATTCCCCGACTTCTACTTCCACACCTCCATCATCAAACATAGAATATTCTTTCCCAGTCCAATCAGCCACTTCAGGAATAATTTTTAATAATCCATTAGAATGTTCCACAAGGTATTGAGTTATCATATACGACGAAGAAAATCAGCCCACTCTCTTGTAATTTTCTGTTTTCCAAAAAGTTTAATAGCAGTTTCACGCCCTGCATTTCCAGTGGCTTGTGCTCTTTCTTTATCGTCAAACATTAGCTGGATATATGATTTAAGTTCTTCTATATTATCCGAAATAAATCCATTAACACCATTAGAAATTATGTCAGGGACTTCATAATTAGGCCAGTTATAGGCACTCATATTGCGTAACTTTTCCCCTGCTGCTATCACAGGAATACCTGTAAGCATAGCTTCAATTATGCTTAAAGTATAAGGAGCAGGAAGCGTTCCCCAATACCAGAATACTCTATTTTCTCTAAGTTCATTTTTAAGATGTTGATATGAAACTCTACCTCCATTTATTTCTCCCAAGTCTTCATTCTCTGGGCCAAATACTTTCCTTGGGAAATTAGCTGTTACCTTATCAAATACTGAAAACCCCAAATGTTCCCCCCTTTGTTTAAAAGATTGAGCTGTAGTAATTATTTGTAGTTTATCTCCTTGCCAATTATTAAATTCTTCTGGATCTTTATAGAAACGAATCGTAGCATCACTACCCGCAAAGTGTGGTAATTTTTCTTCTAATGGAGAATATCTAACAATATTCATGCCTTTATCTCTATAAGGCTTTAATTCTTCTTCTATACTAGGGGTGCTCTGACCTATACTACGCCATGCAACTTTTTTATTCTTTTCTTTGAAATTCCTATAATTATTAACTATCCAAGGCTGAAAATATCTTGACCCTGGAAGTGCTGAATTGTGCATACAAATCCAAATATCTGACCATTCTATAAGGTTGGGATGTATATGCTCATTACTAGATTGCATATAAAGATTATAAAGTTCAGGATAAAATCTTCCTCTTGGAATTACACTTCTCATAAAATCTCCTGATTGAGTAGGGTTGCTAAAAGCTCCCATTGAAAATACTTCAATATTTAATTTTTCATTTTCTGGAAGAATATCATCTATCTCTGTTAAAAGAGAAATTTCATCAAACTCCAAAACCGAATGTGAACTTGAATATAAGATTTTCAATTTATGTTTCCCTAACTAAAGTTTGCTATAAATTTTTTCAAGACGCTCTCTCATCATCATCCCACAACGATAAAAATTAAATTTATCCTTTATATAATTCTTTGCTACTATCCCTTTTGCTTGAGCAAGTTCCCTATTACCAAATACCCATCTCATTGCCCCTATTAATTTATCATAATTTGGTTCAGCCCAATTCTGGTCGCTAGTATAGTATGGTATCCAAGATTGCTGGATAACTGGTACATACTCTGAAGGGATAGGAAAATAATGGTCAGTGTTTAGATATTCATGTAGTCCTCCTCTTGCAGTTGATATAGCAGGCTTTCCCAAAAGAAGTGCTTCTTGTAATGGTCTTGCCCATCCTTCCCCATGATCTGCTGATATATAACAGTCACCTGTATGATGTAGTTTCATAAGCTGTTCCTGCGTTAATAATTTAGAAGCAATAAATATCTTGGGATAATGACCAAGGTGTAACTCTCTTTTCCATTCACTTATGTCAGCAACAATTTTTCCAACTTCAGCTTCAGTATAATTTACCCTATAAGTTTTTAATAGTAATCCTACGTCATCCCTGCCCGTAAATGCTTTCCAATAAGAAGTGATTAACCCTTTAGGATTTTTTCTTTCTATCCATTGGAAAATAGAGTAGAATAAAAACCCTTCAAAATTTTCTATTGTATATTTACCGTAATTCCTGTCTGCATTCGCTATATCAATTGGCTGTGGAAAAGCATAGATAGGCACTTTTACTCCGCTTGCCCGTAATAATTCTCCCATTGCCTCTGAGGAAGCCCAGATTTCTCCCATTTTGTTACAAGCATCAGCCCATCCATGAGGAAGCCTATCTGTCTCCCAAAATAATCTTGAAATATTATATTTATCTTTTTCTAAATAATTGAGAGCAGTATCAGGGGTTAAATGAATCAAATTGATCTTATAAGGAATGTCTCTATCCTCTAAGTTTGCACATAATTCTCCTTGCCATCCGTATGATGTTCGTTCCGCCATCTGATAAATTGTTTGACAAGTTATATCAACTCCTACACTATAAAGAGCAGTTATATCCTGCCTAGCTGCTGATCCATAACCAGAGGGGCTTAGACAGGTGGATGTGTAACGGATTCCTTGCATATTTTAAAGGGCAATAATTTCTAAAACTTCTTCTCCTTTTTCATCAACTAAAATAGGCTTAGGTTGTTGTCCTAACATTTTGTTTAAATTCCCATCGTGCTCTGGGTAATAATTCTTTTGGGGGTTTGGGAAAATTCTCCAATTTTCTTGAGCCAATAGTTGCTTCATTTCCCTTTTGTCCACCCACCGAATCTTCCCGTCTGATAAATTAATCAAGCTTACTTTTATTTCTTCACTCATCAGATGTCTCCTTTATTCCTGTTTTTTCTTTAAGCTCTTCATAATGCTCAAGAGCAGCATCATAACAATATTTACCGTGGTATATCCCCTGACATTTTACTGTTTCATCTCCTATGATCTGTGTGGCAAACTTCCCCTTTGGAATAAGTCTATTATGCCCTTCTACTTGCAAATCACACAGTATATTTGTCTCAACTGGTATTTTTCTAGCATAAAGTGATTGACTGTTCATTTTTCCACCTCCTCAAAACTTACTAATTTTATTTCATTATCTTTTAAGTATTTTTTTACTGTTTCATAGGAAGTATTATAGGCACGTTTTCCTATCTTTTGATGAATTTCAGAAGGCGGTATTCCTAATTCCAAAAAATGTAAAGTAATGATTTTCAACATGTCTTTATAGAATATTTCTATATCTTCAGGAATCATTCCTTTTATATATTTCTCAAATTGTTCTTTTTGTGTATCTTCCATTAAAGTAATACGTTTGTTCCTCGCATTTCTAATTTTTCAACTAACCAATCCATTAGACCTTTAACTGTGGGTTCAGAAGTCTGTTCTAAATATTCTATTATTAATGGCTGTAATTTTACAAGAGTAATTCTAAGAAGATTAATCAGGGGTAAATCAATACTTTTACCGTTTGAGACTAAAGTTATTGGACTAGACAAATCCATATATAATATTTAACATTTTTAGGCTCTTTTGTCAATAGGGTATTTGACAAAAAGAGATTCCTTTGATATAATATTCTCATGCAGACAATTAATTCCTCTTTTGTAAGAGAAGATATTATAAATGATGTTAAGAATTTCCATGCAGAGTTAAGTGATAAGATTACTCTTGAAAGGAATATGTGGATATATAATCTACTCAAGAATGGATGGGTTACTATGGATCATCTTTCCAAGGCTACAGGTTATACTAGACAAAGACTCTATCAAGTAATAGGTGAGATTGAAGCTATAAATGAAAAAAACTATAAATAAAAAATATCAAAAGGCTCAGGTTTGGGATAATTGTAAGGATTGTGGACATTTAGTCATGCTACATAATATTTATTCCAAGAAACATAAATGTATACAGTGTTGGGATGAAGAATAAATGAAAAGACTTAATATTGAAACTATAACTGGAGAAAAATATGAGATTAATAAAATAGATCTTGAAATTTCTTCAGGGTATATAAAGTTTATCCATGAGGAAGAGGGTAAAAAATATTTGAAGATTATTCCCCTTTACCAGGTAAAATCTGTTACAGAATTTATTGCCTAGCTTTATAGCCATCATATTTGACAAATCTTTTCAAATGTGTTTATGTAACACATACATGAGTAATTCGTCTAGTGGTCAGGACTTCCGTCTTTCTAACGGATAACAGCAGTTCAAATCTGCTACTACTCACACCTCAAGAATTTCGGTGGATTCGTATAGCGGCAATTACATTTTGTTATTGCACCTTGACATCTGTATATCATACAGTTATAATATCTGTATGAACACAAAACGTAAAGGTGGAATAGCGGTTGCATATGCAATTAGTTATTTTACAGAAAAAGGATTTACAATTCTTTTACCTGTTATTGATTGTGAAAAATATGACTTAGTAGTAGATAATGGTTCTTTGAAAAAGATTCAATGTAAGTATACGAATGAAAAAGCAAATAGCAGTTTTTATGTAGATTTACGATCATGGGGAAGATATAAAGGAAAAGTATACGAAAGTAAATATATAGAAACCGATTTTAATGAGATTTTTATATATTGCAGTAATGGAGATAAATATTTAATTCCAATAGAAAAAGTATTTAATAAATCTTCTATTACTTTAGGAAAAATTTATAAAGAATATAAAATTTAATGCTCGTGTAGTCTCGTAGGGGGCGAGAGCGGATTGTAAACCCGTTGCCCGTTTGGGTCCCGTCAGTTCAACTCTGACCATTAGCACTGTGATACTAGCTCATACAGTAGAGCGTTAGGTTGTGAACCTTTCGGAACGGATGCAAGTTCCGTGTATCACCCCACGGAGTTAAGTATAATGGTTGTACGATTGGTTTGGGACCATTCAGACAGGGTTCGATTCCCTGATCTCCGACAAAAAGAAGCACTTTAACATGTTGTTTTTGCTCTTATACCCCAACTGGTAGAGGGAGCGAGCCTAAAACTCGCACAGTGAGAGTCCGAATCTCTCTAAGAGTACTAATGTGGGTTCGTCTAACGGTAAGACAATGGTCTCATAAGCCATGAAAAACAGTCCAATTCTGTTACCCGCAACATATGTCGGTGTAACTCAGTGGCAGAGTGCTTGGTCGTCAACCAAGGAGCCGAGGGTTCGATCCCCTTCATCGACGCACACGGGCTGTTAGTGATAGCGGTAGCACAACGCACTTGCAATGCGTAAGGGGGATTTCAATTATCCCACGGTCCACAAAGGTTTCTGGTTGTTTTCCTTTTAAAAACAACATACGCTTCCATGATGCAATGGTAGACATGTTCGCCTCAAAAGCGAAATCTTGAAAGTTCGAATCTTTCTGGAAGTACGCGTGGGTTTCCCAGGATTGTTGACACGGAAACATCTGACCTGGCATTGCGTGGAGTCTTCCTAGCCAGGGAATAACTGAAGACCTAGACAATCCATCGGCTCCTCTAACCCAACGGTAGAGGTAATAGTTTTAGAAACTATGTAGTCAGAGTTCGAATCTCTGGAGGAGTACTAAGCTAGCGAGTCTGAACGGTAAAAGAGCTACTCTTATAAAGTAGTATAAGATGGTCCGACTCCATCCGCTAGTACGGATCTATAGCTCAACTAGGCAGAGCACTTCCCTCTTAAGGAAGACGTTGAAGGTTCGATTCCTTCTAGATTCACTAAGGATCTCTAGCTAAATGGTTAAAGCAATTGCCTTTTAAGCAATAGAGTCTGGGTTCGAATCCCAGGAGATTCACTATATCTCTGAAGCATAATGGAAATGCAGGTGAATACGAATCACCAGTTTGCAGGTTCGAGTCCTGTCAGGGATGCACTCGATTCGTTCAATGGTAGGACAGTACTCTGATAAGGTACTAACATTTGTTCGATTCAAATATCGAGTACGCCCGATTAGTTTAGTGGCAGAACATCTGTTTTACATACAGAATGTAGGGGTTCGATTCCTCTATTGGGTACTAGGTCGAATTAGCTCAGTAGGAAGAGCGGGGGTTTTGTAAACCTCTGAGTTCGGTTCGAATCCGTAATTCGGCTCCAGGAAGTGTGGGTGTCAGCAACCCAAACTAGTTTGCTAAATTAGTCTCGAAAGAGTCAAGTGTGCAACTCACTTCACTTCCGCCAAAGGGATTAGGCTATGGTAGCCAAGTCGCCTCCAAAGCGACAGGAACGAGTCCGATTCTTGTAGTCCCTGCCAAGTGAGTATGATGTAATGGTAGCGTGCCACTCTTCCAAAGTGGACGTGAGAGTTCGATTCTCTTTACTCGCTCCAGTCGTCTAAGCTAACCTAGTGGAAGCACATGTCTGAAGAACATGAGGGTTTGGAGCATAACCAAAAGACGGCACAACTTATGTCAAGAAAAAAGAAACAAATATAATCTTAGACGAAGATTATTAAGGAAGGGCAATCAGATTGGCGACTGAATCAGTTTTGAAAACTGACGAGCGAAAGCCTTTGGAGTTCAACTCTCCATCCTTCCGCAAACGACTCCTTAGACAAGTAGTTTAAGTCGGTTGCCCGCAAAGCAACAATGCAAGAGTGCAAATCTCTTAGGGGTCTCATATTTCCTTGTAATTCAGTGGTAGAATAGCGGTCTGTTAAACCGTTTGTCCTAGGTTCGAATCCTAGCGAGGAAGCCAAGACCCTATCTGCTAGCGGTAGGCAATCACCCTCTCGAGGTGTAAACAGGAGTTCGAATCTCCTTAGGGTCACTTATTCCAAGCTCCTCTAATGGTAGGAGAAGTGGCTTTGAACCACATAATGGAGGTCCGATTCCTTCGCTTGGAACATACGCCCTAGAAGCTCAATTGGAAGAGTAGCAGTTTTCTAATCTGCCGGGTGCGAGTTCGAGCCTCGCCTGGGGTGCTTATTTCCAGTTCGTCTAACGGTAGGACGATTGACTCTGAATCATTAAATCGGTGTTCGAATCACTGACTGGGAACATTATTTATTTAATCTTTTCTGCGCTGATTTTAATACTATAATTTGCAATAGCATCCTGTAATTTTAGAGCTTCTTCAGAATTAGTAATTAAAGTAATTCTTATCTCTTTATCCAGGCTGGCAGTTTTTCTAGCTTTAACTTCTATTACTTCTGCTTCAAAATCTATGTTTACATTCATGGATTAATCTCTTATTAATTCTCTTAATGTTTCCTGCGTCTTTTTAGTTAAAATAGGTATCTTATAATCACACCTCAAACATTTACCATTTCTATAATAGTGACCATCATAAGCTGGTTTAAATTTAGGCAAGCAATAATGATCAATAGTCTCTTTATTGATTCTTTTATTAGCTTTACATAATTGTTTGTCTGTTCCAGAGATTCTATACCAACTATCCTTTGTGTAATGTTTTTTATACCATCCGTAATGAAAATTGTAGCAATCATCACAAAAATAATATCCGTACACCTTAAAAGGATAAATAATATTTCTTAATCTCCCAATTATAGTTTTCATTTTATACTAAGATGCTTATTGTGCTCATGCACATTCTTTTTTAAATTCATAAATAGTAAATCATGCCACCTTTGCCTATCTTTTATCTTCATTGTTTTTAAAGTATCATCAAATGCAATTACAATTAGAGCTATAGCATTATTTGTTAATATTTCTTCTATTGTAAGTTTCATTTTTCCTTAGAATTGTTTATCATAATCTTTAGCTCTTTAAGAATATTCCCTAAGTATGTCATAAACCAAGATTTGTAAGTCCACTCTTTCTCCAACCATTCCAATAGTTCCTCTTTATCTTTCTCAAACATCTGTTCAGTATATGGCCACATTATTTTGTCTTAGAGAGCAACCAATTCACTCTATTTTCCTTTCAGGCTGATTCTACAGTCCTTTGTGTGAATTATAACAGGCCATCTGTAAAGTACACCATTAACCTCTACTTCCCTTACATCAAAGTTATCATGTAAAGTATCTACTATTGCCTTTACAAATTCCACGTCTACTTTCTGTTTCATATCACTCTATTTTTCTTTCATGCTATTTATTAATTCTTGTTCTACCTCTTCCCAAAATTCATCAGCCCATTCAAAACTACCACTACCTTCAGTTTCTGCATCTCCTATTTTTAGATAAACATCTCCACGTTCATAACTCTCTCCTGCGCATAGATGAAGTTTGAGAAATTTTATTATTTTTTTAATATCTTTCTTCTTCATACCCTCTTCTTATTTATTTTTTAGGCTATTTATAGCATTTATTAATTCGTTAATTTTTAATTTTAATTCGTAAATATCTTCTAAAGATTTTTGGGCAAATTCATACCACTTACCTCTTTCTGTGATTCCAAGAATTTTTAGTTTTTCTATCTTTTTCATATCTCTTTATTTATTAAGTTTCTTTAAATTTAGTTCTAGTATTCTAATCCCTTCTTTTCTATCTACGCTTGTTATCATTTCATAGAGCATATAGGCTTTGAGATATGATTCTGGCTTTCCAATTACATCCTCTGTATCCTGAGGTTTGCCCATTTTACCAGAGGTTTGTATAGATTGACCTGTCCGAATCTGATCTTGATAATTAATAGGCTCACATGCCCATTTTTCATCATTTTCTTTAGTTGTATATTTCTTCATTTACTCCTTTCTTGCTACTTATTAAACGCATCTATGATAGCTTTTAAATCAATTTCGGCTTCAACTGTCTGAGTATAAATATCTCTAGATTCCTCCTTCTCTACTGGAATTTCTTCATATGCGTATTGTTTTATATCTGGATCTTTTTCATGAACTTTATCAAAAGCCTCACTGTCATATTGTCTCTGCCATTCAGTATCAACTGTTTTAATAGTTTGTATCTTTTGTATTGTTATTCTGTATTTCATTCTACCTCCTTTCTTGCTATTGGTGGGTTAAACCATCTCCTCAAACTGCTCATTAATAAGTTTATTTCCTTTAACTTCATAAGAGTAGATGCAACAACCTTCCCCATAATTAGGTGCGCTTTCAACAGCTTCTTCAAGCGTGTCGCAAACCTCCATCACCATAGCGTCATCAGTATCAGAGATTGCTCTTCCGTCATAAATTATGTATTGTTTTTTCATATCCCCTCTCTTTCTCTTTAACTTAAAACTACTAAGATTAATGGCAGTCCAATAAAAAAGAACAATTCCCATTTATCTACAGTGTTATCAGTCATAAATCTCTTTCCCACAATCTCCACAGGTTTGTATTTCTCCTTCGGATGGATGAGTTATTACAATAAGCCTTCGGTTTTTACACATACATATAAAGTCAGCAGGTTCAAATATTTTATTTTTCATTCTTATTTAGTGTTGGTTAAAATATTATTTCCCTAATTACAGTCCCATCACTTTTTCTAATAACTTTTACTTCCTTGGCCACTGACATGTTTTTTCATAAGTTTATTCCTTTCTATGCTCTTTTTACTACGACTTACATTCTTTAGACTAAGTGTTGCCCATGGCTCCCCATAAAGTCCACATTTTATAGCTGGATTTTCTCCTTTTGAAAATGCTCCATTTGCATACCTCTTTTCTCCATAGCCACCATAGATTCTCTTTGCTTCCTTAATTGCACCCTTAACAGAATGGGATACTATATCTCGTGAAACTTGATAATAGCCGTTATACCAAGTTACTTTGTAAATATGTAAATCTTTCTTCATACTCTCTTTATCCCTTTAGGGAAAGGACTGATTCCCAAAAATACTATTTACAAATCCCTTTGCAAAACAATCACTACATAAATTTGTGTAGTCCCTAGCATAATGACCTACCTCTTTCTTTTTCTTTTTACATCTTGGACATTTCTTCATAAGATTATTCCTTTAGGGGAGGGCTAGGTAATTTATAAATACCACCCATAAAAGATATTGTATTAGGCAAGGGTTCTTTTTTAACTAATCCCATAAACACAAGATAATCTGTTTGCAATCCTGATTTTTTATATGTTCTATAAGTTTTGATTATTTCTTCTGCTGAATATACTTTCTTCATACCCTCTTCTTTCTTCTTATAATTTTTCCACATTCGGTACAAATTGAACCCCTCTTTGTTAGAAGTCCTACTGCTCCATGTAATCCTATCTTGTGTTGAAAATTAATATATGGCCTCTGGGTTAGGTTTAAAGGTACACCAAGTAAATCGGTAGCTTCAGGGGCTTTTATATATTTACGCTTATGTTTTTTCATGCTTATACCAAGTTGCATAGCTTCTACCTCCTGTTCTACAATACATACAAAACCTTGTACGCTTCCTTGTTGTTTGAAACTTGGAGCTACACTGTTCACAAGTCTTTTCAATCCCCTTCAACTTTAGTTCTGATGTGGGCATTTACTTATAGGCAAACTCTTTATAATATATTTTTTCTGCCTCTTTCCTTGCCTGTATAGCTTCTTTAAAATCACTGAAATAACCCAAATGCAACAACTTCTTGTTGGATACTATTCTGACTGAATATTTTTTGTGTTCTTTATTCCAATAAACTCCTTTAAAACCAGAAGTATTATCATTACGAATGTTTGCATTTATTGTATTTTGTGCATGTGAAGCTGTTCTCAAATTAGCTCTCCCATTATCAAGTTTATTTCTATTTATATGATCTGTTTCAAATCCAGTTGGAGTGTTATTTATAAGTCTGTGCATACGAATAGTTTTGAATATTGGATTTTTCCAATCTTTATTGATCCAGACTCGTTTTACTGCATATCCAGTATCAGAAAAATACCATTTAAACTGATTGATCCATTCGTAATCTTCGTTATCCACTAAAGCAAATTTATTTTTAGTTAATTGTATTTTTTTCAATCTTGTTCTACCTCTCTTTTAATATAAGAATCTATGAATTTCAGAAATTTAAGAGCCCCAGTCATTTCACTTCTACTAAAGCGTTTATCATGGTTAAATTCTTTGAGTCTTTCTTTTAACCATTCATATAGAGGCATATTGTTTGAACCTGTTTGATATGTCATTTTAAAAGTTTTGGACTCTCGTATATATTGCCTATGACTTCAACCATTTCTTCTGGGCTTGAAAAAGGTGGATAACCAGCGAATGGTAGGTTAACACCATTTATCCATGGTTCCCAACCTATTGCATTAAATTTTACTTTTGCAATAGCATTGTAGGGGTCTTTAATAATATCCCCTTCATATATCTCTTTCCCGTTTTTATCCAAAAGACCTGTCCATTGCACCCATTCGTTATTTTCAGCTTTGTATATTGGCAATAGCTTATCTATTTTTATTTTCCCACCAATAATAAATAGTTCATTAGACCATCTTTTATTTTCTTTATCCCAAGCTCTAAATTTAATTTCTCTCATTTTTACTCCAATTCTTTAATTACTCTCTCTTTGTAAAGATTTTCTATTTCTTGAAAGTCTACAATTTTATATTGGAATAATTCATTACTTCTTTTAATTAACTTTTCATATTCTTTTACTCCCAGTTCTTTTATGAGATTTAAAGTAAATACTCTATATCTTCCTCTTGCGAAGATATTACAAGCTTTACATTGTGGCTTTACCACTTCTTTCATAAAAAGCACTGCGTTATTCCTTCCCCCTATACCATGACCCGCATCCATTTCTTTCCAGTGAGCCCTTGTTCTACAGGTGTAGCACTTAACCATTCCATTTCTATCTGCATTGGATTGTCTAACCCATAGGCTAAAAGCATTCCAGGCTTTCTTTTTAGCAAGTGATTTCTTAACCTTCTTAGGTTTCCTTAAATTAACTGCCATTATAGGTTTGATAACTATTCCCCCCTTCCTTATAATTCGTAGCAAATACTGGTACTACTAACCAGAAAAGGATCGCAACTACTATGCCTACTAATAACCCCCATACAATTATTTTTTTATCGCTCATTTGCTCACCCCCCTTTCCATATTCAAGATAAGAACATTTTATACAGTGTGGGTTATAGTCAATTCCATGTATAGAACAAATTTTCATAATTATCTCTCACAAATCCCGTAGGACTTTATGTCCTTTTTCAGCTTCTTCCTAGGTTTGATCTTTCTTTAGTAATAATTTCCGTTAATTTATTCTCATCTACAATCCCAGATAGTTCTGTGACATCTTGATATGTATCTAACCAATGTTTAAGTTGTTTAGCTGCATAAGTTACTACTTGATTTTGCATTTCAGTATTAGAAGCTATTGTTGGTCTGGAAACATATCCTCTCGTGTCTTTAACTTTTACATTAAAATATGTTGGCTTTTTCTCTCCCATCCATTCTACTTTTACAGTATTTATTAAAACACGAGCCTCCATTTTACGATACAATTCTCCTGCTCTAGTATTGTCCCATGTAAAATGACTATGGAGAGGAGAAGATTCATCTCTTGCCAAATTAACTACATCTTCTGGATGAATTGCTCCTTTTTCAATTTCTAAATTTTGTAAAATATCTATAACTAATTGTCTTTTTGTTGATATTTGCCTACTCATAACAACCTCCTTTCCTGCCAATACCGTCCGAACCGTACCGCTCCCACCCGACCATTACTGCCTATCCTTTACCAACCGATCTGCAACATACCTTGCCTTTACGGGACTCACCTCACCCCACCTACACTGCCTATACGAGCCGTTCCGATCAACTCCCAATTATTCCATACCACTACTGCCACTCATATCCCCTCCGCAACATTCCTCTCTACACCAAGCCAAAACTGCCTCAGCTTTCCTGTCCAAAACTTACCGCTCCTCGCCACTACTGCCACGCTCCACCTCGTTCCTCCTCGCCCAGACGTTCCAATCCTTTACTGCCTAACCTCGCCCCTCTGTTCCGCTCCCATTTAGTCCTAGCCAGTACTGCCATAATTTTCCTCACCGCAACTGTCCTCAACTTAACGTAACGATCCACTCCCGTACGTGCCTATCCATAACTGCCCGAACCCACTCTTCCCCACCTTAAATGTCCGCACCAGTCCACAACTGCCATTGCCGATCCGCAACGCTCCTGAACCTTCCTCAACCTTACTTAACTCGCCTCTCCGATACTGCCTCTACGCTCCGTACCATAACGCTCTGCTCCCCAACCAACCTCTCACCTCCCAACCTTTACTGCTAATCCAAACCGCTCCGTAACGGGCAACTTCCCAGACTATCCCCACCACTACTGCCAGTCCAATCCTCACTGCATCTTACCTATACTTAACATTCCACTACAACCTCTCCATCACTGCCATTATTCCTCAAGTTTAAACGTCCCGAAGTCGCCATTCTTCTGTGGCCTCCACTCACCAATACCACAAGAAAATCCTGCGTACTGTATAAGAGATGCTATTTGTTCTATAGAAAGTAGATCCCCATTGTATTTCACAATTAATTGCATTTTCCAATCTTTGACTTGACCTCTAAAACGAATGTCTGCTGCTCCCATTCCTACACGTACCATATCCTGTCTCTTCTCTTTTTCCTTATACTCCACTTTAATAAGTCCATCTTCATCTCCAGTTATAAACAATGCTCCTCGTAGAAGAGACATAGTTACATCTTGAAGATTACGTGCTGAATCAACTACTGCTTGTTTAATTGAATTTGCAGGGAAAGCTATTTCTCCTGCTTTGTTTTTGTAGAATGATGCTTCATATTCTGCATCAGGGTCTCTTAATTCACGTCCTTTCAATTCTTTTTTAAGCTGTTTATTTAACATCATGTCTATAGCCTTTTGATCCCATTTATGGAAGATCAAAGGAGCCGTCCCTACAATAGTAAATTTAGCAACCTGAATATTAGGTCTAGGGATATTAATTGTAGTTTCTGTCTTTTTAATTGCCATTTTAAACCTCCTTTCTTGTCCATATTTACTTCCCCTCATAAAGAGGAAGTAGTTATCTACAATAACGTATCTTTATTTTGATAGACCAATCTTATAGCTGTCATTTTTACTCTACTCAAAATAGTAGATGCTTTAAGACTTGGTTCAACGTCTTGTAAGATTTTAATTTCTTCATTGAAATATCTTCTCAAGAGTTCTTTTTCTTCTTCACTTATTGGATCTTGAAGTTTTACAAATCTTGTTCTATTTATTCCTCCTCTAACAGAATTTTCATTATACCTAACTAAAAAGGCTTCTAATTCTTCTGGATTCATAAACTTTTCAAGAACTTTACGAGAAAATGATTTCTTACTCATCTTTTTTTCCTCCATCTATATCCCCTCCTTTCTCCACTTTTTTCCTATACTCAACATATTCCTTCCAGAACCATCCATTCTTTGAAGCATATTCTCCAAGCGTTGAAGTAGCCCCACATCTACATCTAATGGAAACATAAATAAATGTTCCTTTTTCACTTGAGGCTTCCCGTGCATTTATATACTTTTCCTCTAGTCCACTTTGCTGGCAGACATTACATTTAATACGAGGCGAGGCAAGCCCGATTGCTTTTAACATCGCTATCTTATCATCCCGCTCATCTACTTCAAATTGAAGAGAAGTATTCCCTATTTTTAAATTACTTTTTATTTTCATGTGATTTTTCTACAAATAATTTTTCAGAGCAGCAATTATTCTCATCAATCCCATAACGACAATATAGTGGCCCTTTCCCATTGTATTGAGTTTTACATGTGCAAGGAGGTAGCGTGAGGGTTTCCCAATAGTTTATTAGAACATTCCATTCTTTATCTACTTTCTCCTGTATTTGATCTGACCAAACATAATAAAAATCCCTAGTTTCAAAATCTTCTCTTTTAACATAAGAAAGTACAGCATTGTCTAAATCTTTTAATTCTTTTCTAAGCAAAGACCAATAAGTAAACGTTTGAAGTTCATGCTCTGGTTTTGCCCCATCTTTTCTAATATATTCCATCGCAAACTTCTCAATTGTTTTAATTTCAAAAAGAAGCTTAATGTCAGTTTTAATAATTCCATCGGGATGACCTTTTAAATGTTCTGTTTCAAGCTCAGACTCGGAAAGAAATAGCTTACCATACCTTCTTAAAAGCATTTGTAATTTCTCATGCCCAGCATCCCCCGCAACCATCTTCCTTAAAGCAGATATATCAATTACTCTAACAGAAGCATATCCTAATCTTTTATAAAATCTTTCCCTATAGCATTTCCCCGCATCCGAAACATTAAACTTAGCTCCATCCCTTACCCCAGTCTTTGTCTGGTTATTCTTTTCGACAATTTCATTGATGAGGGTTTGTATATTTATCATATAAGTCTAAGACAATGTTTAAGGGGTAACAATTTCTTTTTCCAATTCTTTTTGCATCTTTTCAAATACTTCCATTGCCTCTTTTTTACCATCCTCTTTACCTGCCAAGTAAGAAGTATGTACAAAAGCTTTTATAAGTTCTTTTTCCCGCTCTGATAATTTTGAGCTATTAATTAATTTTAATATTTCTTCTAAATTATTCATTATTAATCTTTTTTTTTAAAATACGGTAAACTGAACTAACATGACATTTATTTCTTTTGGCTATGTCTTTAACAATGATTCCTGATCTATAATCAGAAACTATCTGCACTTGTTGTTCTGGGGTTATTATTTTCTGCCTATATTTTATTTTCACCATTTTAGTCTAGCAGTTTCTTTACTTCCTGTCAATAGGGTATTTTATGTTTTCCCCCGCTTCTCTAAAATGCCTTCAAGCATGTTGATCTGGTTCTGGATAACACGGGCTTCTTTTTCTAAAGCCTCTCGTTCCCCTATAGGTACTTTTAAATACTTTCCTCTAAGGGATTGTAGTTTTTCTTTTAGTATGGGCAGGCGTTCCTCGATAGATAGTGGTTTCATATATTTTGCCAGTATTTGCCCTCCCCCTTAACAACCCCCTCCTTAGGGTACTATCCACCTTGCTTGCCTACCGAAGCTTACGCTTCGGCTTTAAAAACTTGCTTCGATGAGGTAACTCAGGTTAACATTATTTCAGTATCCCCTATATGGTACAAGACCATACCGTTTGCAAGTATCAGACGGAGACTTTTCCCGCCCGTTGCTCATGTAATTGTTTTCGTTTGTATTCCCGCCATTTTGCGTATTGGTTGGCGGTCTGCCAGTAAGTTTGTCTTATTTTATAGGGAACTTTAGAGGTACAAATTTCTTTTATTGTAGATTCGGCTAATTTAAATTCTTCAGCTAGAATATTATAATCTTTTCCTTCAATCCATTCAAAATATATTTTCCAATTACGTTTATCCATAAAAAAACAGCTCTTGAGTGCGGTGACAAATCACTTGCGAGCGTTTGCCCGCACACTCAAAAACTGTTTGTATGATTTGTCTGAAACCCCCGCTCGCTCTGGGGTAACCGTACTCGGTTACTTATCGTAGTTTCTACCTCTATTTATATACCAGTTTATGAGGACGCTGGTAATTAAAACTTACACCTTTTTAAAAGAAATGTCAAGACCCCTTAAATTGCCTCCTCAACCATTTATCGTATCTTTTCCTTCTTTCTATTACCTTATCCAGTTCTTTATGTAAGGGTATGAGCCATTCTTTATCCATAGTATCCAGGTGTTTTTTTTGCTCTGGGGTTGTGGGGTGGCTTTCTGTTGCAACCCTTCTTAATTGTTCAGGGCTTACGATTCTTTCTTTCATATGAGCCTTGTTGTACCATTTTTTAGGATTACTGGCCGTTCCGAGTGGATTTCCCCAGGGGTTTTCTCTGGTTTTTCAGGTTTTACTTTTTGCCAGTACACTTCTCTATCCAGCCCAAATTGTCCCGTTGCGTGGTCTTTTTTCCAATCAAAAAAAACAGTTTCCCCAAAGAATCTCATCCCGCCATCGTAAGCCCCAAAAACTCTGGCAGGAATGGTCTCCCCTGAATGGTAACGTCTTATGAATTCCTTCACTTACCCATTACCTTTCTTATACCATCCTCTACTTTATTAACTGTGGGCTTTATTACAGGTTTTGCAACGCTGTATGTTCCATTAGCTGAAAGGCCTACTAAAAGTGAAGTGAGCCATTCAAACCCCATACTCATAGATACTGCAAATCCAACAACAAGCGTGGCTACAGGAATAAATTTATCCAAGCTAGGGTTACTTACAACCCTTTTAACTGTTTCAACAAGTGCCATTGTTACTGCTGTTGCTGTTATAAATGTTTGTTCCATTAATCCACCTCCTTTCTTTAACTAAATAATAATTTCAATCTAGCAAGGAATCCCTTTGGAAGGTCTTTATAGACTATTTTTACCTTGGGTTCTTTGACATCGGCTAATTGCTTTTTAAGGGCTAGAATCTCATCCTGAAGGGTCTTATTAGTATGTTGTGCTTCTAGTAACTGCTCGGTGGTTTTTTTATCCTCTTCATTAAGTTCTCCTGTGATTTTGAGACATTGGCCTAATTTCTGTTCAGTGTTCTGTAAGTCTTTGGTAAGGTTTTCAATGTGTTTATCTTGATCTTGTGTTTGGTTATATAATTCATCACGCCTTAATCTTACTTCATCTAATTCTTTTTGTGAAATCGTTACCATTTGCTCTAAATTCTTTGGCCTTAACCACCCAGAAACATTTGTATAATTATGATTTTCTAAAGTTACCTTCTCAACTTGTGACCAGTTCTGGTCAAGAGATTGAAACGAATTTGCGTCGCCACTAAGAGCTATAGCAACGTGTCCTGCTCCCCCCCCTACTCTACCATTCCACACAGCTATATCTCCTCTCTGGATTATTGCTTCTAGGGTATTTACTATCCATTCAAAATCTTCAGAATCATATTTTGTATTGAAGTCTTTTGCATCTGTTCCAATTATTTCTGTGTAGTCCTTAGTGTTTGTGTCAAGAACAGTATTTATGTAGTAATTAATTAAATCAACACACTGATTATAAGCTCCGACACCGTAGCTGTGGAACTCTATTTGCTTCCCTAGCAGTTTATTTTTTAGTTCTTCTAAGCTCATATATTTATTTTCTTAAAAAAGTTTGAACAATAATAAAAAATATTCCTATAGCAAAAGAAACAACTCCAGCTATAACTGCTATTCTTCCTTGTAGGTTTGAAAAATCTTTTTCAAGTGAACTTAGTCTTCCTTGTTCCAAAGCGTCAAATTTTGTTTCCAATCTATTAAGATCGCCTGATAATTCCTTTCTTGTATCATTAACAAGCTGATAAACTTGAGCTATACTGATTTTTTCTCCATTTTTAGCCATATTTATTTAATTTTTGTTAGACTATTATCACAACCCCTTATATGGTAAGGAGCTGTATAATTTTCTAAGCCCCTTCAGTTGGTTCACTTGGTGCTTCAACTGGTGTTTCCTCTGTTGGAGTTTCTGTTGCTGGTTCATCCATCTCTAAATTTCACCTCCTTTGTAATAGTTCCTATAGTATATTCCTATAGGTGAACTCAAAATATCCTGTCCCCCATTTGCCCCTGCTTCTATATATAGTTGATTGGGAATTTCCTCAGCAGATATTTCCCCTGCATTATAATCTGCCATTACTTTATCTATTGTATCCATATAAAAATCGTAATTATCTTCTCTAATGTTTTCAAAATCTTTTAGGAAATTCTCTTGATTATAAAAAGGAGCTTTGGGGATTACTTTAAGTAAACTCTTACTTAGATTATAAGAAGTAGATCCTGGGTCACTATTCATTTCATTAAATTTCTCAGGAGAAAACTTAATAATCCTAGGAAGATCAGAAGTTTCAGTGTCTTTAAGAGAGTATCTTGAAGAATATCCTATTGGGGTGTCTTTTAAATAAGCTTTAGCTGTAGGAGTTAAGCTTTCTTCAAACTTCTTTTGATAAATTAAAGGGAGTCTTTTTTGTTCTTTAATTCTTTGAGTTTCAGGATAGTTTAATATAGACTGCAAAGAAAGTTTATTTGGGATAAAATCTAGCAATTTCTGAGCTTCAAGAGCTGGGCGGGAACTTCCTATACCTAAAAAAGCATTCTTATCATAAGGTTCAGATCTTTGACCCATAGCCATTTCGGTTTTGCTCATCCCACCAAGGATATTTCTAGGAAGATTAGATACAAAACTACCTATTTTACCTGGAATATTGTAAAACATTTCATTTAATGGTTGATCTGCTGGATTAGGTTTTGGTCGTTTAGAAAATAAAACCCCTAAAGGATCAGTGTCGGGAGTGCTATAACTACGTCCTCTTCCTTTTGTTTGTAAATAATTTGCCATAGTTTAAAGCCCTAAGGAGGATCTTGCTCCTCCTAATAAATTCATTATTGTTTGTTGTAAATTAAATGGCGCAACAGTCTGTTTGGAAGCAGGTGTTGGAGTAGGCTTAGGGGCAATAGATGCCCTTATTGGTGTAGGCGTTGGAGTTGGTCTAGGCATGGCATAACTTGGAGTAGGGACATAGATTGGGCCTCTTGCTGTAGAGGCATTATAAGCTGGAGTTGCTAAAGGAGGGTTATAACTTCTTGCTGGGCTTGGAACTGTTAAAGTAGTTCCTATAGGTAACTTCCTAGGATCGCCAGAGTATCCCATAAGTTCTTTCCACCTGTTTCCACTACCTAATTTCTTTTGTGCTATATCCCAAAGCGTATCCCCACGTTTTACAGTATATGATTGAGAATATGGTTGAGAGTATGGCTTAGAAGTAGACTCCTCCGCATAGGCAGGCTTAACAACAGCAGAAAGCACTCTTTGAGCAACAGAAGTTGGAGCTTTAGTTGTTGGGGTAGTTTTATCATATGCCTGAAACTCTCTAACTAGAGGCAAAACTGCATTTATATAATTAGGGTCAGTAGCATATCCAGCATTCTTAATTTCAATTAAAAATCTTTCAGGATCATCCCTATATTGAAGTGCGTTTGCATAAGTAGGGTTGGTTGTTATGAGTTCTGCATAGGCTCTTAATGAATCTTCTGGGGATTTATATGCTGCAAAATTAGCTGTGGTATCGTATAATTCACCATTAGGGCCAGCTTCCTTAGTTCTTAATAGCTGTGTCCCAGCAGTTCCACTCCCTTTAATTCCAAATAGGTTATTGCCTGGAGCTTGGTTTCCATAATTAGATTCGTGGGCAGCTTGTGCCAATAGGACAGATAATGGAATGTTATATTCCACTGCTATTTTTTGTGCTACTTTTACTATTTCGTCCCAGTTTGACATATTTATATAATTATGTTATTCTCCTTCACCATGAAAGAAGATATATCAAATCTTACATATAGTCTCGGAGCCATTATTTTAATTGGTGCTTTTATTTTTATGGTTTTAATCTTCATTTACTCACTTTTCTTTTCAAGAACAAATTATACTCCTTCTACCTACAATTATTCCTCTTGTCACTCTACAGGCGACTGGTTAAATCCCGTAGAGGTGTGTGAATAACCTCTATTCTATCCTCTGTATAACTTTCTGTAATTTCTCATTTAATTTTTTTAATCTTTCTTGTTTTTCTTCTGGGAACAATCGTTTATCAAGAGATGTAGAACGAATTTGATCCCTCAAATCTTGAATAGTTTTCCGTCTTTCAATTAGCTTGCCTTGTTGAACTTGTGAATAATCCACAGGCGTAGCTTTTAAGCCAAGAATTGTATCTATAAGAGTAGTTGGAATATCTCTTACTCTTCCAAAATAATCTGGTCTTTGTTTAAATGCGTCAACAAGTTTTTGCCATGAATATCCTCCTCTTGTTAGAGAATCTACATCTAATCCGCCAGGGGCAAATGGAGGCATAAGGACTTTATATATATAATCTCCAGCTTTTTTTAATTTTTCTTCATTAGTATCAGTTTCTTTCCAAACTTCCTTTTGTGTATAAGAACTTTTATTTCTGTATAAATCAGCAATTAATGTATAGGCTGGATTTTGAGGCTCATATAGTCTTCCAGTCATTTCTAAAAGATTTCCCCAAGGAAGAAGATAATTCAAGTCTAAATATAAATCTTGTCCATTTTTTTGAAATGGTAGTCTTAAATATTGTCCTTTTTTCATAAATTCATCTAATTCTCCTTTTTCTCCAAATTCTCCTTCTGCATATTGTTCAATTGCCTTGCCTGTTCTTGCATAAGGAGCAAGTCTTTCTGGACGTTTTACTAATTCCCTGGTGACTTTAGGAATAGCAAAATAACTAAAAGAAATAAAAGGATAACCAAAAGGAACTTCACGGAGCCATTTTATAGCTGGAGGAACTTTACGATAATTAAACAAAGAATCTTCAGCAATTTTTGCTGCTTCTTTTAATGTTTTTCCTCTCTCAACCCAATATTTTGTTAATACCATTTTCCCTATTTCTTCCTGAGCTTGATATGAACCTCCCAATCCTTTTCCTATAGCTTTCATCGTTCTCAAAATAGCATTTCCACCTTCTTGAGCAAAATTATCAAGATAAGGAGCAATCTCATTTCCATAAAAAGTGCTACTTAAAAGTGTTGTGTCACTCTTTAAGGCTTTATAGAAAGTCCCTTTTTTAACAAGCTCACTCATAGCATCAATCCATCTGGCAGGATTAGCTACATTTATAGGATCCATTCCTCCTACAATATTCATTAACATCATATTGGAAATTTGATTTCTAGCTCTAGTTGCAGGATTTAATAAAATCTTTCCAGACTTCCATAAACCTAATGCTTTTAGATATAGTTGTTCAGGTAATTTAGGAATTTTTTTAATAATCATAGGAGTTAAATCTTCCCCTATAGATTTAGGAACCCACTTTTCACTTAATATACCAAGTGTTTTAACTGCTGGAAGTTGAACTAAATCACCAGTAATATTTGCAGTTTGAGCAAAATTCTCATTTACCCATCTAAATAATTTACTTTTTGCAACTGTATCAGAAAGTTGAGCAACAGCTTTTCCTACAGGATAACCTGGTTCTAATATTTCTCCCATTGCTTCTCTAACTTCAATGGGTATATCTACTCGTTTTCTAAGCCTATCTAATATCATTCTTGATTTTCCTGTTCCTAACCATTTAACAAATCCTTCAGGATTTTTTTCATAAGTTCTATAAAGTCGTGGCATATAAGTTTCCATATTTTTTTGAATAGTATTTATAGTTTGTTCAGTGATGGCAATTCCTCCCAATCTTGCTTCTTCTATGATTCCTCCTCCTAGTTTTTGTAATTCAGCTCTAGCTGGCTCTATTAATTTTTGCAATTTTTCTCCAGCCTGATTTAAAGGGAGTTCTCCTCTTAATATTTGACCCGCTTTTAACTGCTCTTCTTTTGTTAAGCCTTTTATTAGCTGTTGAGCCAATTCTTTACCCTTTTCAAGACCCCTCAATGATTCTGCAATTGCTTCTTCAGCTTTTTCAGCATATTGAGCTGGTTGTCCTCCCCTATAAACAAATGCAGATTTTAATCCAGTTGCCACAGATTCTAAAGCTTTAGGCACTTCAGGAATAAAAGATTTAATTGGTTTTACAACTTTTGCAAGGGGAACAGAAGGAATTGCAAAAGAACCAGTAAGTCCGATTCCGTAGGCAAGTGGTTTACTTTCTGTTTGTTCTTCAATAACCTGTGGTAAAGTTTTTCTTTGCTGTAATCCCTGGGGTATTCCTGGTATATTATATGGACTTAATCCCCATACTTTAAAAAATCTTTCAAGTTCAGAAACACTTTCTCCTTTTTCTTTTCGTGCTTTTATAGTTTTTGCTTCTTTGAACCCTTTTTCAAGCATACCAGAATACGCATATTCTGGACCTTGTAATAAATAGTCTACGATATTTAAAGCATTTTTTGTCACATCAGTAAAGGTTGTAGGCTTTTTAGTTACTGTTTTTGTTTCGCCTAAATATTTTTGTCTAATATCTTCAAATTGACCTCCACCTGAAGTGGAAGGCATAACAGTTGGATCAACTGTAGAATTTTGATTCAAATATTTCTGTCTTATATCTTCAAACATGATTATTTAATATAACCTTTTAAATCAGGACTCCTTTTAAGGATGTCATTTATAGCTTGTTGTACTTGATTCTCTGGGGTAAAATTTCTTCTTAACTCATTAACTAATGCTTGTGCTTCATTTACTTCTGCTTGAAATTCTGTAGAACGTTTAGCGGGAGTTTTATATCCTCCTCCACCTTGTATTTGAGCACTTGTTTCTTTAGCAGACCCATAAGGTTTTTTCGTCTTAGGATTCAACTTCTTAGGTAATGGTCCTGCATTATATTCATTTCTTATTTCAAATTCTTCAAGACCATCTTTTCCAGGTCCCTTTCCATATCTCGGCATGAGTTCATAAAAAGGTACGCCCCTTTGCACATCTTGTCTTAAAGCAGCTAATGCTCTAATCCTATCTCTTTCCCCAGCAGTTCCTCCAGTTCCCCCAGAAGGAAAAGAAAGTCCTGCTGGAAGCCCTAGGTCTGTTGTAATATCTGATGGAACTGCTCCTCCAGTTTTTCCTAAAACATCTAATACATCACTCATTTGCTGTCTTCGTCTTGTCAAATCTCCTTCCAACCCAGTAGCTTCATATTTAAGTGCATCAAGGCCTGCTAGAAAAACCTTCATAGCTTTATCTACCATATCTCCAACAATATCCTGTCTAGTTGAAATCTTTTTTCTAACTCCAGTTAGATCTTCCATCGTCCCCCTATAGCGGTTTGTGAGTTGTAGCTCTCTAATATATGGATCAAGAACCATTCCAGGCTCAGGAGGTGTTTGATATTGTGCTGCCACAGCCTTATCATGCTCAAATAATTCTTTTACTTTATCTGATTCCTGAGAACGTAAGGTTTCTAGGGCTGGATCCCCACCAAATAAATTAGCACGCAAATTAGTTTCAGTCTTAGGTAAGTCTGCGAACCTTTGACCAATCTCTTGACGCTTTTGTGTCAAAGCGTTTTGAATCTTTTGTGTTTCTGTTAAATTATCTGCCATATTATCTTTGTAAATATTGATTAATTGAAGGCCCAATGCTTTCTTCGTATCTTGCCTGTGCCCTCTCTCTTGCTAAAGGTACAAATTCAAACAACGCTCTTTTTCTCTTTTCTTCTTCCAAGTCACGCTTATATCGTGGAAAAGCTACATCCTGTTCCTCTATTCCTCTTTGGCGTGTAACCCCTGCTACTTCTTCTTGCCTTGATATAGCTCTTTCAATTGCTTGCTTTCTCGCTCCTTGGCGTTCAGTCAAAGGACTTAAAGTAAATCTTTGGGCAATATCAGAATATGGAGCACGGGACACTCCCCTTTCCTGTCCTCCTGGCTCTATCTCGCCAAACAGAACACCACGTCTATTGAGTTCTGTTAGAGTATTTCTTATTTCTTCCTCACGGCTTAATTGATCAGCACCAAGTTGGGTTGTTAAATCTTCTTCCCTGTATCTTTTTCCTCTTTTATAGTCTTCTTCTATTAAGCGCTTTGCCCTATCAACATCAAACTGGGCTTCTTCAAGCTTCTGCCTATAATATGGCTCTAGTTTAGCGAAGGCTTCACGCTCTGCTTGGTCGTAGTCAAATTTAAAAGCAGGGATATTAAGACCACCGCCTCCTCCGCCCCCACCTCCACTACTTTCTCCCCCGTAGCCCACAGGAGCTATTCCAGGATGACCTGCTGCGTCCCAGAGGGATTGCCTCTGGCCTTGTGTCATATATTTTGGGTCCATTTTAGTATTCTTCCTCCATAATTATCATAAGAATAACGCTCCTCCTCCTACTCTTGTAAAAGTTACATCAAGTTTAGGCTTATTCGTACCATCTGCCATATCAACTGTAAGAAAACTATCAGCTCCGGCAGACCATGTAGGAGCAGAATTATCTATATCAACAGAAGGTCTAGTCCCAAATTTTGATATGCCAAATTTTGAAATATTATCTCTTCCTGACGCATTTAGAGTTTGATCTGTATATTGAAGAAGAGTAAGCCCAGAATAACTAGGGTCAGAAGTAATAAAATCCGTACTTCCAAAACCTGCAACAGCATAATCTCCCGCTACTACGGCAGTATTTGAAGCAGGATTGCTAGAGGTTATATTCCAAGCATTAACTAAAGCTCCATTACTTTGTCTTACAAATAAAGAAATAGTTGCAGCAGAAATAATTGAATTGCCCAGTGCGCTTGAATCAAATAAAAAGATTCCCCTTACTAATTCTTGATAGTTAGGATTGCTGGTAGGGTGAGCTGTTAATCGTCCAATATGTATATCGTTAGTAGAGCTATCACTTGCTGCTGTTCCAGCTCCCCCACGGATTGTACTGAAAGATTCACCTGATCCATTTGTCCTACCGACATTACCATCAACACTGGTTGTTTCTGGATTAGCATCAGGATTAAATGTAGAAGTTTCAAAATGAGTTCCTCTAAGAATAGAGGGCATTTTCCCTCTATTCAAATACCACCACATTACTTCCATTGCATCCTTAAAACTATTCAATTGGTAAGAAAGATTATCTATTGCAATAAGAGCAGGGTAAAGAGCTTTTGCATTTACTGGCCGTGTGTAAATCTCCATTTTATAAGTCTTCTCGTCTAATTTCTTAATGTATCCATTGGGAAGGTATAAAACTATATCAGAATTAACCATAGTTTTACCTACCCATGTAACCAATTTTGAGTATTTCCTAAAAAGACTATTAGGATTATTTATATAAGATAATTCTTTCATGCTATAGATTTAATTTTAAATTCTTTTTTACAGCCAAACCAAAGCTACGCAATATTCTGACCAACTATCATCCCATCATAAGTCCCACTTGCTCTTGTCACAAATGCAAATAAATCAGCCCTATTTGCCGTAATTGTTAGAGTTGGAGCTGCTGCACCTGTCCATGTAATCGTTGAAAACCAAGTAACAGTTCTGCTTCCACTACCATCTTGTAAGAGACGGATAAAAAATACTTTTCCCACTGCTGAATTACTAACAGCTAGAGTTCTATTCCCTGCTAATGTAACTTGATGAAAAGCTCCCGTATCTAAATCAAAGGTAATTGTTGCTCCATCCGTATCAGAAGTTACAGTTACTCTATGTCCTGTAAGTAAAGGATTAGTAAGAGTTTTATTAGTAAATGTTTGGGTCGCACTAACTCCTGCTACGGTTGCTGAATCAAGTTTTGAGAAAACTATACCAGCAGATCCCGATACATCAGCATTAACAATTGCAAGGGCATTTAAAAGGTTATTAAATTCTCCATTTAAAGCTGAGGCTGTAAGTGTGTCACCACTAGACCATGTTGTCGTTCTCGTAACTGCTGCCATCTATATCAACCTCCTTTCTAGTATTTGAATATATTTATCATCCATAATTCTAAGTATCTCTTATGTTTCTTGGTAAAGAGAGCACCTCCCAATCTCTAAGTCTTATACTTGAAGTTGCTGAAGTGTCACTAAATCTAAATTGTGTATAATAAGAAATCGTTTTAGGGATATAGAACCTATCTTTTTTAACATCAGTTCCCCCTAGTTTTGAAGTGTCAAGAATAATATTGTCAAATATTGCACCAGTACCACTTAGATTGAAAGTCCCCAAATTGCCAAAAGTAAAGCCATCTTTTGAATAGTCTATTGTTACATCATAATTACCTATTTCCTCTGCTGAAACATAAAGATATTTCCATTTCTTTTTTGCTTCAGGCTTATCCCCTCCATAACGTCTTGTATCAACTTGAAAATTAATAGCAGTTCCATTGTCAGAGGTTGAGGTATCCATAACATAGACTTTACTATCTGCACTAGCTTCACCAAAATAAACTTGGGGAGTGGAAGAAATTGTAAAACTTTCCCAAACTGAGGCATTAATCCCCGTATGTCTTGTCCAGCCTTTAGTTACCATATCAATCATAACCGCTCTGTTATTAGTTGATCCTCCCGATACAGTATAGCCAAACCAAGCATTTCTTCCATCAAATATTCCAGCCACAGTAGTTAGGGAAGACTTACTCATTCCATTCATTGTTGATTCAATATCATCAGACATAATTCCTCCATCAACTATTGTTGCTTCTCTTGTACGTCTAAGACTTCTTATGTGAGGGATGTCTCCCAAGAATCCTAAATAAAGTAAATCGTTTCCTGTATTTACTATAGAACGATGAGAAAGCGTACCAAATCCTGTTAGACGTTCATTAAGATTAGAAAGTGTTAAAGCAGCAGTACCAAATCCCGTAATAGACCATACTCTTTGAGTCTTGAATATAAATAATTCATCTTTTAAAATTCCTAGACCAGTTATATAATCTCCATCATTAGGATTTATATCTAAAGTTGCGGTTATTCCTCCTGTAAAATCTTCAGGATCTCCAAGAGCTGAAATTCTTGCTCTATTGGGTAAAGTAGAAATTCCTGCTACAAAAAGCATATTATGAAACCATTTAGCAAAACTGCCTACAGGAATAGCTGCTACAGTTGAACCCGTTGTTCCATTGTATTTAACTGGGGTATTTGTTCCATCAAAGAAATATACATTATTATTAGCAACAACTATATCTACTTGTGCAGTAGTAGAAAGAGTATATGTGCCTCCAATATCAGTCCAGTTGCCTGATCCAGTCCATTTGTATGCTATTCCATTGGCAACCATTAGCATTTCTTTTGTTGCATTCGCAAATCTCACTCCTTTAAGCCCTTGAATTGCTGCACTTCCTACATCATTTGCAACAATTGTATATCCAGTTCTTTTAACTATCTCCTCAGTTCTTATAAAACAATTTAGGGCATCTGCAACATAACCTCTAGGAATAAACTCAGGAGCTAACTTATCGTTATATCCTTTCCCGAATAATTGTTCCCGATAAATTTGTAAATTGTGACTCATGTTTCAAAATCAATAAATGCACCAGTCGTATCTATAACAGTTTTTGTTGATTCAGCAGCGTAATCTTCTAATTCTTCCTGCATTAATACTATTCCTGCAATCATTTTCTGTTCAAATTTATCACCCTCTGGAGAATCCTGTTGCCCAAATCTTAATGCGTCAGCAGTAGCACCATAAGCTATATTTATCCAATAACGGTCAGGATAGGGAATGTCTATGTTTTCTGAGTCTGAAGAAAGATCACTAAGTTGTCTTATGTACCACATCTTCCCAGCATTTGTGCCTGTTTTATCAGGAATAGGTATAAATCCAATTGTAAAGCCTGATCCGTGTCCATAGAAATAATAATTAGCTGCGGATGAAACCCTCACTCCTATCCCAGCGTTAGTCATTCCTAAGTCTCTATTAACCTCATCAAAATCTATAGGAACGCATTTTGTAGGAGCTGAATTAGAATTTGAGACATCATAATTAAGTTCAACTCGTCTAATTTTGAAGATATCTGTTGCTACTCCCCCAGCAGATCCGTATTCTTGTTGATTTGCAGTTGTATTAAAATTATCTGTGGTTAAATAGTAGTTCTCAAATACTGTCATTACTGCGGTAGCTACTCTATGATAGGCGTTATTAATAAGAAGATCTAATTCTGTATTAGTCCAGTCCGCAGCAGAAGTATTAGGTTCGTCAAGAAAGCTACGGACAGTGGTACGGATTGTTAGAAGTGATTTAGAAATTTTGGTATCCTCCTTCCAGTTTATTTAGAATAGTTTCCTCATTTATGCCTGTTCCCTCAATAAATATAATTTCCCAACCATATTTACCAAAAATTTTAATTCTTTCTTTTTTCCAGCCCTCTAAACCGCCCCTAGCAAACTGTTCTTTATGTCTATCCCAATAAACTTCTACAGCTTTTTTTTCTCCATTTATATTTATAAAATCAGGATTCTTTCTTTCAATAAAAAAAGCTCCATTACCCACAAATTTATAAGGCAAATTGTATTTATTAATAATTTTTTGAACTTTAATTTCAAGACCTGACATTGGGCGTTTACCCAAAACTTTTTTTCTATATTCTTCTTTCTGCCATTTTTTTATAGTTGCTATACTCATTCGTTTCTTTGTAATTTTTGATAATTTTTGTCCCTTTTTAGCAATACTTATTTTTTCTTTTGTATTTTTATTATGATGTTTACCCAACATTGGATGTATAAATTTATTCCAATCTATTTTACCTTTTCTTTTTAATTTTAAACTACATGGAAAACACCATTTTGAATTATACGAGGCAATTTCAATTCTACAATTATTACAATGTTTCCCGCCTTTCCATGCAGGGCTTTTTTCCCCTTTTAACGTAGAGTGATCTCTACATCTTTCTGCTGAATAGCTTGCAAGCTGTTTTTTACAATCAATACATTTAGGAAGTCCCCCTTTCCATGAAGGACTATTTATTCCTCTTATATTCAATCTGATCTGACCTGTATTAGCTAGTCTAATTTTTTCTAGTGTTTCTGGAGATTTAATCCTACCAAGAGGACTACATCTGAAGCACTTACATTCTTCTTTATGTAATGGAGGAGGATTCCCTTTTTGAAATCTTTTTCCTCCCATATAGATATGTAATCCTTTATTCCAAGCAGTTCTAATTTTTCCCATATAAAAATCCCACCAACCAAAATACGGTTCGGTGGGACTTGTAAAACTCCCTATCGGACTATATATTTAATACTAAATAATTAGACTTTTGTCAAATCCTCTTCTTTCTTCCCTTCAAATATCTCAGCAACTCTTCCAAATGCAAGAGGAGTATGAATCTTTCCTACTCTTTCTTTCATAAAAGCAAGATCATCTACTGTGAAATCTGCTTCATCATCTTTCCAAAGCTTTACAGATAATTGGAATATTTTATTCTTATCTTCTGCGGTTAATATTTCATCCCTAAGCTGGGAATTTAAAGCGGTTGAAAGAATGGCTCTTAACTCTATTTCTTTACCATTTTCATCTTTTACAGGTTTTCCTTCGTAGTCAAGGATAAGTTGAAGAAGATTAACTTTCATTTTTAAAGAATACCATATAAATATTTATAAGGCAAGACCTATGATTTTAGCATTATTTTGTAAGTTGTTCCGTTTATCCTTACCGATAATGTCCTGTCACTTACAACGACTTCGGTAACTACGGCGGTTTCAGTCCTAAGTCCTAATGTCGCATTTCCTGCACTTAAATCAACGCTATAAAGCTGTACCATATCGGCAGGAGAGGTAGAAGGTTCGGTGCCGTTTGCTATACCCAATACTGTAGCTGCCGAAGTACCCCATGCCGTCACTCCTATACCAACATTACTAGAACCGCCATCAATGAAAAATATATTGGCATTGGTGTCACTCTCAAATCTAGAATCTAAGTCATTACCATCCTCATTTATAGTGAAATTTCCAGATATACCAGCAATTTGTAAAACATTTTTATTCACTCCCCCACCTGTAATATCAAATTGATAACCCGAAAATTGGTTTTGTTCTCCCGCAAAAAGCAATACACCAGTAGCTCCAACTCTACCTATGTCATAATATGCACTTGATGTATTTGAACCCAGGCGCAATGTTGCTGTAGCACTAGTCAAATGTAAAGTATCGTCTGTCGCTAAAAAATTAGCTGCACTCCTGTAAAGGTTAGTGTCAGCCGAAGAACCAAATGTTATTCCGCCTGCTGCCGTTGTGCTGTCAGTATTGGAAGAAATCCATAATGTCCTTTGGGTAGCTGGTTGTATAGCAACTCCATAATTATTGTCGGCCCCCGTTTGGGCTATAACCAAAATACCGAATTTTACGGAAGTACCATTAGTAGAACCAGCTTGGTTATCTATATAAAGCCCATATTCATTAACTGTGCCTGCGTCTGCGGCATGGGAAGCTGTTGTTTTAATATAAGCCCCATAAACATTGGTAATTGCAGTTGTTGATGTACTTGGGCCTGTTGAAGTAGGCAATACTTGAATACCATAGAGATTTTTTGTTCCTGATTGGACATTACCTGTTTGGGTTGGGGCAAAATATGCACCTGTTAAGGTATCGGCAGTCGTACTTGAGCTTGAAGCAGTCTCATAAATACCATATCCTACCTTAGCAGCAGCACCACTCAAAGCAAAGCCCGTATAGAGGCCGTAAATGGTATTTACCCTCGTTGTCCCATCTGCAAATTCCAAGTCAAGACCCTTGAAAGTTCCTGAACTTCCTGTCGGAGTGGCAGTGATTGATATTAAACTCCCTACCGCATCAACCCCTACCCCAACTGTAACTGTCCCCGAAAGATCAAAGAGTTTACCAGTGCTTAAATTCGTGTTGAGAAGCGAGAAAGAAGTTTGAGTAGTAGCAGATGAAGTTATAGCAGAGGTCAGAGCACTTACGGTCAGTGTATCTGTACCTATAGCATTTCCTAAAACCGTATTTCCATTTACAGTTAAATTTATGTCTATTACCAAGCTATCATCTGATTTTAAAGTATTCGCTGCTGATCTGTAAAGGTTGGTATCTAAAGATAGCCCAAAGATAATACCTGCTGTTGATGTCGTACCATCGGCTCCTGATGAAATCCATACCGTACCTGAATTAACAGAAAGGGCATAATTAGCGGTTGTAGCTCCACTGGCATTAAGGTAGAGGGCAATATTCGTTCCAGATGTAGCGTTGGTATGGGTGTTGGATATTTGTGCTCCATAGGCGGTAATCGCAGCAGTCCCATTTGCTCCTGCGGTTAGTATGTTAAGGGCGGTTTGGGAAGCTGCTGCGAAGGTTCCTGAAACTTGGATATCAACAGCTATTCCCGAAGTAAGTCCATTGGTAAGTACAACTACGCTCCCTGTTCCTGCTCCTGATGAGATGGTAAAACTAGCTACATTGGCGATAACGGTATCAACTGTGTTGTTATCTCCCAATGTTGTATCTGCATTAACGGTTAAAGCATTATTGATGATTAACGCTCCAGTCATGGTATCGCCAGCTTTTTCTACCCAAATATCTCCAGCACCACCTGCAACTAGACCAAGTGAAGTTCTAGCATCAGATGGAGTTTCTAAAGCCCATACAGTACCAGTACCTACTATGAAATTATTATCTGTGGGGGCTAATGCTGCAATCTGGTCAAGATTTACGTCCCATGCCTGAACATCCGACCCAATAGCAAGACCAAGGTTAGTTCTAGCTCCTGAAGCGGTTGATGCTCCTGTACCGCCATCAGCTACCGAAACATCAGTACCCCCTACCCGATAGATATAAGCTGTCCCGATTGTAACTGCCGTTGGAATGTCTGTAGAAATTGAAGGTACACCAGTTCCGCTTGTAACAAGCACACCACTATTTGCTGTTGCCAAAGCTGCCATTACATTTGCAGAAGAAGCATAAAGCAACGTACTTACCGCATTTGTCGCAGGGTATGTACTTGTTGACCACGAAGGAGTTGTTGAAAGTCCTGATAAAAGCAACTGATTAGCTGTTGCTGTACCCGCTAAAATTGCGAAAGCTGAAGCAGTTGAGTAGACAATCCCCCCATTTGAAGCTGTAAGGCTGGCATTTGTACCTCCTCTAGTTAATGCAAGCTGTCCTGTCCATCCAAGAGTCAAAGAAGCTGCTACTAGAAGTGCAGTTGATGGAGTTCCTCCTAGAGTTAGAGTTACATTTGTATCATCAGTTTTTGTTAAGGCTGAACCAGTAATAGTTAAGGTTCGGTCTGCTGATAAATCTCCACCCCCAGCAAGAGGTGATGTAGTGTTAATTAAACGTGAAGTGGGTACGACTCCTGCTTCTGTAGCAGTTTGGTTGATCCAAAGGCTACTTGCAGAATCATAGGCGAGTAAATTATTGTCTACGGGAGATGTAATAGTTACATCGGATAATTGATCTAATGTTAATGTCTCAAAAGCTGAGAAAGCAGAACCTATTCTTGAACCTGTACTCAAAGTTGCATCCTCCTTGTATTATCATAACGGTGATGACATGATGTACAAAGTCTCATGAAATCATTTATATCCCTTTTATATTTCCCCGAGATATTTGCCCATTCAAATCTTTTTGCTATAGTAGTATTACAATGTTTACATGCTTGAGGTTTTCCCAAATTTCTCTTAATCCAATCATGAAGGGCTTGATATCCTACCTGATCCCCTTTCCATTGAGGATGTTTTTCATTCAAAAATTCACCTTTCTTAAACGAACCTAAATTAGGCTTCATCACTCCTTTTGTCCCCTTATTCCATGCAATCTGTAATCCTCTTTTACCTTTATTCCAAGAAATTTGTCCACGTTTCTTTAAATGTGGAATATATGGTAATTTTTTTCCTTTATTCCAGGGAATCATTCCTTTTTTAAATGGTGTTCCAATAACTTTATTCATACTCATCCCCCAATATTCTCATTACTCACTTCCAGCACACGCACATTTATGCTTGCAGAAGCAATACCATACACCACTAATTTAGGGCCTGCATCAATTGGTGGAGAATAAGTTTTTGGAGGAACAGGTAAACCATTTGTAGTTGTAACATCTGAACCTCCTATAAATAAGCTATTTGTTGAATCATTATTAAATACAATAATACCTCTTCTATAAGAGAGGATTTCATCTGGTAATGGAGTTAATGATGTAGTAACTGTTATATTCCTTGATTTTGCAAAACCTCGTAAGGGGTTGATATTTATGTTTGTGACAGGAGTTGGAACGTGAGTAGGAGGAAAATTGTCTATAGAAACAGTCTTGGGAATATCAATTTCAGGATATTTTTTTGGTAAAGCATCAAGAGATTTTTTAACATCTTTAAGTTCTTTGAGAATATCTTCGCCTTCCTTTATTCCAATAATTTTAGGAAATTCTGGAATTTTAATTTCTTTAGATTTTGGAACTTCTATGCTAATGTTTTCAATGGCTTTCTCTAACTTTTCTAAGGATTGAATTATTTCTTCCGTAGAAAATTTTTGTATTGGAGTGGGGTTAGTAACTTTTACATTCTGAACTACTGGAAACTTGATAGAGGGCTGAGTTTCCTTAATTACCTTCTCAAGTTGACCCAACTGCATCAATGCTTCATCCATTTTACCCCGAAAAGAATTCTCCAATTGGGATACATCAATGGGTTCATTTACCTCAATCTTTGGGAAGTTCTTGATAACAGTGGTTAAAGAATCAACTTTATTAGCAATTCTAGCAAGATATTCTTTATAACTTGGTCCATTTGCAAGACGTACACTGAAAGTTTCATTTCTGGCAGTTGAAGAGATAAGAGAAGATAATTGCTTTTTTGCTAAAGCAATGACAAGAGGAATAATACTTCTCTTTGCATTTTTTTTTCTTTCCATTTATCTAATCACCTAAGTGCTAAAATATAAAGATTGGCTGTACCTGATGCTGTAATTGCATGAACTTCGGTGAATTTAACAGGAAAATGTACTGCTTGTGCAGCAGTAGCTCCTTTAATTAAAAGAGAGCCTGTATCTGCATTTTCATCAAATGCCACAAAACAATCTGCATCAGCAGATAAAACAACACCAGTACAAAGCCCTCCAAAATTTTGTTTCTTATCTGTTGTAGTGACAGCTATTGTTGCTGTCTGTGATGCTTCCCAATTGCTAATATTAACCACCACCTTTCATTAATTTATACCCCCCTCGGCATACTGTTGTTTTGAAATTCTTGGTTTATCAGAAATTAAATGTAGCCCATTATTTATTTCTCTTTGTCCTAAAGCATCTAGTTTTAGATGTCTTGCTTCTCCAGAAACTTGAACTATTTCAAACCCAGCTTCTCGTGCCTTAGTACAAAACCAAATATCATGCCCTCCATATTTGGCTGGATTATCAATCCATTGCCAATCATTTAAACGTAGGGATTTATCACTCCTAAACCAGGGTCTTTCAAGTCTTTCAAATACTTCTCTTTTAATAAGAGTTGTACCTAAACCACACCATAAAATTTCACCATTTCTTCGTTTTGCTGTGCAACTCCATCCATTCACTCCATAGTCTATACACGCTATATCTGCATTTGCATTAAGCATATTCATAACTCCCATTTTTGGAGGAATATTATCTTCCTCTATAAAAAGGACATGGGAAGGATTAAACATTAAGGCTTTTTCAACCAATGCGTTATGTGCATCAGGTATAGGCATATTCCAAGTATAAATAGGAATACTTTGCACATGAAGTTGAATTTCAGTTATTGCCTGAGCTACTTCTGTAAAAAGCATTCCTCTGGTTGGCACGGCTATAATTATCATTGAGTTTTTGTTAATTCTTTCTGGTACTCTGGCTTACTAAAATCTGTTGGTCTATTCTCAATACCTAAAAATTGTTTCCCCCATTTGTTTTTATATTCCTCACCTTTTCTGCCACTCAAGAATTCTCCCTCATGGGTAGTTACACGAGACTTAATTTCCTTCCAGTGAAGGATTCTCTGGTCTTTTTTAGAAGTTCCTATGTTCATGTTGCCCAGCCAGTTTTGGGCTGCTGGGCGTGTGGGTAGAAATTCAATTTAGCTTGAATTATCAAACTAATTTTACGATCTAATTTCTACGCCAAAAAGTGGCCTTATTGCTGAGAATCCGTAAATTACGTCACAAACAACAAGATTACCAATATACTCAAGAATATAAGCACTCTGAGTTCTTGGAGCCTGTTGTAGTGCCAGAGCAATAGCTTCCTTATGGAACATGATATTGTGATACTGCGTTGGTGTTCCAGCAGTAGAAGTAACCTGTCTAGTGTAATAAACAGGCACTCCATAAATATCTCCCCATAGGAATCTTGAATTTGGCCCAGTTCTTACAACGCTTGCATTTTGATATTGACCTAGATAGTCAACCTTAACGAATTTATCAATTTTTGCAAGAGCTGTTTTTTGAGTAGGATAGATTACCAGTGCTCTATCTTCCCCTGGAGCATTTGCAAGATCAATTGCTTCTGCTGCTGCAAGAATAATTGAGTCGGTTATATCTGTTCCATAACTACCAACATCAGTGTTAGTGAAGCTAGTGTATGTACCCAAAAGATCGGTATCAACTCTGCGTGCTATGCTTTCCCCTGCTTTTGAGGTATATTCCGCCATTAAGTCATAATTTGACTGAACTTTTAGTATGTCCTCCACTAAGAATGAAGATTCATAATGTTGGTTTAGACTAATAGTTGTATCAATCTCAGTTGGAGCCTGAAGTGCTACCTGTGTATTTGCACTCTTGCTTGTTGCTGTCAAATTTGACAAGTTGGGGATATGAATTGTGTCTCCACGTTGGGTAACAAGGCTATCAAATCTTTTTACGAGTGGAGCCATTACCAAAGCATTCTCTGTCGCCCTTAAAACTTCGGGACTCCAAACTTCGGGAATAAACACCGCATCTGTCGTAATCGTTTGCTGTAAAGTTCCTAATGCCATTTTTTATATCACCTCCCTTCAAAGCTGCCCCTGTTGTAAGAGAGTTAGGATTTTATCCCTATTTCTCTCATACTTAATCCTTCCTTCAGGAGTTTTCATCCATTCCGCTATCTTTTCTCTAGTGATGGTGTTACCATCACTTTCTCCTGAAGATTGGCCTCTGCTTTCAACATAAGGTTGCTTCTTTTTCTTCTCGTCAGCCTTTTTCAGCTCCCAGTCAAGAAGTTCAGCTCTATGAAGTTCGTAATATGCGATTTCTGGATCATAAACTGACCTATTTCGCATAAACTTTTCAATTTCACCCTTGTCGTACTTAGGTCTTCCATCTGAACCGCTATAAGCATTAGAGAGTCGGATATGTTCAGAATTAAGAACTGATCTATCCTCAACTGTTCTAATTTTTTCTTCAAGTTCGTCTTTTGAAACAAACCCAAGATTTTTTAACTGTTCAATAGCCCTTTGTACTTCAGGCGTAACTTTTGCTTCAGTTGAAGGCATAGGTGTACGAGTTTCCTCGGTTCCCTTTGCTTCTAACTTTTCTTCAAGTTCTTTAATCTTGCCTGTTAGCTCGTTAATACGAGCATCTGCTGTTCTAGGCTTTGGTTGCTCTTCAGATACTTCTTCTGTTGATGTATCCTCAGAACTTTCCTCCTCAGTTGACGTTTCTGAGTCAAGGACTTTTTCGTCCTCGTCCATTGGTTATTCACCTCCTTTCGTCTAACCACCTCTATACGGTGAGCGACCCCGTGAGAATTTTAGGTTCTCATTTAAGGGGACTAGGCAGGGTGTCCCCTTATATGAAGATCTAATTTTCAGTTTTAAGATTTCTTCCCATGCCTGTGTAGTTTGTGTTGATACTTCTAGCGGGAGTAAGATTTACGCTCTGTTTTCCAGCAAGACTTCTACCCTCTCCGCCATGCTGACCTAGAGACATATCAGACTTATTTCCTTTATAAGCTTCTTTTCCTTCTCCTGTTTGGTTTTCTTTAATTAAATTCACCATTCTCTTGTACACCTCCCCTCTATAATCTATTTCTTCGCTCATCTCTGCCTTTTGGGGCAGAGTGAATGAAGAAACCTAGTCCACATCGGCTGGTTCCCAAATAACAGTAACCCTAGCTGAGTTCGTATGAATTGAACCTCCATTCAATCTAAGCCCTTTACAATTAGGACTTGTAAAATCAATCTCTTTTGCAAGATCAAGCCCTGCTGCTGCTGTTGGTTGAGTAAAGTTCCATGCTACCTCTGCGGTTGCAACGCTTCCCATACCACTTGCGTGTCCTGGTTGAGTTGGTGCATCGTGAAGCATAGTTCTTTCTCCGTTTGCAGGAACACCGAAAATAACTTTCTTGACGTAAACATCTCTACCTGCTCCTGTACCCGCAGCTTCATCTCTGCCCTCAAGGTTAGTTGAGTCACCAGCAGAATTATCTGTAGCTACATATGTCCATTTATCTGCCATAATTTTCTAACTTTCGTTATTCACCTCCTCTCAAGCCTAGCTTATTAAGATCATAGAAATCCTTAATGTCCTCGTTTGCATTCTCCAAATTATTTGCATCATTCTTATTCTTAAAAACTCTTTTGCCATATAGATCAACAGGAATAGCATCTTCCTCTATTCCATACTCCTTCATGGATTCCATGTGTTCATCATAACGATCTGATTTAATTCTTACTTTATGTGTATGCAATTTTTATCGCCTCCTATCCTTTCATAGTTTTCATTGGTTTATTTCTCCTCACAACTCTAGTTCTTCTAATATCCCTTCCAGGATATGTTTTTTGCCTTACAAACCGATTTACTTTTGGTCGCTTGCTGAATCTGTCTCCCATACTATTTGTTTTTTAATTTATTAAGCGTTCCGTAAACGTACGCCCCAATTCTTGCTTTACTGAAACCTTTTTTCTTTGCCTGTGCTTTTAATTTACGTTCTAGTTTTTTTGGCATTAAATACCACCTCCTAATATTCCTGCTAATTCTGGTGGAATCCCCTCTGGTAATCCTCCTCCCATTACAGGGAGCGCTTCTGTCGGAGGAGTTGTCCCTCCCTCTGTTGGAGGTTGACCTGGAATCTCCTCCATTGGTCTTGAAACCATATCTCTTTGCCACCTTTGTATTTTTATATGTTCATTCAAATGCGCTTTTACTAATGGGTTATCCTGATGTTCTTTATGGACTTCTATATGAACTTCATGGTCATCATCTGGTTCTACAAATTGCTGTACTCCATCAAGCATTAATTCGTTTTCTGATAAGGCAATAGATTCATCATCAAGAGCTACTCCGTATTGTCTCTCAGTGTTTGCGGAAGGTTGACCTCTTTTTGCCTGAAGTATTGCTTCAGATCTAGTTCTTTCAACAATTCCATCAATATCCGCAAATTCAGAATATTCAAGATAGGTTTTTTGATCTATTGCTCCAAGACGGAACAACTCTTTGAGTTTTTCCTGTCTCGCCTCTTTGGTGTAGGCTAACCATGATCCAATTTGTACCCTAACTTCATTGTCTGCTCCAATTACTGCGATTGGGAGCTCCATTTCTCCAAATTTGAATTTGTTTTTATTTTTCGGGATATTTCCTTTTTCCCCTACTGCCATAAAGTATTCGGGTTTACCTCCAAGACCTGTAACAGAGATAAGTTTTGTAGTATTCCAATTCTCTGCAACCAGTTTTAAGATTTTTCTCCCAGCACGAGAAAGAAAATCTTCAAGATTATCTACAAGATCTGCTTGATTTGTTGCATCAGCCTGTTTTAATTCAGCAATAGCTACTCCTGATCTTAATGTCCCTGGTAATCTTCCCAATGAAACATCATGTACCCCAGAGATGTCTTCTAAGTACCTTCTCATACTTGCTAATTGTTCTTGTGGTGAAGGAGGAAGTGGAGGCACAGTTATTGGTTGAACCTGTGATCCTCTATTCTTTTCTATAATCTGCCCATGCTGGTTTACAATAATTCTTACCCCAGAGTTTTTATCAACTACAAATCTTCCCCTAGCAAAAAAGTGATTGTATTCAAAAATATGAGATTCTAAAGCATCAATTGTTCTATTAATTGGGATTAAATGTTTAATCCAAGATTCCCCATAAAGATTTCCAGGCTGAATATCTCCTTGTAATATTTCAAAAGGATACTCACTATCCTCTGTCAATTCGTTTCTTATTGGTCTATCTACCCCATCTACATAGGTAACTATTCTAATTCTTATATCTCCGTCATCTTGTCTTTCTCTAAGAAATGCCTGTTTTAAAAGTTTAGTTTCATTTTCCCCTTTATTTCCTTGAAATTGACGATTTGTTACTTGTAAGAGAAATCTCTTGTACTCTGCTGCTGCAATCTCATTGTCGGCTTGTAAGTTGTCAACGTGCGAATAATTAGGATTTTTCCTAATTAAATCTATAGGAACTTGATGGATTAGAATTATATATTCTGCTCCATATTCAGGATCATTGATGTTTGCGCTTTTAACATTTGGATCAACATATAAGTCAAAAGGGTCAACTCTATTAACAACAATATTTTTGTCCTTATCTATATCAAATTGCCAAATCCCTATAGAATACGTTAAGGCATCAGTTACTACTTCCTTAATTTTTCTTTTAATTTGTGCTTTTTCATATATCCAATCTAATGTTTTTCCAGAGTATCTTGCATTCTCAAATGCACTTTCCGTTGTTATATTCGGTAAAATTTCCCATTTAGGCTGAAAATTGGTTGCCTGATTTCTTACTCCTCTCAAATGTGCGCTAACTAGGTTTATAGGTATTCTCACTCCAGTCTTGGTTGAAAAAGTTACTGTACTAGTTGCTCTGTTATAACGTCCGTGATGATAACCTCTTACATATAGTGTCCTAACCAACCATTCCCAGTCAAACTTTCTTCTATTTTCTTCCGCCTGAGTCTCAAGTCTTTCACATTTTAGAATCAGTTTTCTTTCCTCTTCGGATATTTGATCTTCCTGTGATACTTCTTCCTTTGATTCGTCTTTTTTTGCCATCTAATTAATTTTTTTCAGTATATCCTGGCGGAATTGTGCTGTCTCCACCTTCCATTTCAAGCTTTAATTCTTTTGGAATATCAAATGGAGTAATTTCACTGAATTCTATTTCATCTACGTCCTCTTTTGAGGCTTCATTTGGGGAACTCTCTACAGTAGGAATAAAGGTTTTATCCAATAAAGATATAAGTTTTTCTGTATTTTGTTTTTGAATCTTTGAATAAAAGGAAACTTCTTGGGAATATGTACGAAGTTCTTTCTTGATTACCTTGATAATTTTGGAAGAAAAGTAGTAAATGATGTAGGCATTTATTAGAGTAGCCAGACCTATGGTTATTAAAACTAAAAATTCCATCAAAAAACACGGCTCGGCTCTCGCCTACCGTGTGTTAAAAAAACTCTCAGGTAACTATACTATAGATAACATAGTTAAATACATTTTGTCAAGCTTCTATGGGTTCTTTTTTCTTTTCTGCCTCTTCTTGTGCTTCATAGCCTTCAATTATTCCTCTTGCACGCATCTCATCAGTAAAATAAATCTCTGCAACTTTTCCTCTATGTACCTTTAAAGTAAGACGTATCTCACCAAAACCACCTTGTTCACACAAGTTTTGGGTTTTAGCATCTAATGCTGATAGAATAAATACCCAAAAATTAACAGGTAAATAAAGATTAGATTGTTTCTGAGCCATAATCAGTTGTGTTATCTGTCAAGCTTGAATTTTTATAATAAGTTCCAAGCTCATCATCCCCTTCAAAATTATCAGGGAGTGGTTGGCTCATTAAATTCATATTTTTTCTTTCTTCTGGTAAAACTAATTCTAATCCCGTTGGTCTTTTTTGTGGCGCAGGGAAACGGGACATAATGAGCATGCGTAAACTGTCCATTGCGTGGTCATTATAGTCAACTGACTGCTCAGGAGCACTTCTGTTTCCCATAGTTCTATACTTTCTCCATTGATATTGGGGAAATTCCCATATTGTATTTACACAATTTTTCATAATATATAATCTTGGAGCTGGAGTTTGTCTTGTAATAGGGTGTCTTCTATCATCTCTTAACTTTAGAAACTCTTTTATCCTATTTATTCCTGCTAATTTTTCATTATTAGCTGGTGTAAAATAAAGGTCATTATCTTCATATTCCTCAAGAATAGACCACATCATTCCATCTTTTTCACGGGTTTTTGCAGCAGTAGAAGGGTCAATTAGCCAGAATGATATTACTTGATCCCCAGTTTTTCTGATTATTTCCCTTGCATGATCTGAAACAATCCCAGGACTATAATATTCGTCATAAATATAAATATTGTTATCAAAATCTATAGCCCCCCATAGACAGGCAGTGGGGTTTACCATTCCATGATCTAAAGAAACTAATCTTTCCCATCCTTTAGGGATTTCAAAAGGAGGAATTACATGGACTTGTCTATCAAATTCTGGATAAATTGCATTTTCGTAAGCATCCCACCTGCCTTCAATATATCGTTTAATCATTTCTTCTGGGTAATCTTTTAATAATGTAGGAATATAATCTGGAGGAAGATATGGATTCTCATAAGTTGTTGCCTCTATAATAGAATAGTCTACATCAGGGCTTCCATCCTCTTGTGGTTTTTTAAATTTTTGGTAAATCCAATTTCCAGGGGAAGGATTACAAGTAATAAATCCATATCTATTTGAGACATTAGCAAGCCTTAAACGGGATTGTAGAACACGCCAGACTGCTTCAGAAATTTCTTCTGCCTGATCTATATAGAACCATCCTAGATTAAGGGATTTTAACTCTGCCTCTGATATTGTATCCAAGTGCCTGAAAATAATTTCAGATCCATTTACTAACCTGAGAAGATTTTCTGAAGGTTTCCATTGTCCCCCATTTTTCTCATCATAGTATTCAGCTGGACATATCTCAAAAAAAGTACGCCTTGTAGTATCCCTAAGTTCTGGATAAGTATTTCTTCCTATAAGCCCAAAATTACCTGGCTCTTGGGAAAGAAGAAGTCCTCTCATACATCCTGCTATTGTTTTACCTGCTCCATATCCTCCACTAAAACAACTAAATTTAGACGTAGATGTTATAAAATCTGTTTGCTTTGGTGTAGGCTCAAATTGGCTATTCATCCTTTGGGGTTATAATTTGTGCATCCTGGAATCCTTTGGGTATAAAAAGATTATCTATCTTCTCTTGTGGGACACCGATTAGAACCATTGGGGAAACTGTAATTTTAGGTTTTTCTACATCTAGCCTCTTTGCAATTAGCTCTGCATAAACTCTTGCATCACTAGGGGAATTCTTAATTGCTCTCTTATAGATAGCGTGAACAACATCTGGGAATTGATCCATCATCCAATCCCAGAAATATCCTAATCTTTTCTGTTGAAAATCCTCTCTTCTCCTAAAATCATCCGTGGTAGTTCTTGGAAGCCCCCATTTTCTTTCAAAATCTATAATTTTTTTAGGACTTCTTTGCTCCCTTGGAAGAGCTGCCCATTTACAGTAAGCATCATATTCTCTTTCATATTTGCTTTCTCTTTTTGACTCATTAGGTATGGGAAACTTTTCAAGATATGAAGGGTCTGGAATGGGAATTTTTACATCAGGGGTCTTTAAAAAGGGAAGGCCATTCACACATAAGTTGTATCACTTCGCCTATAGTTTGTCAAATTATCTAAAATGTGGTATGTATAATTAATGAGTTATTGTAAAGATAGGGATTGTCCATTATTTATTGGAGGAGCAGCACATAAGAAAGGTTGTGTATATTTATGTAAATATGGAATCCATGATAGTAAACCTTCTAAATTAATTCGCCTATCTGAGTTTTTGAAACATCTCTTTTCCTACCTTTGTGGGATGGTTTGTAAGTCATTATAATGTTACCAGCCTGATGAGGCTCCTCCTCCTGAGAAAGAACCACCACCAAAACTTACGCCCCCCCAATCTGAGCCACTTGATCCACTACTAGATAAGCTATCATCATCCGAGGAACTGGGTCTAAATGTTGAGGCTACGATTGGTGGAATAAAAGGAACAAAGTACTCCTTTTCAATTTTACCGATGCTTTTTGTCCCCCATTTACTTCCTTTTTTAGGAACCCAAACACCACGAAGATGATTGTCTCCTTCCCCTCCAAAGGGCATACGAGAGCTAAAAGCTATTGCTCCTACCGCTACAATGACTCCAATCACAATGAGAAAAATAATAATTCCCCCGCCTTCATTTGAATTTGTTGCTGGTGCAACAGTTTCCGAACTAATGGCAAAAATTACTGCATCAACTCCTTTGGTTACACCAGAGTCAATATTGCCTGCTTTAAACTCTGGCCGAATGGTGTCATCAAGGATATGTTTTGATTCAACATCTGTTAATTCTCCTTCAAGACCCCTTCCTACTTCAATACGCATTTTGCGATCTTCCATAGCAAAGAGTAAGATGACACCATTGTCTTTACCTTTTTGGCCAGGCTTCCATTCTTCCGCAAGGTTGATACTATATTCCTCTATTGTTTCTGGCTCTGTTGTTTCAACAGTTACCACTGCTATCTGATTAGTAGTTTTTTTATCGAAGTCTGATAGCTTTGTATTTAGTGCCTGCTCTGTGTTTTCTTGTAAGACATTGGCAAAATCATTGACATAGCTTGAATACTTTGGATAAGCACCAAAGGTTTTTGTTACAATTAATAAACAGAAAAGCGTAAATACTACAATAAGAAGAATAAGTTTTTTCATTGTGCGAAATTTACTTTCGGAGCTTTTTCTGCTCCTTCTACACTCTGGAATAATGGTAGAACTTCAAAGTTAAACATCCCTGCAAGTATATTTGTCGGGAATGTCTGTCTTACACGATTGTAATCACGAACCGCTTCGTTATATCGTTGACGAGCAACTGATATACGATTTTCACTTCCTTCTAACTGCACCATTAAATCTTGTACAGTATCAAGAGAACGCAGTTGTGGATAATTCTCCATGACTACTAATAGTCGGGCAATTGCACTTTGATATTCTGATCCTGCTTCAAGCTTATCTGGTGTCCCAGATTTTGCTCCTGCATATTTAGTACGTGCATCGGCAATCGCTTTAAATACAGCCCGTTCTTGTGCCATACCACCCTTGACTGTTGCCACAAGGTTAGGTACTAAATCAAACCGTCTTTGGAGCTGGGTTTCTATCTGTGCTTGTTGAGTTTGTCCTTCATTTCTGAGTGTAACAAGATTATTGTATGATCCTGCTATCCAGGTGAATAACATAAACCCGATAAAGGCTATTATTCCAATTGTAATTAAAAAGTACTTCATTCTTTTCACCTCCTTTACATATATTTCAATGCTACTTTTCTTGCTCACCTGCATTTTTACTCATTGGATTTTTCTTCTGCATACTCTGTGTGTACTTCGTGTGTATCAGAAGAACTTTGTTTTAAACTAGCCTTTTTTAATACTAATAGGCTAATATAAGTAGACCTATCTACGAATGCTTTTTTAGCTTCTTCGTCTAGTAGACTTAGCACTTTCTCTTCTAAGCTTATATTTACTCTTACCTTCATAGTTCTCTCAGATCTGGGGGGAAAGGATAAATCAATACCGCCTTCCTAAGCTTATACCTCGCAGGTTTCCCCACTTAGCACTCCCAAAGTCCAACAAATACCGAAATAAGAACTTTCCAAGATTGGAACCC
>ERZ1292637.71-Hain-H14-01um-R3-71-length-59857-cov-22_pt1 | contig 59857 bp, 120 predicted proteins | sample MGYA00564405_ERZ1292637 | MGnify/ENA primary metagenome ERZ1292637 (study PRJEB36523, sample SAMEA6512645) | groundwater metagenome | collected 2019-01-09 | study: AquaDiva: Metagenomics assemblies of 32 groundwater samples | reverse complement strand
ATCACAGGCCTCCGTTGATCAAAAACTGAACGACTCGATTCCGGCGCATGTACTCGAAGGCACTCAGCCTTTTGCGCATGCTGCTGATGTGGGCCTGCTTTTCGGCCGGCCCGCGTAGGTCGATCATTGAGGGAAGAGAGAGCATCATCTGTTTTCTCCGAATTTGAATTTTCGACCCACCCGCCCATCGAAGGTGAAATTGCTCCCGTAGAAGCCTCCATCGACGTATCGATATCCGACACAGCTGTCGACGTACCATCCGTTTTGCTCTCGGCCAAGGCATACGTTGAGCCTGTCGAGAGAGTCCTCCTCATTTCGAGGGCCGAATGGCGGACCGTCGAGTGGATGTGAGCTGTGGGCGAGTTCGATGCTCGCGTAGTTCGCACAGCCACTCATTGACACCAGCCAGACGCAGCAGAGGGCGAGCATGATCAGCCTGGTGGCACCGGTGGCCAGATCGATGCTGCGAGCGTCCAGCCGGCGCGTAGGGAAGGTGGCGGCTTCGATCCTCACAGTGCGCTCCTGATGCGAGCCCCGAACTCGGCATCCCGGCGGTGCTCCGGGCGGTGCTCCGGGCGGGCCGGGAAGGGACGGCCGTCGTAGGTGCCACCAGCTGCAGTCCCGCTGGTGGTGTCCGCTTCTTGCCCTGGCTCTTTGTCACTTACGGGCAGTTGCTGCGCGGGGGGATCGATGGCCTTCATGGCGTGAATCATCAAAAGCATCTGATTCACTCGAGAGATGTTGGCGTCCAGTGACGCCAACTCAGAGCGGCGCGCCTCACCTGGGTGGAGGATGTCGTCGATGGTGGTGAGTCGGTTCATCTGGCTGGCTCCTGGCGGGTCTCGATGGAGCAAGTGTCCACCCTCTGTAGCCACATGTCAACTACCGGTAGACGCGTATGGCGAAAAAAAACGCCGACTCGCGCAAATTGCGAATCGGCGCACATTTCGATAAATCAAGCCGACAGTTTCTGCTGATCCTTAGGGAACCCCACACGTTCGGGTCCGGTCTCCGGTCCCTTCCTATGCGGCTCCCCTGGCCATTGGTTCAGCGGCCAAAGTTCAACGAACCATGTGTCAGTCGCGGCAAACCATCCCGGATCTTTTCTCATTCCATGAGACGGAGACACGTCCCCACCGGCGGCCTAAAGCTCCGCGGGCTATGTTCCACTAGCCGGGTTTCGAGACCGCCGTTACATGGACGGCAATCCCCTGCTCGGATCAAAAGCAGTGCCAAAACTGTTTTGCGTCATCGCACGCCGAATTCCATATTGAATAACCCGCGCGGCGTCGCGGGGCCGGATTCCCGGCGGGAGACTTGCTTTTTTGAGGGGCCTGGACAGATCAGCCAGCACAAACTACGCGCCTCGGGCGAGGCAGCGGATATCGGCGAACGTGCCGGTGCTTGAATATTGGCGTGCGGGACAATCCGTCCGGTGCTAAAGTGCGCACCATCTGGTGTTGCTCTGCTCGAATCAATATATGGCACCGGACACGCGGCTGGTAACCGCGGCCATTACGCCTCGAGGTCGAAAGACCCCGGGGCGTTTGTGCTTTATATACAGTGAAGAAATTGACTACGCAAGGCTAACTCATGTCATCGAGGCGAATGCCCATATGATGCCAATGAGAATCAGTGGCCACAGAGCCTTCGTGAGCGGGTAGGAGAGAGCGGCGGCAATCCCGGCTGGAATCCACCCAAGGGCAAGGCCGATTACCCAGCCGGCGGAAGCTGCCGCGCCGATGTAAACGCCAATGAATACCGCGGCGGCGGCCAGGAACCCAATGATTTCACTGGTCGTATCGTAGGCATCCTTCATTTAGTCCCAGTACCTTTACCCGGCTCTCGGGTCTCTCGTTCAAGTGCGGATATCAACTGCAGCATGGCGAATTTGAGCGCCTCATCGCTAACCGACTCGGCGATTCTTCCTATCTTTGCGCCGAATTCAGTCCTTACAGTGTAGACCTTCTCGTCTTCCTTGATCCCGTTGACCAAGTTGCGTAGTTGCTTCAGGTCGTAGGCCGGGTAGCGCCTGCAAAGCGCTTGAAGCTTCTCGTCCCCCGGATCAGAGCCCTGAGTCAGGTACTTGGAGACCATCGCGCGCCCCACTCCAAACAGGGACTCGATTTCTGCTCGCTTCAAATCCTCGGCAAGCATGAACTGACGGAGAAAATCCGCGAAGTCCCGGCATTTGGGTATGTCGACCATGTGCAAACGGTACTCAAGATGTCTACCGCCGGGCAACGAGCGGCTACCACTGGTTGACAGGACGACACCGCCAGTAGACACTTCAATCATGGAACGAAAATCCGCGATTGATCGGGCGATAGAGGAATTTGGTTTGCGTGGATTGGCGCGCGCAATGGATGTTTGGCCACATGCCGTCGATAAGTGGCGAAGCGCCAAGGCGGTACCGGCTGGCAGGGTTGTAGAGCTGGAGAAGGTCACCGGAATCCCCCGCGAAGAGTGGCGGCCGGATTTGTACCGCATCAAATCTACAACTCCTGCAAGACGCAAGTCTCCTTCGGCCTGCTGATCTTTCCCCATGACTCCCATTCCCGCGCCGTGCGCTGTCGTTGTCTTCGGGGGCCGACAATGCCCTGATTCCGTGCGCGGCGCCACTGGGAGGCATGAGGGCTTTCCCGCGACTCGGTTGGATGTGCGTGATGTACGTATGCGTGTTCATGGGGAGCAATACGCGCCGTCCCTGAAAGTGGTTGCAGGGAAACCCCGAATATTTGATGCCATTCTGTCAAATAGTCACGTTGACAAATCAACGGCAATTCTGTAACGCGCACGCGAGCCATAAATGAGCAACGAACTGACCGAGCCTGAAGCACTGCGAGCACTGGCCGATGCGCTGGATGCATGCCGCTCACTGAAGATCCAGTGGTACTCAGCAGGGGTTAAAGGCGTGCTGCTCTCCGAGGCATACGACCACATCGCCTGGTGCCGCGCGCAGCTGGCAAAGGCTCAGGGCAAGTCATGACCACCCTGCGCGCCATCCGACTCGCCGCCGGTGCAGGTGATGTCGACCCATCGCAGGCGTATCGCATCGACGTAATCGCAGCTGCTGAGGCGCTCTACGACGCCTACAACAAGGGCGACTCCGACGGCATCCAGGACTGGGACGCCCGCCTCATGGCTGCCGTCCGCCGGATGCGCAGCGCCCGCAAGGCTCGAGCGAAGCAGCGGGGCGGGGGTATGACATTGACCCCACGCGAGCACGACGTGCTCTCCCTGCTCTGCGCCGGGCAGACGAACAAGTCGATCTCATTCGAGCTCCGGATCAGTCACCGCACGGTCGAGATCCACCGGCATCGGATTATGAAAAAGCTGGCGGCAAAGAGCGCTGTTGAGCTTGGTGTGGTGGCTGTCAGGACGGGGATCTTATGAGCGCCGAACTCCAATACACGGCAACCCCCGCAGCCCAGCTGCAACTCAAGGCTTGGCGCATTGATTGCGATGACTACGACCTGCTTGTCTTTGCCGCGAGCCGCAACCGCGCACGGCAGATCGTCGTGGAGTCAGGCCCCAGCAAGAACGATTACGTCCATGTCGTCGCCTACCGCCATCCCAGCCTGGACCGGTTCGCCACTCGCGAGAACCTGATGTGCTGCAACCACGAGCTGCCTGCGGGCTGCCCGAAATACTGGAGCGATGAACTGTGAAAATTGGAAACACTATAATCAACTGGATGGCATCTGATAGCCCGCACGTGCGCGCTTGGATAGACGCCCGTATCCGTGGTCGCTGGTACGTACTGCTATGGTATGTCGGCCACCCGCCATACATGTACTCCAGCAACGATGCCACGCCGCCATGCGGCGACAACGATGGGCGATGGATCTTTGGCCGCAGCACGGGAGTGCGCTGCTGATGCCCTGCCAACCTCTCACCAAGGCAGAAGCCGAGGCGCTTTGGGCTCTGTGCGAAGTCCAGACCGAAGCGCGCCGTAAGCTGATGCCAGATGACCGCACCGCCATCAATCTATTGACCGACGCGCATCACCGACTGAAAGAACTCGGCTGGCGCGAGGCCATGTACTGCCCAAAGGACGGCACCGTATTTGAGGTTATCGAGGCCGGCAGTAGCGGCATACATCGCTGCCATTACCAAGGCGATTGGCCTAACGGGCGATGGTGGGTTCATGCCGACGGCGATCTCTGCCCGAGCAGTCCCGTGCTTTTCAGACCGATCGCGGATAAGCCATGAACGAACTCCAAGACGCCGTGACCCTAGCCGGGGACCCGCAGCGCACTCCCCTAGCGGTGGTTTCCGTATCTGGCGGCAAAGACTCCTCCGCGACACTAGAAATTGCCATTGAGAAATATTGCCGTGAAAACATTCGCATTGTTTTCGCCGACACTGGAAACGAACACGAGATTACTATAGAACACGTACAGGGTTACATGGCTGATCGGTACGGCGAGATAGTCACGGTCAAGGCCGACTTTTCTAAACAGATCGCGGCCAAGCGTACGTACGTTGAGACTGTATGGCCAACCAAGGGCGTGCCAGATGGGATTGTTCAGCGAGCACTGAGCGTGCTGCACTAGACCGGTAATCCTTTCCTGGACCTGTGTCTTTGGAAAGGCAGATTCCCGTCTCGTATGCGTCAGTTCTGCACGCAGTACCTCAAGCGCATACCTCTGGATGACTATCTTCTGGGATGTATCCAGCCTGGGCTGGAGGTCGAGAGCTGGCGGGGACTGCGCCGCGATGAATCTCAAAATCGCCGCAACACTCCCGATAGCGAGATGACGGCCGAAGGCTATCGAATCGTCTACCCTATCCAGGCCTGGACAGGACAGCAGGTCATCGACTTTTTACGAGGCCGTGGCATCAAGCTGAATACGCTCTACTCGCTGGGCTTCGGTCGTGTGGGATGCATGCCCTGCATCAATGTTGGAAAGGACGAGCTTCTGAACACCGCGATTCGGTTCCATGACCACATCGATAAGATCCGAGAATGGGAGTCACTCGTGTCCCTCGCGGCTAAGCGAGGCTGGACAACCTTCTTTGTAGATGCGGCGCGTGTCTCGCTAGTGCCATTGCCAGGATGGACCCATTCTCAGGTTGAAAGTGAGCACGGTGAATTCACCGACCAGTGGATCGAGCCAGACGTAGTCATATTTGATCGGCTTCGAGTTGACCAGCGAATTGAATGGGCGAAGACAAGCCATGGAGGCAGGCAATTGGATTTCATCCGTTCAGCCGATCCACCCCCATGCTCAAGTCTTTATGGGTTGTGCGAATGAGCGCCCGCTCCACCCAGCGCACGCGGCTGCAACGCCAGTCAAAGCTCGCCTACGACGCCCTGTGCGAGGCGCTGGACTACGCCATCAGTGCAGGCAAGTGCACCACCGACCCGATCGAGGTGGACCGCATCAGTCGCGTCCAGGGCGACATAGAGCGTGTTTTCTCGACCTTGGTGCTGCTGATGCATGAGGAGGATGGGGAGTGAGTGAACTACAAGACGCTGTGACGCTCGCCCAGGACGCTCACAAGCAACGCGGCGTGGTGGTGCGGATCGATGCAAAGGGCCGGTGCTGCGGACGCAAGCCGCTGGTCTACCGGACCACGCAGCACCTGTTTTGCTTTCGCTGCTGCGCTCAGTTTTCGCTCGGGGGCATGCAGCAGGCGAATTGGGCGTGGGATGCGGTGCCCGGGGGGTTCTGGCCGAAACCTCAGGCGAATCGAGAACACTTGAAGGAACCCTGGGCGAAGGCACGCGGACTTTCGGAGTCAGTCGAATGAGAGACCACGGAAGAATCTATTGCGCGTTCTGGAGCAGCAACGACGTCCAGGCCATGTCGGACGACGCGAAGCTACTCGCTGCCTACCTGCTGAGCTGTCAGCACGGCACGATTGCCGGTGTCTTTCGCCTGCCTGATGGGTATGCCTGCGAAGACTTGCGCTGGACACCTGAAAGGGTTTCGAAAGGGTTTGTTGAGCTTACCTCCAACGGTTTCGCCAACCGTTGCGAAACCACAAAGTGGGTTTGGATCAGGAAGTACCTGGACTGGAACAATCCCGAGAATCCGAACCAATGGAAGGCCGTTGACAAAGTTGCCGCACTGATTCCGTCTGGCTGCTCTTGGCTTCAAGATTCTCCATGGAAATCATGCCGATCCATGCAAGAGCCTGAACCTCAAAACAGAAACCCTTTGGGAACCCTTAAGGAACCGTTTCGAAATCAGGATCAGGATCAGGATCAGGAATCCAGAGATGTCGAGTTGCAATCCACAGCTGACTTACAAAAGAACGGCAAGCACGCTGTGGTACCTGGAGACCTGCAGCACGTCTTCGATCACTGGCGTGAAGTCCATCAGCATCCCAAGGCTCAGCTCGACGACAAGCGCCGGAAGACGATCAGAGCTGCGCTGAAGCTCTTCCCCGTTGATGAACTCTGCAAGTCAATCACCGGATACAAGCGCTCTGCCTGGCACATGGGAGGAAACCCAGATCGCAAGGTATACGACGATATCGAGCTGATGCTCCGTGGCGCGAAGCAGATCGAACTTGGAATCAGCCATTCAGGGCAAGGCGGATCCTCATACCCAGCAGGAAGCCCATATGCCAACGCCATTTGACCTTCGCCAACTGCACGACCTTCGCCGTCGCGGGCAGTGCCCAAAGCTCACCGTTTTCGTGACTGACTGCTGGGACTGGCAGCAGAAACTTGCCGAGCTTGGCGCGCTCTGCATTCGTGTCCAGGGACCACAAGATTGCGAGCATGATTGGTCGGCGGTTCGAGGACTTGACTGCCTGCTGCTGTATCGTCGTGGAGATTTCACAGGACTTGGGCTGGCGCTTCTGGCTGCTTGGCCGTCGAGATTTGAAACCTTCCACGTGGATCAGCCCCAGCCGGGCGCGCTGTACAGCCGGGTGGTGCTTGGAAAGCCAATTTCATACCCAGATGCATTCCGCCGCGACACGCTGCTCAACAGACTGCTGAGGAACTGAAATGGGCTCCGTCACAAAGCTCCTGATCCAAGACACGCCCATCGACTGGGATCGCTACGTGCTCGACGACGCGGACCTGGAACGGTTCGTTGATCCATCGACGCTTGTAACTCGCATCAGCGATGTTCTGCATTGCCGAGGTGCCCGCGAAGGCATCCCGCTGCTTTGGGATTCGTTATCCGACAAAGTTCGCATCCGTCGCGGCAAGCTGGCGATCTGGGCCGGGATAAATCACCACGGCAAAACTGCGGCAGTTAAACAGCTCTGTCTGCAACTTACGGCAGCCGGCGAGCGTGTCTGCATCGCTTCGCTCGAGGAAACTCCAGAGGAGACCATGGCGGACATGACCCGCATGGCTATCCCGGATATCGACGTGCGAGAGTCAGATGACTGGATCGATCTAGTTTGCGCGCGCCTGAGCTCAAAGCTTTGGCTGTACAACCAGACGCGCATGATGACGCCGCAACGGATCCTTGCACTGATTGCGTACGCAGCGAAAGAAAAAGGATGCACGCACTTCGTTCTGGATTCATTGATGCGCACAGGGATCCAGCAGGACGACGGGGAAGGGCAACGGGTTTTCGTGAACCAGCTGACCAACTACGCGGCCACGCTTGGCATTGGCATTCACGTGGTGCACCACATTGTCAAAGTTGACGAGACGCAGGTGCCCGGCCGTCACAGCATTCGGGGCGGCGGCGCTATCGTTGACCAGGCTGACCAGTGTTTCATCGTGTGGCGTGAGACGAAGGAAAACAAACTATCTACTGACCCTGATGGCCTGCTGGTCGTTGCAAAGAACCGAGGCATTCGGCCCCTGAATTGGATCGGCAAGATTCAATTGCATATGCACGAGAGCGGGCAATTCATTCGGCAGAAATTCGACCAGCCCATAGACTTTATCGGCCTGCCAAACCATGGATATTCAAGATGAGCCAAAAATATCCCGACTCCTGGCGCGAAGTCCTGAGCACCGACGGCTCCGAGCTCTGGCACGAACGCCGCTGCGGCCAGTACCGTGTGCAGCGCTGCGAGAGCGGCGAGTATGTTTGCTGGCACTCAGCGAGCGGCGATGGATTTGGCGAGGTTGATATTGGGACGCGGCCGGGGCTGTCCGCGGCGATGGCGCATTGCCGTGAGCATCTGGATTCTACTCAGGCGATTGAGCCTAAAATTTCGGAGTGATAATTTTGAGCAAGAAAATACTATGTCTTGATTTTGACGGTGTAGTGCACTCGTACACGAGCGGCTGGAAGGGTGCGCGCAACATTCCTGACGACCCCATGCCGGGAGCGCTGGATTTCATGTCGCAGTTGCTCTCTGAGGGATGGGACGTTGTGATCCACAGTTCACGAGCGGGGCACTGGGGCGGCATCACAGCTATGAGAAACTGGCTGCGCGCGCACGCCGGTAACCAGTGGGATTGCATGGGCGGGTCGCTTTGCGATGTGCGTTTCACTCGCTGGAAACCCCCGGCAATTATCACCATTGACGACCGCGCCATGCGGTTCAATGGCACATGGCCATCGACCAAGGCTTGCCAGGAATTCAAGCCTTACAAGCACGACATGCGGCTAGAGACGATGCGCTTCGGAGATATCCCGTGAGTCATCACAGCATCGAGTGGATTGACTCTGGCCGCGAGCCAAGTTGCCCGCCGAATCCACAATTTCCTGAAGGCATAGATATCAAAGCCATCGATCCGGAGGAAAATCATTGCTTGGTCAAGCTGCCATATCCAGCGAAGCGCTGCGGCGTCTACATGATCCATTGCAGTTTATGCGACACAACGATCGCCGTGACCACTGCAGGAAGGATTGACGATCCAAGATCCGTGGAGGTTCCATGTCACTTCGGCAAAGAGAACAAAGACTCACAGGACATTGCATGATCTACTCTATCCTGACACTCCGCGAGCGCGAATCCATGATCCTTCGAGGCGCTGGCGTGCCTCACAAGGTCGCAGCCTTTCGCCTTGGTATCTCGCGATCCACCATGTCGGAGTACATCAGCTTTGGGCTGCGCAAGCTCGGCATCAGCCGGATTACGAAGCGCGGCGGGAAGGCATCTCGTGGATAGCCCAGTGGCCGAACTCTACGCAGTCGCCAAGACCGGCGCATGCCGCTGCCAGACTGCCTGGAGGCGCGACGCGCGTGTGATCGTGAGCGAGTGTCGCCGGTGCAAGGCGCTCGCCGCTTACGAGGCGGTAAGCGGTCTGGAGCAGTGTCCGAGGTTGGGATTGGAGTTGGAGGTGGCGAAGTGAACCAAGAATACAAGCCAAGCGAGTTCGCTGCACTTGGCAGTCCAAGCTGCTCGATATGGGGCAAGAGCGAAATCGAGTGGATCGCACTCGCCTATGTACAGGCTCTGTCCAATCTCGGTGATACCTGGCAGCCTCTGACACGATCACAGGCTTACGAGGCGCTCACCGAGGAGCAGAAGCGCGAAACCCACGGGATGCTGCAAGATGATTATTACCAGTGCTGGTTTGATGGTGTAGCGCGGCGCATTGATTCCCCTCATGGTGCATTGAGCGTTCGTGGTTTCTGGAACGAGAGACGACTGCTGGAGGTGGCGAAGTGAGCAACAGACAACAGCGCCGAATCCCGAAATACCAATGCGATTTCATCGCCGGTCCTGCCGTCAAGATCATCGCTAGCGGATTGGTCTTGAGCATGCTCAGGCCGAACCGGCATCACGACGTTTTGCATGCCCTTGCTGAAATGACCGGCAAGGCATTGCAGACCGGGGACCACATCCAGGGATTCATGGGCCGCGACGGCCAATTTCTGAACCGCTCAGATGCTGGCCGGATTGCCGGGAAGCGTGAGGCGTTGTACAGCGAGGATCTGTGGTGAACAGCCCGCACAACCAAGGAAGGGGCTGTGAACGCACTGGCTCAAAGCCCAATCGATCCCAATAAAAGCCTGAATCAGTCCCAAATGAAAATCACAAAGTCAAAGACCAACCGCGGATTTGCTCTGCGAGAGTTCACCGACCGCAGCGGATGCAAGTGCACTTTGCAAAAAAGCTCCCTTGCCACCGAGCATGCGATATGGCTTGGCGTGCATGATGCGGAGCCAAAAATACTGGCTTTTCACGCGGCTGCATTCGGAGTCGAGACCGAGCAGAAAACCGGCTGGGTCGAGTACCCGATCCCCAAGGAGGTGCTGCTATCTACACGCATGCACCTGACCCAGAGGCAGGTGAAGAAGCTGCTGCCGATCCTTAAGAAATTCGTTGAGACGGGTGAGCTATGAGATGGACCGAGGATCAGCTGCAGCAGCATCAGGCCCGTACCAATCCACTGAGCCCCCATGGGCGTGCAAAGGCGAAGCGATCGAAGTTCAATGCCACTAAGACCATCGCCGATGGCAAAGTATTCGCAAGCAAGGGCGAGGCGAAGCGCTGGGCCGAGCTGGAACTGCTCCAAAAAGCCGGCCAGATTCGCAATCTGCAGCGGCAGGTAAAGTTCGATCTGGTGGTCAACGGTGTGCACATAGGCAGCTACACTGCGGACGCATGCTATGAGCAGAAAGCTTCTCTTGGAGAGCTTGGGATCTACGAGTGGCAGGCTGTCACCGAAGACTTCAAGGGGGCCAAGCCGCGCGAGTGGACGCGAACGAAAAAGCTCATGCTGGCTTGCCATGGGATAGAAATACGGGAGGTTAGCGCGTGAGCCGAAATACGATCGTGATCGCCGCACTCGCACTGCTACAGGCATGCACGCCAATACTGCCCAGCCGCAGAGTCACCCCGATCCCGGAGCGCACCGTGCTGGTCTGCCGCACGATCGGCGGCACTCGAGACTGTTGGAATCTACCGGATAGCGAGGTGCGGCGTGTGATGCGAGGTGAGCGATGAGCGGCAAAGCATTGCTGCTGGTCGCCGGGTTGATCATCCTTGTTGGCCTGCTGGTGCGCATGGGATTGGCGGCGCTCGGATCGAGTTCCAACCATTATCTCGATTGGTGAGGTTTATGACTGAAATTTCAGGTCAAGTTTACACCCCAAGCAGAAAGCTTAGGAACTCTAAGCCTGTTGCGAACACATGGCTGACTGATCGGCAGTTCCAGATTCTTTTGATGTACTGCTCTGGTATGAGGCAATCTGAAATCACTCAAGCTCTTTGTATCAGTCGAAAGACAGTGGATGAACACATGGCAAACGCCAAAATTAGGGCGAATGCAAATACCCTGCATCAGTTGATTTCTATATTCTCTGCATCTGAATTTAAGACAACTGAAGCGCACCGGTTGAAATAGTAAGCTGTAGAGTTGAGATCTGTTTTGGGCGAATGGAGGAGTTCGAACATTTTCCCGCTATGGAGTTCTTTGCTTGCCGTTACAGTTACAGCAGCTGCCCCGTTGCCGGTGCGTTTCTTTTTCAACAATAGATAGGACCGAAACATGAACAGATTATTTTCGATTGCCATTCTTACCCTGGCCTGCAGCATTGCAGCAGCCCAAGATCACCCAGCCTTTGGCCAGCATCAGGTCTCACAGCTCACAGTCGAAGCAGACGTGCCCGACATCCCAAAGCTCGAATTCAAAGTGGTGGCACTGCTACGCGCAGATGATCCATCCCTGACCTTGGCAGCCGCACGCGCAAGGGTGCGCATCGACGGCAAGACCGATGTGGCGCGATGCATGGAGCTGCTCATCATCCACACACTGCGCGGCATCACTCAGGCGTTTGTTGTGGGGACGGTTGTGGCCACGCAGCACCCTGAGCCAGCACCATGAGCTTGCCACTTGGAGCGAAGCCCATACGCCGCGGCACGCCGCGGGGTCGTTGCCGGGTGCGATTCAACAAGAAACTTTGGCAGATTTGGCTCGGGCGGCATAACGAGCGCCAGCAGCTGGTGAGGATTCCGCTGTGACCCGCCGCCAGGAGGAGTACCGCGAACTCATCGCGCGCGGGCTGACGCAAAAGGAAATCGGTGCCGAGCTGGGCGTAGTGGCATCGACCGTATCTCACATGGTTGGCCGGTTGTGCGGGGAGAACAAACCACCCCGGCCGCCGCGCAGTGAGCGCAAGCCGACCGAACTCGAGCTGGAGCACTACCGCCGGCTGCTGTCCGATGGCATGGATCGGCGCATGATGGCCGATGAGTGCTCGGTATCGGTGGCGACCACGTTCCGGTGGATCCCTGGACTCTCAGGCGGGGCAGGGGGCCGCCCAATCGGCAGTGGCAAGCGCAAGGCTGCTCCAGTGGATCGCTCAGCCCAGATACGCCAGCGCGAGGCCGAGAAGCGTCAGAGGCTTATTGCAGAGATGAGGGCGGGATGAACAAACCCCGCCAATGTGCGCGGGGTTCGTGTATGGCCTCAGATGCACTCCCAGTGAGAGTGCACGAATCCGCCGCCGCGGGCCTCGCCTTCTTTCGCCGGCGCAGGCAGGGATACCGGGACCATCACCGGGCACATCGGGGCAGGCGTTCGCCCGTTGGTGTGGCTGGCATGGGCCAGCGCGGCAGTGATGTGGCCGGGCAGGACGGCAGCGATGCAGCCCACGACTCCGCCCTCACCACGGCGGTAGAGCCCGTGCTCATTGCAGAGCCCCAGCAGCTGCTCGACTGCATCGGCACTGCGAGCAGGGTAGGCCGCATAAGTATTTACAACCGCTCCATCACGAGCGCTGCCGTCGCCGCCGAGGGCAGATCCTCCCCCCGGAAGATGCGGCCGACCTGCGTTCCGTGGATCCCGAGCGTTCGGCCTACCTGCCGCTGCGACTGCTCTGCCAGCGCACGATTGAGGCGGCGGAGCACCTGGGCTACCTGGGCCGGTGTGCACGTGCTGCGGGGCTTGTGCCGAGGCCAGTGGCCCCGGCCGTCTTGGCGTTTGGATTTCATCTCAGAGGATGTCCGCATAGACGCCCGGCACATCCACGAATGGACCGGCGAAGTAGGTGACGGCCTTGGCATGCGCGAACCTCTGACCGTCATACAGAGCACGACACTTTTGCGCAGCCTGTTCGCGGCTATCAGCCTCAACGTACGCGATCTGAGACTGTCGCTCGAAACTCAACATCATTTTGTAGATTGTCATCTCGCTTCTCCTTCCGGTGGCAGTATGGCCTGCCGATGGGTGCAGTATCCGTTGCTGCCTCATTCATGTCAATAGGGCCGCATGCGAAATGTACCTATCGATTTTGGGGCTGTTCGCATCGAGGGGCGGGGCGGTAAGCTGCAGCAATCTACAGGGGCAGCCATGGCAGCAAAGGCAAAAATCAGCAGAGAGTTTCGAAAGCACGTGCTTTCGGTGATTCAGGCGCGGCAGGCTTTGCCTACCGATAAACAACTCGCGAATCAGGCTGGGGTATCTGTCTCGGCAATCAGGCAGACCATGAGCGTGATGCTGGCCAAGCTGTACGTTTGTAGAGAGACGCAAAAACAAGAGTCTGCCAGCATGGAGGGCAGTGACAGACCTAACTCGCCAATTGCAGGGCCGTGAGATTGCAGCATGCGCCCGATAATGCGCGTGCCGCAGTCGTCGAATTTCTCGACCTCGTTCCCCGGTACCGAAAATCCGCTGAGCCAGTCAGGCGCTTGGCGCACAGCGGTGAACTTTTACAAACAGCCGCAGACTACTCCGGGCAAGTGCTTTGCCAACGCCGCAACCGATAATGTTGATGACGCAGTAGCAACTCTGGTTTCCCCAAACATGGGGAATAATTACCGCATCTCGGCTCACGTTTACAGAGCGGCTCTCTACACGACCTTGTTTTCGCACGAGATTGGCCTCTACTTGCGCCAGCTTATCGACAACAGCAATCCCTCGAATACTTTGGTTCGTGGGTACGAGTGTCTGTTCCCGTTCGACTCGGGCTCTTTCCAGATATTTCGGTGGGAGGCGGTCAATCACGCTTTTCCGGACAACTTTACTCAGCTGTCCGTGACCACGCAGAACGGCGGTCTGCAGAACGTGCAGGATGGCGACTTGTTGGAAGCCCAGATTGTTGAAAGCAATATCAGCGTGTACCAAAACTCGATCCTGATCTATACCGCCACGGATAGCGTGTGGAGTTCAGGAGGTGGGCCTGGCATGGGCTTTTACGTCAACACTGGCTCGGTCGCGGCCAACTACTGCATCACCGATTACGCGGTGCAGCGGCTATGACGATCCGCGTTTACTTGATGCCGGTCATCGAGGCGGAGCGCGGCAATGCGACGCGCCGCATCCCGAAATACCTCAGCTTGGTTGACGGCACAAAGTCGACTTTCATTCGCTACGGACAAGAGGATGTTGGGTTGTTCATCGACAACTCCTCCGACGCAGCATCTGCAGCCATCTCGGCCAACTCTGATGTGCGAACGTTTCCGGTCGATTTGGACACAGTTGTGACAAATGGGCCGCGCACGCAGATCGTCAACGCCCTCGAGGCGCTCAACGTACCGGCTCACTGGGTAGCCAACGGGCAGACGTTTCGGGTGGTTTTCCGCCGGCTGGCGGGCGTGTTCCAGTTGCTGCAGAATGTCCAGGGGAGAGGGCTCAGATTCCTGCAGGCCTCCTTGGATTCTCCAATCAGCGGCCTGCCAGCCAACGTCCGCCAGGCAATGCAGGATGGCGCGGCCGCGCTGAATCTCAGCACGACGGGCATTACCGGCGCTACGACCCTGCGCGTTGCATTGGCTTCGATAGGGGCTCAGTTTGACGCTCGCCCGGTGCGAGCGTGCGGTACTGAGCTGTGACAGTCTTATTTACAGATTCAGGGGCTGGAGGCGATGCCAACCCGATTGGTGGGAGCTACGTAACTCTGACCGGATTGATCGGGCTGCAGCGCCTATCTAACACCATCGCCAATGCGTCTGGCTCCGATGGGGACTGCGCCGCTCGAATCAATGTTGCTACGGCGAACGATCATTACTGCAAGATCAGACCCTCCACGGTAAGCAACCGAGACTTTGGCGCGATGGTTCGTTGTCAGTCGGGATCAGCCGGCGGCGTGCTGATGACCGATTACAACGCTACCGACGTTGAGGTCTACGTCTTAGTTGCGGGATCATTCGGTTCGTTCGTTGATCGCGATGCGGGCACCTACCAGACAACCAGTGATGTGTACATGGAGGCGCAGGGAACGAGCTACCTAACCAAAATTGGCGCCTCTACCATCAACAGCTTTACCGATGCCACACACTCCACTGGCCAAGGCGGCATCTTCGCTTACGATTCTGCTGCTCGAATCATCAACGTTGAAATCGGGGACTTCGCGGTAGGCGACACGCTTTTCGCGCAGGCGCTCACATGAGATCACTCGCAAGCCTCGAAGGCGTCCTGCTCATTGACAACCGCTGCAACGACGGTGTGCCAGATGAGATTGTTGTCTCACAAGGTTTGCCGGCCGGCTCAGGGCGCGGCATATTTGAGGAGGCCTGCTACACCTGCTCGCACTGTGAGGCGCAGGTCGTTAAAAACCGTGATCGCACACGCCCACGCGGATTCTGCAAGGGATGCAATCACGTGATTTGCGATGCATGCGACGCGCGCTACCATGCGAGTTCTCACCAGTGCGTGCCGTTTAAAGCGTTTGCCGAAGAAGTGCGAAACGCTGCCGAGAAAGGGGCTGCCGACCCGATAGCAGAAGCTGAAGTTTATTTTCACCAAAGATTGATCATAGGAGCATAGGAAATGGCCCGTTTCTCTCTCGCGTCGCAGTCCGTGACGCTTACTGCCGTGGGTGACACGGCCAACATGACCGACAGCGGTTATGCCTTTTTTCTTCAGGGCGGCAGCTCGACGATGCAGCTTCGCGTGAGCGAGGTGCAGGCGGGCGGCGAATCCACCTCAAGCGCAACGGCCCTTATGGTGTTCGGCCGGGACTCGACGGTCGCTGCCACCAGCATCAGCGGCTGTACGAACGCAAACATCGATGGCAGTTCCGTGGCGCCTGGCACCCTGGCGGTATTCGGCCGAGTGAGCACGACCAAGCCGCAGCGCTCTGCGACCCTTGGCCACTTGCTGCAGCACTCGTTCAACGCTTTCGGCGGACTGGTGCGGTGGCAGGCACGTCAGGGCGAGGAAATCACTGTGATTGGCAACACGGCTTCGCTTGGCGAACTCTCATACTCTGGACACACAGGGTCGAGCGGAATTCTCAGCGCCCATTGCGTCTATGAATTGGTAGCCTTGGCCGTGGGCATCCCGGCACTCGCGATGATTGTCAAGATGGTTCTGGGTGCCTCGGCAGTTGGGCTCGTAGCCTGATTTGTTGTAAAATCAGGCTGCAAGGCCTGCAGGGTGCAGGCTAAGCAGCGATACCAACAGTGGCCGACATACTCCGCCCAGCGCTGGTTTCTCAGCGCCAGCAAAAGCGTCCGATAGCGCCGGCTGAAGCAATAAGCCGGCCGCTGACGCTGGTGACGGCGCCGGCAACTCTCGATCTTCCGCTGCGATCGGGCAGGCTGTTTGAATCGGCGCCAGGCAACAGAAACCGATGGCAGCCTGACTGCCTGCAGTCGCAAGGGTTCATCGTTTACGATGGCCCGGAGGCCGCGGTAGCTCAGCTCAGTGACTCAGCGCCACAGGCTCGACGTTCGCTCTTGGTCGAGCAGCCCAGCAACCTGCTCACCAATACGCTTGCTCAGTCTGGTCTTGGGTTGCCGCTGCTCGCGATTCGCATTGATGTCTCAGCGCCAGCACGGCGGGCGCACTTGGTTTCGGATCAGACCGGCAGAGCGCTAACCCTCGGCATCAATCCAAACGCTGCAGTAGTGCAACTGAGCGATTCAGCGAACCCGCAAAAGCGCTCGGCATACGGATTCGATCCGCCGAATCTGCTGACGCTTGGTATAGCACTGCCTCAGACTCTTGATTTGCCATTGAGATCCGGCAGAAGCGATGCTTCAGCGCCTGCCGTGAAGTATCAAGTGAAGATAGAAGCATTGTCTCGGCCATTGACTCTCGGAATTGATCTACCGCTGCCGGGCGGAATATTCGGAAATCTCCCAATTGGCTGGTGGTACAAGCAGGGCCTATGAGCGATACCCAAAACGTTGCCCAGGTCTTTGCCTGTACGGCAGGGACAAACGATAACGACCCAATCGTGACTGTGATCGGACCTCACTCTCTCAGCTATGACACATGGGTACTCGGTAGTACTGCCGGCTCCATGGATGTAGAGGTGGCATTGGTCGGCACAACCTACCTCGCGACTCCCATTGCGCTGCTCGATGCTACCAGTCTGACGCCATCCACAATGGTTGCCGCGACAACTGCCGGCAAAGCAGTTGTATTCCGGGGCAAGTTCGCATCCATTCGCGTACTGCAGACTGGCGGGACTGCTGTCGTGGCGCCTTCGTTGGTTGGGTACAGGACGGCCTAAGTGAGCCGCTCAGCCACCAACTGCGCCGTCCGCTCGCTGGGCATGTCCTCGCCCATCGCGATGCGCCGCACGCACATGTCGGATACGCCAAGGATGCGCGATACGGCCCGCGCAGAACTGCCATGCACGGCGCCACGCAGCTTTGCTCGCACCAATGCAGCCTGTTCCTCCGTGAGGGTGCTACGGCGCTTGCCGCGAGCCCAGTGCCCGCGGCCGTCTTCCCGTCTGGACTTCATCTTAGGCTGCCTGAGCGGCAGCGATCTTGGCCTTCAGCAAGTCGATCAGCTGACTTGCCGCGCGAATGTCGTCCTTCCAGCCCCGGCCATCACCCAGCAGATCGTTCGCCGCGTTGTAGCCTCGGTCGCCGCTGTAGCCAGCCTCAGAGGCCAAGTCTTTGATGTACTCGATCTGCTTCTTGGTGGTGGCCGGCATTTTGCTTCTCCTGGTAGCAGACCGAAGTGGCCTGCCGATGGGTGTAATGTAATCAATCGGGTTGCATCTGTCAATAGGGTTGCCCCCATACTTATCTGAAGTAGACCCGGATAGATAAGTTAAATGGCCAAAGGACGTAAAACAGGTGGACGAAAGAAGGGCAGCGTAAACGAGATCACACGCGCCCTTGGGGAGATGATTGACGGTGCGCTGCACGAACTGGGCGGGCAGGAGTGGTTGGTTGCCACTGCAAGAGACGAGCCGGTGGCTTTCCTGACCTTGCTGGGCAAGAGATTGCCAAAGGCCCTCGAGCATTCTGGTTCGATAGGTACGGAACTGACACGGGAGCAGATGATTGAGCGCCTTGCCGCACTTCACGCCAGAGCAGCTAAGCCGCCTGACCAACGATGAGTTGGCCGAGGCAATCCAGCTTGCGCAGGCGCTTGCGCTATGTGACGCACGCAACAGGCTCTGGAGCTTCTTTCCTGAAACCGGCCCGTTGCGGCGCGAGCTCTATGCGAAGCACATGGAGTTCTTTCGCCTCGGTGCGGAGAATAACGAGCGGCTTGCTCTGTGCGCTAACCGTGTCGGCAAGACGTTGACAATGGGCGGATACGAGACTACCTGCCACCTGATTGGTGAGTACCCGGCATGGTGGGAGGGCCGGCGATTCAATCAGCCAATTGAGGCATGGGCTGCTGGCGACACCGGCCAAACGGTTCGTGACATCCTGCAGACGGCGCTTCTCGGAAAGACCGGTGCGCACGGGACTGGGCTGATACCTGGCGACAAGATCATAAAGACCACCCCTCGCACTGGGATACCCGAGGCAGTGGAGACTATTCAGGTTAGGCACTCATCGGGTGGGGCAAGCCTGCTGGGCTTCAAGAGCTACGACCAGCGCCGAGAATCGTTTCAAGGCACCGAGAAGCACGTGATCTGGCTTGATGAGGAGCCGCCGCTGTCCGTGTACACAGAGTGCTTGACCCGTACCATGACAGTAAATGGCATGGTCATCAGCACATTCACGCCGCTTGAGGGACTCTCTGAAACGGTCATGTCTTTCCTGCCTGATGGCTCGACGGAGAGCGCAACGATACCGATCGTGCAGGCTACATGGGATGACGTGCCTCATCTTGACGCGAAGGCAAAGGAGCAACTCCTAAAGCGCTACCCGATGTACCAGAGGGATGCGCGCACCAAAGGCATACCGCAGTTGGGCGCTGGCGCGATATACCCGGTGCCAGAGTCGGAGATTCTGTGCGATCCATTCGAACTGCCAAAGCATTGGAAGCGGGCGTACGGCATGGATGTTGGTTGGAACAAGACTGCTGTCATATGGGGCGCATGGGACGACGAGAGCGAGACTATATACCTGTACAGCGAGTACTACCGTGGGCACGCCGAGCCAAGTGTTCATGCCTCTGCAGTCAAGGCTAGGGGTGAGTGGATGAGGGGCGTAATTGATCCTGCATCGAGGGGCCGAGGCCAGAAAGACGGCGAGCAATTGCTCAAGAACTACGTTGACCTGGGACTGCATCTCGATATGGCAAACAACGGCGTTGAGTCTGGTGTTTTCGCAACCTTCGAGCGGCTCAGTTGTGGCAAACTGAAGGTATTCCGGACCCTGCAAAACTTCCTGAGCGAGTATCGGCTGTACAGGCGTGAGGAGACGGGCAAGATTGTGAAGTCAAATGACCACTTGATGGATGCGACCCGTTACTTGGTTGTATCTGGTAGATCCGTGGCCAAGACCGAGCGTCCAAAGCAAGATCGCGAACGAAACAACCTGACTTCGTGGATGACCGCATGAGCTTTTTCGTCGCCGCATCTCCAATTGACCCAGCCGCCAACGAGATGCGCGGCTACGTGCGCGCAACGCAGGAGGAGGCAGAGACTGTGGCTGCGACAAATGCAAAGCCGAATCAGCCGTGGACGGTGTATGAGTTGGTGGAGTGCGCGCAGCTGGTGGCTCAGTCACCCAGGTTGACGCGCAGCCGGCAGCCTGCACGCGCCGCTGCCGATGAGGGGCCAAAGTAATGGCTGCCATGATCAAGATTGGCCCGATCAGATCAACAGATGATCCAAGGATCCTGCACAGATGCTGTCATAGCTGGTCGATTGCCCATACGATGGGCACTGACTCTGAGGAATATGGAAGTTTGATCGGACCTGATTCAGGTGCTACCTACGCCTATGGAATGTCAGATCCGATAAGGTTTTGCCCTTGGTGCGGGTCGCCAAAGGAGGCAGTGTAATGGCTGAAATAAAAAGCGAGATTGGCCAGCCTGTGCGAATTGATCCGGCCGAGGTGATCAAGGAATTCAAGCAGCGCAAGCCCGAGGCTGACCAGCACCAGCGCCCGTTCCGCCAGGAGGCCAAGCACCTCTATGACCTGCGTGCTGGGCATCAGATCACTGAGGAGCAGAAGCTAGAGCTGCGCAATCGGTACGGCGGTGGGTATCCCGAGATCGAGCTCAACGTCACGGACAAGTACTGCGGCGCCGTCGAGGGGCTGCAGATCAACAACCGTCAGGAGGTTCGGTTCTACCCGAGGGAAGAGGGCGATTCTGGTGTCGATGAGATGGCCACTGGCGTTGTGAAATGGTGCCGCGATCAGTCAGAGGCCGAGGACGAGGAGACAGACGCGTTCGGTGATGTATTCCTGACTGGTGTTGGATGCGTCGAGCATTTCCTCGAGGATGAGGAGGATCCAACGAGCCAGTTCATTGCCCAGGAGCGGCGCGACATCATCGAGATGGGCTGGGACCCGATGGCGCGCAAGAAGAACTTGGTGGACCGGCGCTATCATTTCCGGCTCAAGCCATTCACCCCGGATGAGTTTGAGGAGAAGTTCGGCGAGGAGTCAGACGGCGGGTACGATTCGCCGGAATCGCTGGTGACCCAGCACGTCACACGGCCCGAGGATTACGACGATCAAGGAAGCACCGGCGGCGGTATGCCCCAGGCTATTTGGGTTGCCGATTACCAATTCATGCGGCTGAAGAGCGAGTGGAAAGTCACCGCGAACATGCTCGATGAGACTGGCCAGATGCAGGTACTGAATCAGCTGGTGAGCACTGGCGATTGGCGGGTGATGAAGCCAGCGCTGATTGCTGCTGGCGTGATTGAGAGGGCGAAGGACACGAGCGATGAGCAGCAGTGGTACGAGGCCGAGCGAGTCAGCAAGCGCTGCTATTACCGCGCATGGATGTGCGGTGATCGAATTCTTGGCAAGGTCTACGAGCTGAAGTGTGGCTTTACTTACGAGTTCATCACGGGCAAGCGCGACCGTAACGTCAACCTGTGGTACGGCATTGGCCGGTTGATCGTCAGCCCGCAGATGTGGCTGAACAAGTTCTTTGCGACCATTCTCTACACGTTGATGGTGAACGCCAAGGGCGGCATCATGGCCGAGGAGGATGCATTCGAGGACCAGACCGAGGCCGAGCGGACGTGGGCCAACCCGTCGGCGATCACGTTCCTGACTCCTGGAGCACTGAGCAATGGCAAGATCCAGCCAAAGCCCAGTTCACCGTACCCACAGGGTATGGATCGTCTCATGGAGTTCACGCTCAGCATTCTCCCGCAGACCACTGGGCTGAATCCTGAACTGCTCGGACTGGCCGGCCGTGAGCAACCTGGCGTACTCGAGGCGCAGCGCAAGCAGGCCGCCATGGCCATCATCGCTTGGGTATTCGACGCCATGAGACGCTACTACAAGCGGTCGGGCCGGCTGATGCTCTCGATGATCCGAGAGTACATCCCGGACAATCAGCTGATCCGGATCATTGGGGATGAGGGCGCGAAGTACGTGCCGCTGATCAAGGATCAGATGGTATCGCGCTACGACGTGATCCCAGAAGAGTCGCCGACCTCGGTCAATGCCCAGCAGCGTCAGTGGCTGGCATTGAGAGAGGCTGCACCGATCGCTGCGCAACTGGGTGCGCCGCCGCCACCGAGGGCCATCAAGTACATCCCTGGGCTGCCTGAGGACTTCAAGCAGGAGTGGCTCAAGTCCATCCAGGATTCCATGAGCGACCCGCAGAAGCAGAAGGCCGCGCAAGAAGCGCAGGCGTTGCAGAAGGCTAAGATCGAGGCCGAGACGGCGAAGGATCAGACGCAGGCGCAGCTCAACGCCGCGAAGGCGCAGCAGATCCAGCTCGACACGGGGCTGACCGCGAAGCTTCAGCCGATCAGTGATGCGCTGGACAACATGGGCAAGGCGCAGCAGATGCGCCAAGCGCAAGCCGAGATGCCTCAGTCGGGTGGCGCAAGTTTCGAAGTACCGCAGGCTCAGCCGATCGAGCCGCCAATTATGTTGCAGTAGTGCCGGGAGATTGCTATGGGAATGTCGACTCATGTGGTGGGATTTGTCCCACCAGACCAGACTTGGATCGAGATGAAGAGGGCATGGGACGCGTGCAAAGAGGCCAGGGTCCCGATTCCTGCTGAGGTGGAGAAATTTTTCCAATGGAATGCTCCTGATGACGCTGGGGTCGAAATAGCGTTACCAGTACGCAGCTGGTATGACGATAGCCGCGAGGGATACGAGATAGACGTATGCCTGATACCGGAGCACGTCAAGACCATCCGTTTCTACAATTCTTGGTGAGTGCCGGAGTACACACATGAGCGTGAGTGCGAGTTTCATTGACAGTTTGATGGCCACATCAGGAGATTCAAATGCCGGGGGATCTGGAGATGCAGATATCACAGCAGATGCTCAGTCTGAGGCAAGCGATTCTGTTGCTGGAGGGGGAGAGGCAATACTCACTGGTAGCCCGTCTGCCAGCCTCGGAGACACTTCGCAAGGAAGTCAGAAGGCTGCTGGCGATCCAGGAACCACTGGAACTAGCAAACAGCTTGAAGTACCCGTAGTTGAAGCGGCCAAGCCAGCCAACGACGATCCCGCGACCCAGATCGGCCGACTGAACGGCGCCCTGCGCGAGTCACGCAGCGAAGGCAAGGAACTCAAAGCGCAGCTTGCCTCGCAGGCCGCTCAACTCGCAGCCATGCAAGAGCAGATCAAGGCGCTGGCGAATCCCGCGAAGCCTGCCGAGGTCGAGGAGGAGCCGGACTTCTTGGCCGGCCCAAAGGAGTATGTAGACAAGACCTTTGCCAAGGCAAAGGCCGAGTCCGCACGCGCACAGGAAGCGGTCAAGAAGCTCGAGGAGGGCGAGACCCAGCGCACCGAGCAGGCCAAGAAGCAGGCCAAGAAGCAGGCCGAGATACAGCAGCAGTGGAGCGAGGTGCTGAGCCACGAGCAGGAGTTCTCGGCTGCGACTCCCGATTACCAGAACGCGATCAACTTCGTGCGCAACCTGCGTGCCCAGGCATTCACCGCCGAGTACGAGGCCATCAACGATCGCGCGCCGACGAGTGCCGAGATATCCAAGGCGCTCACCACGCAGGAGATCCAGGGCGCGCTGACGCTGCAGGCCAAGGGAAAGAACCCGGCGCAGTGGTACTACGGCTATGCGCAGCAGCTTGGCTACAAGAAGGCAGATCCGGTTCCAGATCCAGTGCCAGTTGTTGCCGCTGCAAAGCCGCCGGCCGCGAAGCCAGACAAGGAAGCCGTGAAGAGCATGGGCAGCGGTGGCAGCAGCGGCGCTACGGCTGATCCTGAGGATGGCAACAAGGATCCTATGGCTGCGCTGCTCGGGCAGGTGCATGGTGAGATGACTGCGAAGCGCAAGGCGAGGAGGGCGTGATCAGAGTCAACGACGTCGACGATCCGACCATGGCGCACATCATGGGCTGCATGCAGGAGCATACGGCCGAGGCAGATCACTCCTGGCAGTTCATTGACGGGATACTGGACATCGCGAGGCTATCACGAAGAGCAATGAGCCGAATCGAGTCGCTAGCGATTCATGCGCGGATCGATTGCATGCGAGCCATCACGGGCCACCAGCATTGGACAATTGAATGGTCGGAGTGCACCAACAGATGGGAATTGAGGCGAATGAAGTCGGATCATAAGGCGAGGCGGGCGTGATGGCTGTCAAAGAGAAGGTAGCGGCCGTCATCACAGTCAAAGATTCGGACAAGATGTCGGCCAGATGCCGCAAACAAATTGCCAATTGGCTACGAAGCCAGGCCGATCACTTAGAGCGAGACGGAAAGCAGTACGCCAAGCAGTTCCGAGCTCGCTATATGTATATATGAAGGAGGTGATCCAGTTGGCCAAGCAGAAACCGAAGATGCCGAAGGGCAAGCCGAAGTACTAGAATTCGCATCTGACTTGAACTGCATCAACGGGTCCTCCCCGCCGATAGGTTTGCAGCGAGCGCGAGACGTGGAGGTTTCTTGCGGGCAGTGCCGGATGTTGCAGAATCCGGTTTTGAGCGCGCGGCAGGGATCCCCTGAAGGCAATAGCCGATGGGCAGTGTTCGACTCACTGGCGCGTTCGTTTTATCTTTCCGACTCAATGTTCGCCGTAGCTCAATGGTAGAGCCGCGATACTGCAGGTTTATCTATATTGCAAAGCACTTACGCTCTGTAGTACATAGACAAGCGAAGAAACGTCGAACTGGATTAACGAGGCCTCGGCCGAAAGGCATTCCAGCGATCCCCGCCTCATAGCCGCTTGGCGGGGCTTCGAATTCGGTTGCCACTTCCGTCATCAGTGGTGCGGTTCTCGATCCGCTCAAACATCGCCGCGCATCGCGCGTGACTCGCCAAGCACCAGTTTGCCGGGCTGGAAACACAGCGTTTCCACAGAGTCACACGAATGGCCGATACCGATTATCAAGTCAATTCGCCCCTCGCCGTAAAGCGTTGGAGCGACAAGCTCATGAAGGAGTCACTGAAAAAGTGCCTCTTCACGAAGTGGATGGGCACCACGTCCAACAGCATCATCCACATCAAAACCGAACTCAACAAGGGCGCGGGCGATCGTGTGACTTTCGGCATCCGCCAGCAGCTTGCTGGAGCCGGTGTGCAGGGTGACAACACCCTCGAAGGAAACGAAGAGGCGCTCGTCACCTACACGCAGAACTTATTCATCGACCAGTTGCGGCATGCGACGCGCAGCAACGGTGAGATGAGCGAGCAGCGTGTCACGTTCAATCTCCGGGAAGAGAACTACGACGCGCTGTCTGATTGGTGGGCTGACCGGTGGGAAAGCTGGATCATCAATCAGCTCACCGGCAATACGCTGCAGGCCGACATTCGCTACACCGGGTTGCAGGCAACTGTCGCACCGGACGCGTACCACAACGTGGTCGCGAACACGACCGCAATCGTCGAGGCTTCCCTGTCCGACACCACGGTTTGCCGCTTCTCGCTGGCGCTGATCGATCGCGCACGGGAGCGCGCAAAGCTGGCGGTGAACACCTTCCGGCCCGTGAGTGTGGACGGCAAGGAATTGTTCGTCGCTGTGATCCACCCCTACGGGGTGACAGCGCTACGCCAGGGCATTGCGAGTTCGCAGTGGTCCGACATCCAGCTGGCAGCCATCGCAGCTCGAGATGAGAGCGACAACCCGATCTACTCGGGGGCACTTGGCATCTACAACCAGACGGTGCTGTTCGATTCGACCCGCATCCCGTTCGTCACGGGTGCAGCGGACTCGACCGGCGGCGCGGTGCGCAACCTGTTCCTGGGCGCTCAAGCGGCCTGCGTCGCATGGGGCCAGAAGAACAGCAAGAGCACGATGTCTTGGAGCGAGAAGGCTTTCGACTACGACAACAAGCTTGGTGTGAAGGCCGGCTGTATCGGAGGTGCGGTGAAGACCCGCTTCAACGGCTCCGACTTCGGGGTCATGGTCATGTCCTCATTCGAGAAGCAGGGGTAAGCCATGGCAACAGTCACTCTTTCGAATGCGGACAAGAACCAGCCGGAAGCGGTTGAGAATGGCATCAACATTGCTTTGTGCCATGTATCTCTCTCCGCAACTGCATCGCTCGACTCTGTGTGGCGAATCGGCAAGATCCCCCACGGCGCCATACCATTGGATGCGGTCTGGTACCCAGGTGCTGCTGCACCGACTGGGTTCGTGACGCGCTTCGGCACCTCGGCGAGCACAGAGATGTTTTTTGCTTCCGACAGTTGGGCCGAGACGGCGCTGGTTCCATACCGTACGGTTCGCCAGCAGGGCACGGCCAGACAGCTCTCGCTGTCGGACGACGCCATGCCTCGATTCGACTACATCACGATGGGCGGCGGGGTGAGCATCGCTGTCACCGTCGGGTTCATGGGGGATCTGGTTATCTATTATCGCATGCCAGGTCAAACGCTCTAACACTTGCCCCGGACGAATCCGGGGCATCTCCTTTGCCGGAGGGATGATGCATCAGTTGGGATTGAATCAGGTTCTGGACAACGCAGCGCAAGCCCTGCGTGCAGGCAAGATCGAATTGGCCGAGCAGCTCATCATGCCGGCCTTGGATCAAAAGCCAGACGTCGCCGCGCTGTATTTCTACGCCGGCACCATCTGCGCCCAGAAGGGCCAGAATGCACTCGGCCTGCTCTGCCTTCAGCGCTCCTACGAACTCGACCCGAACCCTGCCGTATGGGCGAACTCCGCGGCATGCCTGCGTGAGATGCAGCAGATCGGCCTGACGCGCCAAGTTCTGGAGCGTGGCCTTGAGCATGCCCCCTGGGACGTGCACATCCGTGCGAACCTGTGCGGCAGCTACGTGCAGGATGGCAACCCACTCCCAGGCATCGAGTACGGTCGCGAGGTCATGAACGACGAGGATGTCGGGCCGGCAGTCAAATTCAACTGCGCTCTGCTGAACCTCGAGGCCGGGAATCTCGCCGAGGGCTTCGCGCTCTATGCCGAGGGTCACCACAGATTCCGCGAGAGCCGCGGTTACGATCCGGATCCGCCGGTGCTAACCCCTGACCTACATCGCGAGTTCGCCGGCAAGGGCAAGCGCCTTGTTGTGTTCGGCGAACAGGGCCTCGGCGACGAGATTATGATGGCCACGGTGCTGCCCGATGTCATGCGCGACTACGATGTCGTGTTCGATCACCACCCAAGATTGGAGTGGATGTACGCTTATTCATCCTTAACCAGTGATTGGCCGAACGACAGGCACGCGACTCTGCATCCGACCCGCAAGACGCAGACCAAGGGTTGGTCGACGGCATGCGACGCTAAGATCGCCATTGGCAACCTCGGCCAGTTCTACCGCACCAGCTTCGATAAGTTCCCGTCACCGCCGTTCTACGGCGCTCCTAAGGACCTAGCGGCTTCGTATCGTGAGCGATTGGTAAATGCCGCGGCCGGCCGCAAGATCGTCGGAATCGCCACGCGCGGCGGCCTGATGCACACCGGCAGGCTGTACCGGGTGATGCCGCAGAGCATGCTCGAGCACCTGTTCGCGGATGAGTCCTGCATGTACGTCAACCTCGATTACGAGGACATGACCGGACTTTGCGAGTGGGTGCAGGGCAAGTACGGCGACAACAAACTGCTGTGGTTCCCGTCAATCAACTGGCACTGGCAGTACGAGATGACGGCGGCGCTGGTTGCCGCCACCGATTGCGTGGTGACGGTACCGCAGACAGTGGCGCACCTGTCGGCTGCGATGGGGCATCCAACGTACGTGATGACCTCAAGCAAGCCAGATTGGCGCATGTGCCTCACGGGGGAGCAATGGCACTGGTATCCATCGGACAGGGTTCGTCTGCTCCGGCAGCAAGGGGATGATTGGGAGCCGGCACTCCTGAGACTCTCTGAGCTGCTGGGGCAGTCGTCATCCGAGCCTGTCCAGTTGCTGCCACGCCAGGAAGGCTCGCCGCTATGGCCGCAAGAGCGCACCCTGATGAATGGTTTGCCGGCCGGCTCAATGTGCGAACTCGGGGCCAAAAGGAACGTGCGGGGCACCTACAAGGCATTCTTTGAAGCCAATGGCTGGCGTCATGTTTCGATCGACCTGAACGGGTTGCATGGCTCCCTAAATCTAGATCTTCAGGAGCCAATCAACCTACTGGAGATTGGCGGGCCCTTCGATGTCGTGACCAACTTCGGGACGACAGAGCATGTTGACGACCAAGATGCATGCTGGCGCAACGTGCACTGGCTGGTGAATGTCGGCGGCTACCTCATCTCATCCACGCCGCTAGACTGGCCGAAGCACGGCCGGTGGTATCCGACGGGTGAATGGTATGTCGAGTTCGCGGCCCTGAACGGATACGAAGTCCAGTTGAAATTCCAGATCGTGGATAGCACTGGGCAGAAGACTCTCTGTGTACGTATGCGAAAAATCGAGCACCGAGAGTTCGCCTTTCCAGCCTCGCCGATGATTGAGATGGTCCAGGGCAAGACCGGCAGCTATGACTAAGCCGCGGCCCTACGTCCTCGATGGCAACGGCATCCTCATCACCGGCCTGCCGTGCTCTGGCAAGTCGTTGCTGTGGGAGATGCTCAAGCACACGTTGTACCGCCACGCCTTCGATAAGCGCGACTGTGCCGGCATTCGCCAGGGCGTGGTCAGCCGCTTCTGCTCCGCCGTGTTCGTGTGGCCGCAGTTCCAGTCCACGCAGAATTGCATCGTGATGATTCGCGACCCGCGAGAGATCCTGGCACAGCGCAATCCTTCTGGTGAGTACGTGATATCGGCGCACAGCTCGAGCATCCAAGGCAGCAGAGGTTGCGGACTGGTCGAGTGGTGGGATGCGGTACAAGGGCTGAAAGGCGCACTTGTAGTGCCATTCGAGTGTTTAGTTGGTGAGCCAGATGTCATACAAGCGCTTATTGGCCTGCGAACTGGAATAGAGTACCAGGACGATCGTCGTTTCAGTGACATCGCCGCGAAATACCGCCCGGGATCGCTCACACAAGAGCAGCAAGAACGTGTAGATTCAGAGGTTGAGCGCCACCCAGAATTACTGGGCGTTTTCGCAGAGATGGGATACCAATACGAGAGGAGACACGCAGCATGAACGAGGTATACACAGGATTCGCACCTTGGCGGTTCGGCGCCGAGCGTCGACGGACGCGTCAGGGCTGATTCACAAACACCCTTTGCCGGGAGGATTTATGAAGTTCAAGTTTTCACTCATTGGTGCATTGATAGGATTGGCGTTTGGATTCTCTGCGAGTGCGATATCTCAGTGGATTTTTAAGGATGATTCGAGCTCGCCGCCTGTGTACGTCTCGATAGAGCGAACGCGTGAGATACCAGATCGCATTGTCATCGACTTCAAGGCGGTCTGCTCCGCAAGGGGTCAGTGATGGGCCACGCATTCGTTTCTGATCTACGCCGCTGGGACATCGTAAGCGGACTGTGCCAGTCGATCGACGCGCGCACGTACGTCGAGATCGGCTGCAAGGCAGGCGAGACCACCGGCCGCGTGCTGGCCGAGTGTCCGCAGTTGAGCGCCATTGCGATTGATCCTTGGTGCGAGCAGCCGAAGCCAGGCTCATTTGTAACTAGATTACTGCCCATTGGCCAGAGCGGCATGGGCGCGACAGTCGAAGAAGTCTCAAAGATTCCAGAGGACCCGACCCGCGAGACGTACGCCGACTGGGACTTCCGAAAGATCGAGGCGGAGTTCTGGAAGAACGTTGGTGACAACAGTGAGCGGTGCCAGCAAGTTCGGACTACCTCAGCGGAGTGCGCAGGTGACGTGCCATCGCGAGAGGTGTACGACGTGGTATTCATCGACGCCCTGCACGACTACACCTCAGTAAAGGAGGACATCGCGCTGTGGTGGCCGCTGGTGCGCGAGGGAGGGTATTTGTGCGGGCATGACGCCAATCACCGCTGGCCAGGAGTCATGCGCGCCGTAGCCGAGCACTTCAACCTCATGGACGTGTGCCTGGGGCCGGACTCGATGTGGTGGGTGCAGAAGCCGGTGGCGGGGAGGGCGGCGGTATGACTTACCTAGACATCATTGGCAGCCGGATGTCCCATGGCTTCCGCTTCAGATTCCAGACCTTCGACTACGGGATGACCGGAGCAATCTGTGTCGAAAAGAACCGACGCCACGCAGTTCGTTTCAGGAAGCGTGATCACTGGAATCTGAAGTCGCGGATAGCGCTGCGTGCAGCCGTGGACGAATGCAAGCGAGTAGCTTCGCTCAGGTATGCGCCGCAGACGCGCTCAAGGTGGGCGCGATGAGAACGACATATTGTTGGTGGGTGAGGGGCCGCGCCTTCGCCGAGCTCGCCGCCAAGTCAATCGCGAGCATCAAGCGCCTGGATCCTTTCCTGGTCGAGCGCCGATTCCTGGTCGTGACCGATGACCATCAGGATGAGTCCGGGGACTACCGGGAGATTCTCGGGCCTCAAGTCGAGTTGGCTTTCGACAACCGATTCGAGCACAAGCGGCCTGCGATGGTCGCGAATCTAGACGCCCAGTTGTGGACGCTGCTGGACACGCAGCGCCGAGAGCGAGTGCTCTTCCTGGATGCTGACACGCTGATGCTCAAGCCCTTCCCCTGGACCGACGCCGACATACACGCCACCTGGCGCCCCGACGTCAACGGTGACATCGACATGGCCCGGCAGCAGCCTTGGAATTACGGAGTGCTCGGTGTCAACGTCACGCCTGCGGTGATAGAGGCCTTCATCTGGCTGCGCCAGAGAGTGCTGAAGATGAGCAAGCAGAATCAGGCTTGGTACGGCAACCAACTCGCACTGGCCGACCTGCTGGGCCAGCCGAATGGCGGCAAGGAGCGGCGGGTACGGTGGACGCTAGACGATGCGGGCACCCCGCTGTCGGTCTGTGAGCTGCCGTGCGATGTTTGGAACTTCTCCCCCAACGGCCCAGATGATGACATCACCGGTAAGGGCATCCTACACATGAAAGGGAATCGCAAGGATCTGATAGAGCACTATGCGGGGAGGATTGCAGCGTGAACGTCGACAGGTTGGTGAACCGGATTGGCATTGGCTGTTCGCTGTTTCTGCTAGCTGCATTCGTGCTCACGATGTGCGCCGGCTGCGCTCACGACCGCTGCCGGGCCGATGGCAAGCTGCCGCCCGATGCCACCTTTGACGAGCTTCGGGACCTGAAGCGGGAGCAGTGCCAGTGAGCGAACATGTATCGGTGGCCTATCTGACGGTCAAAGGCGCTGCGGCTATGCGACCCAATCAGCGACATGAGATTGCCAACTGGCTTCGTAAGCAAGCCGAAGCCCTGGAATCAGAGGGTCTGAATTACAGCTCGAGATTTCGTGCCCGGTATCTGGAGAAGCGGAAGTGAACCTCCTTCGTGTATTCATCGGCCTCGACCCCCGCCAACCCCTGGCCTACCAAGTCGCGGCGCACTCCATCGCGCGCAACAGTAGCCGGCCCGTGAGCATCACGCCCCTGATCCTGTCGCAGTTGCCGCTCAAGCGCCGCGGATTAACCGAGTTCACCTTCAGCCGCTACCTCGTGCCATATCTCTGCGGCTACGAAGGTCATGCGCTTTTCGTCGATGCTGACATTCTGTGCATGGGCGACATAGCAGAACTCCCATGGGATTCGCATCATGCTGTCAGCGTTGTGTCCCACGATAACGTGACGCTGCGTGGCCAGCAGGTGGACGTGCGCTTCGAGCGACCCAGCGTGATGCTGTTCAATTGCCATGAGTGTGAAGCCTTGACTTTGGATCTGATCGAGACCGGCACGCCTCAGAAGCTTCAGACGTGGGCTCAGCCGCATGGATTGAGCATCGGCGAGCTTCCGCCAGCGTGGAATTTTTTGGTCGGCTACGATGATAGGCACAGACTAAAATTCAGCGCTGCTGGAGCATTGGAAGATCACAGGGTAAAGCTCGCGCACTTCACCATGGGCATTCCCGTGTTCCCTGAGACGTGCAATGACGAGTACGCCGCTGAGTACCGGGCCGAGATCGAACTCATGAACAGCACGGTTTCTTGGGCGGAGATCATGGGCGGCAGTGTGCATGCCAAGTGGAAGGAACCCCTACCGGTCAAAAAGTTCATGAGTGCTCAGGGATTTCGATGAGCATTAGATTTGAAAAGGACGTACATGTATTTGCAGTGGATGATCACTGCACCCTTTGCCAGTTCAATTTTGAGGGCAAGGAAATGGTGAAATGCGTATGTATCAGATATCGGGATTCTGCAGGTGGCATGAGCATCTGCAAAGAATGCCTTGGTGATCTTTCGTCTATGGTTTTAGAAACCGCCGCCGATTGATGTAGTATGAGGCCAATCTATCGAGCGGTGCTTGCCGGCGCTGCGCTCGACAACCGAGAGAGAAGATGTCCAGCCGGCTTACCGTCAGAAATCGAATTCTCGATGACATCGACCGCGGCTCAGCCGCCGCCGCTCGAGTCGACCTTGCCATCCTCGAGGCCATCAAGTTCTACGTCGCCCAACGCTTCCGCTGGAACCAGGGCCGAAGCAACTTCCTCGTCAGCCAAGAATTCACCAGCCTCAGTGCCAGCTTCGTTGAAATCGACAGCCTCAGGCTCCAGCGGACAGCAACGCAAGAAGATCCTCTCGTTGAAAAGAATTGGAAGTGGATCGACGAGCGCAAGCGCGACACCGCCGACAGTTCCGAGCCGATCTTTTACGCCATCCAGTACAACCAACTCAGGCTCTACCCAGAGCCAGACCAAACGTACTCGGTAGTCAGCGCGTACCACTACGACCTGATTGCAGGCGTCTCATCGCTCAGCGATAGCTTCTCGACTGGCTGGCTTGGCGAGGGTGAGCAGATGATCAGGCTGCATGCTCAGGCTGATGTCGAAATCAACTACATCAAGGGGCCTGAGTCGATTGCCGAAGGGCAATTGCATCTCGGTCAATCCCGTGAAATTTTCAAACAACTGCGTCGGCGGAAGAACCGTCAGGACGGCGCGGGCAGGATGGAGGCGTGGATTTAATATGGCATACGTATTCAGAGGCATCCCAGCCGGTCGAAAGCCGAAGGGCTTTTGGCATTACGTGCAGAAGACGGATGGATGCTGGCTCTGGACTGGCGGGCGACACGGAAAGCAAGGTTATGGATCTTTCTGCGTAAATGGTGGATACAGAAAGGCTCACCATATTGCGTATGAAAGCTTCTATGGACCACTGCCAAAGCTTGGGAATGCTTCAACTGATCGAGTTGTAATGCATTCATGCGACAACTCCATGTGCGTTAATCCGGCGCATCTTTTGATCGGAACAAAAAGTCAGAACACTAAGGATGCCATTGCTCGTAGCGGCGGAAAGCAATGGGCAGACAAGCGCTCTCCACGTCCGGATTGCAGAAAGTTCGATAGGTCATTGGCTCGTTCTATGCGTCAGTCTGGACTGACTTGGAAGGATATAGCCAAATCACTAGGCGTTTGCAGGGCAAGTGTTCAAGAAGCACTGCTGGAGTCAAGTCATGCGTAATAAAATCGTAGCCCTCCTGACTGGTTTGTTGATCCCAGTTATCGCTTTCTGTGGTTTAGAGGCTGGCACGTACATATCAGATCTTGTAGCAACAAATCCGCTTGGCTCCGACCTCGCCAGCACGATCGACGACCACATCCGGCTGGTCAAGTCGACGATCAAGACGACGTTCCCGAACATCAACGGCGCGATCAGTTCGACTGATGAGGAACTGTCGCTTTTGGCCGGCAAGACTGGAACTGTTTGGACATCGGCAAACGATGGGGTTGGCAGCACGCTGGACGCTGATCTGCTCGACGGCGTGAGCAGCTCAGGCTACTGCGTCACTGGCGGCACCGGGTGTCCTGGTGGTATCACGGGCTTCGCCAACCCCACCGGCACCATCGGCCTATCTGCCGTCAACGGCTCTGCGGCCACCGCGATGCGCTCCGACGGCGCCCCCGCGCTGTCTCAGTCTATTGCGCCAACCATGACCGGAGTCTGGACGTTTACAAAGGTTGCGACAACAGGCGCAGATGTTCCTATCTATGTCTCGTCGTCGTTTCCAAGAATTTCATTGAATGAAACCAGCGGCGCGGCTAATAACAAGCTCTGGCACTTCTCGGCCACCGGTGAGCAGCTTGTTGGTGGGATTGAGGATGATGCGCACACTGCCGCATCCAACTGGCTCACCGTCGACCGCACCGGCACGACGGTGGATGCAGTGGCGTTTCCGGCTGATGGGACCGGTGGAGTGGGCGGCTTATTTAGAATTGGAACAGCAAATACATCATCTGGTCTTAGCAACTCGCTGGCTACAATTCGTACCACTACCTCGGGTAATGCAGCCCTGAATGTTAGGATGGGCGGGGCGACAAATTCAGCCGGTCTTTCGGTACACAACGAGCTGACGAGTGGTGACAACAATCTGGTGGTATTCCTCACGGATACGGCAACTGTGCGCGGCTCAATAACGTACGATCGCGGGGGCGGATTGATCTTATATGGAGCCACCTCGGACGCGCGCCTGAAGAAGAATTTCAAGCCGTCGGCAAGCGCTCGTTCGGTAATAGACTGCATCCAGATCGAGTCCTACGACTGGCGGGAGACTGGTAATCACGTCGAGCACGGCGTGGTGGCGCAGCGGCTCGACAAGTGCGCCCCCTACGCTGTGAGCAAGGGCAAGGTCTGGCAGGTGGACAAGAGCACCCTCATCCCGGCCCTGATCAAGTACACCCAGGAACTTGAGCAGCGGCTTGCAAGGTTAGAAGCGAATGCCGCGCGCCGTCATTGACGAACTGACCGGCGGGCTTGCGCCGGATCAGGTTGATTACAACCTGCCCGATGGGGTTTTCTCCACGGGCGTCAATGTGCGTTTCCGCGATTCGTCGGCGGAAAAGTGCAAGGGCAATATGGCGGTCTTCGGATCGCTGTCTGCCACTGCGATATGGGCGAACTCGATCGGTGACGGCACGACGAGCTATTGGATCTACGGTAGCGAGTCCGTGCTCTATGCCACGGACAGCAACAGCCATGCTCAGGTCTCAACGACCAGCTACAACGCGCCGACCAATCTCGGCTACACCGGTGGGGACTTCCACGGTTTCCAGATCCTGAATGACACGGTGATAGCCCCGCAGCGCTGGGCGCCTGGGTTGCTGAACAAGGTTCGCGACCTCGACAACTGGCCGGCGAACACGTTTTGCAAGGTGATTCGTCCCTTCGGCAACTTCTTGGTGGCCATGCGAGTGACGCAGGATGGAGTGTACAACTCACGCCTGCTGCGCTGGTCAGATGCAGCAGCGTTCGGCGCGCTGCCGCCAAGTTGGGACTACACCGACCCGACCAATCAGGCCGGCATCACTGAGGTTGGCAACAGCGAGGACCAAATCGTAGACGGCAAGGCGCTCCGTGATTCCTTCATCATCTACAAGCAAGCCTCGACGTTCCTGATGACGCCAATCGGCGGGCTGGACGTTTTTTCGTTCCGTGAGTTGTTCACAGAATCCGGAATGCTCACAGAAAACTGCGTCGCGGCGTTCGCTCAGAATCATGTGGTCCTGAGCGACCATGATGTAGTCGTCCACGATGGAAGTTCGATGCAGTCGATTGCCGACAAGCGCATTCGACGCGCGATTTTCAACTCGATCAACCCGAACCGCTTCGAGCGGTGCTTGGTTGTGCCGAATCGGCGCGAGCGGCAGATCTACATATGCATTCCAGAATCGGGCAACGATTTCCCAAATATCGCATGGGTATGGTCGATCCCTGACAACACGTGGCACAAGCAGGAGTTGGGCGGGAACATCTCGCATGCAGATGAGGGCATTGTGATTGGTGCTGATCTGACCATTGATGGCCTTGTCGGCACGATTGACGGACTGAGCGGCTCGATCGATGAGTTCAGCTTCACTCCATTCGCACGCCGATTGGTACTGTTCAGCGGGCTGCTCAAAAAAGCGGTCCAGCAGGACACTGGTGAGACCTTCGACGGCACTACCATGCAGTGTTCGCTCGAGCGCTCAAACATGGGTCTGACTCGTGATGTGGGCTCGATCAAGCGGGTAAAGCGTGTATTCCCGAAGGTGATCGGGACAGCGGGCGATTCCTTCAGGGTCTACGTTGGCGCTCGTACTGCGATCGATAGTGCAGTTGCATATCAGGGTCCATTTTCATTCGTCATAGGGTCTGACTACAAGATCGATTGCCGCGTTTCTGGCCGATACATCTCGCTGCGCTTTGAGACCTCGCTCACGAACAGCTGGCGCATTTCAGGATTTGACGTGGAATACGACACGGGCGGGACGCGGTAATGCCGGCGTACGTACCATCACCGCCGCCACTTGATCCGAAGCAGCTCCCGGAATGGATCCACCGCGAACTGCGAGCAATCAGCAATGCTGTGGCAGATAACGCCGACTCTATCCACTACATGACGCCCTACGCAGCGGATGCATCTCTGTCCGCTGGCATCTCGGCCAATTGGAAGTGTGCCAACGCGACCATCATCCGCTGCAGCACATCGAACACAGTCACGATCGGCGGTATCGGTTACCGCAATGCCAACAGGAATTTCATCTATGCAAACGTCGGTACCGGGGTACTCGCATTCAAGAACGAAGACACCGGATCCTCTGCTTCCCTTCGCTTTGCGCTACCCGCGGCGCTCTATCAAGTATCGGCCAATCACGCTGTGACCTTTTGGAGGGACCCGAGCAGCAGCCGTTACCGTCCGGTGTCACGGACATGACCCTCCGCATCTACGACGTGCCCTCTGAAATGGTGACTGACTTCTGGTCCGCGGTTGAGCCCATGCTTTCGCGTGCGATCGACCTTCACCCGCACATCGACATGCCAGGCATGCTGCAGATACTGATACGTCAGTTCGCGCAGCTGATCGTTGCGACGCTGGACGGCCAGATTCAGGCTGCTGCGATCATGGAGCGCGTGCAGTACCCTGGTCACACGGTTGGCAACATCCTGGCGCTCGCCGGTAACTCTGGCACCGCCCCGCACATGCACCAACTCTCGTCCCACTGCGAACAATGGGCAAAAGACCGCGGTTGCGATAGGATTGCCTTTGTCGGCCGGCCGGGGCTGTCCAAGATCGCGCGCAAACGTCATGGGAACACCCTGACGCTCGTGCACGCATGGCGGGACCTGGGAGGCGTATCGTGAGTCTGTTCAGCAAAGCGAAAAAGCTGATCAAAAAGGTTGAAGTCGACGTCGGCCTAAAGAGCAAGCCAAAAAAGGCTGCCGCCGCGGTCGATCCTGATCCGATCAATCCGCTGACCGGCAGACCGATGAGCCAGAACGTGCCTGTTCAGCCCACCGCTGGCGCAGGGCTTGGCCAGATGGGGCCGGCATCGTATCTACCAACTCCAGTCTCATCGTCGCAGCGCGTGCCCCAAGGTCTCGGTAGCGATGTATTTCGCTCGACTCTCGCACCCCTACAGCAGCAGAACTACGGACTGGGACAAGTCGATCCACGCTTTCTACAAGGGCAGATGCCATTGCCCGGCGGCTCCAACGCAGGTGTCGGCTTCACGCCGGCCGGACAGCAAGCGCCCATCGCGGCCACCAACGAGATGATGTATCAGGCTCAGGCTGCCCCGCCTCAGCAAGCTCCACAGCAGCAGCCATTCCAGGGCCTTGGCAGGATTCCGTACGGTAATTTCCGTAACCTACGGGCTTTCCAATGAGCGACGGCGGCGGAAACACAACGACGGTTCAGAAATCTGACCCGCCGGCGTATGTGCAGCCGTTCCTTACGGACATCGCACAGACCGCATACCGCAACGCGCAGAGCCCGGCCGGCTTCTACCCTGGCCCGACGTTCCTTGGCCCTACAAGCGGTCAACTCGACGCCTATGGGCAGCAGTTCGATTACGCCAACAGCGTGTATGGCGGCGCGCGATCGCCAAGCTTCGATGAGGCCACCGGCGCACTTTCGGGGAATCTCACCGGCGGTAACGGGCTCGGACAGTTTGCCGGTGGCATTTCACCATTGGCAACGCAATCACTCCAGCAGGGGTTCGGTGCTGGAGCCTCGAGTTTCGACCCTTACGCATTCACGCCCGGGGTGAACTACGATCCGAATCAATTCACCAGCGATCTCGCAACAGCAGGACCGACTTCTGCCGCGTACTCTCGTGCGCTGTCTGGTCAGCCGGACTATGCCGGCCTGCAGGGCTCCATTGATGCCGCAAATGCGCCCATCTTGCGCCAGTTCAACGAGGAGTTTCTGCCTCAGTTGAGTCAGCGTGCAGCGTTCCTCGGCAATCCTACGGGCGGCATCAAGTCGCTGAATAAGGTACTGCCACAGCTTGGCCAACAGCTCGGCGAGAACGCATTGCGCGCCACCGAGAACGAGCGCCAGCGGGCGCTGGCAGAGCAGACACAGACCGCTCAGTACCTCACCAGTGCAGGATTGCAGGGTGCTGGAACACTGGGCGGACTCGGGCTGCAAGACTACGGGCTCGGGCTCCAGGGAGCCTCACAGAACGCTGGGATTCAAAGCGACTTCCGCAATCAGGCGCTCGGGCTCGGACAACTCGGCGGGCAATTGCAGGGGCAGGTGGCAGGCAATCAGCTGCAGGCTGCTGGGCAGTTCCCGCAGTTGGCAGCGGCTGGCGCAACTCCGGGCCTACTCTCTGGCCAGTTCGCTGACTTCGGCGCTGGCTTCCAGCAGCAGGCGCTGGACGATCAAATCAATCGCTACAACTACTACCAGAACTTGCCACAACAGACGCTTCAGCAGTATTCAGCGCTCATCAATGGCCAGGCTGGCTTGGGCAATGTGCAGACCGGCATGGCGCCAGGTGGCAATCCAGCGGGCGGAGCACTGGGCGGTGCAATTGCCGGCGCTGGTACCGGTGCAGCATTCGGACCCTACGGCGCCTTGATCGGCGGAGCCATCGGCGGGATAGGAGGCTATTTTGGCTCAAGGTAGTTTCAGCGCGGGCCTCGGCCAACTTGGCAACGTCCTGTTTCCCACAGATCCGAGCCTTGATCCCGAGCAGGCCGCGCAATTACGCCGTGCGGCGATCGTACAGCTTGGCCTCGGCACGCTCGCCGGCGCGCAGCAGTCTGGTGCCACTTTTGGCGGGTCGCTGTTTGGCGGCTTCCAGCAGGCCCAACAGGCACTGGCCGCCGGCCAGCAACAAGCGCAACAGACCAGATCACAGCGAGCTCGTGAGGACCGTGAAGGTCGCATCGAGAAGCAAGAGGGCGAACGAATCAAGATCGCTCAGGCGGATGTGGCCAGGAAAGAACGGGAGCGCGGTGCAAGCGTCGCTCAGCGATTCTCGCGGGGACTCGAGCAATACAAGGCCGATCCGCTGGGTTACTACAACATCGTCAGCCGCGACCCAGAGTTTCAGGCCACGGCGAAGCAATATGGATTGGATCCAGCCAGCATCACCACGGCCGATCAGGTATTGCAACTCGGGAATGAGCTTGGCGCACTCGGAGCAGTGGGCGCCGAGACGCCGCGCGAGCCCAGAGAACCGAGGGAGCCACTCGAGGTGGTCGTTGGCGCCGATGGTGTCCCACGCTATCAACCAAGCTCGAAAGCAATCGGACAGCAGGCGTATCGAGGCAAGGGCCTCGCCGTCACTCTGCCGGATGGTACAACCATCAGCGATGGCGGGCCGGGCGTTGTGCAGCCGGGGGAGTTGACGAAGCCGACCCAGAACAAGCTGCAGGAATCAATCATCGGGGCTCAGGACAGGCTCGACCGCCTCAACTCCACGCTTGCGACCTACAAGCCGGAGTTCCTGCAAGCCCGCGGACTCATCAAGGGGAAGGCTGGGGAGTTGGTGGAATTTCTCGGTGGCGAATTAGACCCAGAGACCAAGAAATATCTCAGCGAGTATTCAGAGTTCAAAGCCACTGCGGCAAATGACTTCAATCAGACTCTGCGCGAGTTGTCGGGTGCTGCAGTCACTCCCAGTGAGTTTGAACGGGCTCAGAAGGCCGCGCCAAGCGCTGATGATCGCTCGCCTACTCAATTCGAGGCCAAAGCCAAGGCAACCGCGAAAACTATCAAGCGCGCCATCTTGCGGGCAAACTATGCGCTCAAGAACGGTATCGGGACCAAGAGCGTGGATGAACTGTCAAAGTTGATCCCACTGGAGGCCGTGGACGCTATCTACGAAGCACGCGCCAACCAGATATTGGAAGAACTGGGCGGCGGGGATGACAAGCGCGCCGAGGCGATCCAGCGGGCCAATCAGGAGTTCGGCATTGCCCGGTAGAATCTCATTCGATGAGGCCATTGCGAGCACCCAGAGCGAGCCCGTGGCTGCGCCATCGAAGCGCATTACGTTCGATGAGGCCATTACGGCAAACGAGGCAACTGCACGTCAGCCACAATTCACGCAAACGCCGTTCTACAACGCCGCAACTGGCAAGACTGATCTGCGAGCTGGCTTGCCAATTCTGCAGCCTGGCGAAGAACTGCGCGCTGGCGTTGGTCAACAAACCCAGGCAATCAAAGCACCAAAACAATCAGATAGCAGTCGCTTCGGTACCGCATTCAAAAGCGAGATACCCGAGGATCCTCAGACGCGATTACGGGTGATCGCCAATGATCTATTTCCGGGTGACCCCAAAGGGATCGAACGCGTTGGGATCCGCAACGGAAAGCCCGTATTCGTCAATGACCAGGGAACGCTCGAGTACGTATCCGGGCCGCTCGCCCGGATCGGCGCATCGGCGCTTGCATCGGCTCCTGAGATTGCTGGCTCAATCGCTGGGAGCATCTTCGGCAGCCCAGCGGCAGGCCCGGCAGTCGGTAGCATCATTGGCCGCGGCGCGAAACGCGCGGCGTCTGCCGTATTGCTCGATGAGCCGCTGACGGCCGGCGGTGTCGCGAAAGAGCTTGCCATCGAGGGCGGGCTCAACGCGGTGGCCGGCAAGGGCGGGCAGGTCGTTGGAAAGATCCTGGACCGCGGCAAATTCATCGATCCGCGTGCGTACAACCGGACGGCGCTACGACAGGCTGAAGCCCTGATTCGAGACGTCAAGGCAAAGACCGGTGTGGATTTGGATATCGCGCAGGCCACGGGCAACCGGTATTTGCTCGAGTTGCGCGACTACGTATCGAAGTACCCGGGCTCCACCGCGGAGCTGTTTCAGATCCGTGATGACCTCGCGGCCGGCGCATTCGATGCCGCGACCACCCGAGTCATCAACCTGGTGTCCGCACCGATCCCGCGGGGCATCGCCGGTAACAACGCAGTGAACGCGGCAAAGGGCGTGCTGACCGCCGCCCAGAAAGACGTGTCCGCATTGGCGCGACCGTTCTACGAAGACGCCTACCGTGCGGTACCGCAGATCACAGACCAGAACATTCTCGGCTTCCTGAAGCTGCCGTATTTCACCGAGGCGTTCAACAAAGGCCAGATCATCGCGCAATTGGACGAGGTTGCACTGGCTCCCGGCGCTGCACCGGACTTGCGCTCTCTAGACCTCACTAAACAGAAGCTCGACGACATCATTGCGCAGCTGGATGCGAAGGGCGCGACCAACGAGGCACGGGCACTGAGGACGAAGAAGAACGAGTTCGTGGCGGCGCTGGACGCATACCCGAATTCTCTTTACCAGGCGGCGCGAAAGGCATACGGCGATGCGTATCAGGCACAGGTCACGCCGCTTGAGGACGGTCTCGTGGGCGTGCTGGCCAAGATGTCTCCGCAGCGAGCGCAGCAGGCGGCCCGCATCTTCAATGACCCTCGGCTGCCGCCCGAAGACATCGCGCTGCTCAAGTCCGCGCTGTCTCGCCAGAATCCAGATGCCTACAAGGGACTGGTGCGTGAGTACTTGGCCAGGGAATACGACAGCGCGCTGCGGACCACGCAGGGCGCCGAGAACGTGAACCAAGCCGGCAAGTTCTACCAGCAGTTGTTCGGCTCGCCAGACCGACAGAAGAAGCTCAAGGCGCTGTTGCCGGCTGATGCCTATCTGGCAGCAGAAGGCCTGTTCGAGGCAGCCCAGAAGCTCGCCAAAACGCCTCTGGGTGCGAATCGTATTGCCGGGTCTGCCACTGAGAGCCGCGGGAAAATTGCCGATGCTCTCGGCGATCGACTGGCGCCAGTGCTAGATCTGTTCACGACCTCTCGGCAGAGCGTCCGTGAGGCAGGGCAGGCCATCGCAAGAGAGAAGGGCGTGGACATGATCGCCCAAGCGCTTACTGACCCCGGAAAGCGCAACCTGCTCAAGCAGGCGGTGAAAATCAAGGATTCGACCAAGCAGCGGATTGTGCTCGGCTCCATCCTGGCATCTCAGACTGCCGCGGGTGCGTTCAAGGACATCACTGAGAACTCAGGGGTATCTGTCGACTACATTCCATCGGACCAGATTCGCCCTGAACGCTTGGACGGGCGGCAGTGACCACCCGCCCGCCCAGCAATGACCCGGCCGACGTAGCCGCATGGCAAGAGGAGCGAGCCCGCTTGCGCGAGGAGAAGGAGTTTCGTGAGCAGGCCAAGGAGTTTTTCGGCGAGTCCCGCGCTGACTCCAGGGCCATGCGCGAGGACATCACCGCGCTGCGTGCCGATATGGCGGCGCACGAGCATCGCGACAAGGAACGGTTCGCCCAGGTTGAGAGCCGATTCGTGCCGGTCACTCAGTCCATTGACAGCAACGATCGCAAGTTTTACTGGATCGTAGGTATCGGTGTCGGTGCCGTGGGGATAGTAGGCCTGATAGGGTTGTACCTCACACTCAGGGGGACGCCATGACGCCGATGAAATCAGTGCCCAGGGCAGGTGAGCTGGATCGAGATGCCGAGGGATACCCGGAAGGTCTGCAGCAGACCGCCGAGCGCCGGCCGGTGAACATCTCAAGAATTGACGGCGGCGGCGGGCATCCCGTCACAGCCAAAGTCGACCAGAGCAACAGCGGCAACGTGAATCATCACCTGCCGTGGCTGATGGTTGCGGCCATCTTGGGCGCCATCGGTACGACCCTGGGCCTTGTGGCACTAGTGCTCTACCTGTTCCAGGGTCCGGAGTACATGCGCACGATCGCCAGGTCCGAGAGCGCCAGGGCCGAGGCGATTTCCGAGATGGCTCGGAAAGAGGCCGGCATCGCCAAGGATATGATGGACGTCGAGAGAGCCAAGAGAATTGCAAGGGAGGAGTCAAATGTCAGACGAGGAAGATGAAGACCGGCGCCGTCGGGCTGCAGAGGCGCTGTTGCGTCTTGCTGCCACCAGCCAAGATTTGAGTGACGAGCAGCGGCTATTCATGGCCGTGTCGGCGGACAGGATCCACGACGGGCTCGCGCTCGGCTGGATGGATCGGATGCGCGTGCGGATCCTCTTGGGGACCGTGGCAATCCCGTGACATCGAGCGATGAGATCACCATAGCTGCCGCCATCGCCGGCCTGGTGCTGGCGGTGATCGGCTTCCTGTTGCGGCTGGTGTGGTCGAGCTTGGTCACAAAGCTTGGCGCCATCGAGGCCAAACTCGACAAGCACATCGATGCCGACAACGCAGCTCACGAGCGGATACGGGGTGCCGAGGTGCTCATCGATGAGACCAAGGAAAAGCTCAAGGACGTGGACGGGCGCCGGCACCGCTACCAGACATTCAACGATGAGGCCATGCGCGATATGTACAAGTGGATCAATGAAAAGCTCATCGAGGCTCTGAAGCGATGAGCGCAAACCTGAAAGTCGTGACCATGCGCGAGGTTAGTCTGCGTGATATCCCTGGGCAACTACGCCTGTTGGCCGATGCCATCGAGCGTGGCGACCATGGCGAGGTTTCTTGTGCCGGCGCGGTCCTGATTGGCAGCAGCTTCGCATCGTTCGGCTGGGGGGATGGCTGCAACGGAGATTCGGTTGGCCCATCCGTGGCCACACTGTTTTCTGCCGGGGCGCTGCGTATCACGAAACAGATCGAGGGCCACGGACAGTGACGCCTGCTGAACTCCTTGCCGTAATGCCTCTTGCAGGCCAACGTGCCGCGCTCTACGCGCCGTACCTGACCGAGGCCATGCGAGAGCATGGGATCCACAGCGCGCATCGCCAAGCGGCTTTCCTTGCCCAAGTGGCCCACGAATCAGGGTCGCTCAAATACATGCGCGAGATCGCGGACGGCAGTGCGTACGAGGGCAGGCTCGACCTCGGCAACAATGAGCCTGGAGATGGGGTTCGATTCGCTGGCCGCGGGCCGATACAGGTAACGGGCCGGGCCAATTACGCGCGTTGCGCCGTCGCGCTGAACATGCCCCTGGTGGAAGAGCCGCGACTGCTTGAGGCTCCTGCGGCCGGCTGCCTGGCTTCGGCTTGGTGGTGGCGCGACCGTGGATGCAATGAACTGGCCGATCAGGACAAGTTCGGTCGGATTACGAAAACGATCAACGGTGGTTACACCGGGCTCGACGACCGCCTGTCGCATTGGCTCCGAGCCCGCAAGGTGTTGGGACTATGAACAGCGAAGATCGCGCCAAGTACTACGACTTCGAGAAGTACCTGCGCCACATCTCGCCATGTACTGGCGGCGGGGATCAGTCCTGCGGCTGCGGGATGGCTCAGACCAGAGAGAATATAAGGGATCTACTTGACGAAGCGATGGAGAAACAAGAGTGAATCTAACCCTGATCCTGCTCTGCGTCTGCGGTCTGCTACTCCACTTCCTGGGTCGTTACGGCGAGGCATGCCGCACGCCGCCGCGAGTCGGTCCATTGGCCTACCTACGCCAGGACATCCCTGGCTGGCTCACGGCAATTATAGGCACGGTGGTTTCAATGGTTCTGCTGCCCGAGTTGCCCGTAGTGCTGGGGCTTGGGCCGGTAGTCGCCGGCGGGGGATTGATGAAAATATTGGCGCTGAGCTCAGGCTACATGGGCTCAAGTATCGCGGCTAAGGTGCCGGCTTTGATCAGCGGTAAGGGCCAGCGATGAGCGCCATAGTCCAGCACGCGCAGCGGTACCGAGATTTCGGCTACGGCCGAGCATTCAAGGAGCGGCACCCGATCGAGCAGTGGTTTCGCATTGGTCGTTATGCCGCAGCTCGCCATGACGCTGCGAGCCGCTGGGTCGAGCGCCAATACGCCAATCGCCATCGCATTCCGCCACCAGTATTCAGTGTGCCGGCCAGCCGCATGCACCCGCTGCTCCCGAGGTGGGCCAACCGATGAGCAACTACAGCGGCCCTGCCTCGCTCTACGCGCGATCCATGTCTGTGATGTGCGCATTGCCAGGATGCGAGCGGCGAGCCGCGTATGGCTACAGGACATGCGGCAAGCACCCGCCTGATGAGCTGCAGGCATGGAGCGTAAAGCACGAGTTCAGGCATCCAATCCTTCCAACTTTGGACAACCGATGAGCGCCATCCTGCTCTTCGCCGGGCGTTACTGGCGAGTGCTGGCAATCGCTGCCGCCGTCGGTCTTGTGCTTTACGCCATCAGCAGCGTCATCGACCGGGCCGAGCAGCGAGGCTACGACAGCGCTACAGCCGACATGGCAAAGCTCGTGGCCAAAGCCAACGCCGCAACCGCAGCGCGCGATGCCGACGCCCGCAATCGCATACACACACTGGAGACCGAACATGCCCAAGTACTCTCGACCCTGGACGCTGAGCGCCGCGCTGCTGCTGCTCGCATTGGCCCTGTGCGCGTGCAAAAGTGCCCCGCCGGTGGTGGCAAACTGCCCGAGCGTGCCGCAGCCCCCGCCCTCAATCCTGGTCCCGCCGCAGACGGTGGAGTTCCTCGAGGAGCTGGAGAAGCTGCTGACATCGGGCCGGGGCTCATCGAACTGATGGCGACGGCGAAGCGTCAGGCGCTCGATCTGATCTCGTGTCAAGCCTATGCCCGCGAGGTCAGCGCGGGGGAGTCATAGACTTTCTTCCATCTGCCCGCTCTGCATGGTCAGCCAGTTCAATCACCGAAATCCCGGCCTGACGGGCCAGGGCTACCATGCCCTCAGTCCCCGCACCTCCGTGGAATGCGACCACAAGATGCGGCTTGAGCAGCAGCATTGCTCGGTTACGCATGGGACCAGCCCGCCGTCCAAACTTATCCCACAGGGCTTTGCAGGCGACTGGTTGAACCCCGTTCATTTCCGCCCAGTGCTCCGCCCATTCGTCAGCGCCTCGAGCAGCACCGTGAATGATCAATGAGAACGGCCGCTCGGCATGGATTCGAGAGAGTTGCTCATGGATGAATCTCGCGTTGTTGTAGTCGCGCCCGCCGCAGACCAGTACGTTTAACACTTAGATTCTCCCAGCCAGCCACTGCACCGTCCGCATGATCTGCCGCCCATCCCGGCCCGCATCCTGCTCAGTCCGGGCAACCTGCTGGGCAAGTAAAGGCTCCTGGCCACGGTAAGCCCTGGCGGCTTCGTGGATCGCCTCAAGGGTAACCTCAGGGTGGCACTCGAGCATAATCGCTACCCTTTCGTATGTAGCTTCATCCAGTTCGTTCATGGCTTAACCTCGCCAGCAATCTCCGCCCTGGCCCGCGCCACATACCCCGCCATCTGCTCCCGTGCCTGACGATTCCTCTCAGCCACATCCGGGAGCGTGCACTTGCACCGGCAGCCCTGCTTGCACTGGCACTTGTCCTCGGTGTCAGTCCATGAGGTGAGCGGGCAGCCCATGCAGGCGCAGGCCATGAGGTCGCCCTCGGGCTTGCCGGCTCGTAGGTGGCCCAGCACGAGCTGGTAGAGCTTTTCGCTCATCACTCACTCCTCAGCGGCGAAGGCTCAACGCCGGCCTCTTTGCAAAACCTGATGACATCTGCCCAGTCACCTGGGGTGGAATTTCCGCCACGATGAAGTCGCCGCATCGCCATCATCAGGCAGTTGCCCAGCGCCTCGGTCTGCAGGTTGATGTGATTCGCCGCGAGCTCCATGGCCGCAACGATCTCGTCGTGACCAGTGCCTTCCAGGGTCAGGGCCATCTCGTTGAGCGCGAGGGCGATGGGGTTGTGGGCGCTCATCCGCATGGACCCTCATGGCCGCTCTCTCGGGTGCAGTTCGCAGCTCCGTGCGCCGTACCAGAGCACCTACCGCGGTGTCTCAGCCACTCCTCACAGCAATCCTGGATGGCCTGAGAGAACTCCTTCAGCTCGTCCTCGCTGAGTCCCTCACCCTGAGCGAAGTGCTCGGCGAGCTCGTAGGACTTGGGGTCGACGGACCATTGGTGGGTCATACGGGCACCGGTAGGCGCATTGTCCTGCCCTGCATCTGCGGCTCCTTGGTCTGCCTGATGTCGTACACCTCCATCACGCGCTGCATGTTCAGACCATCGTAATGAGCATGCTTGTTCAGGCAGTCGGCGTCACCGCGTGCATAGACCGGATAGTCCTCGTGGTCGTAGGTGTCGCAGACCACGATCATGTGGGAGTAGCCCTCGGTAACGCCTCTGTCGAACCATTGGGATATCTCTTGCTTGGTGGTCATTTCCGCTCCAATACGCGTTCGTAGGTTACTGAATCCATTGGGCGCTATCCACCGGTTTTCGACGGTATCCGGCTAGGGTCGAATGGTTCGAATTTCTCAAATGGTTCATAGGCTTGGGCTCGTAGTCGGATGCTATGGGATGCGTAGTGTCTGGACTGCTTTTCCAGCAGTGGTTTCGCTGTCTTCCTTTTCATTTCAAGCCAGTCCCTTACCCAGCGAACATGTCCTGCTGCTGCAGGCTCGCCCGAAGGTTCTGCTTCCCCTGCTGGTAGTAGCTTCCCTTCAGTTCAACGCCAACAAACTTGCGGCCCATCTGCGTCGCCACGAAGCCCTCGCTGCAGATGCCGGCGTATGGCGATAGCACCACATCGCCCGGGTTCGTCCACAGGTCGATGCCACGGCGGATCACCTCGAGCTGCAGCGGGCAGATGTGCCGTTCGTCGTCGTGCTCGCGCGCCGAGCGAAACTGCAACGTGTCGTTTGGATCGATGTCCATCCAAATGGGGCTGGCGATCTTCTGCCAGTGCGCCACGGGGTAACTCTCGGGGGTGTGAGTGACGCGCCTGCCGATCTCGCCGGGGGATCGGAATGTGACCAGGTAGTCAGGTATGCCCTGCCGGGACATGCTGGCGTTCTCGCGGACGGTCTTGTGCAGCAGACCGAGCGCCTTGGTGCGCTGCATGGCTGTCACTGGATCCTTCCAGATCACCACTTCGCTGTGGTGGATGAATCCGTATGACTGGAATGCGCGGATGATCTCACCGCGGAAGTCTCGCAGACCAATCACGCCGTCGCGGACCTTGCTCGTGGGTATCAGCATGCAGTGCACGCTCACGTCCCGGCACGGCGCCATCACGCGACGAAATTGTTCGAGCAAAAATCCGAAGTGCTCAAAGAACTGCCCGGAGTCCTTGCAGTTGCCCATGTCGCGCGGGGAGTTGCTGTAGGTGTAGAGAGATTCGAAGGGCGGCGAGAATATCGAGTAGTCGACGCTGCTGTCCGGGATCCCTCGCAGGACTTCGACAGCATCACCGTTGTACAGGCTCCATGTGGGCCCGATGTCCTGATCGATGCACTTCACTGCTTTGTCTTGAGCCACGCAGGGATCCTCAGCGCCTTGACCGGCGCGTATTCGTTGGTTGTGGTGATGTTGCCGAACACATGAGCCATTACAGCCGAGCGAGTCTTGGCGCTCAGTTGCTCGGACATCTCGGAGGCATCGGCCTCCTTGCGGCGAAGGTTGGCGAGCACAGCGCCTTCGATGTCGCTCGCTATGACATGCGCATGCACCTCGCGCTTCTGGCCGAAGCGATAGCAGCGCCGCAGCGACTGGTAGAAAGACTCGTAGCTGTCTGTGATTCCGACATATGCAATGCGGGCGCAGTGCTGCCAGTTGCAGCCGAATCCGGCGATCGAGCTCTTACTTACGAGCACGCGATGTTGACCGGCAGCGAATCCCTCAAGCCGTGATTCCTTGACGTCGATGCTATCGGAACCGGCAACCTGGATTGCATCCGCGATGTTCTTGGCGAGAGCATCCCCCTCCGCGTTCAGGTCGCACCATACTATCCAAGGCTCTGAGGGCTCGGCCGTGACTATCTCGACGCACTTCGCCACGCGCTGATCGATGGTCGCGCGTCTCGCGTTTCTGCGCTCCATTAGGGTCTGCGCTTCAAGCTTCAGCAGCATCCCGGCCGGTTGGTCTGGCGATGCAACGATGTGCTCGTGCATCCGCAGTGGCGGCAAGCGGTAAAGTGTGTCGTCAAATCCAAGATCCGAGGGCCGCCGTACCATCGCGGCCCAACTCGCAACCCATTCCCAGAAGTGATCCTGCGCGTGCCCCTTGAGCCGCCAAACCTGAGTCTCGCCGCCGTCGTGCACGAAGTACTCGCTCAGCATTTCCGTGCGCTTGCAGACGCCCAGGAACTCCGCATGGGTACCAAGCTCCGTCCAATCGTTTGGCGCGGGCGTAGCGCTGGCGCAAAGCTTGTATGGCGTCTCGGCGAAGGCATCCATCAGGAACTGCAGAAGCCTGCTCTCGTGATGCTTTATGCAGCTCGATTCATCCAGAATCACGGCGCCGAATCGACGCAGCTCGAACAGGTGCAGGCGTTCGTAGTTGGTGACGTTCAGGCCGGGCCGAACATCTGCAGCCGACCTGCACAGTGTGATTGGCGCGCCGATCTGCGCCGCTTCGGCAATCATCTGCTTTGCGACCGCCAGGGGGGTCAGCATCAGGATATCGATACCGAGTGATTCGTGCAGGGCATGCGCCCAACAGATCTCCATGCGAGACTTGCCGAGGCCAGTGTCGGCGAAAATAGCGCACCTGCCGCGCTTCAATGCCCACGGGATCAGCGCGGACTGCAGCGGCAGAAGAGAACCCGGCAAGGCTGGGATTTCGAGCAATCCCACCGGCTGGCACTTGGTCAGCTTGCTGGAAACGAATTCCTGGTATGTGACAGTCATTCAGCGCCATCCTCGATAACTGCCGCGATAATCTTCGCAGCGATCCTGTATGCGTCTCGCTTCTTGCTTGGGTATCTGAATGATGCCAGTCCATCGCAGATTTCCAGGGCTCTTTCAGCCCCATGCTCTTCTGTTAGTCGGATGGCGATTTCATCAGGCGCTTCAATATTATTGGTTGTCATCTCGCGACCCTCTGTCGGAATAGATCAAGCGCGCCCTGGCGCATTCGCCGCCGGCCGGCTTCCCATTCCTGCCATGCGCGTTCTGAGTATTGGATCAGTTTGGCCGCTTCGGCTTGCGTGAGCCCTGCAGACTTTCTGGCCTTGATGATCTGCGCCGGGGACGGCTGCTTTATTGACATGCAGCCTTGTACCACACTCCGTGTGGGTTGCAATCAGTTATTTCACACTGACCCTCACCCACTCACCCCGCCCATCCGCATACTTCGCCGCAGCACTCGCCGACTTGTGCCCGAGCAGCTGCTTAGTGTCCACCCCACCCTGAGCGTCGTACAGGCGCTTGCTAAGCGACCGCAGCTCATGGAACGTCGGCGGCGACTTGTCACCCCAGTCGAGCCCCAGGCGTTTGACGCATGCCGTGAAGTAGTTGGTGAACGCGCGTATCGCAATGCGCGCGCCAGGCTTGCTGCCACCACCGCGGAACGTCTGGTGGATCAGGTAGGGCGACAGGATGCTGGTGCTGCTGCACTGCTTCAGGACTTCGGCCAGCGTCATGCCGAGCGCCTCCAACCGGATGTCCAGCGGGATGGCCACGCGGTTGCCGGTCTTATGCTGCTCGACCCACCAGCAGCCCTCGCGGATGTCGCGGCGCTGAGCTCGCGCGATGTCCTCGCGGCGCTGGCCGGTGACCAGTGCGAGGGCCATGGCGTTCCGGAGCCAGGGCTTGGTGTGCTCGTCGGCGTAGATGGCGCGGAAGTGCTCGAGCGTCAGCCGGGCCCGCTTCGTCCGCACGATCACGCCGCGAGTGATCATCACCGGGTTGTGCTTGTCGGTGCGCCAGCCGTCCTGAATTGCCGAATCGAAGCAATTGCTCAGGAAGGTGCGATACGTCGCGGCCATCGTGTGTTTGCCGACGCTGGTCAGTTCGCGGATGGCATCTGCGACCATGGCAACGTCGATGGACTCAATGCCGGTCTCTGCCGGCCACTGCGCACGGCAGCGCTTGAGCAGCGATCGATACTGGTACTCGGTGGCCTTCGCCGGCTCGCGCTCGGCCAGTATCTCGGCGAATCGGTCAAGCCATGCGCCCCAACTCTTGCTGGTGGTGCCCCGGACCCATTCTGCCGGCGATACCTGCCCGCGAATTCGCTCGACCTCCACGTTCGCCGACCTGGCCCACTGGATCGCCTTGACGCGATCGAAGCCGATCCCCTTCTGCGCCTTGTTGATGGGGTTGGTGTACACGAAATAGCCGTTACCTCGCATCGACAGGTTGGCCGGCAGCAGCTTGTTGCGCGGGTGTCGTGGGCGTGGGCTCATGTCGTTGGATTCCCCTTGCCGTCGATGTACTGCGCATCCGGCGCAACATAGTACCTGCGCCCCACACGCTCAGGCGCGGGATGGATTTTGCAGTACCTCACCCAGTGGCGCAGCGTGCCCTCGGGTGGCGGTGGATCCCACTTCCGCGCCGCCCACGTGCGCAGGGGTATCTTGGGTGAGGGTTTCATCGCCGCAACCTCTTGCGCTCTCGGTCGTGCTGCCTTTCTGCCTCGGCTTTTGTTCGGCGCAGTGCCCGCATGGCGTTCCAGAAATCATCAGCGCTGCCAATGCTGCCCTTGATGTAGAAGCCAACGCGAACCTCGCCATCAGGCGCATCGCTGGATTCATGGAACCGCGTGATTGCCATGGCGTATCGCTTCAAGACGGTCAGGGCCTGCTTGTGGGTGAACTTTTTCACCGCCCGCCCTCCTTGTTGGATCCCTTGGTGGCGGGTAACGGATGCTTCCCTCGCAGGTGCACTCCGCGTGCATCGGGATTATTCAGTGATCCCCATCCGCCGCACTTGTGCTGCCCGCACTCCGAGCAGCCATGCCGGCACTCAAGCGGTCGTTCATGCTCCATGCAGACATCCTCTGTTGGACTGCAGCCGTGCTTGTTCACCGCCCTCCCTCCGCGCGCTCAACATCAAACGTGTGAGCACTGATCGCCGCCAGCGCATCCTCGATCTTCATCGGCTTCCACTTGCGCCGCTCAATGTTGGCCACGATCTCGTCCGGGGATAGGCCACCGCGCTCGCCTAGTCGCTGCAGCGTTTGGCTGTGATTTCGCAGCGCCCATTCCTCATTGAGAGCGGCCCAGTTGACGAACTTCGGGAGTGCGCCGCGGTGGTTCCAGGGGCGCAGAATTGGAAAGCCTTTGCGCTCTTCCATCACATCCCCTCCCGCACCGGGCACCACTTCGGCGTGACCACGTACCCCTCACCAGTCCTGCTGATATAACGCGCCCCAGTGCCGATGCGAATGTCCATCGCCACGGCGTGCATGCAATCCCCGCCCGGCATGCCAGCACGCTGGGCGAAGTGCTGGCAGCGCTCGCAGGATTGCCATGCGGGGATGGTGGTGGGGCCGTCGGTGAGGTGGTCGCGGTTTGTCATATTCCGTCTCTGGCTGTCTTCATCTCGCCGCCGATGAGTGCCGCACTTGGCGCCCAGCCACTGCCCACGAACTTTCGAGCGTTCTCTATTCCCCATCCTGCCGGACTAGGCTGTCGACCCTCCTTGACTCGCAACTGATCCCAGAAGTCACCATTGACAGCTAGGTACTGCGCCAGTTCTTCGGCAGTCTCGAAGGGCGGAGAAACTGGCGTGCCCTCGCTGACGGTCTCGTAGACCTGAAACCAAGTGCAGTCCTCTGGCTTGATTCCGTGCTGGTAGTAGTCAGGATCGGGCGGCCCGCAATCCCACTCGTGGTATCTCATGCTGGCAGGCGCATCAGGGTCGCGCTCTCCAGCCTCCCACTTCTTCCACTCTGAGTACCACTCCTCCATGGCCTCGGCGAAGTCTCGCTTGTAAAGCGGCTGGTAATCCTCGACGTAGCCGTAGCGGCCATTCACGAGCCGCAACTGCTCTTTCTTTGGGTGCTGCCAGTTCGGCGGGACTCGGCGAATCTCTCTACCCATCTCTCACCCCTCCGTCGACGCAAACAACTGCGGGATGACTGCGGCCAAAGCAAATCACCGGCTCTTAAATCGCTCATGCTTCACTCCGGTTGAGGATGTCAGCGAATTCGGCGGGGACTTCAGGCAGATCAAGCTGCCTGTATCGAGGGCAATCCGGGCAGCGTCTCGGCAAATACTGCCGGTACTTACAGGCCACGGCTTCATTGTCACCGAAGCCGCAAATCTCTTGTAGTGCCATGTTGTGAGAATCTATCTCTGATAGGAGCCATTCCAGCGCCCGCTGCATCATCGCGAGGCGGGCGTCGACTTCGGGAGTCGCGTACCAGATATGCTGGTTGATCTCATCGCCGGGATGAGCCGCGCGCAATGGCCCGAGTGCAACGTACTTCTGCAGTTCGCTCATGGCTCCTCCAATTCGTCGTCCAGTTGACTGCGGTATGGTGACTCAGCGGCTAATTCAATGGTCATGCTTTTTTCTCCTGATCAAGTGCCAGCCACAACAACCTGATCGCCGACTTTCAAGCTGGCCAGCCAAGCGTTAAAGTTTCTCATGGCTTCATAACTCCCATCAGTATCTCGCGCAGGTGTTCGGGTGGTTCGATATCCCATGAGCAACAGCCACAGCCGCCACTTCGAAATCCTCCGATGTGATTGGTACCGGCGCGATTCTCCAGCGCCCACTTAAGCGATTCCCTTTGGCGCTGGTTCTGGTCGCGCAAGCGGGCGAGTTCAGTTCGGTGCTCGTCGCCAACCTTCTCGTGATGTTTTATCACTTTGAGAAGATGCTCTTGGCGAGCCATCCAATCATCCGAATTCATAATAGGCTCGCTCACTGTCTTCGCCTCCAGAAACTTGGCCAATCGATGCTCATGGCTTAATCGCTCCATTCAGGATCTCGCGCAGGTGGCCGGGTGGCTCCAGGGTTCCGAACTCACCGTCATCAGCGAACTCGATGTGCTGGCAGGCCCACCGCAGCGCCTCGCGCAGATGATCGGTTTCCTGCAGCTTAAGAGCGGCGGGCACACCGTCATTAGCCTTGATGAAGGCCATGCAGGCTGAAAGCACAGAATCGTTGTTGCCGGATCGCCATGCATCGCACAGGACATTGAAACGCGATTGCCAGTAAAACAAATTTTCTCTATAGCCCTGCAACTCCCGCCGCTGCGCCTCAATAATCCGCTCTCGCTCATCCAGTGCCGATTGGGCGCCCAGCTCACTGGCGATGGAGGCGGCGAGCTGCTCTCGGAGCTGCATATTGGACCAGCAGGTCTCGGCGTAGTCGGCCTCTTGCTGCCGGCTGCGCTTGATGGCATTGCGCTCGGCCGTGACTGTAGAGAGCTGCTCTCTCAGCTGGCATATCTCGACCGTCGGGCCAATTGCCACCAGTTCGCCGTCCTCGTAGCGCTTGATTGTGTCATCGCTGTCGGCGATGACCTGGAGCAGAATGCCGATGTCTGCCTCAGCAATAGCATGATTGATGTAGCATCCGGCAACTCTCGCATCGCGTATGTAGGAAACTAATTGCCCGCTCACGGGCTGGTTGACTGGTAGTCTCGCATCCCGCTCGGCGATGGCGCGTAGCAGGGTACGGCGCTGGAGAAGAAGCCGACCCAGACCCTCGTAGCGATCATCGTCCTCGACTTCGATTCGAATCGCCTCGATCTCGGCCTGGCTCACTGGTTCGGTTGACATTCAATACTCCGTGTTGAATTCAAATTCATGGTCGCACTTAGGACACGTAGCCATGTTGCCCGTGCCGACCTCTCCAACATGGATATCAGGGCAGTCCCCGCTCACGTCCCACATGTGATGGCACTTCGGGCATTCCAGATCAAGGCTGATTGACCAGATTGCTATTTCGTTTCCGTCGTCGCTCACGCCATTACCTCTTGTGCTCGCTCCGCCGCCCGCCGGTACCTCGACTCCATCACCTGCTGCTCGGCTGAGAACACGACGCACAGATCGGCGGCAGCCATCGCATCGGCCTCACTGGTGAATCGGTACTCCTCGAAGCCATCGAGGTGCCAGGTTGAATCGTAATCTTTGATCGGGGTCACTTTGCTTTCCTCGCTGGTTTTGGCCTCGCCACAGCCTTTCGAGCTTTGGCTAGCCACTGGTCTGTTTTTGCTACCGTGAGCCTCACAGCAGCCGGCTCAATGCGCCTGGTACGCTGATTGCGGAAGCTGCTCGCTGTCACTGCGTTGTCGAGGTTGATGTAGCGGATGGCCCAGCGCAGCATGGCCTTCAGCTGCGGGGCGGTCATGCGGGTAACTGATCCACGTTGCGTTTGATGACGTCGAAACTAATCGCCCACACAAGGGGATTGGCAGCCCACGAGCCGGAGCCGTTTATGGATTCCCAAAGGTCACGGTAGTAGTGTGACGGCGGAGTTGAGTCACAATCGAGGTCGAACAGCGAGACGGCAGGGCATCCCTCAGCAATCGCATCCGCCTCGCTGATCTCCTGCAGCCTCTGCAGGCGCACTTCTGTCATGCGCAGGGTTATGCGAGATTCTCGTCTCGGCATGAAGATAGACGGTCGCCAGTTGCCACCCTCAGGCCAGTCCGCAGGTTGCGTGGCTCGATACGCAGTACAGTGCGAATCCTGGTCGATCTTGTAACGAGCCCACGTCTCCCGGCACCACAAATAATCTCCTGGAACGCCGTAAGGGCAAGGCAGATCAGCGAAGCAGCCGCTTACCTTGGCGATCACCGATGGGCCATCATCCAGACCAGAGAATTCAACACCTCCATGAGCGTCAGACCACTTGGGGAACTTTAGTGCGCGCCGCGTCTGGGTCTTCGTCCCAGCCAACAACGCCTGGATCATCGGCGCCGAGAAGAGGATTGGCCGTGACTTTACTTCGCTCATTCTCATGCTCGCATCCCGTCGATCAGTGCATTGGTCTCGGCCAGCAGCTCCCGCTCCGTGCCATACCGGGCCGTGAACTCGCGCTTGTGGGCCCGCAATGTCGGCCCGAATATCTGCATCGCCTCACTCGGACGGAGATTCCCAGGAGGCTCGTTTCGGTGGTGGTGCGCGCACAGAGGTAGCGTGTCATGGTCGCCTCCCGAATGCTTTCGGTAGCTCGATCCAACGATGTGATGCATTTCAGGTGCTCGCCAGCCGAGGCTGTCTTTCATGCAGCAAATGCATCCCAGCTTGCGCAAAAGATCGAAGCGGAGTTGCGCTGCCTTGGTAGTCATTGAAACCTCACATAGTAGCCGCCAGATCCCTCGCATCGATCAGCCGAAAATCCCGGTACTGGAACGAGCCGGTGTATTGGCAAGCATCCGTCCTTTCGAGGGCGCAACAGCTTCCCGCATTCGGGGCAGTACACGAGCTTGACTAGCTTTTTTTTCTTCACAGCTCCACCCGCTCATTGCCCGCGATCCAGGACAGGGGTTTTCCGTATGCATCCAGGGCAGCGTTGAAGGCGGCGATTGCGGCCAGTATGGGACCTGGGAGCTCGTCCTCGGCTTCGTATGGCAACTGGTCGCAGGCGTAATCATGCTCGATCTTTGGCGCGTACACCGGCTCACAATGCACGAGCATCACCTTGGACTTGTCGATGCACTCGTCTTGGGCCCAGTCCTCAAATTCCTGGAGGCACCAGAAGTAACGATCGTCGGACCACAGGCACACCGGCGAATCGCCATACCATGGCTTGCCGGGCAATGCCTCCCAGTTCTGCCGATCCTTCTTTGCGCGGCACGCATCGCATGCTGTCCAGGACTTCTGGGCCGGAGCGTCGCAATATTTGCAAGGCCGATGCGTGCAGCCGGCGTAACGGGCGTCACGTTCCTCGTTATATACATGCCCGCCGCCGACCCACAGCTGCCGCTTTGTGCCGTCTGCAAGCGTCAGAGTTGCCGGCTGAGCGGCTTCCGGAGAGTCGAACATGACGATTGGTTTGGTGTTCATTCTGCATCCTTGATCGGCGCGATCAGCCAATGGCGGTAAACGGCAGTCTCTTCCGGGTCACGCGGATTCCACCGCTTCTCCGAGCGGATCAGCGGCCAATCGGCGTCTTTGAATGCCCACTCAGTAAACAGCCAGCCACTGTCGCAGTCAGTGAAGCTGGAGAATGGAACAAGATCTTGCTGATGGTGGCTGTAGATCGCCGCATAGATCTCGGCTGTTGTTTCGATCAGCTTGTATTCGATCACTTAGGCGGCTCCGGAATCTCCATCCAATGAGTCGGGTACTTGCAGAAAGTCATGTGTCCGCTGTTGGCGGTGCTGCGCCACTCGTGGCAGATATCATCCCAATAACATGCAGCCCTGCGCCGGTCGCCCGTCCAGATATCTATCAGACGATCCTTCGGCGCCGTCTCTATCGGCTGCCAAGTCATCAATGCATCGACATCCGAGGCCAGATAGACGACAGAGCCTCTTTCGTAAACGCCCGGTTCGTCCTCGATTGAATCCCAGCTGCGGTACTTTGTTAGTTTCATGCTGCAATATCTCCAGGTAGCTGCAAATACACGCCTTGTTCCGCCATGAACCTGACGATGAACTCAACGAAGTCCGAGAATTCCTGCTTGTTCAGTCTCGAGCTTCGCCGAGCCGGCTTCTTGCGTCGCTCACCGAATAATCTGCATTCGGTCCAGCCGAAATGCGAGCCGAGAAAAAACTCGTGGAGGTCATCCTTCGTCCAGCCGGCCATTGCTTCGCCGCCCATCCTGATGATGTCGGCGTAGATCGACCACAGCAGCGCATTCTGGTCCGTGCTGCGTTTGGCCTTGTATGGCTTCGCGCTCACCTCCACCGGCCCATCCTTCGCCATCGCGCTGAGCACCGCGACCGCGCGGGACAGGTCGCCGGCTTTGGGGATGATGAATCGCTGCTCGTTCACGCTGAAATCCTAGCAACCAGACCGCGAAGCTGAAGGTTGAACTTCTGGACCTCTATTGCAAGGTTAGATATGTAGCCCTCGTCACGATTCACGCGCGCGCAAAAAGGCCGCAAGCCACGGCTGTATGAAACAAAGTCGACCCACTGCCGTCCGGTAATCCACAACTGCCCCTGGATCTGTGCGGTGTGTTCCGATGGCACCCGACCATCCTCCAGCAACTCGATCTGCAGGTCTCCGGTCCGGGTCTTGACCTCCAGGCAACCTTCATCGCCGACAAGAGAATCTGGCGACGCACCAGCGTCCAGATCCTCGCGGTAGCAGAAACCCACCGGCGTGATTTCCACGTCGCGCGCGAAGGTGTACCAGTTGCGCGCCTCGGGCTCCATCAGCTTGCCGCGATCCATGTAGCCATTGGAGAACTTCTCCGCCGGCTCGCGGGTGATGCGCTCGGCTGCCAAGCGACGCATCAGCTTGGCCCGAGTCACAGACGGTGATCCTTTCGTCCTTCCCTCGGCGAGCACCGTTGAAAATTCAGAGGCGCTGACAATGCCAAGCCTGGCTGCGAACCATGCCTCTCCGCCCTGTTCGCAGTCGAAGATCTTGAGGATCATGACTTCACCGGCTGACGAAGCAATTCGGCTTTGACAGTGGCGTATTTCTTGGCGGGTATCTGCTCGATGCTTTTCGCTCCAGCCCACGCCATGAATTTGTCTACGTTGCGCACCCGCTCCTTGATCAGATCACTGATTTCGGTCTGCTGGTCGATTGATATAAATTGCGGACCGCCGCCGGCTCCGGCCCCATCGTCATCCTCATTCGGCTTCGGGGCGAGACCCAAAGCAGCCTCAAGCGTGTATCGCTCAAGATAACGGACTGTTGAGCAGATTGATTGGATCGAGTTCTTGCCAGCGCCCTCATCCCTCGGAGCAAATAGAGGAGTCCGTGTGCAGTGGCCATCTTCATGAGCTAGCACGCAGGTGACCTTGACAAATCCCTCTGGCTGTTCCAGCTCCCATGTGTGGGACAACCCACACTCACCCATCCGCGGAACTGCAGCCTCGAACACATCCCACAAAGTCTCATGGTCGTAATCCGTATCCTTCTTTCCGTCCTTGCCGTCGTAGTGGACGTGGCCACTTTTGGCAACCACGATCAACTCTGACTTGAGTTTGGCCATGGCTCGGCCGTGAGCCTTCCGAGCCTGGTTCGCCTCGAAGCGCTCGTGCAGGGCCATCCACTTTTCCAATTCCTCAACCGGTGCGCCACGCTGGGCAGCAAGCTGCAGCAGGGCAAGTCCTGGAGAAGAAGAATTAACCGGCAAGGCGTTATTCGAAATCTCTACTACTGCTGACATCGCTATCTCCCCAATCTGTTTCCAACTCACGATTCGCTCGGCAAATACCGCTCCAAACATGGCTCATCGGCAACGATCCAATGCCCATGTCCCTGGCCCTCGGTCCACTGCAGCGTGAACCCGCTCTGCATCAGCGCCATGTGCAGCTCGCCCAGGCGCTCGGTGCAGATCTTCGCGTCCGCGTATGCGATTCGGATGGCGCTCACAGCCCCGCCCCATGCCGAAGGTGCAGCAAGTGCGGCGGGATCTGCTGCGGCTCGCCGGTGATCCGCGAGAGCCGGGCGAGATTGGCGAGCCTGCGCTTCTGGGCCGCGATCAGACTGCGCTGATACCTCAGGCGCAGTGCGTTTTGCCGTGTCTGAAAGATGCTCATTTGCCCACCTGCTCAGCGGCACACTTTCGAATGTTTGCCATTGCGTCATGGTTTGAGGCAAAGAAATCAGGCACTCTGCCTGTTGACTTCAAGTAGATGACAGCACCTGCCGTGCGCGAGCCGAAAACTTTCTCAAGTTCATAACCCATAGGATGGATATGGATTGCGGATCCTGCTCTGCAGTGAGTTGTTCCGCAGTGCCAACTGTGCATTTCCAGCCCAAATAATTTCTCTACGTCGATGGCCGATAGGATCGCTGCATCGATGTTTGGATAGGGATCCAGACGATCGCCAAGTAAAGTCACCAAAGTCTGGTCGAGGTCGAGGTCGCGGTCGAGGGCGAGGGCGAGGTCGAGGTCGAGGTCGAGGGCGAGGGCGAGGTCGAGGGCGAGGTCGAGGGCGAGGGCGAGGGCGAGGGCGAGGTCGCGGGCGAGGTCGCGGGCGCGGGCGAGGTCATCTCTATGCTTTCGCCACTCCTCAATATTTGGTTGGTCACCAGAAAATGACCTCTGATTCAGAACGCAGATGGCCTTTACTTGATCGTGTTTATCCGAAATTTTTTGAAGCAGGATGATCAATAATCGATCCCTTATTCTCTCAAGGGATTCGCCATGCGGCGCCGCTTCAATCTTCAGTTCGATGTCATTCATCACAGGCCTCCGTTGATCAAAAACTGAACGACTCGATTCCGGCGCATGTACTCTACTACTGCTGACATCGCTATCTCCCCAATCTGTTTCCAACTCACGATTCG